>Ga0163144_10000529_pt1 | contig 88897 bp, 65 predicted proteins | sample OliLak19BULKMAT1_FD_123175 | JGI IMG/M metagenome (GOLD analysis project Ga0163144, IMG submission 123175) | Freshwater microbial mat bacterial communities from Lake Vanda, McMurdo Dry Valleys, Antarctica - Oligotrophic Lake LV.19.BULKMAT1 | ecosystem: Environmental > Aquatic > Freshwater >...
CCCCGGTCAAAGCCGGGGGCAGGCTCCCGCGGAGGCGGGAAACGAGCGAAACGACTTACGAAGTAATCCAGCCATCAGACTGGCATTTTTCTGGGTCCCCGCCTGCGCGGGGATGACTTGCTCATTATGCAAAACGCAAATCTCAACAGTTTCTTAAGGTTTAATGGTGTTGGGTGTTCAGGTCGTGCCGCGGCTCCTTTAACCTTGAACTTCTACACCTTAAACCCTCACCCACCGCTGTTCGCGGTTGCTTTCGACGATGGCGTCGCAGATGACGATTTCCTTGTGGCCATCGGCGAAGGTCGGGTAGAGGGCTTTTTCGGCCGGCACGCCGTCGCGGATGGCGTCGTAGAACGCGCGGAAGCACTGCTTGAAGGTATCCGGGTAGCCCTCGTTGTGACCGCCAGGGTAGTTGGAGAACGGCCGGGCGAAGTCGCTCATGAGGGAGGGGTCCTTCATGAACGACTCGTTCAGCGTGTTTCGGTGGCCGAGCCAGAGTTCGTCGGGCGTTACGCTCGACCAGGACATGGCGCCCTTCGTCCCGGAAATTTCGTAGCGGAGACGGTTCTTACAGCCGGCGGTAACCTGAGATACCCAGAGCACGCCGCGGCCACCGCCCTTGAACCGGAGGAGGACCGCCCCGCAGTCGTCGGTCGTGATATCAACCGGGTCGGTTTCCCGCGGCTCGCCCATCTTGCCGGTAAACGTGGCGATTTCGCCCCGGGGGCGCTTTCGAACGGGGTGCACCGTTTTCAGGTCGGCAAACACGGCTTCCACTTCGAGGTGGGTAATCGAACAGACGAGGTCCATCCAGTGCGTGCCGATGTCCGACACCGCCCGAAGCGCGCCACCCTGGTCCGCCAGGACGCGCCAGTTGTAATCCGTGTCGTACATCAGCCAGTCTTGTACGTAGCTGCCGACCACCGAGATCACCTCCCCGCATTCGCCCGACCGAACACGGGCGCGCGCCTCAAGGTTGAGCGGGTAGAAGCGGAGGTTATAACAGACAGCGGCCGAGAGGCTGGAGGCGGCGGCCTGCGCCACCAGCTTGGCGGACTCATCGGCCGTCATCGCCAGCGGCTTTTCGCACATAACGTGTTTGCCGGCGGCGAGCGCCCGGCTAGCCATCTCGTAGTGCAGCACATTGGGCACCGCGAGGTGGACGGCGTGGACATCCCGATCGGCCAATACCTCCTCGAACGAGGCATACGCCTTCTTCAACCCGAGTACCTCGGAGGCCGTCTTCGACTTCTTCGCGGTGCTGCCCATGATGCCCGTCACGTTGATGCCAAGCCGCTTCAGGGCTTCGGCGTGGACAGGCCCGATAAATCCCGTCCCGACGACGGCTGCGCCAATGTCATACATAGCAAATGGGGAGATAGATGAATGATCGGACGAACCTAGGGAAAAAACGGGAATGGATCCAGGGGATGGTAGCAGGTTACAGGATTTGGGTGAGGTACGCGGAACCCGCGACTCAAAACGCCCCCGCCTTCACATGCTTCCACAGTTCGGCGTGGTCGAAGGCGAGCGGGAGGGCGTCGAGTTCGGCGGGAGTGGCCCAGTGGTAGTCCGAGGCCTCATCCAGCGCGCTGGCATCGACGCGGTCGACGGCAATAAAGTAGGCGATGTCGAAGACATGATCGCGTGGGTCGCGTTGGGGGTCGGAGCGCACGTCGACGAGTTTCAATTCGGCGGGATCGACGGTGACGCCGGCCTCTTCGAGCAACTCGCGAGCGGCGGTTTCTTCGATCCGTTCACGGCCGACATCCAGAAATCCACCCGGGAACGCAAAATAGCCCTTGAATGGATCGAAGCTCCGTTGGATGAGCAGGCAAGCGCCCCGCGATCGATCGAATACGACCACCGAGGCCGCCACGGCGGGATGCGGGAAGCGATAGGCGTAGTAGATGTCGCCGTCGGCCGCGCGGACGCGGAAGGCGTTGCCCTTTGGCGCATCCGGCTCCGGCGGCAGGATTTCCGCGCGATCGCCGTAGCGGGTCTGGGTTGGATTGATGTCACTCATAGGTGTTCCTCGGTAGTGGGGCAGGGCGCAAACCTTGGCCGGCGGGAAGGGTTGCATGAGATCTCCCTGACTCTCCAGCCTCCCCATCCATGCACATCGCTTCCACCAACGCCCGGTTCGAACGCGCCGCCCTGAAGCAGCCCTTCGGATTCAAGGGCGGGTACGTGACCGAATTGTGGCAGTCGGAAGTGCAACTCACCGACGCCGGCGGCCAGAAGAGCACCGGCTACGGCACCCAGAGCGTGCTCTGGTCGGACGCCCGCGTGTTCGCCGGCCACTCCGAAGCCGGTGGCAACGCGTTGATGTTCGCCCTGACTGATTATGCCCTGACGCTCCTCCAAGGCCAGACCTTCGCCGATCCCTTCGCTCTGTTCGACACCCTCTTCGAGCCCGTTCACCGCTACGCCTGCTCCCTCACGCGGCGGCCGGACCTGCGCACGACGTTCACCCTGAACGCCCTCGTCGCCGTCGACTTCGCCGCCTGGGGGCTGTATGTCCGGCTGCACGGCATCGACCGGTTCGACACGCTGCTGCCGGCCTTCTCCCGGCCGGCGCTGGCCGCTCACAACCCCCGCGTCGCCGTCGTGCCCATCGTCACCTACTCGACCACCGATGCCGACATCGAGGCCATGCTCGAAGAGGGTTTCTTCGTCTTCAAAATCAAGCTCGGCGCCCCGGGCTCCCAGGCAGAGATGCTGGCAAACGACTGCGACCGCCTGAGCCGGCTTCACCGCCTCCTCGGCCCCCGCGAAACACCCCACACTCCCAACGGCCGCATCCCCTACTACCTGGACGCCAACGCCCGCTACGAACACCGGGACACCCTGCTCGCCCTGCTAGACCATGCCGATCACATCGGGGCGCGGGATCGCATCATCCTCCTCGAAGAACCGTTCCTCGAAGACGACGAGCAAGACGTGCGCGATCTGGATGTGTGTATCGCCGCCGACGAAAGCGCGCACACGGACGCCGACGCCGGCCGGCGGATCGACCTCGGCTATGGCGCCATCGCACTCAAGCCCATCGCCAAAACCCTCAGCATGACCCTCCGCATCGCCCGTCTCGCCCACGACCGAGGGATCCCCTGCTTCTGTGCCGACCTCACCGTCAACCCCTGGCTTCTGGCCTGGAATAAGGCCGTCGCCTGTCGCCTGGCCCCGTTCCCGGGCCTTGGCCTCCCCCTCATCGAAACCAACGGTCACCAGAACTACCGCGACTGGGAGGCCATGAGGCGCCGGCTCCCCCATCCCGATGCGCCCTGGAATGGCATCCGGAATGGGTGTTTTGAGCTTGGACCGGAGTATTACGCGATGGACGGTGGGCTTTTAACGCAGGAACAGGCGGAGTGAGGGAAGCGGTTTCGAGTACGCGTACGAATCGGGGGGTGATCAATGGGTCGCGGCTTCGGAGCGGGCGCGGGTGAGCACATCCACCATGGAGACCGGGGCGCCGCCGTCGCGTTTGCTTTCGTCGGCGGCTTCCATGAAGGCGTAGATTTCCAGTGATTCTTCGGCGGAGACGGGCGGAACGCCCGTGCGGAAGAAGCGGACGATTTCCACGACGAGCGGGCGGTAGCCGTCGTACGGCCCGAGTTCGTGGATGCCGGTTTCGCCGAAGGCGACGCCGCCATACCCTGTTTTTCCGGCGCGGAGGCCGCGGAACGTGCCGATCCGACCATCCTCCCACACCCCCACGACCAGGTCGGTGTCCGCCGTGGTGATGCGCTGGACCGTCTGGCAGCCCGTGCCCATGGCCGTAAAGAGGAGTTCGACCCCGTGGATGCCGTACCAGAACAGGTCGGGGTGGGTGGGTTCGAGCGTCGCCGGGCTATAGGCCTCGGCGCCGAGCACCATCCCCACCGCGCCGGCGCGCACCGCCTGGGCGTTGGCCGTGTACCGAAGAGAGGACGACGAGAAAACCGGCACGCCGTGGGCTTTTGCCGCCTCGAAGATCTTGATTGCGTCCGCGAGGGTGCCGGCGATCGGCTTGTCGATAAACAGAGGCTTGCCGGCCCGGATCACCGGCAGCGCCTGCTCGTAATGGGGCCGGCCGTCGTTGGTCTCCAGCAGAACCACATCCACCTGTTCCAGCAGCGCTTCGATCGAGTCCACGATCTCCACCCCCATCTCCCGCATCGCCGCCGTGTACTCCGGCACCCGGCGCACGCTCGACTCGATATCCGGGCTGCCTTTCGGGTAGGCCGCCACGACCCGGAAGCCGGCGACGTCCTCCGCCGCCGCGGAATCGTTCAGCACCTTCGTGAAGGCCACGCTGTGGGACGTATCGAGCCCGATTATCCCCACACGGACGCTGGCCGGCTGGGCGACCAGCGCCGGCGCAAGAATGAGGCTGAGGACGAGGAGGAGGGTTTTCACAGCATAAAACCGATTTGTGATGAAGGCGTCAATCAACGGTTGAACCGGGGCCACGACGACACACGCCTTAAACCTTGAACATCGAACATTAAACCCCTGTCAGAACACATAGCCAATGTTCAGCTGCGTCGTATACGGGCCTCCGATCGTCTGGCCCATGAGGGCGAGTTCGACGGGTCCGATGGGTGAGATCAGGCCCAGGGTGAGGCCGTAGCCGAAACGAAAATCCGTGGCGGCCACCTTCCAGCGCCAGTCCTCGGCGAGGCGGGCGCCATTCCATTCGGCCGTAAGAAACCAGTTCCTGACCACCTGAAGTTGAGTTCCAACGGAGAAGGCGTGGAGGCTATTGCCGGATAGTTCATGCAGGTCGTAGCCGAGGAGCGGGAACTGACGGGTGTCCAGATTGCGGAAGATGTTGGCGCCGCCGGCATAAAACCGGTAGTGCAGCGGGATACGCCGGCCCTTGACGTGGCCAAACGTCAGGCGGGACAGGAAGGTCAGCCGGGGTGCGATCGACTGGCGAAATTGCCCATCGAACACATAGTGGGTGAACGACTGCCGCGCCACCCCCCGGGGCGCGAGTTCCGCCCGGGCGTGGATCAGGACGCCGGAGGTCGGGAAGGCGGTCCGGTCGAACGAATCAAGGAAATAGTGGGCGTTTCCGAGGAGGAGGCCGCCGTGGTCCTCGAGAAAATCGCCGGCGCCGACATCCTGGCCATAATCGTACAGCTCCCACCGGGCCCCGATCGAGCCCAGGCTGTTGGTGAAGAGCGTGCCGCTGAAATCGGCCGACGATTCGGCCACACGTACCTTGATGGAGGAAAGTCGGACGCCGGATACAAAGAGGTCGAGCGGTTCACGGGTGATCCGCCCCCAGAGCCGCATCTCCGCCCGCGGCCGCGTGGCGAGCGGGATGCGGTAGTGGGCTGTTCCCTGGTGCGTCTCGCCGAAGCGGAGATCCCCCTGGATTTCCGTACCCGGGCCGCCGATGCGACCTCGGGAGACAGCGCTGAGGAGGAGCGAGGCTTTGTATTCAGAGTCGTACCGAACACCCAGGCGCAGGCGCTCGTGTGGCTGGACGCGGGTGCTGATCGAGATAATGTGGGTGTTCGGCTCGCTGCCCGGGAGGAGGCGGTACAGGACGTTTTCGAAGATGTCCGCGTAAAATGTGCGGTTTAGCGCCAGTTCCAGATCCGCATACCGGATCCATTCCGGCGCCTTGATGCCGAGGCTGAGTTCGAGCTGGCGCAGATACGGTTGTACAAGGCCCTCCACCTGAACGGCCTCGATGAAGAGCGAATCCGGGAGCTGGACCGCCGGCCGGGGCGGCACCTCGCCCTGTTGCGAGGCGGCGAGGGTGAGGAGTTGGGGCAACATCGCGCGCGCAGCCACCTCGCCCCGCCGGATGATTTCGCGGGCGTCGCCGAAGCTGAGGACTGTCAGCCCGGTCAGGTCGGGATCGATGAGCAGATCGGCCATGGCGCGTTGACGATCGGTCGACGCCTGCTCGGGGAAGCTGGCCACCTGGTCCATGATCTCGACGAGGGAGGCGAGGCTGTTGGCCGGCAGGAGCCCGCGACCGACATCCACCCCGATGACAAACGTCGCGCCGAGGTCGATCGCGTCCTCGACAGGGAGATTGCGAGAGGCGTCTCCGTCGACATAATAGCGATCGCCGACCCGCGCCGGCAGGAGCACACTCGGCACCGACATGCTGGCGCGTAGCGCTTCCGGAAGGTAGCCGCTGGAGAATCGGTGGGCCATGCCCGACTCGAGGTCCGTCGCCACGCACGCAAACGGAATCGGGAAGCGGGTAAAATCCGACTGATCGTGCATGTTATGAGTCAGGCGCGTGAGCATCATCACCACCTGGTGTCCGCTGATCAGGCCGGCGGGCAGCCCCACCCGCGCGCCGCGCAGCGGCAGCGAGAGGAGATACCGATCCTGCTCGTTGCGGCGCTCGAAGGGAATGGCATTACGGGGCGGCCGCTCGTTAAAGAGCTGAGACCACGCCTGCGACACGGCGAGGGTATCCAGATCGGAGGGTGAGTAGCCGATGGCGTACAGGGCGCCCACGATCGAACCCATGCTGGTGCCTGTGACGACCTCTACGTGTACACCGGCCTCTTCGAGCACCTTGAGGACTCCGATATGCGCCAGGCCTTTGGCGCCGCCTCCGCTAAGGGCGAGGCCTACTTTCATCTGCCCGCGGGGCACAAACGGCCCTGGCTGTGCGGCCGCGACGCGGAGCCCGTGGCTGGCGACAAGAACGGTCGCCAGCGCCGCCGCCAGCGTAAGCCAACGCTTCACTTCGTTACGTAATCTCAAACGATTCGCCATGTTCGGGGACCGTCACGTCGTGGTAGCCGCGCTGTAGCAGCGAAGCCTTGAACGCGTCCTGCCGCTCGGGTGCCCCGTGGACCAGGAAGATTTTCTTGAGCCGGCTCTTGTCCTGCGCGCCGATGACCTCGAGCAGTCCCGGCTCGTCCGCATGGGCCGAATAGGCATTGATCACCACCACCTCGGCGCGGAGGTGGTAGTCTTCGCCAAAGATCCGGACCTCGGGCAGCTTATCGACGAGTTTTTTGCCAAGGGTGTGCTCGGCGCAGAAGCCCACGATCAGGATGGTTGTTCTCGGATCCTCGATGTTGTTGCGCAGGTGATGGAGCACGCGGCCGGCCTCGCACATCCCCGAAGCCGAAATGATCACCATCGGCATTCGGGTGTCGTTGAGCGCTTTCGAGTCTCTGACATCGCGGATGTACGTGAGGTTCTCGAACCCGAACGGATTCGGATCGTCTCGCATGTACTGGCGGAGCTCGCGGTCGAAACACTCCGGGTGTGCCATAAAAACCCCCGTGGCGTTTACCGCAAGCGGGCTATCCACATAGACGGGGATCGGAGGCAGCTTCTTTTCATTCTGGAGCTGGTCCAGGGCGTACACGATTTCCTGGGTCCGCCCGACGGCGAAGGCCGGAATGATGAGTTTGCCGCCGCGTTTGGCCGTGCGTTCGACGATGCCGGCCAGCCTGCCACGGGCGTGTTCCTCCCCTTCGTGGACCATCCCGCCGTAGGTCGACTCCGAGATCAGGTAGTCGCACGCGTCCATCGGCTGAGGATCCCGCAGGATCGGCCGGCCGGGCGAGCCGACGTCTCCTGTGAAGCCCAGACGGATCGTTTTCCCTCGATCCTGCAGGGTGAGCACCATCGTGGCCGAGCCCAGGATGTGGCCGGCGTCGCGGTAGACAACCTGCACGCCCTCGCAGGGCGAAAACGGATCCCCGTAACTTACGGTGACAAAACGACCCAGGATGCCCTCCACGTCGTCGTCGTCGTACAGGGCTTCGACTGGCTCCTGGCCCTTGCGGGAGCGGATCCGGTTGACGAACTCGACGTCTTTTTCCTGGATGTGAGCGCTGTCGTAGAGGAGGAGACTGGCGAGGTCGTACGTGGCATGGGTGGCGTAGACGCGCCCCCGAAAGCCGTCTCGATAGAGCTTTGGCAGCAGGCCGGCGTGGTCGATGTGGGCATGCGAAAGTAGTACGACGTCGATGGTCGTGGGGTCAAACCCGAACTGGCGGTTTTGCGTTTCGGCGTCGGCGCGCCGGCCCTGGAAGAGGCCACAATCCAGCAGGATGCGTTTGCCGTTTTCGAGTTCGAGTAGGTGTTTCGACCCGGTCACTGTGCGGGCGGCTCCCCAGAAGGTAAGTTTCATGCGGTAAAGGTTGGATTCTCGGGAGAAGGTACGAGACCAGGCACCGAGTATAGCAAAACCTACCGTCGGATACGAGCAATAAAATGCCGGTGGACTACACCTTTGGCGCATAGCGGTGTAGACAAAAACCCTTCCCCCACCCTGCGAGGGACGCTATCTTGTGCACGGTTTGACCAGAACCGTCCGTGCCCACACGTTCCGGCGTCGTCGAACCTTTTGCCCAGCCCGTCACGGCTGTGACGTTTCCGGCGCCATTTTGCCGGAAACGCTCAAAAAGACCCACATCTCAGAAAAACTCCGCCCTGAAGCGCCTCTATTCGCTCGATCTCGACCCGGATCAGTGCGCACGAAGCGCCGCTCGCGACGAGTAACGTAGCGTACGCTGTCGGGAGTGTTGCATCCCCCTGCCCTCCAATCGGTCTCTCACGGCACGCGCCCGACGCGCCGACACGATCCTCCCTCGAGACGTTAACTTGTTAAAAACCATGCACCGAGCGGTTTATCTATCGCTGTTTATCCTCTTGCTGGCGGCCCCCCGGACCGCAACCGAGCTGAGGGCCCAGGAATTACGTCTGGGCGATGGCGTACGCCTCACCTTGTTCAACGTAGACGACGAGATCAGCGGCGACTATTTCGTCATGACGGATTGGACGATGCAGCTGCCCTACATCGGGCAGGTGGGCGTCCAATCCCGCGAATTCCCCGCCGTCCGCGACGAAATCTCGGATCGGTACAACAGTATCTACCGGAATCCCGAGCTGTCCATCCAGCCCCTCTTCCGCGTCAGTGTGCTGGGCGAAGTGCAGTCCCCGGGCATCTACTTCGTGACCGGCTTTGAGCGCCTGACCGACCTGATGGCCATGGCCGGGGGCGAGACGCTCGACGCCAACCTGGACAAGGTCTACCTCCAGCGAGAGGGAGAGAAGATCGACATCAACGCCCGGGAGATCCTCAAACGGGGCGACACCCTCTCCGACTTCGGCCTGATCTCGGGCGATCAGCTATATGTCTCGCGCGTGGGTCTGGTGAGTTACCGAAACGCTTCGCTGCTGATCTCCGGCGCCGGCGTCCTGGCCACCCTCGCCGCCATCTTCCTCGTCCGCCGCTAACGGCTCCATCTTCCCTCCCATCCTCGTTTCGCCATCATGGGCACACCACTACTCGAAAGCGGCAACGCCTATAATCCCTTCTCGCAGGGCGCGCGAAAGGAGCCGGCGTTGACGTTCAACGATCTGGTCCAGATTATCTTCCGGCACAAACATGTACTGATCTTGACGACGATCCTGTTCGCTGCGCTGGCCGTGGCGTACACGATGCTTACCTCACCGGTCTATGAGGCCAGCGCGACCCTGAAGAAGGAGCAAAACAACACCCGTGGCGGGCCTACGGATGAATTCAGCCGCATCATGTTCGCCCAGCAGGCGGTCGACCAGATCGAGACGGAGTTGCTGTTGCTCCGCTCCCGCGAGGTGCTGGAGCGGGTCGTGCTGGAGCTGGATCTGCTGGTGACGGTCGGCGAAATCGTCGTGCCCGGCGTGATTGACCATCGGTTCGACATGTCGCTCGCCGAATACCTGCACGAGCTGGACCGGCACCCCGAGAGCGGGGCGCCGCGTATTCGTATCGAGGAATACACGATCAAGCCCGGGTTTCGCAACATCGCCGGCGGCGTCTACGCGCTCCGCGTAAATGAGCGCCAACAGCTCGAACTCTACGAAACCGAGGTCGACAGCCTCATCGCCTCCGCGCCCGGCGCCTCGGAAGCATCGTTTTCGCTGCCCCACTTCACGATGCAGATCGATTGGCCCAACCCGACCCCGGGCAGCGAGCTGACGTTTTCGACCGGCACCCCAGAAAACGTCGTCAGCGACCTGGGCGAGCGGATCGAGATCGAGAACCCGATCAACACGACGCTGATGACGGTGCACGTCCGCTCCAGCTCACCCTTCATGGCTCAGCTGACGGCAAATACGCTGGCCTCGTCGTTTCAGGCCTCGCGCTTCGAGCACAAACGCGAGGCGATCCGGTATTCGGCGAAGTTCATCGACGATCAGCTGGGCGAGATCACCGCCAGCCTGCGTCGTTCCGAGGACAGCCTCAGCCTGTTCCGCGGCCGCAACCGCATCACAAGTGTCGACGAGGGCACGCGGGAGACGATTGCATTTATCGGCAACCTGGAGGCCGAGAAGATCCGGACCGAACTCGAGCTGTCCCAGTACGAGAGCCGGCATGAGACGATCAAGAGCCAGTTCAGCACCAACGGCTACTTCGACCAGACCTACCTCACCCCGCAGACGGACCAGAGCAGCAGTTATACGCCTTTCTCCACCCTGCTCGACCAGCTGACGCGCGCCGAACTCGAGCGCCTGGAGTTGCTCCAGCGCCGGACGGCGAGCCATCCGGACGTCATCGCGATCGACGAACGGATCGCCGAGATACGGTCCAACCTCGCCGAATTCAACCAGAACACGATCACGGCCTACGAGGTGATCATGGAGTCCCTGAAGCGTAAGCGGGATAATCTCACACGCCTGATCGGGACGTATAACTCGCGCGTGGCCAATATCGCCAGTAACGAGGGCCAGCTGATGGCGCTCATGCGGGACCGCGATCTGAACGAGAAGATGTACCTCCTGCTGACCGACAAACGCGAGGAGATGCGGATCGCGGAGCTGTCGAACCTCCAGGACATCATCATCGTCGAGAGTGCCGTGTTGCCGATCGACCCGATCCTGCCTCGCCGCACGATCACCGTGCTGATCGGCCTGGTGCTGGGGGGGCTCGCCGGCATCACCCTCGTCTTCCTCATCGAGTTCCAGGGTAAGACGATCATGAGCATCCGCGAGGTGGAAGAAGGCCTGATGCTGCCCGTGCTCGCCATCATGCCCACATTCCCGGCCGAATTCAGGGACCGGATCCGCCGCGGCTATCACCTGCGCAACCATCTGGACCTGTTGACGGACACCCGCTACGGATTCAAGGAATCCTACCGCATGCTCCGCACCAAGCTATCGTTCACCCTCTCCACCAAGCGCAGCCCGACAAAGAATAATATCCTGTTCACGAGTTGCGAGGAGAATACGGGCAAGACGACCATCGTCACCAACTTCTCGCTGCTGCTCGCGCTGGCCGGCAAACGGGTGCTCGTCATCGATTGCGATCTCAAAAACCCCAGTGTGGGGGGCTTCTTCGGCATCCCGTTCAACGCGCCCGGGCTGATCGACTTCATCCTGCACGACTACATCACCGTGCCCGACATCTACCGCCCGCTCGACGAGCAGGCCTACCGCGACGCGCCGCTTTTTAACCCGACGATCCGCATGGTGGATCAGGAGCTCCGCCTCTCCGCCCCATCGCTCCACCTGGACGTGATCCCCGCCGGCGGGTCCGTCGAACACTCCAGCGAACTGCTGGACTCCGAGAAGTTCAAGGACTTCCTCTTTGAAATCTCGGCCGCGTACGACTACGTCTTGATCGACACCCCGCCCGTGACCCGCACCGTCGACGCCATGACGATCGGCAGCTTCATCAAAAACGCCGTCATCGTCGTCCGCCCCAACCACACCCGAAAGGACAACCTGAGCCGCGCGATCCAGGATTTCCGGCAGTTCAACGTGCACCTGCTCGGCAGCGTCATCAACGCGTGCGACATCAAGAGTTTCGCGACCGATTACGGGTATGGCTACGGGTATGGCTACAACTACCGCTACGAATCCGAGCTGCCCCGGCTGCCGGCGGCGCAGACCGTCGACTAACCGTTTTCTGGTATCCTAAATAAGCCATTGGAGCAAGCTACCTGCTCCATAACGACCTGCGCGCCACCCTCGAATCTGCGTATCGTGTGGCATTCAATTCGACCCTCATAGACCCACAATGCACCCTCCGGAGGGCCCCCCACGACCCTTCCTATGATGTCGAAATCTTACACCTATCACCATGAGTTTGCAAGAGTTAAGTGGGATCTCTGAGGAACGCCCGTTTGACCCGCTTCCTATCCTGATTCAGCAGATCAGGTTGGAGGAGCAGTCGCGCCTGATGTATCGGATGGGCAAACGCGTGATCGATTTCATCGTCGCCCTGGTATTGATCGTCCTGTCGCTTCCCCTGATGATTGTCATCGGGATCGCGGTGAAGCTCACCTCGGCCGGCCCGGTATTATTCCGCCAGGAACGGGTGGGCAAGGGGGGCGAGCCGTTTACCTTTGTCAAGTTCCGCTCGATGACCCACAGGGCGGACACAGCCATCCACGAGGCGTTCATGCGGAAGCTGATCCGGGGCGAAGTGGGATCGAGCGCCGGCGAGGAGGGAGTGGACGGATCGCTCTACAAATTAAACAACGACCCGCGGGTGACCGAATTTGGCCGGTTCCTGCGGAAGACCAGCCTCGACGAACTACCGCAGCTCCTGAACGTCCTCTCTGGCTCGATGAGCCTGGTGGGTCCGCGTCCGCCCATCGCGTACGAAGTGAGCGCCTATAAGAGCTGGCACATGCAGCGGTTGTGCATCAAGCCGGGCGTAACGGGGCTCTGGCAGGTCAGCGGCCGCAGCGCCACGACGTTCGACGAAATGGTCCGGCTCGATATCGAATACATCCGGAAACGCTCGTTCGCGCTGGATATGCAGATCCTGCTGCGAACCATTCCCGCCGCGTTGAATACCCGAACGGCCGCCTGAACTGCCGTCGGAATTGCCGCACGAACGGAGCACCCCCTGCCCCGCAGCCGTCCGTTTCTCTTCGTCCTACGGGACGCTCGATGCTTTCGCTCGACCCATTGCACCACCTGGCCGACCCCAGCCGGCGCGTTCGCCGCGTCCCAGCAGGGCCTACGGCCGGGTCTGTATGCGGATAGCACGCTCACTCCGTCTATTCGCCACTGCTTATACTTCCATCCGCATGATTACGATTGGCGTCATTGGTTGCGGCTACTGGGGCCCCAACCTCATCCGCAATTTCAAAAAAACCGCCGGCTGCCAGGTAACCGTCTGTTGCGACCGAGACGAAAGCCGGCTGCAGCGCATCACGCACCTGTTCCCGGACATCCCCACCACGGCCGACTACGAGGAGGTCCTGGCCTCCGACGTCGATGCCGTGGTCATCGCCACCCCGGTTCGGACTCATTACCCGCTCGCGAAGGCGTTCCTGGAGCGGGGCAAACACGTGTTTGTGGAGAAGCCGCTCACCCCGTCGAGCGTCGAGTGCCAGGATCTGATCGACATCGCCGACGCCCGCGGTCTGGCGCTCATGGTGGGTCACACGTTTGAATACACGGCGGCGGTCAACAAGATTAAGCAGATCGTACAAAGCGGCGAGATCGGCGAAGTGTTGTACATCAACAGCACCCGCGTCAACCTGGGGCTTTTCCAGAAAGACATCAACGTCATCTGGGACCTCGCGCCGCACGATATCTCCATCATCTCTTATGTGCTCGGCAAGGAGCCCATCTCCGTCAACGCCCAGGGCCGCAGCCACTTCGCCGATGGCATCGAGGACGTGGCGATGACCACGCTCCAGTACCAGGACGGCCCCATCGCGTTTATCCGCAACAGCTGGATCGACCCGAACAAGGTGCGGTCGATGATTTTTGTGGGCTCTAAGAAGATGCTCGAATACGACGATATCAGCCCCAACGAGAAGGTCAAGATCTACGACAAGGGGGTGGAGAAGCCGGCGTATTACGACGACTTTGGGGCGTTCCAGTTTTCGTACCGGTACGGGGACATCTACATCCCGCGTATCGAGGAATACGAGGCGTTGGGCGCCGAATGCGCCCACTTCGTCGAGTGCATCCAGACCGGCGCGACGCCCCGGAGCGACGGCCATAGCGGCATGCGCGTCACCCGGGCGATCGAGGCCGCCTGCCAGTCGCTGCTCTCGGGCGGCGTCTCGGTGCCGATCGTCCAGCCCCGCGAGCGCGTCCTCCAATCCGTCCCCTCCTGACCCCAGCTTCTACCACATGGATTACTCCCGCATCGCCCCCGACGTCGTCCTCGGCGAAGACGTCAAAATCTACGGGTTCGTCAACCTCTACGGCTGCGAGATCGGCGCGCATTCGAAGATCGGCACCTTTGTCGAGATCCAGAAAGGCGCGCGTATCGGCCGGAATTGCAAGATTTCTAGCCACTCGTTCGTCTGCGAAGGCGTGGCGATCGAGGACGGCGTGTTCGTGGGGCATGGCGTCATGTTCACCAACGACCGCTACCCCCGCGCCACGACCGAAAGCGGCGCGCTACAGACCGAAGCCGACTGGGCCTGCATGACGACGCGCGTCCGCGCGGGCGCCTCAATCGGCTCCAACGCGACCATCCTGTGCGGCGTGACCATCGGCGAGCATGCGCTTGTCGGCGCCGGCAGCGTCGTGACGAAAGACGTGCCGCCCTACACCGTCGTCGCCGGCAACCCGGCCCGTTTTATACGAAACACTAACGATAGATTGAATCATGGAAGTACTGTTCTTGAATCTTAAGGCGCAGTATCTGGCCATCCAGGACGAGGTCCAGGAAGCCATGCAGCGCGTCATCGAAAAGACGGCCTTCGCGGGAGGGCCCTTCGTGCAGCAGTTCGAACAAGAATTCGCGGCCTATTGCCAGACCAAACACGCCATGGGCGTCGGGAGCGGCACTTCCGCCCTGTGGCTGGCGCTGGCGGGTCTGGGGGTGGGTGAAGGGGACGAGGTGATCACCACCCCGAATACGTTCATCGCGACGGCCGAGGCCATCACCTACGCCGGCGCGACACCCGTCTTTGTCGATGTCGACGAGCACACCTACAACCTCGATCCCGCGCTCATCGAAGCGAAGATCACCGCACGCACCCGCGCCATCATCCCCGTCCACCTCTTCGGGCAGACGGCGGATCTGGCTCCGATCCTCGCCATCGCCCGCAAACAAGGCCTCTACGTCATCGAGGACGCGAGCCAGGCCCACGGCGCCCTGTACCAGGGCCAGCCCGCCGGCTCGCTCGGCGACGTCGGATGCTTCAGCTTCTACCCGGGCAAAAACCTCGGCGCGTACGGCGAGGCCGGCGGCGTGGTCACGAACAATTCCGACCTGACCCGCTACATCCAGATGATGAAGGACCATGGGCAGTCCGTCAAATATTACCACGACATGGTCGGCTGGAATGACCGGATGGACGGTCTCCAGGGCGCTGTGTTGTCGGTGAAACTGAAGTACCTCGACCAGTGGAACGAGCAGCGCCGGCAACATGCGCAAGCCTACACGAACCTGCTGAGCGACGTCCCGGGCATCGTCCTGCCCCGGACGGCTGAATACGGCACCCACGTCTTCCACATTTACGCCATCCGCGTGGAGCAGCGGGATCAGGTCAAGGCCGAAATGGAGCAGCGCGGCGTGCACTGCGGCATCCACTACCCCCTCCCCCTCCACCTGCAGAAGGCCTATGCGGATCTCGGGTACATCCGCGGCGACTTCCCGGTGACCGAGCGCTGCGCCGACTCCTTCCTCTCCCTGCCGATATATCCCGAGCTGACCTACGAACAGATCGCGCACGTCGCCCGGGTGCTCAAGCAGAGCCTGGCGGCCGTCGACGGTCTCGTAATCGAGGGCGACGGCCACGCCGCCCCCGCCGCGCCGGCGTACCGGAAGACGTCGATTATTTCGTGACGGGTTTCGCGTTCGGGGTTTCGGGGATTTCGCCTCGGGGCCCCGAACCTGGATTGTGCTGCCCATCCTCCCGATTCGTCCGCATGCCTCTTCCTCCGTAGTGAAGGATTCGCACAATGGGGTCCTCCACCCTCCGCGCCCTCTTTATTCGATTTTGTGTGATATCACCATGCTTCGGGATATTTTTTATCGGCTCAAGCCGCTCATTCCACGCTCGGTACAGATCGGCATCCGTCGTCAGCTGATCGAGTGGCAGCGTCGGCAGGTGGCGGATATCTGGCCGATTGACCCGAACTCGGCCACGCCGCCCGAGGGGTGGACCGGTTGGCCGGACGGCGCCGATTTTGCGTTGATCCTGACGCACGACGTCGAAAAACCCATCGGGCAGTCGCGCTGCCTGGCCCTGGCCGAACTCGAGCGCGAACGCGGCTTCCGCTCGTCCTTCAACTTCGTGCCGGAGCGATACACGGACAACCCGGACCTCCGCCGGCGCCTCGACGCCATGGGTTTCGAGGTAGGCGTACACGGCCTCAACCACGACGGCAAGCTCTACAGCTCCCGCGAGGAGTTCATGCGCCGCGCCGTGCGCATCAACCAGTACATCGCCGACTGGGGCGCCCGCGGCTTCCGTTCGCCGGCGATGCACCATAACCTGGAGTGGCTCGGCAGCCTCGATTGCGACTACGACGCGTCGACGTTCGACACCGACCCCTTCGAGCCCCAGCCCGACGGCATGGGCACCATCTTCCCCTTCCTCGTCCCACGCGCCGACGGCCGTGCACCGTATATCGAGCTGCCCTATACCCTGCCGCAAGACTTCACGCTCTTCGTGCTCATGGGCGAGCCCACACCCGCAACATGGAAAAGCAAGCTGGACTGGCTCGCGGCGCGGGGCGGCATGGTGTTGCTCAACGTCCATCCGGACTATATGCATTTCGGCGACGGCCGGCCCGGCATCGAAGAATATTCGGCGTCGATCTACGCCGAGTTGCTGGACTACGTCGTTACCGCCTACAGTGGCCGCTACTGGCACGCCCTACCCCGCGACCTGGCGACCTTCTGGCGCGCCGAGTTCGCGGTCCAGACGACGGGGGGATTGGCGCGGCGAGGGTGCGTTACACCCTGGGCGTCTTTATGGTAAACCCCACGGGCGTCTCGACGCTACCGGCCAACGCGGCCAGCAGCCAACCCAGGTGTCCGGGCCGGCAGTCTTCGATCACCGAGGCCTTCATGGATAGCCCGGCGCTACGCGCGAAAAAACGGGTCCGAGGCAGCTAAAGCCCGTCCCACACCACCTTCCGGCCAGCATCGGCCAGATCCACCTTACGCTCGTTGCCAAACCGCACCCACGCCCGGCTCGCGGTCAGCGCCTCCGCGTGATCCGCGCCGGATACCTGGCTATGTTCGATGAGCGCGAGCGGCGCCAGGGCGTATTGATGCACTGACAGTACCGGGTAATGCGCCTCCACGCGCCCGTTGGCCGGGTCGTATCGCCACCACTATGAGACAAAACTTCAGCCGGTCGCGTGGGATCGACGCCGCCATCGCCCGCCAGAGCAATCTCCTGATCTAACGCACCGTCACGCCCGCACAAGTGACATCCCGAAGACCGACGGCGGACGATCCAACGGCACGCGCGGCATGCGCCAAAAGTGCTATCCACCCGCCGGCGCATTAACCGACCTTTCGGGGCTCAATAGCATCATCTGATGCTCTGCATGGCATTCACTTCCCATGGCTTCGGTTGCGCACCGTCCCGACCGACCTCTCGGGAATGCGCTTCATGAGGATCTGAAGCGCCTGTCCACGGAGCCAGCGCGACCCACGCGACCCCTATGCCTTACCGAGCCCCGAATCAGACCACGTGATGCGTCCTTCGAGAGGGACGAAACCCGGTACATGCACGCCGATCCAGCACCTTCGACGGGGGCCCATATCGCCCTTGCCGCCACCTTCACCGCCGAGCCCGTCGCGGGCCCTCTCCAATTCTGGATGGATCAACTCGGTCTCGCGGGCTCGGTCGCATTTGCGCCCTACAATCAGGTGCTCCAGCACCTGTATGCCGTAAACGGGCAGGCCGTCGCGCTGCATGTGCTCCTCGTTCGTCTGGAGGATTGGATGCCGGAGGCCGCTACCAACGCTATGGCCGGCAACGACTTGCCTCTCCCGGCGCGCCTGCTTCAGAACATCGACGAATGTATCGCGGCGGTGCGCCGCGCCGCCGGCCAGCGCCCCACCCCCTACCTCATCGTGCTCTGTCCGCCGAGCCCGGCCGTCGTGGCCCTCCCTTCCCTCGCCACCGCGATCGGCCTCGCGGAAGCTTCCATCGCCGAACAACTCAACACCCTGCCGAATGTCGATGTCGTCCGCTCCGAAACGTGGGTGGAGCGCTACAAGGTGGGAGACTACCACAACCGATTCGCCGACCACACGGCCCACATCCCCTACACCGATGTCGCCTTTTCGGCCATCGCCACCTGCATTGCCCGCCGGCTGAGCGCGCTCCAGCGCCGGCCGTTCAAAGTCATCGTCGTCGACTGCGACAACACCCTCTGGCAGGGCGTCTGCGGAGAAGTGGGGCCGCGCGGGGTGGCGGTGGATGCGCCGTTCGCGGCGTTTCAGGATCTGCTCATCCGTCAGCAGGCCGAGGGCATGCTGCTGTGTCTGTGCAGCAAAAATAGCGAGGCGGACGTCTGGGCCGTGTTCGACGAGCAGCCGGCCATGCGGCTGAAGCGCGAACACCTGGTGTCATGGCGGATCAACTGGAGGCCCAAGTCGGAGAACCTGAGGGCGCTCGCCGCCGAGCTCGACCTCGGGCTGGACAGCTTCATCTTCATCGACGACAACCCGGTCGAATGCGCCGAGGTGGCCGCGCAGTGCCCCGAGGTGCTGACCGTCCAGGTGCCGGCGGACGCCCGCCGACTGCTGACGCTGCTCGATCACCTCTGGGTGCTGGATCGATACCACGTGACCGACGAGGACCGCCGGCGCGCCGAACACTACCGCTCGAACCTCCAGCGTTCCCAGCTCCAGGAAGCCGCCCCGACTCTCGCCGGCTTCCTCGAACGCCTGGACCTGCGGATCGCGATCGCCGAGCCGGCCGAAAGCCAGTATACACGCATCGCCCAACTCACCCAGCGCACCAACCAGTTTAACGCCTCGGGCATCCGCCGGTCGATGGAACAGGTCGCCGGCCTCCTGCTTGCCGGCAAACGCGAGGCGCGCGTCGTCGACGTGAGCGACCGGTTCGGCGACTACGGCCTGGTCGGCGCCGTGCTTTTCACGTCAGACGACGAGGCCCTCCTCGTCGAGACCCTCCTCCTGAGTTGCCGCGCCCTCGGGCGCAGCGTGGAGCAGCGGATGGCCATCCACCTCGGCGAAGCCGCGCTTCAGCGCGGGCTCCGTTTTGTCGATATCGCCTACATAGAGACCCCGCGCAACCTGCCCGTCCGGCAGTTTCTGGAAAACACGGGCGCGGAGAACCGGCTCGACCAGGGCGACCACGTGATCTATCGCTTCGACGCCCGGCGGCTCGCCCACATGGACCCCATCGCCGCCGCCGCCGTAGCGCCCGCCGACGACGAGGCGCCGGCCACTTCCCCGCAAACGACCCGCGTCGCCCGATCCACCGACCGTACACCGTGGCTGCGCATCGCGACGGAATGGAGCGACATGCAGGCCCTCGCCGAGCGGCTCAACCAGATCCGCTTGCAGCGGCCGGACCTGCAGACGCCGTTTGCGCCCTTGCAGACGCCGCTCGAACGCCAGATCGCCGGAATCTGGGAAACGGTGCTCGGCATCGACGGCATCGGGGCGGTGGATGGTTTCTCCGAACTCGGCGGCTCGTCCCTCCAGCTCGTCCAGATCCACGCGCGCATCCAGGAGCAGCTCGGCCGGTCGCTCCCGCTCACGCAGTTGTTCGCGCTGCCGACCGTCCGCGCCCAGGCCGGCTTCTTCACCCCGCCGGCCGCCGCGGCCTCCAGCGCGCAGACCAGCACCCTAACCAGCATCCAGGAACGCGCGCAACGGCAGAAAGCGGCCATGAATAAACATAAAATCCTGCAATACAGACAAAAATGATCGATCCATCCACCCACGATTCGTTACAGGGCATCGCGATTGTCGGCATGGCCGGCCGGTTTCCCGGCGCCACCGACCTCGACACCTTCTGGGATCAGCTAAAAAACGGCGTCAGCAGCATCGTCGAGTTATCCGACGACGAGATCAACATTCCCGCCGCCGACAAAGCCAACATCCTCAACAACCCCCACTTCGTCCGCCGCGCCGCTTCCGTCGCCGATGCGGACAAGTTCGACGCGGCTTTTTTCGGCATCTATCCCAAAGAAGCCCATGTCATGGACCCGCAGCAGCGCCTCTTCCTGGAATGCTGCTGGGATGCGTTCGAAAACAGCGGCTACGAGCCAACCACGTACCCCGGCTCGGTGGGGGTGTTCGCCGGCTGCTACATGAATACTTACCTCCTGAACAGCCTGGAGGACCACCCGGCGTTTATCGGGGCGCTGGCGGACTCGTTCCACGGTGGCGAACTCAAGAACGAGCTGGGGAACGACAAAGACTACATGGCCACCCGCGTGGCGTTTAAGCTCAACCTGCGCGGGCCCAGCATGACCATCCAGACGGCCTGCTCGTCGTCGCTCGTCGCCGTCACCCAGGCGTGTATGAACCTCACCAACTACCAGTGCGACATGGCGCTGGCCGGCGGGGCCACCATCCGCTTTCCCCAGAACCGCGGCTACCTGTACGAACCCGATGGCATGGTGTCGCCCGTGGGTAAGTGCTGCACGTTCGACGCCGGCGCGGCCGGCACCATCTTCGGCGACGGCATCGCGGTCGTCCTCCTCAAACGCCTCGAAGACGCCATCGCCCACGGCGACAGCATCTACGCGGTCATCAAGGGCTGGGGGATCAACAACGATGGGGCGTCGAAAGTCGGCTACACGGCGCCCAGCGTGGACGGGCAGACCGAGGCGATCGCGCTGGCCCAGGCCATCGCCGGCGTCGATCCCCGTACGATCACCTACGTGGAAGCCCACGGCACCGGCACCCCGCTGGGCGATCCCATCGAAATCGACGCCCTCTCCCGCGCCTTCCGCATGGGCACGGACGAGCGGCAGTTCTGCGCCATCGGGTCACTCAAGACAAACATCGGGCACCTGGATGTCGCCGCCGGCGTCGCCGGCATGATCAAGACGTCGCTCGCGCTCACGAACAAACAGATCCCCCCAAGCCTCAACTTCGAGACGCCGAACCCGAACATCGACTTCGAAAACTCGCCGTTTTACGTCAACACCGCGCTGGCCGATTGGCAGCCGGCCCCGGGCGCCCCGCGCCGCGCCGGCCTCAGCTCGTTCGGCGTCGGCGGCACCAACGCGCACGTCGTCCTGGAGGAGGCTCCCGCCGTCGTCGAAGACGCCTCGCGGCAGCCATACCATCTGATCGCGCTTTCGGCCCGGAGCACCGCCGCGCTGGACGCCATGACGGCCAACCTGGCCCGCCACCTGACGCACCATCCCGAGCTGGACCTGGCGGATACGGCCTTCACGCTCCAGAACGGCCGGCAGGTGTTTAATTACAGCCGGACGCTCGTCGCCGCTTCCACCGAAGAAGCCATCGCGCTCCTTGAGACCCCGGATCCGCAGCGCGTATTCACCGTCCACCAGATCCGCCGGCAGTCGCCCGTGGCGTTCCTTTTTCCCGGCCAGGGCTCGCAGCACGTGGGCATGGGGCAGGACCTCTACCGCCACGCCCCGGTCTACCGCGAGGCGTTCGATCGATGCGCCGACTTGCTCCGGCCCCACCTCGGGCTCGACCTCCGCGCGTTCATCTATCCTTCGCCCGACCAGGCGGACGCCGCGCAGGCCAGGATCAACGACACGATGATCGCGCAGACGGGCATCTTCTCCGTCAGCTACGCGATGGCCCGGTACTGGCTGTCGTTCGGCGTCCAGCCGGAAATCTTGATCGGCCACAGCGTGGGCGAGTTCGTGGCGGCCTGCCTGGCCGGCGTGTTCTCGCTCGAAGACGCGCTGGCCCTCGTCGCCGCCCGCGGCCGGCTCATGCAGAATCTGCCGGCCGGCTCGATGCTCGCCGTCCGCCTCCCCGTCCAGGAAGTCCGCGCCCTGTTGCCCGAGGACCTCGAGATCGCGGCCGTCAACAGCCCGTCGCTCTGCGTCGTTTCGGGGCCGACGGGGTCCGTAAGCGCGTTCGAGAAAGCCCTGGAAAAGCGCGACATCTCCGTGCGCCCGCTCCACACGTCTCACGCCTTCCACTCGGCTATGATGGAACCGGCCGTGCCGGCCTTCCGCGAGGCCGTACGGGGGGTCGCGCTCCACGCACCCGCGATCCCGATTGTCTCCACCGTCACCGGCGAGCCGCTCACGGCCAAGCAGGCGACAGATAGCGAGTACTGGGCCACGCACCTGCGGCAGACGGTCGACTTCGCCGGCGGCGTCCGCCACCTCGTAGCCGACCCGAACCGCGTGCTCCTGGAAGTCGGCCCCGGGCAGACGCTTGGCACACTCGCGAAACAGCATCCGGATCGGAAGGAAAAGCAGGCGATCCTGTCGTCCTCTCCGCACGTCCAGCAGGAGATATCGGCCCTGGCGCATGCGCTGGGCGTAGCCGGCCGGTTATGGCAGGCCGGCGTCGGGGTGAACTGGGCCGGTTGTTACCCGGAAGAATCCCGCCGGCGGGCGCACCTGCCGACCTATCCCTTCGAACGCAAACGATTCTGGTACGATCAGGTCGGCGGTTCGGCGGAGGAAGTGGACGTGACGAAAGTGAGAGAGACCCCTCCCGGAGCCCCCCCGGAATCTCCCCCCGCGCTCGCCCATCGGATAGCTGACCCGGACTTCGATCGGCACGCCGGCGACGGGTATCCCATTCCCGCACCCGACGATACCGTCCAGCGCATCATCGCCCAGCAAATTGAAGTCATGGCCCGCCAGTTGCAAGCCTGGCAGTCCCAGTAATCCCTTATCGGACCCACGATAACGACCCGTTCATAAACAATTGAGAATGGCATGTTTCGTAATTAACAAGTCATCCCCGCGCAGGCGGGGAACCAGAAAAATGCCAGCCTGATGGCTGGATTACTTCGTAAGTCGCTTTGCTCGTTTCCCGCCTTCGCGGGGATGACCATTCACTGGGTTTTGAACTGCCAACTACTTCTCAATCGATAAATCTCCACCTGAAGTATAGGAACGTACATGTCCACTTTACCATTGTCCGACCGCCAGACGCGCGTGCATGCGAAGCTACGCACGGTGCTCATGGACCTTTCCGGGTTCGATCTCCAGGAACTCGACAACGCCTCCACTTTTCTCGAACTCGGCTTCGATTCGCTGTTCCTGATCCAGTTCAGCCAGGCGATCAAGAAGCATTTCGGGGCGAAGATCTCGTTCCGGCAGCTGATCGAGGACGTCTCCACGCCGGTCGCGTTGATCGGCTTTCTGGATCAGAAGGTGTCGGATGACGTATTGCCGGCCGCCACGGCCGCTTCCAGCGCCCCGGAAGCCGGCGACGGTGCCTCGCGGGTGCTTACGCCGCCGGTATCGGCTCCCGTGGCCGCACCCGTCCCGGCCCCGGTAGCCACGGTGGCGCCTATGCCCGCGCCGATGCCAGTGGTCATGATGGCCCCGATGCAGGGCCCGGCGGCCGATGGCCTCAAGGGTATCATGCAGCAGCAGCTCCAGCTCATGTCGATGCAGCTGGCGATGCTGACGGGCGCGCCCGTCACGCCGACCCTCGCTCCAGTAGCCCTGGCGCCGGCTGTCGCCATGCCCGCCGAAGCGCCGGCCGCTCCGGCCGTTTCGATACCCGCCGAGCCGGCCCAGCCGGCCGCGAGAAAGGGCAAAGGCGAGAAACGCGAAACCGTCGACGAAGCGCTCATGCGCAAACGGTTCGGCCCGTACAAGCCCATCCAGAAAGGCAAAGACGGCGGCCTCACCCCGCGCCAGCAGCAACACCTGGACGCCCTGGTCGAGCGGCTGACGAAAAAGACCGCCGAGTCCAAGCGCCTCGCGCAGGCCTACCGCCAGTGCTTCGCGGACCCGCGCGGCATCGCCGGCTTCCGGCTCATGTGGAAGGAGATGGTCTACCAGATCACCACTGTCCGCTCCAAAGGCTCGAAGGTGTGGGACATCGACGGGAACGAGTACATCGACATCGCGATGGGCTTCGGGCTCAACCTGTTCGGCCACTCGCCGGACTTCATCACCGACGCCGTCGCCGAGCAGCTCCAGCTGGGTGTCGAGCTCGGGCCGCAGTCGCCGCTCGCCGGCGAGGTCGCCGAGACGCTTTGTGAACTCACCGGCTTCGACCGCGCCACCTTCTGCAACACGGGCTCCGAGGCCGTCATGGCGGCCATCCGGCTCGCCCGTCTCTACACCGGCAAAACCCGGTTCATTTTCTTCTCCGGCGCCTACCACGGCAACTTCGACCAGGTGCTCGCCCGCCCCCGGCCGAACGGTCAGGAAGGCGCCATCCCCGCCGCCCCGGGCGTGCCCTGGAGCGTCGCGGAGGACTGCATCGTGCTCGATTACAGCGACCCCCGCGCCCTCGATGTCGTCCGCGAGCGGCAGGATGAGATCGCCATGCTGCTTGTCGAGCCCGTACAAAGCTCCAAGCCGGACCTCCAGCCGCGCGAATTCCTCCACAAGCTTCGGGACCTCGCCACCGAACTGGACATCCCCCTCGTGTTCGACGAGGTGATCTCGGGCTTCCGCGCCTCGATGGGCGGTGCCCAGCAGTGGTTCGGGGTGAAGGGGGACATGGCCACTTACGGCAAGATCATCGGCGGCGGCATGCCCATGGGCGCCCTCGCCGGCGTCTCCCGCCTGATGGACGGCCTCGACAGCGGGATGTGGAACTACGGTGACAGCTCGGTGCCCGAGGCGGACATGACCTTCTTCGCCGGCACGTTCGTCCGCCACCCCCTCGCCCTCGCCGCCGCCAAGGCGGTGCTGGATAAGCTGAAGGCCGAGGGCCCGTCCCTCCAGGAGAACCTCACCCTGCGCACGAAACGCCTGGTCGACAACGTCAACGCCTTCCTCGACGAACGCGGCGTGCCTGTCCGCCTGCTCCAGTACTCGTCGCTATTCCGGTTCTCCTACGCGCAGGACATGGAGTACATCGACATGTTGTACTTCCACCTCCTCGACAAAGGCATCTTCACCCGCGGCTTCCTGGACAACTGCTTCCTGTCCACCGCCCACACCGCCGAAGACGAAGAACGGATCATCACGGCGCTCAAGGAGAGCATCATCGAACTGCAAGAAGGCGGCTTCCTGCCCGAGCCAGGCTCGATCGAACTCAAGGTAGGCGTGGGATCACCAAAGGAAGCCGTCGCGCCGGCTGAGCTCTCCGCCGGCGCACCGACCTCCTTCGTCCTCACCGAATCCCAGACCGAAGTCTGGCTCGCGACGCAGATCGGCCCCGAGGCCTCCTGCGCCTTCAATGAGCCGTTTTACGTCCGTCTAAAGGGCCCGCTGGACGTCGACCGCCTCCGCGATGCGATCAACACGACCTTCAGCCGGCACGAGGCGCTGCACCTGCGTTTTAGCCGCGACGGGCAGCACCAGCACATCGCCGCGCCGGCGCCCATCGACATCCCCCTGCACGATGTCAGCAGGAACCGGGAGGATGACCGCCAGCGCGCCTTCGAAGCCGCGCTGGCCCGCAATGCCACGACCCCGTTCAACCTCGAACAAGGCCCACTCGTCCGCGCCGATATCCTGCGGATGACCGACCAGGAACACCTGCTCCTGTTCGCCGCACACCACATCGTGTGCGACGGCTGGTCGTGGTCCGTCCTGATCCAGGAGATCGGCAAACGCTACAGCGCATCCATCCGTGGCGAGGCCTTCACGGCCCCCGACGCCGGCGCCTTCAGCGACTATGTCCGCGAAGAACTCGAGCAGCGGACGAGCGACGACCTGGAGGAGAGCTACGCCTACTGGGTGGAACAGTTTACGCCCCCGCCCCAGCCGCTCCAGCTGCCGACGGACCGGCCCCGGCCGGCGTTTAAATCGTCCTGCGGCGCCACCGTGCACCATGTGTTCGACCCGTCGGTGTATGTCGCTGCGAAAAAGATCGCGGCCGACCTCCAGGTGAGCCTCTTCAGCCTCACGATGGGCGTGTTCAACATCCTCATGGTCCGGCTTTCTGGGCAGGATGATGTCGTCGTGGCTATGCCCACGGCCGGCCAGCTGAATTATGGGGAAAATCACCTCGTCGGCCACTGCGTGAACCTGCTGCCGCTGCGTACGAAACTCGCCGGCGACATGCCGGTCCGCCAGTTTCTCAAACAGATGACAACCACCGTGCTCGACGCCTTCGAGCACAACGGTTGCACCCTGGGCGGCATCCTCCAGCGGATGACGCTGCCCCGCCACCCGGGACGCCTGCCGATCGCCGAAGTCCAGTTCAACCTGGACCGCGACGACCGCGGCGTCGCCCTCCACAATCTGACCGTCGAGATCCAGCAGGCCCCGCGCCATGCCGTCACGTTCGACCTGTTCTTCAACCTCAACGAGATGAAGAGCGGCTTTGTGGTGGACCTCGACTACAACGCCGACCTCTTCGACGCCTCGACGATGCAGCGCTGGATCAGCTATTTCGAAAGCCTGATCCTTAGCATCGCCCGCGACGCCGACACGCCGATCGCGCAGCTCCGCATGGCTTCGCCGGACGAGCAGCACCTCTACGAGGCCCAGCGCAACGCGACCCTCGCCGAGCTGCCCACCGCCACGGCGTTCCACGAGCTGTTCGAGGCCCAGGCCGTCGTCACGCCCGACAAGGTGGCCGTCCACTTCACCGAAACCGCCCTCACGTATCAGGAGCTGGACGAATACGCGAACCAGTTCGCCCGCTTCCTGCAGGGCATGGAGGTCGGGCCCGAGACGGTCGTCGGCGTCCACATGGAGCGCTCCGCCGGCATGGTCGTCGCCATGCTCGGCATCCTCAAGGCCGGCGGCGCTTACGTCCCGCTCGACCCCGCCTACCCGGCGTCTCGCCTGATGCACATGATCCAGGACTCGGGCATGGCCATCCTCCTAACGGAGAACGCGCTCCTCGAACAGTTGGACGCCGCCTCGTTCGGCCAGGGGCTCACGGTAGTGAGCATGGATGCCGAATGGGGCAAGATCAACAAACGCTCGAAGAATAAGCCGAAGGTCGATCTCACGGGCGATCACCTCGCCTACATCATCTACACCTCGGGCTCGACGGGCAAGCCGAAAGGCGTCGAGGTCAGCCACCGTGCGCTGGTGAACCTGCTGAGCGCCATGCAGGACGAACCGGGCATCGTCGATAGCGACGTGATGCTCAACGTCACCACGCTCAGTTTCGACATCGCGGCGCTCGAGCTCTTTCTGCCGATCATCGCCGGCGCGACGCTCGTCATCCTGTCCAAGGAGCAGTCGATGGACGGCCGGCAGCTCGCCGGCGCCATCGAGCAGCACCGGATTACGGTGATGCAGGCCACGCCGGCCACCTGGCGGATGCTCATCGAGTCCGGCTGGAAAGGCAAAGTCAACCTCAAGGCGCTCTGCGGAGGCGAAGCGCTCGCGCCGGCCCTGGCCCGCGAACTGCTCAGCCGCTGCGGGTCGCTCTGGAACATGTACGGCCCGACCGAGACGACCATCTGGTCGTCCGTGCACCGTGTGGCGCCGGCGGACAAGACGATATCGATTGGCCTGCCCATCGCGAACACGCAGTTTTACGTATTCGACGAGCATATGCAGACGGCGCCGATGGGCGCATCCGGCGAGCTCTATATCGGCGGCGCCGGCCTCGCCCGCGGCTACCGCAACCTCCCCGAGCTTACGGCCGAGCGCTTCATCGCCAACCCCGTCGCCGGCGACGGCTCGAAGCTCTACCGCACCGGCGACCTCGCCCGCATCCTACCCGACGGCACCTTCGAGTGCCTCGGCCGCACGGACGCCCAGGTGAAGGTCCGCGGCTTCCGCATCGAACTCGGGGAAATCGAGGCCAACATGCAGGAGCACCGGGGCGTCTCGGAAAGCGCTGTCGTCGTCCACGACCGCTCCGGCCTCGACCCCGTCCTGGCCGCCTACTACACGGTTTCCAGTGGGTCCGCCGTGGACGCGCAGGACCTTCGCCATTTCCTCCTGCAGCGGCTGCCGGCGTATATGGTGCCCACGCACCTCGTCCGCCTCGACGCCCTGCCCCACACGCCGAACGGCAAAGTGGATCGCAAGGCCCTGCCGGCGCCGGACGAAGCGCCAACGCCCCGATCGACCGCATTTGTGGCGCCGCAGACGCCGGCCGAACGCACGATCTCGGAGATCTGGACTCAGGTACTGGGCGTCGCCACCATCGGCACAGCCGACAACTTCTTCAACCTTGGCGGCCACTCGCTCCAGGCGACCCGCGTCATCGCCCGCTACCGCTCGGCGTTTGATGTCGAACTCCCGCTGCGGGCGTTTTTCGAGAAACCGACGATCGGCGAACAGGCCCTCGCCGTCATCGCCCTGCAGACCGACGACGACGAAGAGGACATCCTCAGCATGATCGAAGAACTGGAAGGGCTCACGGCCGCTGAAATCGCCGCGCAACTCAAAAAAGCCGACTGAGAATGCGCGAGGACATCCCCTCGGGATGTCCTCGCGCGGTTCCAGGTTCGGGGTGTAAGGTTCAAGGTGGGGTTCCCATTTAGATGGGCATACTCCTTGAGCCTTAAACCTTGAACCCCCAAACCCCCTATTCCTACCGACCATGAGCAAGCTCGAAGACGCCCTCAAACGGCTCACGCCCGAACAACGAGCGCTCCTGGAACGCAAGATCCAGGAAAAACGACAGGTTTCTTCGAGGACGGGCACGTTCATCGGGCGCAGGGCCAATGCCGCCGTCTTCCCGCTCTCGCCGGGTCAGCAACGGCTGCTCTTCCAGGAGCGTCTGATCCCGGGCACCTCGATGTTCAACATCATCGAGACGATGGACCTGCGCGGGCCGCTCAACGTGGGGGCGCTCGAACAGGCGATCGGGGCCATCGTCGACCGTCACAGCGTGCTCCGCTCTCGCTTCGCCTGGGAGAAATACAAGCCCTTCCAGTGGATCGAACCCGCCGGCGCGTACTCGTTGCCCTATCTCGACCTCAGCGATGCCCCGGAACACGAGGCCTACGAGGAGGCTCTCGACCTCGCGCGTCTCGATTACGCGCAGCCGTTCGACCTCGAGCACACCCCCCTCCTCCGCTGCCGGCTCATCAAGGTTGCCGCCCGACGCCACGTCCTCACCGTCACCATGCACCACGCCGTCAGCGACGGCTGGTCCTTCAACCTTTTCTTTAACGAACTCAGCGCGGCCTACGCCGCGGTGAAAGCCGGTGAGGCGATCGACCTCCCGGCGCTCGCCATCGACTACGCCGACTTTGCCCTCTGGCATGCGGAGTGGCTGCTCGAGGAAGACGCGGCCCGGCAACGCGCCTGGTGGGTCGATTATCTCGCCGGCGCCCCCGAACCGCTCCAGCTGCCTTCGGACCGCCAGGCGGCTCCTACCGTGTCGTTCGCCGCCGCCAGCCGCAACCGGATCGTTCCGCCGGCCCTCAGCGATGCCCTCCGGGCGCTCAGCGTCCGCGAGGAGGTGACGCCGTTTGTGCTGTTTCTGACAGCCCTCAAGGTGGCCCTTTTTCGGTTCACGGGGCAGCAGGATCTCATGGTCTGCGCCCCGCTCTCCGGCCGCCGGCGCGAGGAGCTGGAGGCGGTCATCGGGTATTTCAACAACATCCTCCCCATCCGCACGCGGATCGACCCGGCCGATTCGTTCGGCGCCATCGCCGGCCGCGTAGCTCGCAGCGTGGTCGACATCAACGACCGCCAGGAGATCCCCTTCCAACAACTGGTCGAGATTCCATCCGTCCGCCGCGTGCCGCTCACGCGGGCCTTTTTCACCTTCCAGGATGGCCTCTCGCGCGGCTTCAGCCTCCCCGGCATCGAGGCCCGAGTGGTCGACACGCCCACCGATAGCGCCAATTTCGACTTCACGCTGTATGTCGAACTCAGTGGCAACGATGTCGTGCTCCAGGCCGATTACCGGACCGAGCTCTTCAGCGCCGCCGCGATCGATCGCGTGCTCGACAACCTCATGCAGGTCCTCTCCTTCATGACGAAGAATTTCCAGCGCGCGGTGGGCGCCCTGCCGGCTTTTGACGCGCCGCCGGCGCTCGATGGCGAGGGGCCGACCGAAGAAGAAGCCGGCGACGGCGTCACCGGCCGCGCCAGTACCCGCGTCGCCCACGTAGAACTCGTCCCCGGCTCACTCACCCAGCCTCTCCCCGGCGGCGACTCCATCCCCCGCCACATCGACGCGCGCCGGCCCCTCGACCGTAAACCCGCGCCAGTTAATGAGATGGAGATCGTACTCACCCAGATCTGGGAGAAGGCCCTGGGCATCAACCCCATCGGGCCGAACGAGAACTTCTTCGAACTGGGCGGCCATTCGTTGCTTGCGGTGTCGATCTTCGACGAGATCCAGCAGCGATATCCGGATGCGAGTCTCCCGCTGGCCGTCATGCTCCAGTCGCCTACCATCGCCAGCCTCGCCGCACGGCTGCGGGGTGAGGGCGAAACGGGCTGGTCGCCGCTGGTCGTCATCCAGGCCGGCCGCTCCACGGCGCCGATCTTCTGCATCCACGGCGCCGGCGGCAACGTCCTTTTTTACCGCGATCTGGCCATCCACATGGGGCCAGATCAGGCCGTCTTCGGTCTCCAGTCCCAGGGGCTCGACGGCGAAATGCCGCTCCTACCGAGTGTCGAGGCGATGGCCGCACGCTACCTCCAGGAGATCGTGCGCGTCCAGCCGAACGGACCGTATTACCTCGTCGGATACTGCCTCGGCGGCACCATCGCCCTCGAAATCGCCCAGCAACTCCGCGCCCGCGGTCAGGAGGCGGACATCGTGGCGATGCTCGAAACGTACAACTGGATCAAAGCCGCACCTGATACGCTCGTGTCGCGCCTCCGCTACACGTACGAGAAATTCGAATTCCACCTGCGCAACTTCCTCCAGCTCTCCGGCCACGAGCGACAGCTGTTCCTGGATGAGAAAAAGGCCGAGCTCAAGCGCCGCCGGCGGGTCTGGATGGGTGCGTTATTCGGATGGATGCGCCCCGGCAAAAAATCCCGTAAGGCCGGCGCCGTCGACAATGCCGTGCTCGCGCGGGTCTGGGATGCCAACGACCGCGCCGCCGAAGCCTACCGCCCCAGCGCGCCTACCCGGGTCGCCTCATGCACTTCCGGGCGTGCAAGGAATACAGCGTCAACCGGCCCAGTGAGATGGTGTGGTATGCGATCGCGCGGGAAGTAGACACGCACATCATGCCGATCTACCCGGCCGGCATGCTCATCCCGCCGTTCGTGAAACAGGTGGCCCAGATCCTCCGCGCCGAGATCCACAAAACGCAGCAGGAACGGCGGCGTCATGCCGTCACGTCGCGCGCCGAACTCGGCCGCTGAGCATCGAAGCGTAGACGGCGCAGGTACGCGCGCCGATCGCCGGCCAGCCATATGTCGTGGCGCTCTCCGCCTGGGCCAGGGCTCCCATTTCCGCCAGCCGGCTCGGATCCGCCAGCGCCGCCAGCAGGCCTTCCGCGAGCCGCGGCGTCGAGCCGGCGTCGACCAGCAGCCCCGTTCGCCCGTCTTCGATGGTCTCTGGAAAGTCGCCGACGCGTGTCGCGAGCACCGCTTTTCCGAACGAGAACGCGAGGTGGACCAGCCCACTGTGGTAGATGTGCCGGTACGGCAACGCCACCAGATCCGCCGCGGTAAAATAGGTAGCCACCTCGTCGTTCGCGATAAACCGCCCATGGAAGACGATCCGCTCGGCCGCGGGATGTGCAGCGATCTGCTCGCGATAACGGACACCATCCGCCTCCGTGTGCGGCCGGCCGGCGACGACCAGCCACGCCCTCGGCTCGGCTGCGGCGACGGCCTCGAAGGCGTCCAGCAACAGGTCCAACCCTTTGTACGCACGGATATACCCGAAGAATAGAGTGACGATGGCATCCGCGGGCAGCCCCAGCGTCGCGCCGGCGTCGGCGCGGGTCGGCGTCGTGGCGGGCACGTGATGGTCGAAATTCCCGTGCGGGACGACGTGCACCTTTTCCTGCTCAACCCCGAACTGCTCCAACAACACGCGCCGGATGTAGTCCGAGTGGACAATAATCCGGTGCACGCTCCGGTACACGAGCCCTTTCAGCCACCGGTCTACCACCCCGTGTTCGTGGGGCACGATGTTGTGCGCGGTGTGCACGAGCGGCACGCCCAGTAACCGCAGCAACGCCACGAACAGGCTGTCTACGCGCTCGCGACGGAAGAACTGGAAATGCAGGACGCCGCCGGCGCGCTTCACCTGTTGCCCGAGACGCAGCACACGCAGCCAGTACCTGATGTAGGGCCATAGCTTCGAGGCCGCCGAGCCCCCGCCGGCCTTCGCCGGCGACCAGCCGTACATCGGGAAGGTGATCGGCAGCTCCGCCGTTCGCCCCTCGACGGTGATGAGGCGCACGTCGGCGCCGGCGGCCGCCAGGCCGTTGCACAGACACAGGCTGTAGTCGTTATCGACCAGGGCGTCCAGGACGACGATCGGCGCGCGGTGTTCAGGCATCAGGCACTCCCCGCGCCGCGCATCACACGGCTCAATTTACCTTTCGCGGTGGCCGCATGGCCGCCAAAAAACCGCACCGCGCTCCGCACCTCAGGCATCAGCAACCAGCACAACGCCGGGAAAAGCAGGAGGAGGACGAGGCGCAGCGCCAGATGGTCCCCGCCGGCCAGCTCATACAAACCGATCAACGCGGCCAGGATGAGGATGGGCTTCAGATAGGGCAGGATGGTCGCATGAATGCCGACTCTGGTCAGGTACCAGTGATTCATGACCTGCGACGCGATGCTCATCGCGAATAACGCGTACACGGCCCCCAGCTCCCCGAATTTCGGCAGGAAGTACAGGCAACCGACGACATTCAGCACGCTCGACACCAGATTCACCCGCACCGGCACCGACGCGTGGCCGGCGGCAACGATCGTATACCCCATCAGGCGAGACACCGTGTTGAGGCTGAAGTTGATCATCAGCAACGCAAACACGAGCGCCGCGCCCAGGTATTGCTCGGAAAAAAGCAGGATGACGATCTCCTCCCGAAAGACATACGTCACGGCCGACGCCATCGTCAGGCCGGCGGAGACGATCGCGAGCGCCCGGTTCATGAACTGCTCGGCCATCCGGGTCTTGCCTTCGCGAAGCAATTCGGACATGCTCGGGAAGTAGACCACGATCAGCGAATTAAACAGCCGGCCAAAGCCCTCGGGCACCTTCGACGCCACCTCGTATAGCGCCACGCTGACAGGCGTGAGCAGGCCGGCGATGAGCAACACGCTCGTCCGGTTGTAAGCGTATGTGAGGATGTCGTTGAAATAGAGCGGCGTCCCGAACCCCAAGATCGATCGAAACACCGCGCGGTCGCGCGGCACGGTCAACAGGGACCGCATCGGCACCCAGGCCAGCAGATGGAGGGTCGAGAGCCCGTAGGTGATGATCTCGATCCAGAGCAGATAGTCGATCACCAGCCAGTCCATCCACAAAAATACCCCGATGCTCGCCAGCCGCACGGCCGACGACACCACCTGCACGGCGGCGTACGGCCCGAAACGACGCTCGGCCTGCATGTAATGAAAAAGCAGTTCGCGGAGGCTGGCCAGGATGAAGATCGCCGGCACGAAGGCCAGATGCGGGCCCAGGTCGGCATCGAACAGGAGCGGCAGGTACCGATCGCCAAGCCAGGCGACGAGCGCCGTCACGATCGCGAGTTGCCCGCAACGAAGGAAAAAGATGGCGCTGAAGACCTGGCGCTTATCCGCCTCGATCTCGCCGGCCATGAACCTCACCATGGTCAGGTTGAGCCCCAGGCCGCTCAGGATCTGGAGACCGTGGCTGAGGATGATGATGAGCGAGTAGACGCCGAACGCCTCCTGCGGCATGTACCGCGCCAGCACCATGATGCTGACGAAGTGAAAGAGAATCGTCGCGAGCGTCCCGGAAGACGTCGAAGCCGAACCCCGTAGAAACCGCGATAGAAATTGTTTATCCATTCATGAACTCAGGTACTTGGCAAGAGACGCCACGTAGGGACACGAAACCTCGCGTCCCCGTCCTTGTCGCACATATCGTGTCTCACGAAGGCATCGAGGCTTCCTGCTCCCGCGAGGCAGGATCGGCCCGCAGCGTGAGCACGTGCCTGAGCCGGGCACGCTGTTCGGAGCGCAGGTAGTCGACAAAAGCGGTGGGTAGCGGTCGTTCGAACCGCCCGGCCGCGGCGCGCGCGTAGCCGGCGGCCTGGCACACCCCGAGCCCGACGCCGCGCAGGCTCCGCGCCTGGCCGGCACACCGGAATAGCTCGAAAAAGGGGTCGTAGCCGAGCACATACTCCTTCATACCGGACCGGTAGGCCGCCTGAAACACATTCCCTTTCGCCGTGCCGGTGCATCGGTAGTGGTGCGCTTTGACTTCGGGGAACGAGCGAACGGTCCACCCGTGTTGCCGGGCCATGATCTCGGCGACGGCATCGATCCCGCCACGTGGCAGCGGCGTGTAGCCTCCGATGGCGTCGTAACAGGACCGCCGGAAAAACTGGTAGGGCCCTCCGACGCTGTTGCGGGCGCAGTCGACCAGTACAAAGGCCCCATCGCAGAAGTCGAAGCGGATGCCACCGGCCAGCCCGAGGCGCGGGTTGCGCGCGAAGCGGAAGAGCATCTGCTCGTAATAATCTGCCGGCAACTCGATGTCCGCGTCCAGATTGCCCACAAAATCGTGCGGGGCCTCGCGGGCCTGTTCGTAGCCGGCGCGAAACGCAAGCACCTTCGAACCGAAGTTGCGCTCCTTGTCGGCTTCTCGGCGCAACAGCGTGATAAACGGGTAACGCGCGGCAAAGGAGGAAACGATGGCGTCCGTGGCATCGGTCGAGCCATCGCTCACGATGACCCATCGGGCGGGGAGAACCGTCTGGTTGACGACGGATGTGAGCGTTTTTTCAATGTAGGCGGCTTCATTGCGGGCCGGCGTTACCAGTACGTACGACATGGTGTCTGGAGGTAGCGATGTACGATGAACGAAGGATGTGGGCCCTTACGATTCAACGGGTGGCGGCGCCTCGTGGTGCGGATACGCGGGGCCGGCGCGAGGCGTCTTTAGACCGCCCTCGCGGAGGGCATCCGTATGGAGAGCCAGATAGGAAAACAGGAAGAGAAAGTGGCCGATATGCCTCGGCCTGAAGAAGAGCGATTCTTGTAGATTAAACACGAGAATGGCGATCACAAGCCAGAACCAGACCTGGCGTGTGCGCACACGCGCCACGCCTCGAAAATAGCCGGCGATCATCCCCAACAATAATACAAACCCGATGAGGCCGGTCTGATTGTATACATCCAGATAACCCTGATGAGCCTGATTCGGTATCCAGATAAATTGCTGAAACAGCCGCGTCAGATGCGGGCCGTCCATCACCCAGAAGGCGCCGAATCCCCACCCCTGCCACATCCGATCCAGGGTCATGGCCAGGACGGCTTCCCACAAATCCACCCGCCCCGTGAACGTCATATCTTTCCCAAAAACCCCGAATAGGGCTGCCAGGAAATCCGGCGTAAAGATAAATACAAATAGTGCCAGCGTTACGCCTGTCACCGTCACAATGGTCGTATACACAACCGCTACCTTACGGCTGCCGCTGAGCGCCCCGAGCCGTACGAGCAACCCGACAATCAGCAAAAAAGCGCATACCAGGAAGGACGTGGTGCTCCGTGCTCCTACCAGAGCGACGATCGATAATACGAGCAACACATAATGCAACGCGTTCTGTATTCGGCCTCTGTTATAGGCCACAACCGACATCAAGATGACAATACTAAACAGGGAGATCTGCCCGAGGTTGTTCTTCGTGGGCGCCAGGCCGCTCCAGGCCGGAAATTCCCACTGGATCGCTCCCTGGGGATAGATGATTACCGACGCGACGGTGAGCACGATATAGACGCCGGCGACGATCCATAAATACCGCAACGCGTCGCTCGACCACCGCGCGCGCAGTAGAAACGCAAGGCATATGATTGATTCACCAAGCACCGCCACCGACCGCTTGAGGGTGACCACCGGGTAATCCGACCACGCCATACTCACCACGACCCAGCCCAGGAACAGCGCCAGAAATTTCTCCTGCCCCACGACATCGACTACCTGCCGAAGTTTACCCCACAGGGAAATAAATGAAAGCAAAAAAAGAAGCGACAGGGATTGATTGAGGATATTGGAGGTCGGCACGACCTGATCCTGCAGCGAAACGTCGAACGGCCGCTCCGTCCCGAAAAAGATAAAAACCAGGTAAACGAAGAAGCCCGACCGAGCCATCAGGTCCAGTACCTGCTCGCGGCGAACGGATACTCCGCGGAATGGTATGGCGATCTCGTGATCCAATGGTTGGTAAGCGTTGAAGGACACGCGAAGGCTGGATTAAGGGATACCGGGTAATGGGATATAGGCCGTTTTCCCCTTATCTGACCAGAATACGTACGGCCTGTTGGGTCCGGCTCAACCATTCGGTCATTCCGGCCAGGGTTTTTGGCGTAATGTGTGGCCCCGTCTTGGCCACACGTTTACTGGAACACGCGACGAAATACGAACCCTCTCACTGATCACTACCTCCTCTCACCACTCGAATAGCCTACTATTTGCATGAATCGCATCAAGAATTTACTGCCAAGATGTATGTATTGGCGAACCTTGAAATTACAGAAACAGGTTGGCGTCGTCATGCAAAACAACGCTTGCCATAGGTATACTCGACCGCGTCTGTAACGAGTGGTTCGTCACCAGTTTGCGTATATGGATCAAGTGAACGTTCATCTTTTTCTCGCCGGCGGCCTGCACTGTAAAGCGCTTTATTTTCATCTATTTCGTTTGATAACGAGCTTACCGCGTCGGGCATGATTGAGATCGGTTGACCGTCGGACGTTACCCATCACACGGGGAAGACCATGCCACCTATCACAGGCCAGGTCCTCCTCGGATTTACCATTCGTTTGTATCCTTTAAACTGACAAATCAATGATGTGACGAACCCGATTATCTCACCATGGTCTAACCAGTCATCAAGGCAGAGTATTTACATTTCAACATATAAAGAACTATTTTACCATCAGTCACATTCACATAACCTCGCATAGTTATCATGGCAACCGCAACCCCGAAACTGAAGATCAGCACCACTACCATTGAAGCGATGGAGAAAGACCTGAAGGGCTCGAATGGGAAGAAGCCCGGACGGAAGAATCCGCTGTACGACGAGATCATTGAGAAGGCGATGAAACTGGACGACAAGACGATCTTCGTGGAGTTGTCCATCCCGCAGCGCACGGGCCTGCTGGGCAAGCTCAAAAAGATGGATCTGCTTGTTAGCCGTAAAGCGCCCAATCGGCCGCTGCAGGCCAAGTTCAAAATTGTGGATCGCGACGCAAACGGTAAGCCGAAGACGGTCCGGATTTACCTCCTGAAGAACGACAGCTACAAGGAATAATCCCGCTCAACGCGCCGTGGCGCGTGCGGCGATCGCCAGTGCGCCGACCATCGGCGCATTGCCTTCGAACGAAGAGCCGACGATGCGCGGAGCAAACGGTAAGGCCCGCGCCACCTGCCGTTCGATGCGTTGTTGTACCAGTGGCTCGTGCTGGGCGATGCTACCGCCCAGCACGAGTACCTCCGGATTAAGCACCGCGGCTATCGCGATGGCCGTCTGCGCCAGGTAGTCCGCCGCACGCTGTACGAGCCAGCCGGCGTGTTCATTCCGTTCACGCGCCGCCGCGAACACATCAATGGCCGTCGCGTCCGTATTGCCCGTGTGAAGCGCCCAATATTTTGCGAGGCCCACGCCGGCCGCCGTCAGTTCCAGGCAGCCGTTCGGCCGCCAGTCTCCATCCAGATGTGCGGGGTCGGGGACAAAAAACCCCATCTCACCCGCCGAATGCCGGAAGCCCCGGAGCACCTGCCCCTGCACCACAAACCCGGCGGCGACACCGGTGCTGACCGTCAGATACGCCAACGAGTGGGCGCCGGCGCCCACGCCGTAGAAGTACTCGGCCAGCGCGGCGGCGTTGACGTCGTTTTCGATATACGCCTCGATGCCGAGGCCCGAAGCCAGCAGCGCCGCAAACGGGTAATTATCCCAGCCGGGAAGATTCGTCACGATCAACGTCGTCCCGCGGCCGTCGTCGGTGATCCCCGGCACGGTGGAGGCCACGGCGGCCACCCGCCGGCGCTCGACGCCGGCCTCGGCGCAGCAGGTGTCCAGGAAGAGGCCAATCAGGGCAACGCAGGCCTCCGGCGTCGCCGGGGTAGGCATCGGGCCCGCGCGATGCGCCAGGAACCGGGCCGGGTCTTCCGCACGAGCAATCGCCACCCGCAAATTGGTGCCGCCGACATCCACACCAGCGACCAGGTCTCCATCAACCATGCCCATCATTCCGGCTTTGGCTCTGAAATGCCGTGGTGGTGCTTGTTCTTGAGGCGCGACGCCGCCCGCTCGTCGATGATCACGTGGGCATGCCGGTGCATCTGTACGATAGTGGACGGCGCCATGGCCGTAACCGGTCCCTCCAGGGTCGTCTGGATCGCCATGGCCTTGCTCTCGCCGCTGGCAAGCAGCAAGAGCCGGCGAGCCTCCATGATCGTCCCGATCCCCATCGTAATGGCGAACCGGGGCACCTCGTTCAAATTCGAGAAGAAACGCGCGTTCACCACAACGGTCTCCGCCGTGAGGGTCTTGATCCGCGTGCGCGAACCCAGCGACGAGCCCGGCTCGTTAAACGCCAGATGCCCGTTTGCCCCGATGCCGAGAATCTGGAGATCGATCCCGCCCACCCGCTCGATCTGCTCCTCATACCACGCGCAGAATCCGTCAATATCATCCGCCATCCCGTTAGGGATAAACACCCGTTCCGGGCTCACGTTGATATGTTCGAACAGATGCTCCCACATGAACCGGTTGTAGCTCTGATCGTGGCGTGGGAGCAATCCGATGTACTCATCGAGATTGAAGGTCGTCATCTTTGAAAAATCGAGCCCGGCATCCCGATGCATCGCCACCAGTCGCTTATAGAGCCCCAACGGGGTGCTCCCTGTCGCAAAACCGATGACGCTATCCGGTTTTTTGCGGATTTGTTGCGCAACAAGTTCGGCAGCGCGCTCGCTGACGGCATCGTAATCGACCATCACTTCGACAAGCATATCATCCTCCTGAAAGCCGTTTGGCATCCTGAATATAGAGTAGACGTCGAAAGTACGTTTCCACGGTCGCGCGGTCAAGTGCGCCGCCCCTCCCCGTTTGAATTGCTCGGGAGGAATTCTTTTCCGGGTAAGCCCCAAAATGCCATCAGCGGGGCCTTCAAAGAAAGCTCCGCTGATGGCAGGAATGATCAATCCAATCTATTTAAAAGCCCGGTGGCGGGGCGTTACGGCGCCGGCGCTCGAGCGGTATTTTCGTAACTAATTATCTAACAAAGCCCGTGCCACGCAAAGCCGAAGCGGTCTTTCCGCCACACTTCTTACAAAAAAGGGTGCCATCAGACCACCAGTGATCGTTCGATCACTTCCAGAATCTGATTTTTTGTAAACGGCTTGCTGATATAATCGGAGAACCGCTCGTCGAGAAAGCGCTGACGGTCATGCGGCAACGCATACGCCGTCATCGCGACGATGGGCGTCCGGGCATACCCGGGCAGTTCGCGCAGCGCGCGCATGACATCGACCCCGGTTCGTTTTTTCCCGAGATTGATATCGAGAAAAACGAGATCGAACCGCCGGCGCTTCGCCATCGTGAGCGCCATCTCTTCGTCCGGCGCGACTTCCAGGTCCAGCTGTTTATGCAGCAGCAGCTTCAAAAAGCGCTGGGCGTTCGGGTCGTCCTCTACAAAAAGTACCTTCGAGCCCAGGATCGCCTGGGCGATGGGCATCTTGTTAGCCGCGGCAGGCTGAGGACGCATCGGGCGGGCATCCGGGATCAGTGGGAAGAAGAGGCGAAACGTCGTGCCGCGCCCTTTTTCGCTCTCAACCTCGATCCGGCCCTCCATCATATCCACCAGCCGCTTCGTGATCGCCAGCCCGATGCCGCTGCCTTCGTACAGCCGCGCGAGGCCCGTGCTCTCTTGTTTGAACTCTTCGAACAGGTACGGCCGAAAATTCGGGCTGATGCCGATGCCCGTATCCTGGATGCGTAATAATACCTCCCCACCGGCCTGCTCGACTTCCACCCTCACCTCCCCTTCCTGGGTGAACTTGATGGCGTTGCCGATCAGGTTGTTCAGGATCCGATCCAGGCAGCTCCGATCGAGCCGGCTCTTGGAGGCCAGCGCGGACGGACGATATACCAGCTGCAACCCTTTCTCCTGTGCGATCGGCTGCAGGAGCCGCACTTTCTCCCGCACCTCGCTGTTCAGCTCCACGGCGTCCATCGCCAGCTCGAACTTGCCGGCCTCCAGCAGCGATAGATCCAGCACCGAGTTCAATGTATCGAGCAAGCGCTTCCCGCTCGAACGGATCAGGTGCGCCAGCTCGCGCTGCTCCTCCCCCACCTCTTCGGCAATAATCGACGCAAACCCCAGAATACTTGTCAACGGGGTGCGGATTTCGTGGCTCATGCTGGTCAGAAACGCCGACATGAGCCTGTTCATCTCCTCGGCCTTCTCCTTGGCGCTGATCAGCTCGATCTCGGCCTGCTTCTTCACCGACACGTTCCGGCTCACCCACAACGTGCCTTCCTCCCTGCCAGCACGCATCCGCACCACCCGGGCCGAATACCACTGGACGACGCCATCGATCACAACCTCGTATTCGATCGTCTGGGGCTCGCCACTGGCCAGCGCCTCGGCCATCACCAGCCGCCAGCGGTGCCAGTCTGCTTCGGAGAGATGTTCGCTCACCCGACGTCCCACCTCGGGAAACGCCGGCCACAACTCGCTCGTGTTCTCGGGCGCAAACGCCTCCAGGCAGCACCCCTGCGTATCCAGGATAAAAAGGAGATCCGGGACGGCGTTTAACACCGAGCGGAAGCGCGACTCGCTTTGCTCGAGCGCATCGCGCATCCACTCCTTCACACCCCGATGAATGTGGCCGATCAACACCCGCGGATCGCCCAGCTTCTCCACATACGCGAACGCTCCGTAGTTGACGGCGTCACGGGCGGACTCGAACGTGCCGTACCCGGTGTGGACGATGATGCGAATCGTAGCGTCGATCAGATGGAGCCGGCGCACGACTTCGATCCCGTCCATGTCCGGCAGTCGGATGTCGATCACGGCGACGGCGTATACATCGGCTTTCACCTGCGACAGCGCCAGCGCCGCCGTCTCGTACGATACCGCGTCGAACCCTTCTTCTGCGATGATATCCCGGAGCAGGCGCCGTTGCGCCTCGTTGTCCTCGACAATCAGAATACGCGGGCTGTGTTTGTCAGCGGGATGTGATAGTTCAGACATGATTACTGGCGGACTCGGTGAAGGGTGCGGAGCGCTCGCGGCTCCATCTCGGGATCCGCACGACAAAAAGACTCCCCCTCGGGCGGTCGTTGCGGACGATGATCTGCCCGTTGTGTTGTTCGACGATCTGTTTGCAGATCGATAGGCCCAGGCCGGTGCCGGACGCTTTTGTGGTAAACAGCGGCTCGAAGATCAGAGCCTGCATCTCGGGCGGAATGCCCGGTCCCTGGTCGCGGACGACGATGTGATCCATCTCCCCGGAAGCCTCCGCCTGAATGACGATCTCCCCCTCTCCCTCCATCGCCTCGATGGCGTTGGTAAACAGGTTCTGGAACACCTGCTGAAGCTGGCCGGCGTCTGCGAAGATCTCATACGGCCGCTGCGCGATTGCGTCGACAAACCGGATGCGCGGATGATCGGCGAACCGTTCGCAGGCGCTCTGGACTTCCTGGCACAGATCCAACGGCTGCCGGGCCGGCGGCTTGTTACGCGTCATGTTCAGCAAGTCGCTGATGATCCGATCGCCGGTCGAGGATGCGCGTTGGATGATTTCCATGTACTCGACCCATCGTACGTCCGACGGGTTGGCGCGGCGCTCAAGCATGTACGCCGCGTTTCGAATGGCGCCCATGGGGTTGCGAAGCTCGTGTGCGATACTCGCCGCCACTTGCCCTACGGCCGCGAGCCGCGTCTTGCGCACCAGTTCGTCTTTCACGTTTTCGAGTTCGGTCTCGGCCAGCGCCCGGGCATGGCGCTGCTGGTACAATAACATCTCCTGCGTCTTGCGCGCCTTCTCCTCGGCCTCGGCGCGCTCGGTGATGTCCAGCAACGTCCCGACCACACGTTTCCTGCCGAGGCGCGGGTCGGTGAGCACCGTGCCGCGGCTCTGCACATTACGGATCGAGCCGTCCAGCCGAACGATGCGGTACTCGAGCTGAAACGGCGATCCCGAGTGGAGCGCCTCCCGGATGTCGCGCGCCACCTTCTGGCGGTCCGCCCGGTGCACCAGCTGCCGTAAAAACCGCTCGGTTGTCAGCTCTTCGACCTGTGGATCCACGCCTACAATCCGGTAGACCTCCTCAGACATGTACGTACCGTTCGGATCGACGAGGTCGATCTCGTAGCTCCCGAGCTGGGCCAGTTCCTGCGCGAGTTTGAGGTTGGCTTCGCTCTGGCGCAGCTGCTCGCCGGCCTTGCGTTCCTCCGTCACATCCCGCATGATCCCGATGATCGTACGGACACGCCCCTGGACCTTTTTTTCGGGTACGATGAGGGTCCGGAAAAACCGGTGCTCGCGAGGCGTCGCATAGTCGAACTCAAATTCTATCGCTTCACCGATGGTAAACACCTGGTCCATTTGCGCCTTCCAGCGTTCGACGATCGCCGAGGGGAGGCCCCGCTCGTCGACGGTCTTGCCGATGTAGGACTCGGGCGTCGCCGACGAGGCTTCAAGCAGGGCGCGGTTCACAAATAGATAGCGGTAGTGCCGATCCATCCGGAAAATCTGGACGGGGATATAATCGGTCAGCGTCTCGAACTCCAGCGTGCGCGCCATCAGGGCCTGCTCGGCGCGCTTCTGCTCGGTGATGTCCTGCAGCACAAAAACGATCCGGTCGTCCCCCTCTCCGGCGGCGCGTGTGGCGCACATGACCACGTCGATCACCTCGCCGGTCTTCTTCACGAACTGCGTCTCGACATTTTTCCAGAGCGCCTCTTCCTTGAGCCGGCTTTTGAGCGCCTCGGCGAGGTACAACCGCGAGGCCCGAGTCAGGTAGCTGGAGGTCAGCTGACCGATCACCTCCTCCCGCTTGTAGCCGAGTTTTTCGAGCCAGGCGTCGCTTGCACTCGTGATACAGGCGGCGGAGTCCACGGCGAACATCAGCACCGGCGAGCGGTCGTTGAGGAAGGGCATCGCCTGCCGCTCCTGGCTCCGGGCGGACTCATTGGCTTCATCGGTCGTCAGGTCCCGCACGGTGATCAGAAAGCCGAGGAGCGCCTGATCGGGGTCGTACAGAGGCGTGCACTGAACCGCACCCAGAAACAGGCTTTCGTCCTCACGGCGCAGCGACCAGACCGTATGCCGCGTGCCGCGCCCGACGGCCTCGGCCTCCTGAAACAGATCGCCGTCGTTCATGAACTGGGAAAAGACCGCGCCGCGGACGGCCTGTTCGTCCGGTCCGAAGAGTGCCGAAAAGCCCGGGTTACAAAGGATGATGCGAAAATGTGCGTCCGTGATGGCGAGGGCCGCCGGCACGGAGTCGACGATCGCCCGCCACAATCCTCCCCGCATACTCAGCTTCCGATCGACGATCTGCGACAGAAAATCGCACCGCTCGGCCAGCGCATCACGCTCGGCTTTTACCACGGCCAGCTGAATCCGCAGCGTGGACAGCCGGTCGTCGTCTGGCACTGGCGCCACGGCCAGGTCAAAGGCATCGTCAATCAGCATGCACTACACCGTTGAGGTAGCGGAAGGGCTTAACAGGAAGGGCTATACCTGGAAGGCTATACCTGGCGCGCTACATCTAGTACACAGCAACGAGCCCGTGGAAAAGTTCAACCTGGAAATAACATTGGACGGATAGACCGCCGGCGGACGTCACAGAAATTGGAAAAGCACGCGACGGCCGGAAAAAAACCTTGCCGTGAGGCGGAGACAGGCACCTACCGATACATCGCCTTCAGCGAATCGAACACCGCCCGAATATCAAACACCGTCCAAATATCAATTACCGTCCAAATATCAAACACCGCTTAAATCTCAAACACCGCTCAAATTTCAAACACCGCTCAAATTTCAAACACAGAGCGGCGTTGGCCGTGCACGCGGCCAGAACGACCGCATGTCCGATTAACATAGGGAAGCGATAAAGAGTTGAAAGTTACGAATGTGTTTTCTTACCATCCTTCTTTTTCCATGTTTCCGTCACAGTTCGACACAGGTTCGACATGAAACCCATCGTCCAGATCTCGCTTGACCTCACCACGATCCAGGAAGCCCTGGACACGGCCGAAATCGCCCTCCGCGCCGGCGTGGATTGGCTCGAGGCGGGCACCCCCCTCATCATTGCCGAAGGCATGAACGGGGTGCGTGCCCTGCGGGAGCGGTACCCGGCCGTTCCCATCGTGGCGGATCTTAAGACGATGGATGGCGGATGGCTCGAAGCCGAGTTGATGGCGAAGGCCGGCGCCACCCACGTCGTCGTCATGGGCGTCGCACACGCGGAAACGATCGAGCTCGTCGTCAAGGCCGGCCGCGACCTCGGCGTGAAGGTCATGGGCGACAACATGTGTATGCCAGACCCCGTCGAGGGCGCCCGCATCCTCGAAGACCTTGGCTGCGATTACGTGATACACCACGTCGGCTACGACCACCGCACCCTCCGACGCCAGCGCGGCCTGGACACCCCGAGCCCACTGGCCCGCCTGCAAGAAGTGGTCGATGCCGTCCGCATCCCCGTCCAGGCCGTCGGCGGCCTCACCGTCGAGCAGGCCATCCGCACCCCCGAATACGGCGCCCCCCTCGTCGTCATCGGCGCCCCCCTCGCCATCGACCCCCATGCCTTCAAAGCCGCCGCCGGCGACCTCGAAGGGGTATTGCGCGAGATCTGCGAGAGGGTTCACTCCTTTAGGATTAGCGATTCGTGATAAGCGATTAGCGGTTTGCGATGTCTCATCAACCATCAACCATCAACCATCCCTCCCATGCCCACCTCCATGCCTGCCCTTGTCAACTTCGCCGCGGCCTCCGGGAGTGTGGCGTTGCGCGAAGTGCCCGTCCCCACGATCGGATCGGAGGACGTGTTACTCAAAGTCGAATCGGTGGGGGTGTGCGGGAGCGACCTGCACCAGTGGCACGGCACCCACAGCTGGCCGGTCAATTACCCCTGCGTCCTGGGGCACGAGTTCGGAGGCGTCATCCTCCAGGCCGGCGCCGACGTTAAACGATTCAAGGAAGGCGATCGGGTGGTGAGCGAGACGGCCGCGGTGATCGACCTCTTCTCCCCCCTCACCCGCGCCGGCCAGTACAACCTGGACCCCTCGCGCAAAGGCTTCGGCTACGGCGTCGACGGCGCGATGGCCAGTTACGTCCGCGTGCCCGAGCGGTGCCTCCACGCCGTGCCGGACACGCTGCCGTTCGACAAGGCCGCCCTCACCGAGCCGTGCTGTGTCGCGTTTAACGCGATGTGTATGAACACCCGTATCCGGCCGGGCGACTTCGTGCTCGTGATCGGGCCGGGGCCCATCGGGTTGTTGTGCGCGGCCATGGCTAAACTCAACGGCGCCATCGTGATCCTGACCGGCCTGCCCGCCGACAGCCACCGGCTGAATGTCGGCCAACAGCTAGGGGTGGACATCGTGCTCACGGAGCGGGTGGTCGAGCAGGTGCGCGAGCTCACCGGCGGCCTGGGCGTCGAGGTGGTAGTGGACGCCGCCGGCGTGTCGGACACCCTCAAGCTGGCCATCGACGCCGTCCGGCCGGCGGGCCAGATCACGAAGGTCGGCTGGGGCCCGAAACCCCTCAACTTCAGCATCGACCCCCTCGTCCAGAAAAACGTCACCCTCCAGGGCAGCTTCTCCCACAACTGGCCCGTCTGGGAGCGCGTCATCCGCCTCCTCGACAGCGGCCTCATCAACCTCGACCCCGTCATCAGCAAAGTCGCCCCCCTCGCCGACTGGCACGACTGCTTCTCCCACATGCTCGACGGGAGTTATGTGAAGGCGGTGTTGAAACCCTGAATTAAGGCAAAAGGGAAAAGGCAAAAGGGAAAAGGGGGGAGATACTTGCTGCGAGTACCAGTGTTTTTCCTTTTGCCTTTACCCTTTTGCCTTTTCCCTTTTCCTTTTCTCTTTTGCCTTTTGCCTTTCCCCTTTTCCCCCATGCCTCTCGCCGTTTTCCCCAAATGCTTCCTCGACCAGCTCTGTGTCACCGGTGAGATGACGGTGGATGACTGGCTCGACCTCGCCGGCACGCTGGATGTCGACGGGTACGAGTTCTACTGGGGCTTTACGCCCTGGCAGAATCCCGCCGAGTTGGAACGGATCCGCCGGCGCGTGGAGGACGCCGGCCGGAGCATCCCGATGATGTGTTTTTCGCCCGACTTCACCCGCCCCGCGCGTTCCGAGCGACTTGAGGAAGTGGAGAAGCAGAAAGAAGCCATCCTCGCGACGGCGCGGCTCGGGGGGCGGTTTTGCCGGGTGCTGTCCGGCCAGCGCCGGCCGGAGGTCTCCCGCGAGGCCGGCATCCGGTGGGTCGTCGAATGCATCCATGAGGCCCTGCCGGCCGCCGAGGCGCACGGCGTCGTCCTCATCCTCGAAAATCACTACAAAGACGGCTACTGGTCCCACCCCGAGTTCGCCCAGAAGGCGGACGTCTTCCTCGAACTGGTCGACGCCATAGGCCCGCACCCGTACTTCGGCATCAACTACGACCCCTCGAACGCCATCGTCGCCGGCGACGACCCGATTATGCTCCTCGAGGCCGTAAAACACCGCGTCGTATCCATGCACGCCAGCGATCGCTACCTGGAGGGCGGGACGCTGGAGGACCTGCGCCGCCTCGAGGCCGACCCGCACACGGGCTACGCCGGCATGCTCAAACACGGCGTCATCGGGCAGGGCATGAACGATTACGACCGCATCTTCACCCTCCTCCGCGAGGCCGGCTTCCAGGGCTGGGTGTCGATCGAAGACGGCCAGGACCCGGCCGTAGGGATGGACCACCTGCGCGAATCGGCCGTTTTCCTGCGCGAACGGATGCGCCGGCACGGACTAACCTGAAAAATGAGTTCACATAAAAATGGTCTGCCCGGATGAAATGGTGCGCCACCCCCCGCGAAGCGTTGCGGATCAACCGAAAATTTGGTAATAAGAAGCGCGAGCGTCGCACCCGGCGCCCGACCCGTTAACAGCGATCCCGATATGAAGCGTTCCTTACCCAATATCATCACGACCCAGGAGTACGATATCTGCATCGTAGGCTCCGGCGCCGGCGGCGGCATGGCGGCCAAGGTACTGGCGGAATCCGGCGCGAAAGTCGTCGTCCTCGAGGCCGGCCCGACCTGGTACTCGGAGTCGGACGGCGCCATGTTCAAGTGGAATTACGAGTCCATGCGGCGCGGCGCAGCCACGCCGGAACGGCACTTCGGCGAGTTCGACGGCTGCCTCGGCGGCTGGTCGCTGGACGGCGAACCGTACACCCACGCCCCCGGCACCGAGTGGCGCTGGTTCCGCTCCCGCATGCTGGGCGGCCGTACCCACCACTGGGGGCGCATCTCCCTGCGCTTCGGGCCAAACGACTTCAAGGTGCGCAGCATCGACGGCGAAGGGGACGACTGGCCGATAGGGTACGACGACATCAGTCCGTATTACGACAAAGTAGACCAGCTCGTCGGCATCTTCGGCACCAACGAGGGGATCTATAACGAGCCGGACGGCATCTTTTTGCCTCCGCCCAAACCGCGCTGTTACGAGCTGCTCGTCAAGAAGACCTGCGACACGCTCAACATCCCCGTCATCCCCTCGCGGCTCTCGATCCTGACGAAGCCGCACAACGGGCGCGCCGCCTGCCACTACTGCGGCCAGTGCGGGCGCGGTTGCGCGACCAACTCGAACTTTTCCTCGCCGTCCGTCCTCCTCCGGCCGGCCCTCGCCTCGGGCAACCTCGAGATCATCCCGAACGCCATGGCGCGCGAAGTCCTGACCAACGGCGAAGGCCTGGCGACCGGCGTTTCGTACGTCAGTACGGTGGATGGGCAGGAGTATCAGGTGAAGGCCCGCGTGGTCGTGCTCGCCGCCAGCGCGTGTGAGTCCGCCCGCCTCCTGATGAACTCGAAGTCCCCGCAACACCCCAACGGCCTCGCCAACTCGAGCGACGCCGTCGGGCGGTACATCACCGACTCCACCGGCACCAGCGTCGCCGGCATCATCCCCCAGCTCATCAACCAGAAACCCCACAACGACGACGGAGTGGGCGGGATGCACGTATACATCCCCTGGTGGCTCGATGCGAAGAAGCAGGACTTCCTCCGCGGCTACCACTTCGAGATCTGGGGCGGGCGGGACATGCCGGGCGCCGGCTTCATGGGCGGCATCCACCGGTACAACGGCGTCGATTATGCCCTCGGAATGCGTAAACCGCGCGGCGGCGGCGGCTACGGCGTGTCCCTGAAGAACGACTACCGATCGATGTACGGCTCCATCGTCGGCTTCTCGGGACGTGGGGAGATGATCGCGCGTCGCGAGAACCGCTGCACGATCGACGAGCGGGTCGTCGACAAATACGGCATCCCCGTGCTCCGGTTCGACGTCCGCTTCAGCGACCAGGAGTACAACCAGGTCAAGCACATGCAGGAAACCGCGCGCGAAATCATCCACGCGATGGGCGGCACGCCGATCACGCCGATGCCGACGAAAGAAGACGGCTACGGTATCCATCCCCCGGGCGAGATCATCCACGAGGTGGGCGCCGTCCGGATGGGCAGCGACCCGCGCAACTCGGTGCTCAACGCCAACTGCCAGGCGCACGACGCCCGGAACGTATTCGTCGCGGACGCCGGCCCGTTCACTTCGCAGGCGCACAAAAACACGACCTGGACGATCCTGGCCCTCTCCTGGCGCACGGCCGACTATATCGTCGACCAACGCAAAAAAGGCAACCTGTAATCCAACGCCCTATGAATCGCAGAGAAACCCTTAAACTGCTGGCCGTGTCGCCCGTGACCGCGGGCTTCACGTGGACGAGCCGGGACGCCGCCCATGCCTCCGAGCAGGCGCGCGCCGTGACCGACCGCTCGGCATTCGCGCCGGCCTTTTTTAACGACCACGAGTGGCGCACCCTCCGCCTCCTTGTCGATATCGTGATCCCGGCCGACGACCGCTCCGGCAGCGCGACCGACGCCGGCGTGCCGGAATACCTGGATTTCATGATGACCGACCGGCCCGACATGCAGACAGCCATGCGCGGCGGCCTCGCGTGGATCGACGTCCAGTGCCGCAAACGATTCAGCGCCCCTTTCGCCGATTGCACCGGTGTCCAACAGATCGAGCTGATCGAGGATATCGCCTACCCGGATGCCGCTCCCGAAGGCGTGGCGCACGGCGTAGCGTTTTTCAGCAGCTTCCGAGACCTCACCGCCTCCGGATTCTGGTCCAGCAAGCTGGGCGTCGAAGACCTCAAGTATATGGGCAATGTGTTCGTTCCAGAGTGGAAGGGATGCCCCGACGAAGTACTCAACGATCTCGGAGTTCGCTATGAAGAATAATCGCGCCATTGGCGTCCTGCTTACGCTGCTGCTAATCAACACCGCCTGTAATGGGCAACAGACCGCGCTGTTTAACGGCGAGGACCTGGCCGGATGGACGGTCTACGGCACCGAGCGGTGGTATGTCGAAAACGGCGAGCTGATCTGTGAAAGCGGGCCGGACGCCCAGTACGGCTACCTCGCCACCGACGCCTCGTACAAGGATTTCGAGCTAACGCTCGAGTTCAAGCAGGAGGCGAACGGCAACAGCGGTGTGTTCTTCCGCTCCTCCATCGAAGGCACGACGATCACGGGCTGGCAGGTGGAAGTGGCCCCGCCAGGCAACGACACCGGCGGCGTCTACGAATCGTACGGGCGCGGCTGGCTGGTGACGCCGGAACCCGAGAAAGACAGCGCGCTGCGCATGGGCGAGTGGAATGAGATGAAGATCCGAGTCGTCGGGGACCACGTCCAGAGCTGGCTCAACGGCACCCCGATGGTCGACTTCCACGACGAAAAGATCGGCCAGGCGAACGGCTCGATCGCGCTGCAGATCCACGACGGCGGCGGCATCAGGGTCCGCTGGCGGAATCTACGGATCGAGCAACTGGGGTGAACGAGGCTGTTCGGGTCCGCCATGAGGCCGCACACCGGGCCTACGCCGGCCTCGAACCGGAAGGCATTCCCCATCCGCCGCATCCCATCGCGCATTACGAACGTCGTGATGCGCGGCGGCTCGATGGGATCTCGCGCGCGCTGGATCGACTGGCGCGTCCGTTTATGCGTTTTGGCGGCCGCCGAATCTCGAGCTACAACGGGATGGGGTATATCGGCATCGTCGCCGGTACTGCCGCCGGCGCCGCCGTGGGAGCCGTGCGCGGCCTGTCGCCCGGGGTACTCGCCGCCGTCTGGCTCGCGGTGGTTCTGGTATCGGCTGCCCAGATCGTGGCTACCGTCGTGGTGACGGGTCGCGACCGACTCGTCTTTCTCCGTTTTCTGCTGGGCGGCCTGGTGGCATCGGCGCTTGTGGCCGGGCTCGCCGGCGTATCAGTTCTGGCCGTCCTGGATGCCGTCATCGTGGGGTTCGGGGCGCTGCAGGCGCCGGGGCGCGTGGGGTGTTTCATGGCCGGTTGTTGCCACGGCGTGCCGGCCGCATGGGGGGTATCGTACGGCGCTCGTCATACCGCATCGGGCATTCCACCGGCCCTGTTCGGGGTACGATTCGTTCCCATCCAACTCCTGGAAAGCGGGTGGATCGTGTTGTGCACGTTCGTCGCCATCGTGCTCGCCTTTTCCGGCGCCGCGGCCGGCGTCCCACTGTTCGTGTATATCGCCTTTTACGCAACCGGTCGCTTCAGTGTGGAATATGCTAGAGGCGATCGGTATCGCCTCGCCCACGGTGGGTTGACCGAAGCGCAGTGGATCACCCTTGCGCTGACGCTCGGCGCGAGCGGCGCCGTCCTTGCCGGGGGCGCGCCGGCCCCACGGTGGTTGCCGGGTGTACTCGCGTTGCCCATCCTCTTCGCGCTCTGGCAGGCGATGCGTCGGCGTCGCGATGGCGGAGCGACTGAGCCACACGATCTGTTTCTCCTGGCCCGGGCGATCGACACCCTCGAAGCCGGCGACGCGATGCCCGCCCGTCGCCCCGGCGCCGTCCATGTCGCCCGGATGACCAACGGGGTCCTCGTCTCCCGCGAGCCGGCGGTTGACGGGATCTCGCTCACATTCACGCTATCAGGAACAGCCGGGTTGCTTGCCCCCCGAAAGGCGCGGCGCCTCGGGGCGTTTCTGTTTCGGCTCCGTCCGGCCATCCAACAGGCTGTACTTTATAAAGCCGGCGCAAACATGTATCATATGGCCTGCCGGCTCACCCGCTCTGTTGACGCGCCGGCCCCCACTCCTTTTCTCGCATGAGTCAATCGAAATGAACAACACCCTGGAATCCTGCCGCGCCACGCTAAAGCGCCGCTGCGAAGACCTCCTGGCGCACCCAAATGTGGTGGCCGTCGGCGTCGGCTACAAGGTGACGGACGGTAAGCGTACAAATACGCTCAGCATCGTGTGTTCGGTCGTGAAGAAGGTGAGATCCAGCGAGCTGGCGCCTGAAGACCGCATCCCGCCAGCCGTGGATGACATCCCGACGGATGTCGTGGAGACCGGCGTGATCAGGGCGTTTGCCGACCGGACCGCCCGCTACCGCCCCTCACCAGGAGGATGCAGCATCGGGCACGTGGAGATCACGGCTGGCACCCTCGGTTGCCTCGTCCGCAAAAACGGGCAAACGTATATCCTCTCCAACAACCATGTCCTGGCCAATAGTAACGCAGCCAGGGTCGGGGATCCCATCTTACAGCCTGGTCCGATCGACGGCGGGCGTTTCCCGCAGGACCAGATCGCGACGCTCGCCCAGTTCATCCCGATCTCGTTCCCCGGAGGCTCGGATCCCGGCAATGGCGGCGGGGGCGATGGGGGTAGCGATGGTGGCGGCGGTGGTGGTGGCGGATCGTGTATCGGTGGCGCGGCCTCTGTCGTGAACGGCGTTTCGAGGCTGTTCGGGAGCAAGAACAGGTTGCAGGTGGTGCGCGGGAGCGCCTCGGGTGGCACGACGGGCAGCGTCCGGGCGGCCGACAACCTCGTCGACGCCGCGCTCGCACGACCCCTCAATGCCTCGGACGTGACGAACAACGTCCTCGACATCGGGACGATCCAGGGGCAGGCCGCCGGCACCCTCGGGCTGGCCGTCAAAAAAAGCGGCCGCACGACCGAATTGACCAGCGGCGAGATCATCCAGATCGATGTCGTGGCGAGCGTCTCCTACGGCGCGGGGCTGACGGCGCGGTTTGTGGACCAGCTGATGGCCGGCGCCATGAGCCAGGGCGGCGACAGCGGCTCGGCCGTGCTGGACACGAATAATCGGATCGTGGGTCTCCTGTTCGCCGGCAGTACATCCACCACGATCATCAACCGGATCGAGAACGTGTTTTCCACCCTGGGTGTCACCCTATAATGCCTGCCATGACCATCCAGGAAGCCAAACGGATGCACGAGGACGCGCTGATGGCCATTCCCGGCGTCGTTTCCGTCGGCATCGGGTTGACCGTTGGCCGCGAGCCGGCGATCATGGTGGGCGTCGTCGATCTTCGCGCATCCTCGGCTCAGCAGGTGCCGAAGATGCTCGAGGGGCATCCCGTGTTTGTGTTCGAAGCCGGCCGGCTGGCGGCACAGTAACATCGCCATACCGTTGCAGGATCGTCAGGGCGTCTTCGTGGAGTCCGAATCCTGATCGCCGCGATGCGAGTCGCCGTCCCGATGACGGTCGCCGCGTCGATGGGCGCCATCGATCGGGAACGGCGGTGGGCCGTCGCCCCGGCCCCGCCGCTGCTTGAACTGCTCGCGCTCACGGGTCATCATGGTGCTAAGTTGTTCTTTTTGATCGTCGGTCAGGATCACGTCAAGCTCGGCGCGCAGTGAGTCGAACAGGATCCGGTGCTCCTGAAACATGCGGCGGCGGAGTTCCATCTGCCGACTCTCGACCCCCTCGATGGCCTGGCGAATGCGCTCTCGCTGGGCGTCGTCGACAGGTTGGATGCCGCGCTCCAGGAACGACTGGACGCCGCCCTGCATGCGGAGCGCCTCCAGCTCGTCCAAACGGTTGTTCATGATCGCACCTGTGGCGAGCGCGCCGATGGCGATGCCGACGACGAGGGTGCCCAGCACGATGAGGAGGGAGGTCGATCGAGAGGTCATGGCGCGACGGCGGTTTGGGCGGCGAACACATCCAGATCGTACACCGACGCCGCGGATACGGGCGGCAGGCCGAGCATGGCCTCAGCGGTGGACGATTCGGTGGCGAAGGATTGGGAGAGGCGAACGTTATAGCCGGCCAGCAGCACCGCCACCAGGGCGCCTGCGATGGCGACCGGCCGGAACACCTGTCCCAGCCAGAGGGCGAGGTCGTCGGCGAAGACGGGGCGGGGCGCTGCAATCCGGCGCAGCACACGGTCCGCCAGGTAGGGGTCGGCGGCGGCGGCCGCTTCGGAGTGGAGGGTCTCCTGCATGCCCTGGCGCAGCACACGCAGCGTGTCCACTTCAGCGCGTAGGGCGTCCGAGCGGTTCAATTCCGCCTCGAACACGCGTCGGTCCGAGTCGGAGAGCCGGTCATCCAGCCAGCGCAGCATCGTATTCAATTGCCTGTTATCCATTCTCAGCGCGCATCCCGCAACAGCCACTGCAGGGAATGCTTTAGGGTTTCCGTGGCGCGGCTTAAGCGGGAGAGCACCGTGCCGTAGGCAATGTTCAATATGTCGGCCGTCTCTTCCGTCGAGAAGCCTTCGAGGAGCCGCAGGACGACGACCGCCTTGTGTTTGTCCGACAGCGCCGCGATGGCGCGGTGGACCTCGGCCGCTCGTTCGTTGCGTTCCAGCGGCAGGGTTTCGACGGCCGCCGGCTCACGGAGGCCGTTGTGTTCGTCGTCTCGGCTGAGGAAGCGGGCGTGCCAGCGCTTGCGCCGGCGCAGTGCGTCCAGCGACCGGTTGACGGCGATCCGTTTGAGATACGTCGTCACACTCGCTTCCCCCCGAAACTGGTCGAGGGATTCGTAGAATCGGACGAACACGTCCTGGACGACATCATCTACCTCCTCCGTCCGCCCCATCATGGACACCACCGTAAAGGTGACGTGGCCCTGGTGCTGATCGACAAACGCACGAAACGCCCGCCGCTCGCCGGCCCGAAGGCGGTCGACCAGCTCCTGGTCAGGCACGATCACCTGGGGACGACGCGGCGCTTCAGCGTGCACTATGGTGGGTTCGAAGGCGAGTTCGGGCATCGATTTCACGAAGGTGGGCGGCAGGGACGCGCGACCTCGCACGGCCCTGCCCTCCCGGGGCCCGGGGATCGAACAAGAAATCCATGTGCGTGATCCCGGGACGCAACTCGGTTAACGAGCGGATCGCTTGCCGCCGCGGCCGGACGGCTCGTGGGCGCTAAACAGCAGGGCTCGGTGGATCGCGATCGTCTCCCGCTGCGCCTCGGTCAGGATCGCCTCCATGGCGGCCCGGTGCGTTTCGCGCATCGCCATGAAGGAGGCCCGACGCGTGCTATCCGCCGGCGTCGCGTCACGCATCGCCTCCATCTGCCCGCGTTGCGACTCACGCAGCGCCTTGAGCTGTTGCTGCTGCTCCGCCGTCAGGCCCAGGACGTCGACCATCGCGGCCGTCATCTGTTCCGCACGCCCGGCCCCATCGGACCGATCTCCCCGCCGGAACGCACCGCGTTCGCCGATCGCAGCGCTCGAATCGCGCGCGCCGCCGTGCCGACCGCGTCGCATCCCCTCGGCATTCGCCCCATCCTGATGCGCACGACCCGCGCGGCCCGCCATCGCCGGCCCACGGTCATTCTCGCGCGCTCGTTCCATCAGCCGCGTCTTCTGCTCGGCCGTGAGCGTCTGCTGCAGGCTGGCCGCGGCCTTCCAGAGCGTCTCTGGCGAACGCTCGCCGAGGTCGTCCAAAGCCGGCTGGAGCGCCTCGACCTGGCGTGGATCCAACGCCAGATCATCCACCAACCGGGCGACGGCGGGGTTCGTCGCGGCCGGCCCGCTGGCATCCATCGTATTCGACACCGAATCGCAGCCGGCCAGCGCCAGCGCGACCATCAGGACGAAGGAGGTCCCGACGTGCTTGTATTTCAATGCATTTTCCATCGTCATCACCATAATCCCGTTTAGAACTGGTTTACAGGATCCTAGACGTCGCTCATTTCGCCCACATTCCATGTGTGCGCAGCGGACCGTATCTTCCCAGGCCCTACTTCAGCCTGATCACCCCGCACCAACCCCATGATCGGTCGCTCCGCCCTGTTTCGCCTCATCCCCGCCGCTTATTCGCCCTTTCATCCGGATGGCCGGCTGAACCTGGATGGCGTTCCCGCCCTGGCCGAGTTATACCGCGAGGCCGGCCTGGACACCGTCTTCGTCTGCGGCACCACGGGCGAATTTGCGTCGATGACCACGGAGGAACGGATGGAACTCGCGGCGCGCTGGGCAGCCGAAAGCGACGGCCTCCGGGTGCTGGTTCACGCCGGGCACCCGTGCCAGCAGGACGCGATCCGGCTGGCGGCGCATGCCCGCTCCATTGGGGCGGCCGGGGTCTCGGCCCTGGCGCCGTTTTATTTCGTGCCGCAACGCGTCGAGGAGGTCGTGGCCTTCCTGACCCCGATTGCCGAAGCCGTCGCGCCGCTCCCCTTTTATTATTACGAGATCCCATCGATGACCGGGGCTCGGATCCCGCCGGACGCCGTCTTCCAGGCCCTTGCCGCGCAGATCCCGAACTTCGCAGGGCTCAAGTTTTCAAGCCCGGACCTGGTCCGCTTCCAGGCCTGCCGGCCGGCGGCGGGGCCCGATCTGGACCGGTACTTTGGGTACGACGAGATGCTGCTCGCGGCCGTCGCGGTGGGCGCTTCCGGCGCCATCGGCAGCACGTACAACTACATCGCGCCGCTGTACCAGGCGATGCTGGCGGCCCACGACGCCGGCCGGCGCGAGGAAGCCATGCGGCTGCAGCGCACCTCCGTCCAGCTCGTCGATATCCTCGGCCGCTGCGGTGGACTTTCGGCGGGCAAAGCGGTCATGGAGATGGTAGGCGCCCCGTGCGGCCCCGTCCGCCTGCCCCTGCGCCCCCTTTCCTCCGCCGATCGACAGGCGCTGTTTGAGGCGCTTGCCGGCATCGACGCCTTCATTCGCCCCCTCCAACGCCCAGTCTGAGCCCGTATGACCCCTGCGCATCGCCACCATCTGCTCGAAACGTACCGCGACGGATTGCTGCTGGACACCGTCCCGTTCTGGATCCGCCACGCCGTCGACCGGGAGGCCGGCGGGTTCCTTATCGCCCTGGACCGCGACGGGTCCGTGCTCGACACCGACAAGGGGATCTGGCCCCAGGGCCGCTTCACCTGGCTCCTCTCCACCCTCTACAACACCGTGGAGCGCAAGACTGAGTGGCTCGACCTCGCGAAGCACGGGGTGGACTTCATCCGAAAGCACGGCTTCGACACCGACGGGCGGATGTTCTTTCAGGTCACCCGCGAGGGCCGGCCGCTGCGCAAACGCCGCTACGTCTTCTCCGAGGCCTTCGGCGCCATGGCGCTCGCCTCGTATGCCCGCGCCAGCGGCGATGGACGCGCCGCCGAAGAGGCCGTCGGGCTATTCGAGACCTTCATCCACTACGCCAACACCCCCGGCGCCCTGCCCCCGAAAGTCTACCCCGAAACCCGGCAAACCAAAGGCATCGGCATCCCGATGATCACGATCAACCTCGCCCAAACCCTCCGCGACACGATCGACGCCCCTGGATGCACCGCCCATATCGACCGGTGCATCGAGGAGATCCGGCGGGACTTCATGAAACCCGATCGGCGGGTGGTGCTGGAAACCGTCGGCCCCAAAGGCGAATTTGTCGACCACTTCGACGGCCGCACCCTCAACCCCGGGCACGCCATCGAGGCCGCCTGGTTCATCCTCCACGAAGCGCGCCACCGTAACAACGACCCCGAACTCACCCGCGTAGGCCTCGATATCCTGGACTGGATGTGGGAACGCGGCTGGGATACCGAATACGGCGGCATCCTGTATTTCCGCGACATCGACAACCGCCCTGTGCAGGAGTACTGGCACGACATGAAGTTCTGGTGGCCCCACAACGAGACCATCATCGCCACCCTCCTCGCCTACGAAATGACCGGCAACGAAAAATATGCCCGCTGGCATCAGTTGGTGCACGACTGGGCGTACCGCCACTTCCCCGACCCCGAACACGGCGAGTGGTACGGCTACCTGCACCGCGACGGCCGGCTGTCGGTCCGCCTCAAAGGCAACCTCTGGAAAGGCCCCTTCCACCTCCCCCGCATGCAGTGGTACTGCTGGCAACTTCTTGCTAAATCCGTGTAACGCTTCGGAACCTCCCCTCACCAACATGCATACATGTTATTACATGTAAACACAACAACACTTTTTTACTATGATTGAATTCCTTTCTCAACCCTGGCCCTGGTATATCGCGGGCCCCATCATCGGATTGATGGTGCCGGCGTTGCTGCTGTTGACCGGGAAGTCCTTTGGCGTTTCCTCAAGCCTGAGGCACGTGTGCGCGGCCGTCGCACCCGGCTCCAACCCCTACCTGAAGTACGACTGGAAAACGGAGGGTGGATGGAATCTGCTCTTCGTCGCCGGCATCGTGTTGGGCGGGTTTATCGCCGGCGCCTGGCTGTCCAACCCGGATCCGATCGCGATTTCGGAGGCGACTCGGGCGGATCTGGCGGTGTACGGTATCCGCGACTTCACCGGGATGGCGCCGAGCGAGTTGTTCTCATGGCAGGCGCTGGGAACCCTGCCCGGTTTCGTGATCATGATCGTGGGTGGTTTTCTGATCGGGTTCGGGGCGCGGTATGCCGGCGGGTGCACGTCCGGCCACGCCATCATGGGCCTGGCCACCTTCCAGAAGGCCTCGCTCTACGCCACGATCGCCTTCTTCATCGGAGGGATTATTGTTACCTTTCTGATTTACCCGATCCTGTTCAACTAGCGTTTAACCATGACTACGGCAACAGAACGTCTAACGCTCGATTCGCGCACCTTGCTGGGGCAGCGACCCGTTGAAGTCGCCCTGTACCTCACCCTGGGTGTGGTTTTTGGCATCATCCTGACAAAAACAGAGGTGATTTCCTGGTACAGGATCCAGGAGATGTTTCGCTTCCAGGGCTTCCACATGTATGGCGTGATCGGCAGCGCGCTGGTTGTCGCCGCCGCATCGGTGGCGCTGATCCAGCGGACACGGTTGAAGACGATACTTGGGGCGGACATCCAGGTGGAGATAAAGCCGTTTGACCGGGGCATCAACCAGTGGGCCGGCGGCATCCTATTCGGTTTTGGTTGGGCGTTGACCGGGGCGTGCCCCGGGCCGCTGTACGCCCTGATCGGCGGCGGGATGCCCGTCTTCATCGTGCCCCTTCTTTCCGCCATCGCCGGCACCTGGGCCTATGGCGCGCTCCGCCATCGCCTGCCTCACTAAAGGAGTTCAAGGTTCGACGTTTAAGGATCAAGGCGGTGATGCCGGTTCGTCGTCGCCGCATACGGAACCATAATGTCTTTTGCGTTACGCCAATATCTGCCTTCTCTGACGTGGCTACCCTCCTACGGGAAGGACCAGCTCGGGGGAGACCTGACGGCCGGGTTGACGGTGGGCGTTATGCTGATACCCCAGGGCATGGCGTATGCCCTGATCGCCGGCTTGCCGCCGATCTACGGGCTGTACGCGTCGCTCGCGCCGCTGATCGTGTATGCGTTTTTCGGGACTTCGCGGCAGCTGGCGGTCGGGCCAGTCGCGATGATCTCGTTGCTGGTGGCGGCCGGCATCACGCCGCTCGCCGGCGGCGATGCCGCCCGCCACATCGAACTCGCCCTGGTGCTCGCCGTCATGGTCGGGCTGTTCCAGTTCGTGTTGGGGCTGGCCCGCTTCGGGTTCCTGTCGAATTTCATGTCCCACTCGGTGTTGACCGGGTTTACGGCGGCGGCGGCGCTCATCATCGGGCTCAGCCAGCTGAAGCACTTGCTGGGTGTCCCCCTCAGCGGCTCGAGTAACATCTTCCAGATCCTCGGCGAAGCCTGGGGGTCGGCCGCCGAGGTGCACCTTCTGACGGTCGTCATTGGGCTAACAAGCATCGCGCTGGTCTGGATACTGCGCAAGCGGCGTCCCCGGTGGCCGGGCGGGCTGGCTGCCGTGGCGCTCAGCACCCTGGTCGTCTGGGGATTCCACCTGGCCGATGCCGGCGTGCGCGTCGTAGGCGACATTCCCGGCGGCCTCCCGGGCCTGGCCTTCCCCGTGCCCTCGCTCGACACTTTTCGCGCCCTGTTACCCACGGCGCTCACGATCACCTTGATCGGCTTCACCGAGTCCATCGCGGTCGCCAAGGTCTACGCGACCAAGAACCGATACGAAGTGGACGCCAACCAGGAGTTGGTGGCACTCGGCCTGGCCAACCTCATCGGCGGATTCCTGATGGCGTACCCGACGACGGGTGGATTCTCGCGTACGGCCGTGAACGCCCAGGCCGGCGCACGGACCAACCTGGCGGCCGTATTCAGCGCCGGCTTGATCGGGCTCACGCTCCTCTTCCTCACCCCGCTCTTTTATTACATGCCCCAGGCCGTGCTCGCCGCCGTCGTCATGGTGGCGGTGATCGGTTTGATCGACTTCAAAGAGGTGCAGTTTCTCTGGCGCGCCGATCGGCGCGACCTGGTGTTGATGGCGATCACCTTCGGCGCCACCCTCTGGCTGGGGATCGAAGAGGGCATCCTGGTAGGCGTTGTCAGTTCGCTCGCGATGGTGTTGCACGAGGGCAGCAATCCCCACACCGCCGTCATGGGCCGTATCCCCGGCTCGGACGTGTTTCGCAACATCCTGCGGCACCCGAACGCCATCGTGCAGGCCGGCGTGGTCATCTTTCGGATGGATGCCAACCTCTACTTCTTCAACGCCGGCTACCTGCGCGAACGGATCAATACCATCGTCGCCTCCGACCCGGCCTTGCACACCCTCATCCTCGACGCTTACCCCGTCAACCAGATCGACGCCAGCGGCATCCATGCCCTCCGCGAGGTGCTGGAGACCCTGCGCCGGCAGAACATCCGGCTGCTGGTGAGCGGCGTGAAGGGCCCGGTGATGGATAAGCTCCAGGCTTCGGGCCTCGCGGAGGCCATCGGCGTCGCGCACTTTTTTATGGAGCCGGGACCCGCCGCGGCGTTTGCATGCCCCAATGACGCGCCGGCCATCCAGCCCTATCCTCAGTTCACCAACTAATCCCTATCTTGCCTAAAAGTCACAAGGAACCATACAAAAAGCCACTTGTTATAACAGGTATGCATCACTAAACAGCGTCTTGCCCTCCCGTTCTCGGGCGCGGCAAGACCCTACAAGCGCCCATGTTTTTCCGCCAGCTTTTCGAACCCAACCTCGCCCAGTACAGCTACCTCATCGGATGCCAGCGTACCGGCGAAGCCCTTGTGATCGACCCGATGCGGGACATCGATCGCTACATCGACGTCGCCGCCTCGGAAGACCTCCGGATTGTCGCGGTGGCGGAAACCCACATCCATGCGGATTACCTCTCCGGCGCCCGCGAGATGGCCGAGCGCCTGGGCGTGGCCCTGTACCTGTCCGATGAAGGCGACGCCAACTGGAAATACCTCTGGGCGCAGCGCGGGGGCTACGATTTCCGCCCGGTGAAGCACAAGGACCGGTTCAAGATCGGCAACATCCAGTTTGAGGTGGTGCATACCGCCGGCCACACGCCGGAGCATATCAGCTTCCTGGTCACCGATCTCGGCGGCGGCGCCGACGAGCCGATGGGCATGGTCACGGGCGACTTTGTATTCGTGGGCGACCTGGGCCGGCCGGACCTCCTCGAGTCGGCCGCCGGCCAGGCCGGCGCCATGGAGCCCTCCGCCCGCCGGCTGTATGCCTCGGTGCAGGACTTCCTCGATCTGCCCGACTACCTCCAGATCTGGCCGGGCCACGGCGCCGGCAGCGCCTGCGGCAAGGCCCTGGGCGCCGTGCCGGAGTCGACCGTGGGCTATGAGCGCCGCTTCAACGCCTCCATCCTGGCCGCCCGCGAAGGGGAAGATGTCTTCGTAGAGCGCATCCTGGACGGCCAGCCCGAGCCGCCGATGTACTTCGCCCGGATGAAACACGAAAACAAAAACGGGCCTCGTATTCTGGGCAGCCTGCCGCATCCGAAGGCGCTGAGCGCGGCGGAGCTCCAGGTGCTCGTCGGCCGCACCGATGTCGTGGTGCTCGACACCCGGGCCGACGCAACGGCCTTCATGAAGGGGCATCTGGACGGCTCGATTTACGCCCCGATCGGAAAAACGATGAATACCATTGCCGGCTCCTACGTCACCCCGGAGCAGCCGATCTACCTGATCGTGGAGGACCCGAAGGATATCCAGGATGCCGTGCTGAACCTCGTCCGTATCGGGCTCGACGCGATCGAGGGCTACGCCCCTGCTTCCGCACTGGCCTCACTGGACCTCGTCGCCACGCCGACGGTCGAAACCCGGGCCCTCGAATCGGTCCGCCAACAGCCCCATACCCGCGTGCTGGATGTCCGCCGGCTCGCCGAATACGAAGAGGGCCACGTGCCGGGCGCGATCAACATCGCCCACACGCGCCTACTCCTCCGCAGCAGTGAATTGGATAAGAGCGGCACCTACCTGGTGTACTGCCGGAGCGGCGCCCGCGCCGCGGCCGCAACATCGCTGCTGGACCGCCTCGGATTCGATGTCGTATATGTTGATGGGATGTACGCCGACTGGGCATCGCACCACCGAGAAGAAAAAGGAAAATCCGTAGAAGCCGTATCGTAGAAGCCTTATAGCCCCACGCCATGCGCCTCCCGGCCGCCGAAATCCATCGACTCCTGCGCAGCCTGGCGTATTACGCCCGGCGCAGTTTACCGGGCGATATAACAGCGGGGCTCACGGTAGGCATCATGCTCGTGCCGCAGGGAATGGCGTATGCCTTCCTGGCGGGGCTGCCGCCCATTTACGGGCTCTATGCCTCGTTGGTACCGCTGCTCGTGTACGCCATCGCCGGCAGTTCGCGTCACCTCGCGGTGGGCACGACGGCGGTCGATAGCCTCATCATGGGCTTTGCGCTGAGCGCGCTGGCGCAGGCCGGCAGCGAGCGCTACATCGAACTGGCCTTGCTGTATGCATTTATGGTGGGGACGATTCACCTGGCGCTCGCCGCCGGCCGGATGGGCTTCCTGATCAACCTGCTCTCCCGCCCGGTCATCCTCGGGTTCATCTCCGCCGCCGCCACGATGATCGGCTTCAGTCAGCTATCGAGCATCCTGGGCCTCGAACTCGAGCGCAGCCAGTACATCTATGACATCGTCTACTCCGCCGCCCGCCAGATTGGCGACACGCACGTCCTCTCCCTCCTGATCGGTCTCTGCGGCGCGTTTCTCCTGCTCATCCTCGATCGCTGGCGGCGAATCCCCGCCGCGCTCCTGCTGGTCGTGCTCGGCATCGTCGTGACCGGGCTGTTCCGGTTGGATCTCCAGGGTGTGGCGATCGTCGGCGCCATCCCCGTCGGGCTGCCGGCTTTCGCGGCGCCGGTATTCGATTGGGGGGCCATCCAGACTCTCGCACCGACCGCGCTCATGCTGGCCCTCATCCAGTTCTCGAACGTAGGGTCCCTCGCGAAGTCGTTCGCGGCGCGGCACGACTACACCATCAAGCCCAACCGAGAGCTGTTGGCGCTCGGGATGGCGAACGTGGCCGGCAGCTTCTTCCAGAGTTTTCCTATCTCCGGCAGCGTCAGCCGGACGGCGGTGAACGAGCGCGCCGGCGCCCAGACGCGGGCCGCCAACGCGTTTGCGGCGCTACTCGTCGGCCTGACGCTGCTGGTCCTCACACCGCTGCTGTATTATCTCCCCATTCCCATCCTCGCCGCGCTCATCATGGTCGCCGCGTTCGGACTCATCGATGTGCGCGAGCTCGTACAGCTCTATCGGATGAAACGTACCGACGGCCATCTCGCCATGATGACGTTTCTCATGACGCTAGGCTTCGGCCTCGAGGCCGGCATCCTGGTGGGCATCGCGGCGTCGGTCGTCGCGATCATGTATCGGATCAGCCGGCCGAACTTCGCCATCCTGGGGCATCTTCCCGGTACACGTTCGTTTCGGGACCTCAACCTGTACCCGGAGGCGCGTGAGGTCGAAGGGGTGCTCGTTCTCCGTGTGGACGCCTCGTTTTCCTATGCCAACGCGGATTTCCTGAAGGATCTGATCCTCGAGAAGTGCGACCCGGTGTCGAACAGGGTCCGAGGCGTCGTGATCGACGCCAGTTCGGTGAACGACCTGGACACGACGGCCGTAACGGCGCTGTTCAGCATCGTCGACAACCTCGCGAAACACCACATCGCCCTGTATTTCGCCGGGATACACGGATCCGTAGAGGGCGTCCTGCGCCGCTCGGGTCTGGCGGACCGACTCGGGGCGGATAGGATCTTCCTGAGCCCCTACCGGGCCGTGCGCCACATCCAGGGTCTGCCGGAAATCGAACTCGGGCCCAAAGAAGCGGCGTCGCTGGTTTATGAGGATTGAACCATCCCCTGCGCGCCGGATTCGATTCGCCCGATTAGTTCGATCGATCCCGCCATGCGTATAAGCCAGGGCTGCACGGCCTCGGCGATCGTGTCGGAGGCGTAGGCATCGGCGATCGCCTCCAGGGCGAAACGCTCGCTGCCAATCAGGTAGCGCAGGCCGGCGAGGAGGTCGGGCAACCGATCGTACGTCACGGCGGCTCGGAGCAAGTTGGTCATGCTCTGCCCCCGATCCCCGAACCCGATGGGTAGCGTCAGGGACCGTCCAAGCCGGCCGATGTCGTCTCGCCCGAGGAAGACGCCGCACCACACCGGGCGAGTGAAATAAAGGGCGATGTCCTTCAGACCGGTGTCGGGCCGGCTCAGGATATCGGGTGCGGCCGGCCGGGTATGGGGAGCGGGCGGAACGGAGGACAGCGACGCGTGATGGTCGAGTACGACCTCGAGCAGCATGTCCGCCAGGACGGCGTAGCGGTCGTCGCCCTGCCGGCGGAGGGACAGGAGGAAGACCGGCATCCAGTGGAGCGCATGATGGGCCAGGAATAGTTGGAACCGTTCGCCCCATCGGTCGGCGGCCGGCGTCGCGCCGGCGGCCAGGGCATCGGCGCGGTAGCCGCTCAGGTAGTGCATGTAGGACAGTTCGACGGCGATATGGTCTGGCGCGGACGCATCCGCGGGCAGCGAGAAGCCGGTGCCGGCGTAGTGGGCCAGGGCATCCGACGAGACGGCCCCCCCGAGCTGGCCCTCGGGCTCGAGGTAGACACTGGCGTAGGGCAAGATGTTGAATCCGATGAGCTGCTGGTACCGGGCCGCTTCCTCATCCGCATCGAAGGCGCCTCCGGCGTCTGGCCAGAACAGACCACACACCTCTTGCCACAACGCCTCATCCACGGCGCCGGACAGCCAGCGGCCCAGGCTATCGTAGGCCAGGCCACGTGCACGCTCGAGCGATGCTTCGTTCATGGTGGTGGAAGGTTCAAGGTCAACAGTTCAATGTTCAATGGATAGGGTTCAAGGTACGCGTCCTTAAACCTTAAACCTCGAACCTTTAACCCTCACTGCCTGACGCCATCGCCACGCGGCGAAGCCGCCGGCAAGGCGTAGGCCTCCTTGACCGGCTTCAGCGGCCTGTTCAGCCAGTACGGCCGGCGGAGGCCGTCCGGACTGTGCCGGGTGGCTGGCCGGGCCAGCGCCAGCCACTCGCGGTACACCTGCATCGAGCGCCGGGTATCAACGAATACGTCCCCGTGGCGGTCGCCGGCGTCGGCCTTGCGGACGCTGAAGGCCTTCTGGTGCCAGCAGTGCGCCCCGCTGATGGGATCCGGGTGGACGCCGTGTGTCAGGTTCTGGTGGACACCCACGTCTTCCCACCAGATACGGCTTGTGTCGGGATCGAACGAGCGCCAGGCCGTCGCGCCATGGAGCACATGCAACGACTGGCCTCCCTGCCCATCTTCCCCCAACTCCACCAGGTTCGACGCGCCGCGGCTGACGCCTTCGGACTCCTTCAGCCGCCAACGTCCCAGGTGGTGGCTCATCGCGATGATGCCGGGTTTGATGCCCTCGGTGATCCAGACCCGATCCACAAAAAAACCGATTTCGGTTTCGACGTGGACGAGGTCGTTCGTCCCGATCCCGAGCCGGCGGGCGTCGATCGGGTGCATCCACACAGGGTTTTTGTGGCTCAGTTCGTAGAGCCACTTCGCGTTGGCGCTTCGGGTGTGGATGAGCGTCGGCAGCCGGAACGTCGGCAGGAGCAGCATCTCCCCTTTCGCCCGGTCGATGTTGTCCGGATGCACGTGGCTCTTGAGGAACCACGGGATCGTGTATTCCTTCTCCGGCCAGCCCCAGGCGTGCAATGTTGGACTAAAAAACTCCAGCTTTTTGCTGGGAGTCCTGAAGCCGGCGCGCGCCACGCCCTCGATGTCCACCCCGCCCTCCACCGGCTTTTCGTAGGGGATGTAGTTCTCGCTCACCACCTCGAACGCGCCATACTTTCGCATGTAGGCGAGGGGGGTGAGGCCCTCGGTGGCCGCCTTCGCCGGCAGGCCCGGGACGCTGTTCTCGAAGATCCAGCGGTAGTACTCGTTGACGGTGATGATCTCGCCGGGCCGGTACGGGCTCTCGAAATACGGCCGGATGCCCAGCACGCCGTCGGGGTCCATCCGCGCGGAGAGCTGGATCCAGAACTCGTTTTCTTCCCACACCTCGCCAGGATTGGACTCATAGGTAAACTCGACCGACCTCCCGAGGCGCTCCATCGCCACGCGCTGCACGGGCTGGCGGAAGCTGAGCCACTGGCCGGCGTGGGTCTCCTGGCTCATCAGGTCGTGCCGCTCGCCGGCGTGGCCCATGGGCAGCACGTAGTCGGCGAACCAGGCGGACTCGTTCCAGGTCGGCGTCAGCGCCACATGGCACTTCATCTTTCGCTCGTCCTTCAGCGCCTTCATCCACATAAACCCGTCGGGGTTGATCCACATCGGGTTGTAGACACGCGTGAAATAGACATCGATCTCCCCCCGCTCCTCTTCCAGGAAGTGCGGCAGCAGGAAGCTCATCTCGTAGAACGCCAGCGGCCACTCGACGGGCAGATGGAGCTCGTTCCATGCGTTAAAGGCCGGCGGGATCTTGAAGGGTTTCGGGACGAACTTATTCCAGGTGTTGAGCGACGTCCCACCCTTCGTCCCGACACTCCCTGTGAGGACGTTCAGGAAAAACAGACAGCGCGCCACCTGCCAGCCGCCCAGGTTGCCGATGGCCGCGCTGCGCCAGACGTGCGCCGCGAGCCGGCCCTGCGCATCCGCCACGTACTCCGCCGTTTGCCGGATCCGGTCGATGGGCACCTGCGACTCCTCCGCGGCGCGCTCGAACGTGAACTCGGCGTAGAGCGCTTTCAGGAGCCGGTCGAACGCGGCAAAGGTCGGGGTATGATCGGGAGACCAGGCCAGGCCGGGTTCAGGATGGCTCGTGAAATGCGCCAGGGTTTCTTCCCAGTTCACCCACCGGCGGACGAAGTCTTTGTCGTACCGATCGTTCTGGATGAGATAATTCGAGATGGCGAGCAGGATGGCCGCCTCGCTGCCGGGCCAGGAGGGCAGCCAGACGTCGCTCTTCGAGGCGGTGTTGCTCAGGCGCGGGTCGAACGTGATGAGCTTCGCGCCTTTTTCCTTCCCCTCGATGATGCGCTGGGCGTGGGGGTTGAAGTAGTGCCCGGTTTCGAGGTGGCTGGAGATGAGGAGGATGACCCGGGCGTTGGCGTAGTCCGGACTCGGGCGGTCGCCGGCGGACCAGAAGAAATACCCCGCACGGGCGCCTGCCGAGCAGATGTTGGTGTGGCTGTTATGCCCATCGACGCCCCAGGCCTGAATGCATCGGTTCGTGAAGCCGTCCTCCCCCGGCCGGCCGACGTGGTACATGATGCCGTCGCGCCGCTGAAGCCGGCTGGCGCGCATCTTATCCCCGATCTCCTGCAGCGCCTGCTCCCAGCCGATCCGCTTCCACTTCCCTTCGCCGCGCTCACCGACCCGTTTGAGGGGGTAGAGGATGCGTTCGGGGTCGTACGTCTGGTTGAGGGTGGCCGGCCCCTTGGCGCAGTTGCGCCCCCGGCTGCCGGGGTGATGCGGGTTGCCCTCGAACTTGCGGACGCCGAGCGTCTCGCGGTCGACATACGCCAGCAGTCCGCAGGCGCTTTCGCAGTTGAAGCAGGTGGTCGGGACCAGCGTGTAGCGGCGGGCGACCTTTTCCGGCCAGAGTTTGCCATCCCACTCCACCCAGTCATCCCACCGGTCGGCCGGCGGGTACTGGCTCATGCGTCCATCCGGGTGGAGGACGGTGGTCATCTCGGCCGGCGGGATGGATTCCGGCTTGTGGTCCGTCGGCGCAAACTCCGGCAGCCCGAACCCGTCCTCGCGCGGCGGCGCCACGGGGTTGCGCTCACGGTTGAGGAGCCGGGCGAAGAAGGTTTCGAGTCGATTTGAACGATTAGTCATATAAACTCGCGCATTATGTCATCTCGGCCAAAGGCCCGATTTATCGGGCCATAGCGGAGAGACCTCCCAAGGAATGACGCATTGCTCGGCTCAGGGAGGTCTCTCCGCTTCAGCGCCGGCAAGCCGGCGCCTGCGGTCGAGATGACATCATTTTTTAGCCGGCCATCCACGCCAATCAGGCGCGACGCCAACCCTACAATTTGCACTTTGCACTTTTTACTTTGCACTTTTTACTTTGCACTTTTTACTTTGCACTTTTTACTTTGCACTTTTTACTTTGCACTTTTTACTACCTGTCAACTATTCGGCACCTCCTGCGGCGCCATGACAAACGCGTATTCGTACAGGTACAGCCCGACGATCGCCGCGAGCCCACCGACCGCCGCTAGGACGGGTGCGCCCACCCACAACAGCGCGAGCGGGACCAGGTGACCGAGCACGAGGCTGCCGGTCCAGAAGTAGTGTTTGTAATGACCGTGTGTTATCAGATGAGCCGCTTTTGCGGCCACCTCGGTTGCGTGCGGCATGCCGAATTCCCCGAGGAAAGTCACCAGGAGATCCGCCACCAGCCCGGCCCCAAACGCGAGGCGGGCCAGGGCGAGCAGGTCCGCCGGCAACGGCGTAGCGGCGTGCAGGATCAGCAGCGCGGCCGCGCCGGCGAATACGGCCTGGACGATGAGGTGGATAGGCAGGAGGGCGCTCTGCCAGAGGTCGCGGCCCTCGGCCTGGCCGAACAAAAAGGCGGTGTAGATGGCGGAGCCCACGGCCAGCAAGGCTACCGGCCAGAGCACGATCAGGCGGATCGTTTCGGCGATAGAGGCCGGCAGCCAGCCCATCCAGGCGGCGGCCTCAGCGGCCCACCAGGCGCCGGCGAGGGTCGAGAAGCCCATCAGCAAAAAGGCCCCCCTCGTGAGCCAGCTGCGCCATTGGGGGCGGAAGATGATGCGAAGAAAACGCTCGGGCCGCTCGAGGTCGAACACCAGGAAGCCGGTCGTGATGAGGGTAAAGACGATGGACGCGAGGCCGCTCCAGACGAAGGAAGGCGTGTCGAAGTCCAGCCAGTTCAGGCCCAGCCCTACCGTCAGCAGTAGCATGATGCCCGTGGCGATGCCTTTGGTGACGAGGTACGCCGGGACCGGCCAGTGCCAGGGGATTTTGTGCTGTGCGTTGTAGGCCACCTGCACCATCTGCTCCGCCATCCGGCCGTCGCCGATGAGGATGGGGCCGGCGTTCGGCAGGCCCTGCGGCTGCGGGGCGCGAAGCGGGCCGGCGTGCGCCGCTGCCGGGGCGGGATGCGGTGTTTTCCCACCCGCCCCATCGCCGTCGTGGAGCGGGAGGACATCGGCCCAGGCGAAGGTCGCCGGCGTGCGGTCGACCGCCGTGGGGGTCAGGTTGATTTCATCGCCATCCACATAAAATAGCTTCGGCGAGGTACCCTGCTCGGGCTTGCGGACGGTCACCTGGAATTCCGCCAGCATCTGACGGATCTCCGAACGCGGCTCGTCCATATCGCCGGCGATGATCGCATGTTCGGGGCAGACGACCACACACGCCGGCTCGAGCCCGACATCCACCCGATGCGCGCAATAATGGCACTTTGCCGCCGTGCCAGAGGAAGGGTCGATGTAGATGGCGTCGTACGGGCAGGCCTGGAGGCAGGCTTTACACCCGATGCACTGGTTCGCGTCGAACTCCACGATCCCATCGGCCCGTTGGTACATAGCGCCGACCGGGCAGATGCGGGCGCAGGGCGGGTTCGCGCAATGGTTGCAGCGGGTGACCTGGAAATGCCGGCGGACGTCCGGATACGCGCCCTTCTCGATGCTCTTCACCCAGGTACGATTAACCCCGAGCGGCACCTCGTTCTCGCTCTTGCAGGCCGTCGAACACGCGTGGCACCCGATGCAGCGGTCGTTGCGTATGAGAAAGCCGTAGTTCATGCGGCGAAGCCCGGTGATGGTTGCAAGAAGGCGAAGAGGTTCCAATATACATGTAATAACAAGTTCAATCAAGCATGGAATAGTGCAGGATGTCAGCTCACAAATTTTCCCGACCCCTGCTGCATCGCACCGGACGGACTCGTACCATTCATCCTCCACCTATTCGAGTCTACACATGCCTTTCCACGTCCGCATCGCCAACGCTCCCTGCTCGTGGGGGGTCATCGAGAACACCGCCGGCGAACGCTCGGGCTACCGGCGCGTCGTCGAGGAGATGCACGAGACGGGCTACGCCGGCACGGAACTGGGCGACTGGGGCTTTATGCCCACCGACCCCGCCCGACTCCGCGCCGAGCTGGACGCCCTCTCGCTGGCGCTCCTCGGCTCCTGGGTCTCCGTCCGCCTCTACGAAGCCGCCTACCACGCCCGGGGCGTCGAGCAGGCGGTGATGACGGCGAAGCTGCTCGCCGCCGTCGGCGGGCCGAATGCGTTTGTGATCGTGGGCGACGACCACAGCACGGTGCCCTCTCGCACCAAAAACTCGGGCCGGATCCGGGTGCAAGACGCCCTCGACGAACGGGGCTGGAAGGTGTACACCGCCGGCATGGAAACCGTGGCCCGCGCCGTACGCGAGGAAACCGGGCTCCGCACCCTCATCCACCACCACGGCGCAACCTACGTCGAGACGCCGGAAGAAATCGTTACCTTCCTCGACCGCACGGACCCGAACCTGGTCGGCCTCTGCTTCGACACGGGCCACTACGCCCTCGGTGGCGGCGACCCGGTGGAGGGGCTCCGCCGGCACTTCGACCGCATCGGGCACGTCCACTTCAAGGACTTCGATCCGGATGTCGTCTCCGTCGCGGCCGTCAAGGGCTGGGACTACCAGCAGATGATCGGCCAGGGCGTCTTCCCGGAACTCGGCGAGGGGTCGGTGGATTTCCCCGCCGTCCTCCGCGCTCTGGAAGACCTGGACTATTCCGGATGGATCGTCGTCGAACAAGACGTCCTCCCCGGCATGGGCACCCCGAAAGAAAGCGCGGCGAGGAATCGGGAGTATTTGAAGCGGCTGGGTGTCTGAAGGGGTTGCAGTTTGGCAGGCTTGTCCTGAGGGACGGCGGCGAAGCCGACGGACTCGAAGGATGCAAAGGCTGGCAAATTCGCTTCTGTACGTGCAACCTGCAACCCGCCAACCCTAAGATCCTTCGATGTCACCGGCAATAGCCGGTGTCCCTCAGGACAAGCCTGCCAACCTGTAACCTGTAATCTGCCAACCCATCTCATGCCCACCCCTCTACGCCTTGGTTTAATCGGCGCCGGCCGCATTGGTCGCATCCACGCCGAAACGATCGTCAACCGCATCCCGGACGCCGCGCTTGTCGCCGTGGCAGACCCCCATGTCGAGGCGGCGGCGGGGCTCGCGGCGCTATACAGCGGCGTGTCCGCATACGCCAACGCACAGGCCATCCTCGACGATCCCAACGTAGACGCCGTCGCCATCTGCTCGTCCAGCGACACCCATGCGGCCTATATTGAGACCGCCGCGGAGGCCGGCAAACACATCTTCTGCGAAAAACCCATCGCCATCGACATCGCGAGCATCGACCGGGCGCTCGCGGCCGTCGCCCGGGCCGGCGTCAAGTTTCAGGTCGGCTTCCAACGCCGGTTCGACCCGAGCTTTGGTCATGCGAAACGCCTCATCGCCAGCGGCGCCTACGGCGAGCCGCGCATTCTGCGCATCACCAGCCGCGACCCCGGGCCGCCGCCCATCGCCTACCTGGCCGCCTCGGGCGGGATCTTCTTCGACATGACGATCCACGACTTCGACATGGCCCGATTCCTAATCGATTCCGAGGTGACGGAGGTCTACGCCATTGGCGGGGTGATGGTGGATCCGGAGATCGGGGAAAAGGCGAACGACATCGACACGGCCGTGGTGACGCTGCGTTATGCCAATGGCGCGATCTGCACGATCGACAACTGCCGGCAGTCGGCGTACGGCTACGACCAGCGCGTGGAGTGGTTCGGCTCGAAGGGCCGCGTAGCCGTCGAGAACCACAATCCGGACGCCGTGGTGACGGCCAATGCGGACGCCGTCCACAGCGCGAAGCCGCTATTTTTCTTCCTGGAGCGCTACATGGACGCCTACCGGGCCGAGATGGAGGCGTTTGTGGAGGCCGTGGTCAACGACACGCCGGTGCCGGTGACGGGCCGCGACGGGCGCATGCCGGCGGTGATCGGGAAGGCCGCCTGGTTATCCTACCGCGAAGGCCGGCCCGTGCGGATCGCGGAGGTAGACCCGGGCTGAGGCGTCACCGGGTGACAACGAGCAGGTGCGTCGTACGTCCGCGCACGGTTTCGATACGAAGGACGTACACGCCGCTGATCCATCCGGCGACGCTGAACGAGACGTCCTGCACGCCGGCCGGCCGGCGCTCATCGAGCAACACCTCCTGCCTGCGCCCCAGCGCGTCGAATACCTCGATCCGCACATCCATCTCGGCCGGTAGCCCAAACGGCAGCGTAACCTCTGCCCGCGCCGGGTTCGGGAAGGGCGTCTCGACGGTAAACGCCGTCGGCAGCGGGTCGCCGACCACGATCACCTGCGACGCCTCGCCGACGAGCCCCTGCGCGTCGGTCACGCGAAGCCGCACCGTATACGTCCCGGGCCGGGTATAGAGGAAGGACGGAGCGGCGTCGGTGGCGTCGGCCTGCCCATCGTCATCCAGATCCCAGGAGAACCCCGGCGTGGCGGCTTCGTCCGGGTCGAAGCTATCCTGGGCGGAGAACGACACGGCGAGTGGCGCCGGCCCGGACGTAGTCGAGGCCCCGATCCGGGCGAAGGGCGGGCGGTTGCCGGCGGCGTAGGCGAGGCGGACGAGCGCGGCATCGGCTCCGCCGCCCCAGAAGATCGAGCCCCACTCCAGGAGGTACAACGCGCCATCCGGCCCTATTTCGAGGTCGATAGGCTGCGCAAACGACAGCTCGGGCGCCACGGGGAGGATCGCCAACACGTCGCCGGCCTCGTCCATCCGCACCTCCTTGAGCCACCGGCGGCTCCATTCGTAGATAAACAGCGCCCCGTCGTAATAGGCCGGCAGCGCCCCGTCGACGGCCGTCACGGGCCGGCGATAGACCGGCCCGGCCATGGCGGTCCGCCCCCCGCCGCTGGCACTCACAGCCGGGAAGGCGTCGTCCGGACCATATGGGTACCAGATCCACGCCGGGCGGGAGGGAGGGAGGACTTCGGCGCCGGTGTTCGAGGGGGAGGTATTTTGCGGCGCCGCGCAGTCGAAGGCCGTGCCCGAGGCGCTCGATTCGAAATCGTACGCGACATACGGTCTGTTGTCGGCGATGCAATAGGGCCATCCGAAGTTGCCGGCCGTGCGCGCCTGGTTCCACTCATCGTAGCCCTGGGGGCCGCGCTGGGAGTTCGGGGCGCCGGCGTCGGGCCCGACATCTCCCCAGTAGAGCCAACCGGTCTCGGGGTCGACCGAGATGCGGAAGGGGTTGCGCATCCCCATCGCGAAGATTTCTGGCGCGCCCGATGGGTCGTCCAGCGCGAACAGGTTGCCTTCCGGGATTGTGTACCCGCCGTCGGGAGTGGGCTGGATGCGGAGGACTTTCCCGCGGAGGTCGTTCGTATTGCCAGAGGATCGCCGGGCGTCCCAGGCTTCGCGCCCGGGCCGGCCATCGATGGGCGCAAAGCCATCCGCCGCGAACGGGTTGGTGTTGTCTCCCACCGAGATAAACAGGTCCCCGTCCGGTCCGAACGCCAGCGAGCCGCCGGAGTGGCAACACTCCGTGCGCTGGGTGGGGACGGTGAGGAGGATCCGCTCCGAGCCGGCCGCGAGCCCAATGCCGTCCCAGGTGAAGCGGGAGACGTGCTGAATTTCGTCGGGCCCCGCCGGCGAATAGAACAGGTAGAGCCAGCCGTTGCCGGCGAAGTCGGGATCGAGCGCAATCCCGAGGAGCCCGTCCTCCTGCACCGTCGACACTTCGAGCTGCGCTACCAGGGAGGTCGACGCCGACGCCGGGTCGTACCGTTTCAATCGCCCCTCGCGCTCGACAAAAAACACCGCGCCATCGGGGGCGACGGCCAGTTCCATCGGGGAGGATACGGCGGCATCGAGCACCTGTTTGACGAGCCGGCCTTGCTGGGTGGCCTCACAGTCGCCCCCGACCAGGCCGGCCGCCCACCGGATGCCGGCGGAGAGGTGTGCGATGTAGTGGGGCTCGGCGTAGGTCTCGGCCGTGTGGCCGCCGCCCGTATACCACGAGCGACCGCCCTGAAACGTCTGGCACCATGCGATGGGATGATCGAACCCCATCGATCCGCCATTGTAGGTCGTTTCATCCAGCGTCGCCAGCACATGCACCGCGCCGCGGGGGTTGCGCTGGTAGTTGTACCACTCGTCCGTCCGCGTCCAGCGCTCGGGCAGGCCGTCCGTCGATGGGTGGACGCCGTCGGCCACGACGATGCGGCCGGACTGGATCTCCGGGTGGCCGGCGAAATAGGCCCCGACGAGTGCGCCGTACCAGGGCCAGTCGTACTCCGTGTCCGCCGCCGCGTGGACGCCCACGAAGCCGCCACCGGCCCGGATGAAGCGCTCGAAAGCCGCCTGCTGGGAGGCATCGAGCACGTCGCCGGTGGTGTTCAGAAAGATGACGGCGTCGAAGACCGCCAGGCTGTCGTCTACAAAATAGGCCGGGTCCTCGGTGGCGGTGAGGCGCCAGTCGTCGTTCTGGGCCATGGCTTGCAGGGCCGCGAGGCCGGCGGGGATGGAGTCGTGCCTGAAGACGGCCGTGCGCGAGTAGGCCAGGATACGGGGCTGCGCCAGTGCCGGCATCGCTGGCATGGACCCGAGCAGGACAAGCAGCAGCATTCGAATACGGGCGCACGACGGCATAGGGTTGTTTTGCGTACGAGTACGATAGACCAAGGTCCGAAACGTGGCGCTAACTTCAGACGCTCCCGCGGAGCGTCACATCCATTATCCCGCATTCCGGAACACCGGCGCGAACTCTCGCAACGGCATCCCCGAGCCGTGTGGCGAGCCGCCTTTGCGGGCGACCTCGATCTCGTACGTCACCCGGTCCGTGCGGTAGTAGCGGCGCTGGACGTAGACGGGTTTGTCGCCGGTAGTCATCGAGAGGCGCTCGATGAGAAAGACGGCGCGGCCGACGGGCACACCGAGTTGGCCGGCGATCAGCTCATCCGCATTCACCGCGTCGAGGCGGTAGCGGCCGCGGAGGACGGGCACCTGGTAATCTTCCTCCAGGATACGGTAAATCGTCTCGTGCTGGAGGTCGTAGCCCTGAAGGAGCTGGCCGTAGAAGACTGGCAGCCAGGTCTGGTCGAACGCGATAGGCAGATCGTCGCCGAGGCGGAGGCGATCAAGCCGGCAGACCCGCACGTGGGGTTCGACATTCAGGGCCACCTGCACAAACCCCGGCGGCTCGACGTGGTCAAAATGAACGACCCGGGAAGAGGCCTCGAGGCCGGCCTGCGCCATATCCTCCACAAAGTCCGTCAGCTTCACCATGCCCTGGAGCAGGCGGGCGTCCTTCACAAACGCGCCCAGGCCCTGCCGGCGGTAGATCAGCCCCTCGCTCTCGAGCGTCTGCAACGCGCGGCGGACAGTGATCCGGCTGACGTCGAACTGCTGGCCGAGCTGGTTTTCCGAGGGAAGCTGGTCGTCGACATGAAACAGACCCTTTTCGATTTGCTCGCGCAGCCAATCGCTGATCTGCTCGTGTCGTGGACGTCCTGATTGTAGCATAGGGATGGTACGAATGGCGAGGCGTGCCTCCAGGTTTTCCTGAAGATACGTCGCGGAGATCTGTTCGTTCACACGTAAATTATCGACCTCGATTCACCCACCTACGTGTAACGACAGGCCATGCTCCACCCCGACCTCCTGCGGTTTGTCACCCGGGACGACATTCAGATTGAAGAAGCGCCCTGGGGGCCGCACCACTGGCTCTGCCGGCCCGGCCTCACGGACGCGCAGGACTTGCTGCTCGTCCGCGTCCACATGCCCGCCGGCAAAGCGCATCAGTTCCACCGCCATCCCGCCATGGAGGAGATCATCTACGTCGTTTCCGGCGTCGCGGAGCAATGGGTGGATGATGCGTTCCGCATCCTCCAGGCCGGCGAAATCGCCCACATCCCGAAGGATGTAGTCCACGCCACCTACAACGCCGGCGACGAGCCGCTCGTCTTCCTGGCCATCCTTTCCCCGGCGATTTTTGAAGGGCCGGCTGTGGTGGATATGTGTCAGGAAGAACCCTGGCGCTCGCTCAAGACGCCGGTCATCTACCCGTGATTGATGCCCTCCAGTGGAACAAGGTGAGGCGGCCGGGCTGCTGGCCGCGTTTTGTGTGGAGACTGGCGCCACCCCGCGTCAGGTGCGGGCGGACGCCAGCCGGCTGGCGGATTTCCAGCGCCGGCTCGGGGAGCACGGGGTGGGTGTGCGGTGGCCGGCGCCGATGACGGCGGCGACATAACATCGCTCACCCCATCTTTTTCAGGTAGGAGGCGCTGGCCGGCAACACGGCGGGATCCATCTCCACATAGACATTGTTCAGGCCCCCGACCTTCGCGGCGTCGAAGAAATCCTTCCAGTCTACGACGCCCTCGCCAATGGCGACCGCGGACTCCTTCGCCGGCGACCAGTCCGCCAGGTGCGCCGAGATGAACCGGCCGGGGTGCGCCCGGAAATAGTCGGCCGCCTTGTAGCCGATGTTGACGACGGCGACCTGGAACTGGAGCTTGACAAGGTCCGTGTCGAAGCGTTCGAGGAGGACGTCGTAAATGAGCGTCCCGTCGATCTTTTCGAACTCGCCATGGTGGTTGTGGAAGCCGAGCTGGATGCCGGCGGCCTTCGTCTGTTCGCCGAGGCGGTTCATCGTGTCGGCGGCCTTTTTCCAGTCGTCCATCGTGGCTTCTTTGCCCAGGCCGAGGCTCGACGCCACCATCTGGGTGTAGCCCATATCCTTCGCGAAGGCGATCCGCTCGGGCAGATGGTCCCGCAACTCGGCGAAGTTGTAGTGGCTGCTTTCGCAGTGGATCCCCTCCCCATCCAGGATGCGTTTTAACTCCTTGCCGGAGTACTTGAGGAGCGGCGCGAAGCCGGATTTTTCGTAGCTGGGGGGCGAACACAGCTCGATGCCGCTGTATCCGTGGGCGACCATCTTTTTCATGGTGCCGACAAAGTCCTGCGCGATCTGCTCCCGCACCACCCAGGTCTGGAACGCGATCTTCCCGCCGGGGATCGGCGCGGGAATGTGCGCATGGAGCAACTGGGGCGTAAAGAGCGACGCAGCGGCGAGGCCGGCGGTGCGATGGAGGAAATTGCGGCGATTCATGCTCATGATTGGGGCCAGGCGAAGGTGTGTGGGGTAGGAGTGCATCCAATATCCCCAGAAAAGCGCTTACTTGCAAGCCGGTTTCGGAACACACCCGTAAGGACACGATACATCGTATCCCGCATACCCAACATCTTCCCGGATCGCGCGTACCAGCGGCACATCCACCAACCTGACATACATCCATGGAGCTTACGCTGGAGAAACGAGACGCGATCGCCACCCTGTGCCTCATGGCCGCTTTTGCCGACGGCCAGAAAGACGACAACGAGCGGGACCGCATCAAGGAGATCTTCGACAGCCTCGGCGCCGGCTTCTCGCCATCCCTGTACACCCGCGTCGTCCTCGGCCAGGCCGATATCAACGCCGCGGCCGATACGCTCGACGCGCCGGCGCTACGGACCCTCGCCTACGAAATGGCCGTCGGTGTCTGCGATGCAGATGGCGCGACTACTGGCGACGAAAAGGCTTTTCTGGAACGTCTCAGCACGGCTCTCGGACTCGACGCCGCCGCCTCGCGCGCCTTCCTGGCGCAGGGCGACGCCCTGGCGACGCTCCCGCTCGACAGCGCGGAACCCGTGCCGGCCGTGGCCTCAACCGGTCCGGCCGGCGCCCTGAAGGACGATCCAATCCTCGATGCCCTCATTCTGAAATACGCCGTCATCAACGGCGGGCTGGAGCTCCTGCCGCAGTCCCTCGCCTCGATGGCCATCATCCCACTCCAGATGAAGCTCGTCTACAGCGTGGGGCAACACTATGGCTACGCGTTGGATCAGGGTCACATCCGCGAGTTGCTGGCGACGGTAGGTGTGGGGATGACCTCACAGGTCGTCGAGAACTTCGCGCGCAAGATCGTCGGCGGGGTGTTGAAGGGGACGCTGGGCAAGATGGGCAGCGCGGCAACCGGGGCGGCGGTGACGTTTGCGTCCACGTACGCCGTGGGGCACGTGGCGCGGTCGTATTACAGCGCCGGCCGGAAGCTGGAGCCGGAGACGCTCAAACGGATGTTCAGCGAACACGTCGAACGCGGCAAGGCCCTGTTCACCAGCCACCAGCCGGCCGTCGAAGCCAGCGCGCGGAATACGGACGTGGGGTCGTTGCTGAAGATGGTGCGAGGGTAAATACGAAGTTTACTCCGCCTATTTGCCTTCGAATGGGTTAAAAAGTCGCAATCCTTCTACCCATTCAAAATCCTTTACATTACGCGTCACTAACACCCTTCCCCAATGGAGCGCCGTAGCTGCAATGAGCGAATCACCAAGCGCCATGGATTGTTGCCTTCGCAGATGAATCGCCAATTCCAGGACACCCGGTGAGATAGGAAGTACTTCGGCAACCAAGAAGAACTCCTCCAATAAACGTTGCTCGTGCTCGGTGAGACGGTGATATCCAAGTGTCTCCACCATGCTCACAGCCGATACCGACGGGGCCTGTTCAGCGATAAAACGCCTCAGCCACTCGTTTTCAGGAAGGGCGGCATAAATGATTATGTTGCTATCGAGGAGCACAGCCGATCACTTCGAGCGAAACGGGAGTGGCCTATCTTCCCGCACAGCCTGTTGCCACTCGACGGGGTTCTCTATGTCCGAAAATGCCGAAGATTCAGCGAGCTTCTCCAATAGATCGGCCATACGTTGCCCTCTGCCTTCGCGCGTGGTTGGGGTCTCGATCAGCGTGATGTGCACACGTACCGGATGCGGAAGCTGGGGATCATCCTGGGCCCAGGCAATCGTATTCCCGTCTAATATGGCTTCGTAGGTTCTGAGCATGAGTCACGTGGGCTTTTTCGAGTGAACGTCCTCATTCAAGCAAAGGTTTTGCTTCAGGCTTCGGGGCAGCAAATTCGCCGATCAAGCCCGATGCGACGAACGTTTCCATGATTATCTACCGCCGGCCACGTCGCTGAAGAGACAGACCCATGGGACTTCGCGCGCGCATCCTGCTCCCCAGACCGCTTTCCGAGAAACACGTCGCCATCCTCGAGCAGGGACTTCGTACGATCAGCACCGACTTCGAGCCCGGCCTGTTCGACGAGGAGGGGTGGGACTTCTCTCTGACCAACGGGTACCCGATTCGCATCCGGTACCGGGGGCCGGCTCGCCGGCTCTACATGAGCTTCTACACCAACGAAACCCTGATCGACGAACAGGAAGCCGACATGATCGGCGCCGGCTTCGGCTGGAAACCCACCTACGCCTTTACCGTCGGCTCCTACGAAACCGAGCCCTGCGACCACCACCTCCTCGGCGGCCTCACCCTCATCCTGGCCGAAAAACTGCGCGGCCTCGTCGACTACTGCGGCTACCTTACCCCCGGCCGCGTCACCGATCCCAAACGCCAGAAAGACATGAATCTGGCCCGCCTCCGCGGCCGGCTCTGCATCGTCAACGGCTACTTCCAGTATCACGTCTCGGACCCGCTCTTCCTCCGGTCGTGGCTCCAGCATCCGGGGTTTATGATGATATAGGTTGGCAGAAATAGGTTGCAGGTTGGCAGGTTACAGGTTGCAGGTTGCTCGTACACACGCGAACTTGCCAACCTTTGGATTCTTCGAGTCCGTCGGCTTCGCCGCCGTCCCGCAGGACAGGCCTGCCAACTTGCCAACCTGTAACCTGCCAACCACTTCATGCGCATGACCTTCCGCTGGTACGGCGCTGACGACCGGGTCACGCTGGCATATATCCGCCAGATCCCCGGGCTTGTCGGCATCGTCAGCGCCCTGTATGACATCCCGCCGGGGGCCGTCTGGCCGCTGGAGCGTATTCTGGCCCTCAAGGCGTCCATCGAGTCCGCCGGCCTGGCGTTTGACGTCGTCGAAAGCATCCCGAGGACATCAAGCTCGGCCGGCCCACCCGCGACGCCCACATCGATGCCTACTGCCACAGCATCGAGCATCTGGGCGCGGCCGGCATCCCCGTGTTGTGTTACAACTTCATGACAGTGTTCGACTGGACGCGCACCCGGATCGACCTGCCGATGCCGGACGGGTCCACAACGCTCAGCTACGACCACGACGAGCTTTCCCGGATTAATCTCTCCTGCGTCGGCAAATCGCTGCCGGCGTGGGCGACCTCTTACTCCGCCCGCCAGATCGACGAACTCTTCGACGCCTACACACAGGTCGATGAAGAGCGGCTCTGAGACCATCTAGCGTATTTCCTCGAACGCGTGGTGCCCGTCGCCGAGGCGGCCGGCGTGAAAAACGGCTCGAAGACCCTGTCCCGAGTAGATACCCTGGGTAAGAACCGGGGATGGCAGGGGGACGTCATGCCATCAGATTTCAGAGCCTTCAGCAAACCTGGGATGTGCAGACATATACGAAGAGCCCCGGGCGCCTTCGCGTACCGGGGCTCCGTGCTGACTACTGGACACTTTTCGCAAACCGCCTTTCCCTAGGGCCGTCCGGGGCAGTCTCCAGCCTTCACCCCTTACAATCCTGGAACGCGCAGGCCGCTTCCGTTTACTTCAACAACAGCATCCTCTGGGTCAATGCGCCATCGGGCGTTTCCAATCGATACAGATACGTGCCGCTTGGCAGATCGCCAGAAGAGAATGTGACCTCGTGGCTGCCGGAATCCTGGACACTATCCACAAGGCGCCGGACTTCCCGGCCCAACACGTCATAGACCATGAGCTGGACATAGCCCTGCTCTTCTATGGAGAAGCGAATAGTCGTCGAGGGGTTGAAGGGATTGGGATAGGCCGTTAAAGAGCTCGCGGGTGCTGATTCCTGTTCTATGCTGAACGTGATGTCATCGAGCGCAACAGACCCTTGCGTCCGTATCGTCATACTGACGACTCCCGGCGTGCCCTTGCCCATGTCGCCGGCGTCCGTGATCACGACGGCTTTGCCGTTCTTACCCGTTACCGGTGCCCTGAACGGAGTCATGTTACTATCCTCCGCAAAGCGATCGCACACGGGAGCGGAACAGAGCCGGAAAATCACAAAATCGTCTTCATCGATATCAACTGCGGTGATGCTGTGTATTGTGATAGGGTGAGGGAAATTGAGTATGTGTAGGGCCGGGGCATTCGTGCTGTTCGGATCATCCAAGCCCGATACGCGCGTATCATGAAAAATGAAGACGTGTCCCTGTCCTGAATCGTTTGCATACAACTGACCCTTCTCCCCACCTATGCCTCTTCCCGGGCCGCCGAAGGTTTCATTCGGAGTCCCGAGGTCGTATTCATCACCACTGCACACATCACCCGGGCAGGCTGAGTCTAGGATCGTAGGTACCCCAAAAACAGAAAGAGGGGAGCGGCTGATCAGCGTAATCGGGCCGAAACTGCCGCCTGAAAAGAGAGGCCCTACTTCTAGATTGGAGCCAGGAGCAACATTCTCAAAATCGATGACATCAGTCGTTTGGGCCGTCTCCTCATTGAATGCAACTCGTTGCGCTTGCGTTGTTGTTACAAAGGCGAAGAATGGAAACAAAAGGGCAGATAATCTCAGCAGAAAGGCAATCGACCGGTTTTTCGTTGTATGCGTAGCCATATGCTTACCTCTGACACGTTTAAATCACCTGACACAACAACATACCCCCCGACGGCGTCGGCAGGGTGGGTAGCCAAAAGTGTCCAGTAGTCTGGGCTCCGTGTTATGCTTACTGTTTAGGTCGTCAATAACAAGGATCGATCGAAAGATCGACCAGCTGGCCGCCCGTGATCTTGTCGTCTACGCCGCAGTCTTTCACGACCATGTCGTTGTATTTCTGGGTATTAACTATCGTTTCGCGAGAAGTGGGCGTAAAGAAGCCAAAGCGATTGGAATCACCGGCCAGTTCGATATCGTACTTGGCGTTATTGCCTCCCCGATTGTTGACGAGGTAGTTCTTATTGGCGCCGTCCACGACGAGATAGCCGGTGTCCAGGTTGTCGTGAGAGTAGTTGTCGCGCACCATCCACAGGGTTGCATTCACCTCGGAGCCGACGAGGTCTCCACCCGGTGTGGCCAGCGTAACCGGGTGATTGCATAATACGATGCCTATTAAATTCCCATGGGTGTTATTGTTCGCGATCAAGCCTTTCCGATCGCTGACAAAAATACCGACCAGGGCATCTGAGACATCGTTGTGTTCGATGATGGCGAAATTGCCATTGACTACCAGCACGCCCTCCGTGAAGCCGAGATCGCCGGTTTGCCAGCGTGTTGAACTGACGATTTTATTGTGCCTGATGGACACGTGATCGCTGTGCTGAATGATCACCCCCCGCTCGTGCTCGAGGATGGTCATATGGCTCATCACCATGTTCGGGGAATCCTCGACCCAAAGTGCCGTGCCGCCGACATCGCCTTTCGGGATGATTTTGAAATCACGAACGACGACATCGGGGGCGCCGTAGATCAACAACGCAGGATCCATGATTCCCGTTGTGAATTCCGGGGTGGTATCAGAGATGAGCGTCGCTCCAGTTTCACCAACAAGGGTCACGGTGTGGTTGATTTCGACGGTGCCCGACTCATGATGCAGGCCCGATTTCAGCAGGACGACACCGCCTGATCCCGCGGACGCAATGGCGTCTGCTAGCGCATCGACCGAGCCGGCCGGGACTTCCACGACTGTGCCGCTCGAAAGTAGCTCGTCCAGCGTTTTTTCCGCTGCATTATTTCCTTCCGCACCGGACTCGGCAACAATGCTGCCGCCGGTTTCTACAGGTAACGTGTCCGTACAGCCCGGCATAATCAACCCTGCCAGGCAACAGAGCATCACTATCCTTTTCATACTCGCCTCCTTGTTCAAAATAGGTTGGAAGAACCAGATTCTCGGGGAACGCTCCAGTTGAGCGAATCTGCATTCACAACCTAACAAAAGGCGATTGGCTGAATGAGACAGGTTTTTTACTGCCCGTGTAGTGTCCTCTCCAATAAAGAATTTGACGGATGGGCGAACATCTCAATGATTCAAATCAGCAAACGCCCTGGGGGCGACGCCGTACTTTCTGCGAAAAGCCGTGGAAAAGTGGGAGGGTGATTTGAATCCTGTCCGATACGCCACTTCGGCGACGGTAGCCGAGTGAGACTGGAGCAATTGAGCCGCCCGTGTGAGTCGAATTTCCCATATCAATGCCGTCGGGGTCTTCTCGGTGGTCGCCGTTACATTAAAAACAAAATGGCGTGAGCTCACCCCCAGCTCGTCGGCCAGTTGCGAGACACCGAAATGGCTGTCGCTGATATGGTCCTCGATGATGGCCACCACGCGCTCCAGAAACGCCTCGTCTTCGGCCTGGACGATCACATTGGAAGGCTTGAGTACCACTTCCCGGCTGAATTTTGAGCGCAGGTCATTTCTCGACCGAATGAGACCGGCCACGCGAGCTCTCAACTCGGCCGGACTGAAGGGCTTCTCCAGATAATCGTCTGCCCCACAATCGAAGCCCTTTACGGCTTCCGATTCGCCGGCGAGGGCGGTAAGCAGCATGATCGGGATATGACGCAGCGACTCATTGCTTTTTATCTTCCGGCACAGCTCGAAACCGTCCAGCCCCGGCATCATCACGTCGCTCACGATGAGCGCTGGAGGTTGCTTCAACAACTTCGCCCAGGCGTCATCGCCATTGGCCGCCTCGATGACGGTGTAGTCCGTTTCCAGTTCTCCGCGCAAGTACTCCCTGACATCCGGGTTGTCGTCCACGATCAAGATGCCGGGGTGATCGGGTGTAGAAAGGAAAGGCTCGTTTCCGTTCTGGTTCGATGATGGCGCATGCCGCGCGAAGTGACGGGGGAGCCGGGCAGATCTGGTATCTGGCCGTTCCCGGTTTTTTTTCGTGGCCGGCAGACTGGCTGGAAGCGTTACGGTAAACGTGCTTCCGAAACCCACTTCGCTTTCGACGCTGATCGTGCCCTGGTGAACTTCCACGAGCTCTTTGGCCAGCGCCAGCCCGAGACCGGCGCCTCTGTATTGCCGATGGGCCGGCCTTTGAAGTTGTTCGAACCGATCGAAAAGTCGATCGAGATCTTTTTCCAGAATTCCGATTCCCGTGTCTCTAATGAGGATCGCGATGGACTTCGCGTCGCCGGCCACGGGTTTTAACGACACCCCTACCTTGCCGCCAGCCTCTGTAAATTTGATCGCATTCGAAAGAAGATTGCCTACGATTTTTTCTACTTTATCCCGGTCGAAGACAAGCGGCCAGGACGGTACGTCGCAATGGAAATAAAGGGATACCTGCTCGCGTTCGGCCATCGGGGTAAAAGCGTGGATGAGATCTTTCAGGCAGCTGGCGAGATCCTGTTGTTCCGCGTACAACTCCATCTTGCCGTTTTCTATTCTGGCCAGATCGAGCATTTGATCCACCAGATGAAGCAGCGAATACGCCTGATTCTGAATCCTGCCAAAGGTCGTTGTTAGTGCCTCCCTCGTCGATCCACCGGCGCCCCGAAGGGCTTTCTCGACAGGGCCGAGAATCAGTGTGAGCGGCGTGCGAAACTCATGCGATATATTGGCGAACAGGCGGCTTTTGGCCTGGTCGAGTTCGATCAACTGACGGGCCTGCTTCTCCAGTTGGTCTTTCTGGGTTTCGAGTTGTTCGTTTCGTTCTTCGAGCCGGCGCTCGTGTTCGAGTAATCGGCTGTTTATCTCCTCTATTTCGCGGGCGCGCTCGATTTCTCGTGCCATCGCGCGATCGCGTTCCTGGCGCAGCAAACGATGGCGTTGCATGCGCTCCAGCACAAGGATGCTCGCCACAAGGAGCAGTCCATATCCGGTGAAGGCAAAGGGCGTGCGCCACCAGGGAGGCAAGATGGTGAAACGCAGCGAGATCGGTTCGCTCGAGACGCCGTCGCTGCTAGCGGCCTTGGCGCGGAACGTGTAAGTGCCCGGTGGTAGACTGCTGTATTCCGCCCGACGAAGATTGCCGACATCGCGCCACTCCCTATCGCGTCCTTCCAGCATGACGGTGTACTGGTTCCGCTCGGGCTGGCTATAATGCAGCCCCGCGTATTCGATGGCGACGACGTTCTGGCTGTAGGGCCATTTCAGAGGCTCTGCATCTGATCGCAGATCGAAGCCCGCATCGCCAATCCCAGGTTGATGCAGGCGTTGCCCTTTTACAAAAAGCCCGGTGATCACCATGGCCGGCGGATACGGGTTGTCAACGATCCCTTCTGGAAAGAACGCCGTCACGCCGGCCGGACCTCCGAAAAACAGCTCACCGTCGCTTCCCTTGTTAAAAGCGTCCCACGAGAACCGAAGATCATCCAATCCGTCGTCCAGGCCGTAATTGCGAAAAACGCCGGTCTTCGGATCGAAACGCGACAGGCCAGCATCGGCCGTACTCAGCCACAGATACCCCCTGGCATCCTCGAGTATCCCCATGACGGCATTCGAGGACAATCCATCTTTCACCGAGTAGGTCGTTGTGATGCCGGAAGCCTTGTCGAGCTTAACCAGTCCGTTCCTCCCATACCACAGCGATCCACCCTGATCCTCAATCATTGACGTGCATCCTGAATTGACGGCGACACCTGAGAAAGACGCGTCTTCAGGATTGAACCGGCTGATCGTATTCTCTGCGCAAATCCATAGTCCACCTTCCTGATCTACGAACAATACATTGATGTCCGCTACGGGCAGACTTGATGGATCCGCCGGATCTGGAAGAAATCGCTTAATCCGATTTGTAACTGGATCAATCCGATTCAAGCCTCCTGCAGTACCCACCCATATCATTCCCTCTTGATCTTGCGCAATAGCGGTCACCACAGAATCACTCAGACTAAGGGGATTCTGTGGAATATGGGGGAAGTGGGTGAACGTCTCCGTCGCCCGATCGAATCGGTCGAGGCCACCGCCATACGTACCCACCCACAGCACGCCGGATCGATCCTCGTAGAGGAAGTTCACGTTGTCGTGCGCGAGGCTGCTAGGATCGCCCCGCCTGTGGCGGAAATAGGTCACTTTGCCCGTCGTCCGATCGATCCGATTGAGCCCGCCCGCCGTCGTTCCGGCCCACAGGGCGCCGGTATGATCTTCCCAGACGGACCACACGTGGCTATAGCTCAAGCTGTTTGCGTTCCCGGGCTGATGTCTGAATTGACGAAATCGTTTGGCGAACTGATCGATCTTATTGATGCCTCCACCGGTCCCGATCCAAAGGACGCCGGTTCGATCCTCATAGATCGAAAGGACGTCGTCGTCTGAGATGCTTGCCTTATCGACCGGATTGTATCGATATGAGGCCGAGATCTGGGTATCCCGATCCCACCGATGGAGACCGGTTCCATAGCTCGTTATCCAGAGATTGTCCTTCCCATCCTCGAAAACATGCGTAACGCCCGTGCCGGCATACGTCAGTTCCGCCGACCAGAGTATGGACCGCTTTCCGTCGACCAGGTAGGGAATGCGTACAAAGGCATCCGCTACAGGATTGTATCTGTGCAATCCATTGCCCGCCGTGCCTACCCACAGTTCTCCCCTTCTGTCCTCAACTACCGCGTGTACGTCGTTTGAGATCAGACTCGAGGCATCGCCCGGCCGGTACATGTAGTGCTTGAAGACGCCTGATTTTCGCTCGAGCCGATGAAGCCCTCCACGCCCCGGAGTGCCGACCCTAAAACCGTCGCCGGTCCCAATCCACAGCGTTCCTGAACGATCTTCATAGATCGTCTGGACCCACCCATCGCCCAGGCTGTTGACATCATCGGGATCGTGCAAGTAGGCCTCAAAGGTATTGGCCTCGCGGTCGAACCGAAAAAGACCCCCTGCCGTACCGACCCAGAATTCGCCAACCGGACTTTCGTACAAAACGAGAATCTCATTCTCGGGGAGAGACGTCGTATCCGAACCCGGGTAGAAACGATCAAAAGTACCGGAAGTCGGAACATAGCGGTTCAATCCCCTCGAAGTGCCAACCCAGAGCGTTCCCGACCGATCGAGGATCAGCGAACTGACCCGGTTGTCAGATAGTGAAGATGCATCCAGGCTACTGTGGGTGTACGCCTTGAATGAATACCCGTCGTAGCGATTCAGTGCTTCAGTGGTGCCGAACCACATGAACCCGACGGTGTCCTGCGCGATCGAAGTCACCCGGCTGCCGATCAGTCCGTCGGGCTTGGCGAGGCGGTCGAACCGGAGGGACTCCGGCTGAGCCTTCAACGACTGACCCAGGATGGGCGCAAGGATACAAAAAATCCCTATGACTGAAACTCGCTTCATACGAGCGATCGGATGCGTTCAGCGGCCGGCTACATGGGGCGACTGAATCCCTTCCGTTCGCCGGCGCTCAACAAGAAGTATATCGCATCGCTGCATGTATGGCAAGCGGAACTGCAGATATGAACGAGTATTTGAGCCGCCTGGCCCTCCATCGTTATCCCCGACAAGGCTTGCGGGTTGACGCCGTACACTCGAACTTGCAACCTGTGGATCCTTCGAGTCCGTAGGCTTCGCCGACGTCCCTCAGGACAGGCCTGCCAACCTGTATCTTGCTAACTTATGGATCCTTCGATTCCGTCGGCTAAGGCCGACTTCACTCAGGACAAGCCTGCAACCTCTCCTTATGCGAATGACCTTCCGCTGGTACGGCGCCGACGACCGGGTTACACTGGCATACATCCGCCAGATCCCCGGGCTCGTCGGCATCGTCAGCGCTTTGTATGACATCCCGCCCGGCGCCGTATGGCCGCTGGAGCGGATCCTGGCGCTCAAGGCGTCCATCGAGGACGCCGGCCTGGCGTTCGACGTCGTCGAGAGCATCCCCGTCCACGAGGACATCAAACTCGGCCGGCCCTCCCGCGACGCGTACATCGACGCCTACTGCCGCAGCGTCGAACACCTGGGCGCGGCCGGCATCCCCGTGTTGTGTTACAACTTCATGACGGTGTTCGACTGGACGCGTACCCGCGTCGACATGCCGATGCCCGACGGGTCCACCACCCTCAGCTACGACCACGAGGAGCTGAAGCGGATCGACCTCTCGTCGGTCGGGAAGTCCCTGCCGGCCTGGGCCACGTCCTACTCCGCCCGCCAGATCGACGAACTCTTCGATGCCTACAAACAGGTCGATGAGGAGCGACTGTGGGATCATCTGGCGTATTTCCTCGAACGCGTCGTGCCCGTCGCGGAGGCCGCCGGCGTCAAGATGGCCATCCACCCGGACGACCCGCCGTGGTCCACCCTCGGCCTCCCGCGCATTATCGGCTCGCAGGCGGCGCTGCGGCGATTTATCCGGCTCGTCGACAGCCCGGCCAATGGGGTCACGCTCTGCACGGGATCCCTGGGCGCCAACCCGGCGAATGACCTGCCGGCCATCACGCGCGAAATTGGCGGCGCCGGCAGGATCCACTTCGCCCACTCCCGCAATGTGCGGGTTACGGGCGATAAAAAATTCCACGAGAGTGAACACCCGTCCCGCTTCGGAAGCGTCCCGATGCTGGAGGTGATGAAGGCCTACCGGGACGTCGGCTTCAAAGGCCCCATGCGGCCGGACCACGGACGAATGATCTGGGGCGAAACCGGCCGCGCCGGCTACGGCCTCTACGACCGCGCCCTCGGCGCAATGTACCTCCAGGGGTTGTGGGAAGGCGTGAGCGAAGGCAAAAGGTAAAAGGCAAAAGTAAAAATGGAAAATCGAAACCCCGTAGGTCGGGTTAGGCCGGCCACCTCGTGCCCATCTGGCGAATATGCCTATCCGGCCGTAACCCGACAACCCGGTCGAAGCAACACAAAGTGCCCCCATCCGGCCGTAACCCGACATGCGTCGAAGCACGCCAGGGGTTTCGTATCCCATCGCCGGGATAAATTGATCGGGTTATTTTTAATGGTTGTCATCGGTTGCGGTACACCGGCCGACGGCCTCCGCATCGATGTCGTCTCGGCGCCGGCGGAATGGGTGAGCGGAGGGATGGCGCGGCTGGAGATCGTTGGCGCCACGGAGGCATCCATCCTCCTGAACGGCAC
>Ga0163144_10000530_pt1 | contig 88894 bp, 86 predicted proteins | sample OliLak19BULKMAT1_FD_123175 | JGI IMG/M metagenome (GOLD analysis project Ga0163144, IMG submission 123175) | Freshwater microbial mat bacterial communities from Lake Vanda, McMurdo Dry Valleys, Antarctica - Oligotrophic Lake LV.19.BULKMAT1 | ecosystem: Environmental > Aquatic > Freshwater >...
CATCCGCGCCCTGGTCGCCGCTTCCGCTTTCGCCGTTTCGCGCACGACATCCTCCGGATCCTTGTCGTCCCGCAATCCCTTGAAGGCAGCATGACGAATGATCCCGTCGCTGGTAAAGCCGCGCAGTTCGACCTCGGCAACCAGTTCGGGTTTGACCCAGCGAACATCCTTGATCGCAAGGCGAGGCAGCTTCGCCTTGAAAGGCGGCTTGTCGATCTCGAGCGGCCGCAGACGCTTCGCGAGATCGCGGGCTATTGCCGCCGTGTAACCGGTGCCGACCCGCCCGACATGGACGAGCTCGCCATTCTCGTGGAGGGCCACGACCAGCGATCCGACCGAACTCTTCGCGACGCGCGACGGCACATAGCCGGCGACAATCAATTCCTGCCGGTCGGTGCATTTGATCTTGAGCCAGTCGCGCCCGCGGCCCGAGCGATAGAGCGACGCGGCACGTTTGGAGACGACCCCTTCGAGCCCGAGCCGACAGGCATGGCGCATGATCGACGCGCCGTCGTCGGCGATATGCCCGCTGTAGCGCACGACACCATCCGCGGGCGTATCGGCCAGCAGCGCCTCGAGCGCCTCCTTGCGCTCGATCAGCGAGGCCGACCGCAGATCGCGTCCGTTGGCATAGAGCAGATCGAACACGCGATAGAGAAAGTGACTTGGCTTGCTGCCCTTGAGCGCCTGCTGCAACGCCGAGAAATCGGAGCGCCCGCTCTCGTCCTCGACCACGATCTCGCCGTCGATCAGGGCCGATGGAATTTTCAGCGCCTTCAGCGCCTCGGCAACCGGCTTGAACGTCTTGGTCCAGTCGAGACCCTTGCGCGTGAAGAGCTGAACCTTGCCGCCGTCGATGCGCGCCTGCACGCGATAGCCGTCGAGCTTGATCTCGTGCAGCCAGCCCTCGCTCTCCGGCACATGATCGACCAGGGTCGCGAGTTCGGGCTCCACGAAACCGGGCAGGATACCTTTCTTGCCGATATCGATCCTTGGCGCGGGCTTCGCGCGCGCCGTGGCGACCTTGCGGCGCGCTTTGTGATCGGCGCGCTGTGTTCCGCTCTTTTCCAGATCCGCATTGGTCCGGCCGGTCTTGATCGATGAATCTTCGGCCTCGACGATCGGCGTTACCACACCGGTCTGCGCCGCCTCGTCGTCGCTCTTGATCAGCAGCCAGTTCGAACGTTTCTCGCGCGGCTTCGCGCGCATGCGCACGAGGTGCCAGGCACCCTTCAGCCGCTTGCCCTTGAGGGTGAAATGCAGATGGCCTTTCTTGAAACCCTTGGCGGCATCGCCATCCGGCGCCCAGGTACCGCGATCCCAGAGGATCATCGTGCCGCCGCCGTATTCGCCCTTCGGGATGACGCCCTCGAAATCGAGATAGCGCAGCGGATGATCTTCGGTCTGTACGGCAAGCCGCTTGTCGCCGGGCACGAGGCTCGGCCCCCGCGTCACCGCCCAGCTTTTCAGGACGCCGTCATGTTCGAGGCGGAGATCGAAATGCAGCCGCGTCGCATCGTGTTTCTGCACGACGAAGCGGTTGCCGGACTTAGCGGCGCGCTCGCCCTTGGGTTCCGCGGTCGTCTTGAAGTCGCGTCGAGCGTTGTACTCGGCAATCGTACCGGTGCGCCGGATCTTGCGCCCGGACCTGGTGGTCTGCCGCGCAGCGCGTTTCGCCGCCAAATCAGGCCGAGGCCCGCTTGCGCTGGGCCGGTCGCGATTTCGCTCGCGCGGCGGCCTTCGGTTTGGCGCGTGAAGCGGTCTTGCCCGAGTCCTTCGCCGCGACCTTGTCGCCGCTTTTTTCGGCGCGCACACTCTTGCGCAGCGCGTCCATCAAATTGACGACGTTCGACGGCTTCGGCGCCGAGGCCGGCGTCTTCGGCGGCTTGCCCTTCTGTTTCGATTGCACGAGGGAGACCAGTGCTTCCTCGTAGCGATCCTCGAACTCCGCCGGTTTGAACGGGCCCGACATCTTCTTGATGATGTGGGTCGCAAGATCGCGCATCTCGGCATCGACCTTCACAGCGGGAATCGAATCGAACAGCGATTCCTCGTCGCGCATCTCGTAGGGGTACCGCAGGGTTGTCGCGAGGATGCCCTTGCCGAGCGGCTCGAGCAGAACCATGCGCTCGCGCCGCGCCATGACGACGCGCGCGATGCCGACCTTGTTTTCTTTCTCCATCGCATCGCGGATGACGGCGAAGGCTTCCTGCGCCACCTTGTCGTCCGGCGCCAGATAGTAGGGATTGTCGAGGAAACGCGAATTGACGTCGTCGCGCGGCACGAAGCGCTCGATGTTGATCGTATGCGTGCTTTCGATGCGGATCTCGTCGATCTCGTCGTCCTCGATCAGCAAATGTTCGCCTTTATCGACCTCGAATCCCTTCACCTGGTCCTCGGATTCGACGACCTTGTCGGTATCGGAATCGACAAAGACCCGGCGCACCTTATTGCCGGTCTTGCGGTTGACGATGTTGAAGCGCGTACGCTCAGCCTGCGTCGTCGCCGGAAACAGCGAGACCGCACAGGAAACCAGCGACAGCTTCAGGTATCCGTTCCAGATCGGGCGTTCGGCCATGACGATATCCCCCAAGAATATGTGGGAGGCGGAAAATGCGACAGGCGCAGGGAGCATATTCAACCCCTGACCGCCCATTTCAACCCCCCGACAAAGGCGAAGTTCCCGGCCACCCGCCAGCCACAAAGGCGCAGGACGAGCCATGGCCGAAACCGCCATCGAAAACGCGCGGCAAGCCGCGCCTTGCGCTCGGTCAAACGGGGAACTTTCCCGCGCCCCGACCGTTGGGCCTACATCGCCGCACTCGCGGCTACCGATCCACAACCCTGCCGGGGAGACAAAGATGCCTGCCAACGACATGGACGCCGTCGCGTTGCTTAAAGCCGATCACCGCAAAGTGGAAGAACTGTTCGAAAAATTCGAATCCGCGAAGGCCGCGAGCCGGAAGAAAGATCTCGCGACACAGATCTGCACCGAATTGACCGTTCATTCGACGATCGAGGAAGAAATCTTCTATCCCGCCTGCAAGGGCGAGGTCGAAGAAGATCTGCTCGACGAAGCCTATGTCGAGCATGACGGCGCCAAGGTGCTGATGGCCGAGATCGAGGCGAGCGACCCGGACGACCATTTCTACGATGCGAAGGTCAAGGTTTTGTCCGAGATGATCAAGCATCACGTCAAGGAAGAGGAGAAGCGTTCCGCGGGCCTGTTCGCGCAGGCGAAGGAAGCCGGCCTCGACGTCGACGATCTCGGTGCGCGCATGCAATCGCGCAAGAAGGAGCTGATGGCGCAGATCAAGTCGGAAGGCCTGCCCTCGCCCGAGACGCGCTCCTTCACCGGGCACACGCTGCGCCAGAGCGCGCCGATCGAGTCGAAGGCGGCTTGATTTAGTCGCAGCAATTTATGAAAGCCCGCTTGTTACGGGCGCTTGTTGAAAACCCCGCGGTTCGTTCCGCGGGGTTTTTGATTCTGATCGATGGCGAGACATCCCCGCTCTTCGCGTACCTTCGTCCGTCAGGGCGAGCTACAAACCTACCCCTGCGCGATTTGCACCAGCGAGTCCGATAAACGTCTTGAGCGTCATGCGTCATTGGCGGGATGGGCCGCGCTCCTGATTCCAGAAACGACCGGGCTGTTTATCTTGGCCATATACTCCCGAAGCAGCATAGGGCTTGGACGCCATCTGCCCGCCATCCGCGAATACCGCCATGCCGAGCGTGTTGGGCATCTCCACCCATTCGAACGCATCGGCATAAACGGCGAGGTACCAGCGCTCGATTTGCCGCGGTGCGATGCCTGCCAGCAGGGCAAAGTTGCCGGTCACCATCAACCGCTGAATATGGTGAGAATAGGCGTGTTTCGCCGTACTGCCGATCGCCTCACGGAGACACCGCATGTCGGTGGCGCCGGACCAATAGAACGCCGGCAGATTGCGGGTTGCATGAAGTGCGTTTTGATCCGCATAGCCCGGCATCAGAGACCAGTAGACACCGCGAACATATTCCCGCCAGCCCAGGATCTGACGTACGAAACCCTCCACGGCATTCAGAGGCGCCGCGCCTGACCTCCACTCGGCTTCCGCTGCCTGGCAAAGTTCGAGGGGGGAAAGCAGCCCGAGATTCAAAGCTGGCGCCAGCAGCGAATGATACAGAAACGGAGCGCCAGCTTTCATGGCGTCCTGATAATCGCCGAAGTCCGGTAGTCCATGTGCGACGAAATCGTCCAGCGCGCGCAACGCATCGGCCCGCGTCACCGGCCATCCGAATTCTTGAAGCTCTCCAAAATGATCGGGAAAGCGCTGGTCGACGAGCGCCATCACCGCTCGTGTCGTTTCGTCCGGCGAAAACCGCCGCCTCGCGGGTTCAACACTCTGTGCCGGAAGGCTCTTGCGGTTCGCCCAGTCATAGTTCCATTCGCCGCCCGCCGGCTGGCCGTCATCCATTAGGAGTCCATGCTCGCGCCGCATCTCGCAATAAAAATGTTCCATCCGCCAGCCGCGGCGCCCGGAAGCCCAGGCAACGAACCTCGCACGGCTCGCGAAGAAGCGATGATCGGAACGGATTTCCACCGGCGTGCCGGTGGGGGCTTCCCAGCCTTCGACCATCGCCTGGACGCGCCATTCCGAAGGTTCCGTCACCACAATGCGGCTCGAGCGATGCCGCGCAACGGCGCGTTGGACCTCGGTTGTGAAGCTGCCGGTATTGCCGGCGCGTCGAGCCTTACATAGTCGACTGTCAGATCGCGCTGCCGGAGCGTCTCCGCGAAGTGGCGCATCGCCGAAAGCACCAGCACGATCTTCTGCTTGTGATGCCCGACGTGGGTGTTTTCTTCCATCACCTCCATCATCAGGACGACGTCACGGTCTGGATCGAGGTGGTCCAGCGCAGACAGATCCAGAGACAGCTGGTCGCCGAGAATAATTCTCAGGACGGTCATGACGGGGCCAGTCCAGGCCCCGACGCGGGTCGGGACGACGCAGCGCGGCAGCGCTCCGAGCAGTATTTCATGTTCACCCAGTCGCGCGCCCATTTCTTTCGCCAGACGAAGGACCGACGGCAAACCACGCAGAGCTTAGTCGGCAGATCGATCTTGCGACGCATCCGAGCCATTGGATCACCAAGGCACTGGCTGGCCGCGCCAGTCGAAGAACCCGCCGTTGGCATCCGCCGTGAGTTGATCGACGACGGCGAGAAGATGTCGGGCCGCCGCCGCGGGAGAATGAACCTCCAACCCAGTCGCCGCGAACGGAGCGGATAGCGCCGTGGCGACCGTGCCGGGATGCAAGGCGATGCAAAGTGCGGCTGGAGATCGACGGGTCAATTCAACAGCCGCTGTCCGAACCAGTTGATTGAGAGCGGCTTTGGAAGCCCGGTAGGAATACCAGCCGCCCAGCCGATTATCGCCGATGCTTCCGACCCTGGCCGACAGCGTCGCGAAGACGGCTTTGCCCGACCGCGGCAACCGCGGCAGCACATGCTTCATGATCAGCGCCGGTCCGATCGCGTTCAGCGCAAAGGATCGAGCGAGGTTGACCGCATCGAGTTGCCGCCAGCTCTTCTCCGGCCCTTGGTGGTCATCGTGCAGAAATCCCGTGGCATCGATCACGAGGCGAAGCTCGCCCTGATCGGCGGCAAATGCCGCGGCGCGTTCGAGACTGGCCTCGTCCAGAAGGTCAATCGATGGCGAAGTGCTGCGACTGAACGCAGCGACACGCTCGAAACATTCCGCGGCCCGAATGGCCTCGACCAATGCCGCTCCGATTCCGCCGCCCGCGCCGAAGATGACCGCGACCCCGGCCTTGGGAAACGACCCAAGGCCAACCCTGGCGACAGTTGCGGCTTGGGGTTGGAATTGCTCAGTCACCGAGAATTTGCTCCGTCAAAAACCGACTGAAGCTTCAGAACCTGTCCAAAGGCGCGCGAGATGATCGGCCGGGCCGGAAGAAACATTCGATAGCCCAACTCCAGGGCAGCCAGCGCACCCGGCAGCGATGCGGCTCTCGCCGCCCAGCGCCATCTGGGCAAACGAGTCCAAACCTCGACGAACGCCGCCGCTCCGGAGAGAACACTCCCATCGCTCGCGCGGACATGGAAACGTTCCATCGCTCGCCGCTGGGTAATTCCTTCCGGGGTTACGGCGCCGGCTTCAGAGATGTCGACAAAACAAAGGGCGCTAGTTTCATCTTTTCGGCGATAGTACCCGATCTCTGCACGACATAGTGGGCAGGAGCCATCAAAATACACTGTTGATTTCGGTAGCTCAGGTTTCACGAAGAGTTTCTGCATATCGAGAAGTCAGTTGACCAGCACAGGATCCTGACGAACGAATGTCCGATCCTCGATCTGCCGAACGAGAAAGTCGGCGACGTCCACGCGCGAGATGATCCCGTTCCGCCACTTAAAGGGATCAGAAAGGATCTTATAGCGTCCTGTCCGCGGTCCACTGGTCAGAACTCCAGGCCGCACGATCGTCCAATCGAGCTCGCTTTCCTTGATCAATCGCTCCTGCAAACTCTTGTCCCCATAGGCTCGACCAAAGACGATCTGGAACGGTAACCGCTGCAGGCAGCTGATGCTCGCGCGGCTATCGCCAGCTCCAAAACCTGTCACACAGATCAGACGTTTGACACTTTGGCTTCTCATCGCCGCGATCAGAACTCGGGTCGCGTCCGAGAACAGGTGCACAGGCCGGAACAAGTCTCCCAATCCAACGCCGAGGGTCTGGATCACGACGTCCACCCCGACAAGAGCCGCCTTTACATCCTCGGTCTTCAACGCGTCGCCCCGCATCTTCTCGAGGTTAGGATTTGAGATCGCAATTGCGGTAGCGGATCGAGCCAAGGCGCGCACATCATGACCGGCATCGAGGGCTTGGCGGGTCGTTTCCAACCCGATCCCCTTGCTGGCGCCGACAATCAATACAAGCATGATGGACCCGTTATCTCACAGTCGATGGCACGACCCGACTAAAACCTGGGGGGCGATGCAGGTATAGATCACGGCGGTCGACGGGCTTACCCGTCCCGGCGATCTGCTGTCGACGGTTGGTTAGGCTCCAGATGACGTGCGCCAACCCGGCTACTGCACTCGTTTGGAAGTTCACCGGAACCCGATCAGGTAAACCGTGTCCACTTTAACTACGACCTCTCAGATGACCGACCCCTCGCGCTGGATGGCAACCCAGGCGCTTATTTTCTTGCCCGCTTTGATTGGCAGCACGCGCCAGTACATGATGAAGGGCGTTCCGTCTTTCTTATAGTTGATCGCCTTGCCTTCAAATTTTCTGCCCGACTTCAGTGCTTCAGAAAGCCTGGCAATCACCTTGGAATCTGTTCCCGGGCCTTGAAGAACCCGCGGCGTCTTGCCGATGACAGAGGACGGGTCGTGACCCGTTAGTTTCTTGAAAGACTTGTTAGCGTAGATGATCTTGCCTTCCGACGATGCATCCGTGATCAGCACCGAGTCGAAGCTGTTCTCCGCCAGAACCTGAAGCAAGGCCAATCCACCATCAGCTCCATTCATCAGCTTTTCAAACGTATCAGACATTCTGACTTCCTCTCTGAGTAGAACGCGCCACCTAAGACCATGCCGGTCCGAAACTGCGCGTTCAGTGATTGTTTTGACCTTTGGGACTATCTTGTTCTTGTCGGGTAGAACCATGGACAAACAATTCAGGTTTTGCGGTAGCCGCTGTCCAGGTCGCTACCGTAATAGCCGCGGCCGCGATTAGAACAGTGTGGCCGATCACGCTAGCGGCCAAGAACGTGTAACTTCCAGCTGCCACCGCAAAGGCCACGGCCCACATCAGACCCAGGGCCTGCAAAACATAATGGCGGATGGCGACATCAGGAATGTTACGAAGCGGGCTAACTTCGTGGTTGAACACAAAATCCCAACAAAAGACAACGAACTTTCTTACAGGCGTAAACATCGGTGGCAATCTCCAATGATTGAGAATTCAAAGTGGAAGAACGGGCCACCTGCCTTGACGGCAGGCGGCCCGCCTCTCTACGCGGCCTGTGGAAGAACCACGCTGTCAATCACGTGGATCACGCCGTTCGACGCTGCGATGTCGGTGGCGGTGACCTTCGCATCATTGATCATGACGTTGCTCCCGTTCACCTTCACTTGGAGCATCTTGCCGTTGACGGTCTTGGCTTCCTTGAGCTTGACGACGTCGGCAGCCATGACCTTACCGGGCACGACATGGTAGGTGAGGATCGCGGTCAGCTGAGCCTTGTTCTCAGGCTTCAACAGGTTCTCAACCGTGCCCGCCGGGAGTTTGGCGAAAGCGGCGTCGGTCGGGGCGAAGACCGTGAATGGTCCAGCTCCCTTCACCGTGTCGATCAGGCCCGCCGCACCGAGAGCGGCCGCCAGCGTCTTGAACTGACCGGCGGCAACCGCGGTGTCGACGATGTTCTGCGTATTCGTAGTCATATTATTTCTCCTTATTTCTCCGTTCGCCAATTTTGAAAGGGTCATGGCGATCGACCCTGTTGTCGTGCTGTTGTCGGATCGCCTCGGTCGTGCGGCTTATCGCCTTGGCTGACCACGCCATCACGGGTGTCGAGGCGATCCACGTCTTTCCTTGACTGAGCGGGCTAGTTCGCCGGCGGCAGCAACACGGTGTCGATCACGTGGATGACACCGTTCGACGCTTCGATATCCGCAGTCGTAACTTTGGCGTTGTTGATCATCACGTTGCCGCCATCGACCTTCACGGCCACCATTGCGCCGTTCACGGTCGTGGCTTCATTCAGCTTCACGACGTCGGCGGCCATCACCTTGCCGGCAACGACGTGGTAGGTAAGGATTGCGGTCAGCTGAGCCTTGTTCTCAGGCTTCAACAGGTCCTCAACCGTGCCCGCCGGCAACTTGGCGAAAGCGGCATCGGTGGGAGCGAAGACGGTGAACGGGCCAGGGCCCTTCAGGGTATCCACGAGACCCGCGGCAGTGAGTGCCGCAGCGAGCGTCTCAAACTGACCGGCGGCGACTGCGGTGTCGACGATGTCCTTGTCGGCGGCGTACGCGCTTGCGCTGCCAGCAGATATACCGATCACGGTCGCCGCAACGGCGGCGAGTCTCCCAAGTCCGAACATCATGGCAATTGCTCCTTGCGATTGTTGGCGGCCTCAGTCGGCCATCTCGAACGCGGCCTCTTGGAGCCGCTTCGTAATGTGCATATAAAGAAAACATATTTAACTTTCAAGATAATTATCGTGATGAGAATGCGGATTTTCACTGGGAGACAATTGGTGTATGGTTTTTGATCACCAGGAAAGAAGGGGTGTCAGCCATGCTCTCACAAACCTTGGCCGCCGGCCTTGAGAGCTATCAGATCGGCCCGAAAATCAGGGCGCTTCGCCTCAAGAAGAACCTCGGGCTCGTGCAACTCGGTGAGCACACCGGCATGTCATCAGGCATGTTGTCGAAGATCGAGCGGGGACAGCTTTTCCCGACGCTTCCGACGCTGCTCAAGATCGCCATGGTCTTCGGCGTCGGCCTCGAGCATTTTTTCGTTGATTTGAAAGACCCGCCGACTCTCGCCGTCGTCAGAAAAAAGGACCGTTTGCGCCTGCCGGACCGTCCGGGCGTCGAGAATCCTTCCTTTTTCTTCGAAAGCCTCGACTTCCCTGTCAGCGATCGAAAGATGGAGGCCTACTACGCGGAGTTCGAACCGCACTCGGGAGCGACGGAGCCCCACAAACATTCGGGCGCAGAAATCATCTACGTGATCAGTGGTCAGCTTGCCGTGAACGTCGACGGCGAGGACACGCTCCTCGCCGAAGGTGATTCCATGTATTTCGATTGTGCATTCCCGCACAGCTATCGCCGCCAAGGAAGGGGTACCTGCTCGGTAATCGTTGTGGTCACGGGTTAGGCGGTGTGCGGAAAGAGGCATCTGAGTGGAGATATCTGCGATCGTTGCGCTAGCTGGCTTCATCGCTGTCTGTTTCCTCGCGGCCATAACCGGCGCCTTGTTCCGGCCAGGAGAGTGGTATGAGCGGCTGAAGAAGCCGTCGTCACGACCGCCGAACCGACTGTTCGCACCAATATGGACGGGGCTCCGTGCAATGATGGAATTTTAAACGTGGTTTTTCGCAGGTCCCCGCGTCATTAAATCCTAAGTCTAACGGTTCCGATGATGGCAGGATTCAACCCGGCGTTGGTGGGTGGCAGGGGCGCTCGTTAGCGCCGACGAGCCGACCCGTTCCAGCCGGCCTATAGTGCAGAGCAGCCTATGAAAGCGCTGAGGAGCGGAGGAATGTCGGTAACGTCTGCGATCATAGATGACCTAAGCCGCGAGCCACCCATTGCTGCGATAGGGAGCAACTGGCAGCTCCTCACCGACCAGGTCATGGGCGGCGTCTCCAAAGGGACCATGGTCCGCGACGCAGTCGCCGGCCGGCCCGCCATCCGCATGCGTGGTGACGTCAGCCTCGAGAACAATGGTGGCTTTGTTCAGATCGCCCTAGATCTCTCGCCTGATGGTGGGGTCGTCGATGCCAGCGCCTGGAGCGGCATCGAGCTCGACGTATTCGGCAATGGCGAGGAGTACGGCGTTCATCTGCGGACGGACGCTCTGACCAGGCCGTGGCAATCCTATCGCCAAAGCTTCAAAGCCGACGCGGAGTGGCGGACGGTTCAGCTGCCGTTTGACCACTTTGTTCCCCATCGCACGGATATTCTGCTCGATACTCATCGGTTGCGGCGCATCGGCCTGGTCGCCATTGGCCGCGCCTTCTCGGCCGATCTCGCTGTCGACGGGCTGCGGTTCATGAGATTGCCGCGGTCAGTGAAGGAGCCGTCTTCATGAAAGTCATCCCCGATCCGACCGGTCGGGGACAGGAAAGCGTCTGGTCCTATCCGCGGCCGGCGGTGGCTGAGCCAAGCCAGCGCCGTCTCAAGATCGTGCATCGCGATGTCATCATCGCCGACACGAGGAAAGGCATACGTACGTTAGAAACCAGTCATCCGCCCAGCTATTACTTTCCACCGGCTGATATCGCACCGTTGGCCCTACAGCCGTCGCGCCATCGCTCTTTCTGCGAGTGGAAAGGCGAAGCGATCTACTTCGATGTCGTTGTGCGCGACGAAACGCTGCGCGATGTGGCCTGGAGCTATCCCGATCCGAACCCGGCCTTCAGATCCTTGCGCGATCACGTGGCTTTTTACGCGTGGCCTTTCGACGGCTGCTTTGTCGATGACGAGCGCGTGACGCCGCAACCCGGAAATTTCTATGGCGGGTGGATTTCTTCTGACGTCGCGGGTCCTTTCAAGGGAGCGCCGGGCACCGGCTTCTGGTGACGGGCGAGCAGTCGGCGAGCTGGCGGCGGCGCGATATCGTCGACGCCCGGTTATGCTCGCGGCGACGCCACCGAATTCAGACGCCATACGGCGAAATTCAGCGCGGTGGCGAACGTAACCCACGCAAGGTAGGGCACGAGCAGCAGCGCGGCGACAACGTGGATCGGGTAGAAAAGCACGATGGTCGCGATGATGGACATCCAGACCAGAACGATATCAACGAAGCCGAGATCGGGGCGGTGCAGGCCGAAGAAGAGCGGCGACCACGCGGCATTGAGAATGAGCTGCAAGGCATAGACCGCCAAGGGCAAGCCGGCGCCCGCGAAGCCGGCCTTCCGCCAGATCAGCCACCCGGCAACCGCAATCATCAGATAGAGGACGGTCCACACCGGCGCGAAAAGCCTGTTCGGCGGCCGCCAGGACGGCTTCTTCAGTCGCTCGTACCATTCGCCAGGACGAAACAATGCGCCCGTGAGCGCCGCCAGGAAACAGGCGGCGGTGAAGCAAGCGAGTCCGATGATTGAAGCAATTTCCATCTAAAGGAAGTTTACCATTTTTCGCTGCCATCAGGTCGATCACAATCGCGAAGTCGGGGCACCACAGCCGGGTGACGCCGACTAAGTTGAGCGCGACATTCGCTGACATCGCTCGGAAGATGCCATCGCCGTTGTCGATGAGGGCGATCTGAAATTTTTGATCGAGTCGTTCGCGTTGCGCCTGACGAGGCAGCCTCAAATCCCAGTAACCGCTTGGCTCCGATGCAAGGCTGATCGTCAATGGAAAATACGATAAACCCTTGCTTTTTCTCCGATAATCTACGCCAGACCTCGCCAGACTGCGCCAATCCCCTACTCCCACTCGATCGTGCCCGGCGGCTTCGAGGTCACGTCATAGACCACGCGGTTGATGCCGCGCACCTCGTTGACGATGCGGGTCGCGACGCGCCCGAGAAATTCATGCGGGAACGGGTAGTAATCGGCGGTCATGCCGTCGGTCGAGGTGACGGCGCGCAGCGCGCAGACATGGTCGTAGGTGCGCGCATCGCCCATTACGCCCACGGTCTTGACCGGCAGCAGCACGGCGAAGGCCTGCCAGATCGCGTCATAGAGGCCGGCGTTCTCGATCTCCTCGAGATAGATCGCATCGGCCTTGCGCAACAGATCGAGCTTCTCCAGCGTCACCTCGCCAGGCACGCGGATCGCGAGCCCCGGCCCCGGGAACGGATGGCGGCGGATCATGCGCGCCGGCAGCCCGAGTTCGAGGCCGAGCGCGCGCACCTCGTCCTTGAAGAGTTCGCGCAGCGGCTCGACCAGCTTCATGCGCATCCGCGCCGGCAGGCCGCCGACATTGTGATGCGATTTGATGGTGACGCTCGGTCCGCCGATGAACGACACCGATTCGATCACGTCGGGATAGAGCGTGCCCTGCGCCAGGAAATCGGCGCCGCCAATCGCATGCGCCTCTTCGTCGAACACGTCGATGAAGAGCCGGCCGATGGTCTTGCGCTTGGCTTCGGGGTCGGTCTCGCCGGCGAGTTCGCCGAGGAACAGATCGCTCGCGTCGCGATGGCGCAGCGCAATGTTGTAATGGTTGCGGAAGAGCTCGACGACCTGTTCGGCCTCGTTGGCGCGCAGCAGACCGTGATCGACGAAGATGCAGGTGAGCTGCTCGCCGATCGCCTCGTGCAGCAGAGCCGCGACGACCGACGAATCGACGCCGCCCGAGAGCCCGCAGACGACGCGGCCCTTGCCCACCTGTTCGCGGATCTTCGCGATCGCCTGGTCCTTGAACGCGGCCATCGTCCAGTCGCCTGCGCAACCGGCGATCCTGCGTGCGAAATTCGCTAGCAGTTTTGCGCCCTGCGAGGTGTGCACGACCTCGAGATGGAACTGCACCGCGTAGATGCGGCGCTTTTCGTCGGCGATCGCCGCGAAGGGCGAGCCCTCGCTGACGGCCACGACCTCGAAGCCCGGGGGGATGGCGACTATCCTGTCGCCGTGGCTCATCCAGACCTGCTCGCGATCGCCCGGCAGCCACACGCCGTCGAAGAGCGCACAGCTTTTCTTCACGTCGACGAAGGCGCGGCCGAATTCGCGATGATCCGAGCTTTCGACCTTACCGCCGAGGCTGGCACAGATCGCCTGCTCGCCATAGCAGATGCCGAGCAACGGCACGCCGAGTTTGAAAACGACATCCGGCGCCTGCGGCGAAGAGCCTTCATAGACCGAGGCCGGACCGCCCGAGAGGATGATGCCGCGCGCGCCGAATTCGCGGATGCGTTTCTCGTCGACATTGAACGGCAGGATCTCGCAATAGACGCCCGCCTCGCGCACACGCCGCGCGATGAGCTGCGTGAACTGCGAACCGAAATCGAGGATCAGGATGCGGTCTGGAGCGGTCATGCGGGCCGTTCGCCTTTCTTGGTTCGCTTGCGCGCCGACGGAGTTAAGGCGCTCATCCGCGCCGCCGGCAGGGTTCCGGCAGGCGCGCCAGATCGCGCCAGCCATAGGCGATCTCCGGCAGATCGACGCCCCAGAGCCGCTCGACGCGCTCGCCGATGCGCTGCCCGCCCATCGCCTCGTAGAAGAAGCGCGAATGATTGGCGGCGAGCACCCAGGCATAGGCGCCGTTCATCGCGGCGCTGCGGATCGTCCGCAGGCAATTGCACAACAGGCGACGGCCGAAGCCCTGTTCCTGCCAGTCGGGCATGACATAGAGCGTCTGCACTTCGCCGCCTTCGACCGGCGCGCCGGGCGCGCCGCGGGCACAACTCGCGAAACCGACCAGTCCCGCGAGCGGCACCTCGGCGACCAGCACCAGTTCGTGCGAACCCTGCTTCTCGATCACGCGCCGCCAATGCGCAGTCTTGGAATCGACCGACATTTCGAGCATCACCCGGTCGGGCAGGATGCCGGCATAGGCCGCGCGCCATGTCTCGACATGGATCTGCGCGATGGCACGGGCATCGGAGACGCGGGCGCGGCGGATCTGTCCGGACTGGCTCATGCGGGCGGCGCGTCCTGCTTCTGGAGAACTGCAACGAAGAACCCGTCGGTTCCGTGCCGCGCGGGCGTCAGCATCAAGGTCGGCGCGGTTGCCGGGCATTCGCCAGGCAGCACATCCGACCAGACGCCGGCGACCGGCAATAGCGCAAATCCGGGCATCCGGGCAATGAAGGCCTCGATCTGGTCCTCGTTCTCGGCGCGGAAGAACGAACAGGTCGCATAAACGAGCCGGCCGCCCGGCCGAACCAGCCGGGCCGCCTGGTCGAGAATCGCGCGCTGTTCGTTGATCAGCGATTCGAGCATCTCGGGCGCGATCCGCCAGCGCTGATCGGGATTGCGCCGCCAGGTGCCGGAGCCGGTGCAGGGCGCATCGACCAGAACGCGGTCGAAGGTCGCGACCTGGCGCTTGATCCAGGGATCGCGCGCGCTCTCGAGCAGACGGCGCTGCACATTGTCGACATGAGCGCGACGCAGCCGCACCGCCGCACGATCGAGCCTGCCCTTCGCGACATCGCAGGCGACGAGCACGCCCTTGTTGCGCATCGACGCCGCCATCGCGAGCGTCTTGCCGCCGGCGCCGGCACAGAAATCGGCGACTTTCATGCCGGCGCGCGCATCGACCAGCAGCGAGACGATTTGTGAGCCCTCGTCCTGCACTTCGACGAGGCCGCGCTTGAAACTTTCGAGCGTCGCGAGCGCCGGACGTTTGGTAACGCGCATTCCGACCGGCGAAAACGGCGTCGGTGCTGCGGCGACGCCTTCGGCTGCAAGTTCGGCGATCGCCTCTTCGCGCGTGCCGATCAATGTGTTGGCCCGCAGATCGAGCGCGGCCGGTTTGTTCAGCGCCTCGATCTCGGTTTCGTATTCGGCACCGAAGCGTTCGCGCAAGCCCGGCTCCGCCCAGTCGGGCAGTTCGAGCCGCACCGCTTCAGGTTGATCCGCAGGATGCAACGATTGGCCATCGAGCGCGTCCAGCAGCACGCGTTCCTCGTCGTTCAGCGGCGCCGGACAGTATCGCTGGCCGTTGAAAAGCGATCCGACCGCACTCGCCTGGTTTCCTTCGAGGAGCATCAACGCTGCGAGCATCAGGCGGCGGCCCGAGGGCGCCGGCCGCCCCGGCCCCGCGACGCGCTCGATCCACCAGGCGAGCGCCGCGCGCCGCCGCAGCAGGGCATAGACACGCTCCAGGATCGCGCGCCGATCGCCGCTGCCGACATAGCGACGCTGCCGCAGAAATCCGGCAATCACTGTATCGGCAGGTGCTGTGGATCCGATGAGGGCGTCGAGCAGTTCGATGGTCGCCTGCAGGCGCGCGCCGGGCGTCATACGGCCCAAACCACGAGACAGGGGCGCCGGTGCGGCGCCGGCGGATCAGAGATCGGGCCGGTAATTCGGCGCCTCCTGCGTGACCGTGACGTCATGCACATGGCTCTCGCGAAAACCGGCGCTGGTGACGCGCAGGAACTCGCACTTGCTGCGCATGTCGGCGATCGTGCCGTTGCCGGTATAGCCCATCGCCGCCTTGAGGCCGCCGACGAGTTGATGGATCACATTGCCGACGGGCCCCTTGTACGGCACGCGGCCCTCGACACCTTCCGGCACCAGTTTCAGTGTGCTCTGCACTTCCTGCTGGAAATAGCGATCGGCCGAACCGCGCGCCATCGCACCGAGCGACCCCATGCCACGATAGGTCTTGTACGAGCGGCCCTGATAAAGAATGACTTCGCCCGGGCTTTCGTCGGTGCCCGCGAGCAGCGAGCCGATCATCACGCAATCGGCGCCGGCCGCGATCGCCTTTGCGATATCGCCCGAATATTTGATGCCGCCATCGGCGATCACGGGAATGTTGCGCTCGCGCGCGGCACTCACCGCATCCATGACGGCCGTCAATTGCGGCACGCCGACGCCGGCGATGATCCGCGTCGTGCAGATCGAACCTGGCCCGATCCCGACCTTGACCGAATCCGCACCCGCGTCGATCAAGGCGCGCGCGCCGTCGGATGTTGCGACATTGCCGGCGATCACCTGGCAGGCATTGGAGAGGCGCTTCACGGACCCGACCGCATCGAGCACGCCGCGCGAATGGCCGTGCGCGGTATCGACCACCAGCACGTCGACGCCGGCTTCGAGCAGCGCCTCGGCGCGCAATAGACCATCCGGCCCGACACCGATCGCAGCGGCCACACGCAGGCGGCCCTGTTCGTCCTTGCAGGCGTTCGGATAGGCACGCGCCTTTTCCATGTCCTTGACCGTGACGAGACCGACGCAGCGATAATCGTCGTCGACCACGAGCAGTTTTTCGATGCGGTACTGGTGCAGCAGCCGCTTCGCCTCGTCATGCTGAACGCCGTCCTTGACGGTGATGAGCCGCTCGCGGGTCATCAGCTCGCTCACCTTCTGGCGACTGTCATTGGCAAAGCGTACATCGCGGTTGGTGAGGATGCCGACCAGTTTGCCGCTGCCGCGCTCGACCACCGGAAAGCCGGAGATCTCGTGATGCTCCATCAAGGCGAGCGCGTCGGCCAAAGTCTGGTCGGGATGGATGGTCAGCGGATTGACCACCATGCCGGATTCGAATTTCTTGACGCGGCGCACTTCGTCGGCCTGGCGCTGCGCGTCCATGTTCTTGTGAATGACGCCGATGCCGCCGTTCTGGGCCATCGCGATCGCAAGCCGCGCTTCGGTCACGGTGTCCATCGCCGAGGACATCAGCGGGATACCGAGTTCGATCGTTTTCGTGAGACGGGTGCGCGTGTCGGCCGCGTTGGGCAGGACCGACGAAGCGGCCGGCCGTAGCAACACGTCATCGAACGTCAGCGCTTCGCGGATTTCCATGCCATCGCTCCGGGCTCGGCCTTGGGATGGCGCGGCACCATACACAGGGGGACCAAGGGTGCCAAGGGCCCCTACTTTAAACCTTGGCCGGCCGGCCCTGCGACCCCTTTGCCCCTTGCGAACGGGCGCAAACGTGCCTTGATAGGAAGGGCGTGCGGGAACCAATACAGGAGCGAATCGATGCGCAAGACAATCACCTGGGTCGTCGTCGCAGACGGCAAACGCGCCGCCATCCTGCAGAACGACGGGCCGGGGCACGGGCTGACCGCGATGCCCGGTCACCAATACGAAACCGAGCTGCCGCCGGACCGCGAACTGCGCAGCGACCGACCAGGCCGCGTCTTCGAGAGCGCCGACATTTCCCGACACGGTATCACACCCACCGTGGACTATCACCGACAGGAAAAAGAGCGATTCGTCGCGCGTATTGCCGACATCGTCGAACAGGCAGCCCAACAAGGCGAATACGATCGGCTGGTCGTCGTCGCCCCGCCGCAGGCGCTCGGCGATTTGCGCAGCGCGCTCGGCAAGAACGCACAGGCGCGACTGGTCGGCACGCTCAACAAGGATCTCACGATGATGCAGCCGGCGGAGATCGCGGAGCGGATCGGCGATATCACTGCGGTCTAGCCGGCGGCGCTCTCCACGGCGCTGTCGTCTCGCCCGCGAAAACCGAGCGCAATGACATAGATCTCGGCCGAATCGGCACGGCTGGCCGGCGGCTTGATATGTCGCACGTCGCGAAAATCGCGCTTGAGCGCGGCAAGCAACTCGCGCTCGGTGCCGCCCTGCAGCACCTTCGCAACGAAACTGCCGCCCGGCGCCAGAATCTCGCGCGCAAACTGGAACGCGGTTTCGGCGAGACCCATGATGCGCAGATGATCGGTGTTGGCATGGCCGGTCGAGGGCGCCGCCATATCGCTCAGCACGACATCGACCGGTCCCGACAGCAACGCACGGATACGCGCCGGCGCTTCGTCTTCCATGAAATCCATCTCGAGAAACGATGCGCCGGCGACCGGGTCCATCGCCTGCAGATCGACCGCGACCACCTGCCCGCCACGCCCCACGCGCTCGACCGCGATCTGGGTCCAGCCGCCGGGTGCCGCGCCAAGATCGACCACGCGCGCGCCGGGTTTCAGAAATTTCAGCCGGTCGTCGAGTTCGACCAGCTTGAAGGCCGCGCGCGAGCGATAGCCGAGCCGCCGCGCGTCCGCGACATAGGGATCGTTGAGCTGGCGTTCGAGCCAGCGCCGCGAGGAATCGGTCTTCGCCTTGGTCGGTCGTACATGCGGGCCACGCCGTCCGCCGCCCGGTGCGCCACCGCCCGGTGCGCCGCCGCGCCCCCCACCGCCTCGTTCCGCGCTCACTGCAGCGATCCGGCCAGCTCGAAGAGGATGCCTTCGCGCAATCCGCGATCGGCAACACGCAGCCGACCGACCGGCCAGAGGCGGCAGATGGCCGAGAGAATGATGCAGCCCGCAACGACCAGATCGGCTCGTTCCGGCCCGACGCAAGGTGTCGCCGCGCGCCCGTGCCAGTCGAGCGCCGCAAGCTCGCGGTTGATCGCGTCGATCGCCTCGAACTCGAGATAGCGTCCGTCGACCTGCGAGCGGTCATAGCGGGGCAACCGGAGATGAATGCCGGTCAGCGTCGTCACTGTGCCCGAGGTGCCGAGCATCTGTACCGCACCACCTTTCACCGCGCTGGCAATCTCGTTACGCGCGCAGAACGCGGTCAGCATCGCGGCGATCTCGCCGGTCAGCGTGTCGTAAATATCGGATCCGACCGCGTCGCGGTCGTGCCGCTCCGCGAGATTGACCACGCCGACCGGCAGCGACACACAATCGATCAGGTCGAGCCGCCCGCTTGAATCGACGGCAAGCCAGCCGATCTCGGTGCTGCCGCCGCCGATATCGAACACGATGGCGCGATGGCGATCGGGCGTGAGCAGCGGCGCGCAACCGCGGAACGCCAGCTCGGCCTCGACCTCGCTCGAGATGATTTCGATATCGAGACCGGTTTCTTCGCGCACGCGGCCGAGAAACGACACGCAGTTGCTGGCGCGGCGACAGGCCTCAGTTGCGACACTGCGGGCGCGGGTGACGCGCCGCTGCTGCATCTTGCGCGCGCAGATCTGCAGCGCCGCGATCGTCCGGTCCATCGCCGCTTCGGAAAGAACGCCGGTGCGCGATAGTCCCTCGCCGAGACGGACGATCCGCGAATAGGCATCGATGACGCGGAATCCGGCGCCATTCGGCCGGGCGACGAGCAGCCGGCAGTTGTTGGTGCCGAGATCGATCGCGGCCAGCGTCTCGTCCGCCGACGCAGTCCGGCGCGCCCGACCGGGATCCGGCGGCACCATCGATTGCAGCTCGGTCAAAGGCCAGCCTCCCTGGGGCCGTCTTGCGCAGCCCTTGGATGCCATCCTAGCGACAGGCAGCCGGCGCCGGAAGCGCCGCGCGACCTTTTCCACGGCTGGCCAGCAGCCGTCCAAACCCTTGATTCCGTGCGGGGTTGAAAGCCCCGGACCGGGTCATTATCTTGCGGCACGCTGCGGCGCCGGGAACGGATGTCGCGGGGCCCATGCTTGGGGGATCGTCTAGCGGTAGGACTGCGGACTCTGACTCCGCCAACCCTGGTTCGAATCCAGGTCCCCCAGCCAAATCTCACTTTTGCCCGAATTGGCCATTGTCGCCGCCTCGTGGCGCGCAGCGATGGCGGTAGTTTCCGCCAACAGATCAAACGGTTGGCGGAAGGTGGCGCGCAGCTCGCCGTTCTGCCAAGAGCAGTTCGATAGTACGAAGTTGAGCAGGCGGCGCTTTTGGCGCGGTTCCTGGCGCTCGAACAGCCGCTGTGCGTTCTGCGCCAGTTCGAGAATCTGCACGCCTTCGTCCATGTAAGACTGCTCAGCGGACTCATGCCGGTCGATCTCGCGTTGCAGGCGCAATTGCTCCTCGCACCACTCGCCGGCGAAGCGGTCGTAGAAGTCGCCGCCGATCTTCCCGTCGAGCTTGTCGATGTACATCGCATTGATACGCTCGCCGAGGCGCTTGTGCTCGGCCCGCAACCGTTCGATCGCAGTCTCGTGCTCGCGCCGCTCGTCGGCGTGGCTGGCCTGAAGCGCCTCGCGCACCCAGCCCAACACCTCGTCGTCGAAGCGCAGCCGGCCGAGCAGTTCCGTAAACCGTTCCTCCAGCACTTCCTCGCGCACGCATTGGGTACAGGTCGGCTTCCGGCCTTCGGTTTTGGCGGCGTAGCCGGTGCAGTGATAGTAGACGTAGCGCTGCTTCTTGATCTCGCCCACGATCGAGCAGCCGCACGTGCCGCAGGCGATCAGACCTGAGAAAGCGAAATCATGCTTGAAGCGCCGGTGCTTCTTGGCGAAGCGGCCGTCCATCACGCCTTGAACTCGTTCCCACAGATCGACCGAAACCAGCGGCTCGTGACGGCCCTGGATCATCTTGCCGTTCCACTCGCACCGGTTCCTGGCAAGACGGATGCCAACCAAGCTCTTCGGGGGTAGCATCACGTAGTTGCTGCCCCAGCCGGACATCCTAGAATAGAAGATGATGCCGCCGCCGGTCGACTTGTACAGTGAGTGCCGGCTCACAGTTACCGACGCTGGACACGCATGATCATCTTTCTGGCCACAACACCCCACCTCTACACGATGCGGGATTTCGTCGAGGACAACCACGATCGGCTCGGCGGCCGGATCCGGCTAGTGGGATATTCGACCCTCTTCAAGGCGTCGGCAGCACCAGTCGCGAGTTACATCTTCGCCGATCTCGAACGGTTGACGCTCCAGGGCATGGAGCGGGCGGCCCGGGCATGGCAGCAATTGTGCGAGGCCGATCCGCGCATTCGCCTGTTCAACGACCCGAGACAGGTCAAGCGGCGCTACGAACTTCTGCGGCATCTTTATACCGAGCGTATCAACAGCTTCAATATCTACCGCGCCAATGACGCGCTGCCCGATTGCCGCTATCCCGTCTTCCTCCGGCGCGAGGACGATCATAGCGGGCCAAGTACCGCCCTTATCCGGGATGCCATCGCCCTGCGGTCTGCCATCGACGCCCTGCCCGGACAGGGTCGGTTTCGCGACAACCATGTCATCACCGAGTTCTGCGGTGCGCCCGACGATACTGGCGCTTATGTGAAATACGGTTGTTTCCGGGTAGGCGATGCGATCATGCCGCAGAACCGCCTGGTCGGCCGGCAGTGGTGTGTCAAGAAATTTGAGTATTTCGACGAGACAGTCGTCGCGCGCGACCTCGCCTATGTCCGGTCGGACGAGCACAACAAGGCGGTTCGCCGGGTTTTCGATACGGCGCAGGTTGAGTACGGCCGCGTCGACTATTCGATAGTCGACGGAAGGCTCGAGTTCTACGAACTCAATACCAACCCGCACAACAGCTACCGCGAGATGGACGCGATCCCCGACAGTAAGTCCTACTTCACGCCACGCTTCATCGATGCGCTGCTGGCGCTGGACTGCGATGCCGATCCGGCGGAACGTGTCAAGCTGACAGCGAAGGCAAGGCAACCGGCCTGATTGCCGGCGGATTGGCGATTTAGTGACCTGCATGGTTACATTGCAGAGCTCAGAAAGCTGGCAGATAAAATGGTACTTACCGATGTCGTGGTTGATGGCGGCAGGGCATGGTGTAAGTGGCAGGTGGGTGACATTGTTAGTGCCGGTATGATCACCTTCGGGGACGAAGGCGTTTCGCAAGAGCAGCTTTTTATGCCTGCGCGATGAGCCAATCCAAGCCTAGTATCGCGACCGAATCGATCGCGGCGCCGGCCTGACTGGCACAGGCCGCGATTGGTAGCTTAACGCCGGTTCAACCCGGTAATGTCCGGCAGGTGGCGTCAATTTGCTCGCTTACATCATGGTTGGAACCAACAATCTGAAACGCGCTGCCGAGTTCTACGATGCCGCGCTCGCGCCACTTGGGCTCGTCAATACGGGCAGCGACAGTCGCTATCGGGTTGCCAGTGTAAACCAAAAACAGTTGGCGCGCTTTCTCGCATGTCCGGACCGAAGTGCGATGGCGCCTATTGCGGGTGCGCCGCCAGCCATTCCTCGGTCAGCCGCTTCGCTCTTTCGCGCTGGTCGAAACTCAAACTCGAATCGATCGTCGTCCGCTCCTGCGCACTCGGCGCCGCCCGGCCGTGCGCGGCCGCGATCTCCATCCACATCTGCGCCTGCACCGTGTCTTTCGGCAGGCCCAGACCCTGCAGATAGATCTGGCCGAGACGGTACTGCGATGCGGCGTCGCCCTGCTCGGCAGCGAGGCGATACCACTTCACCGCCTCTGCGTAGTCCTGCGGGACGCCGTTGCCGTTTTCGTACATGTAGCCGAGGTTGTTCTGGGCATCGGCATCGCCCTGCTCGGCCAGCGGCTTCATCAGGCGCAGTGCAGTTTCGTAGTCGCCCTGTTGGTATGCAGCCCACGCTTCAAGGTAATCATCCGCCGACACGCTCGTAGGATGTGACCGGCCGCCAACGCGAGGGCCGCCTACCCAAGGCGGGGGCCTCGGCCTCGAGCGGCGCGTGGGTAGTGTCCTCGGCTACTTCACGCGGTTCAGGAAGCCCCAGCCGGCTCACCTTGACGCAGGAAGGGCGCCGGACAGCCGACCGGAAAGCGCTGGAGGTAGTCCTGTTCCTCGGGCGCTTCCTCCCAGAAACGGCCGGCCTCGCTGACGCGGGTCACCACCTTGCCGGGCCAATGGCCGGCTGCATCAACGGTGCGGATGGTCTCCTCGGCGACCACTCGCTGCACCTCGCTCGTGCAGAAGATCTCCGAGCGGTAGCCGGTCCCAACGACGTCCTCGCCGAGGTCGGCTCGGTGGACCATGAAAAATTGCTCGAGCAATTCCCGGTAGGAGAGGCGGTTCGGATCGAAGGTGACCTTGACCGCCTCCGCATGACCGACGTTGTTCTCCTCGGTCGGGTTCTCGTTCTCCCCGCCGATCCAGCCCACGCGGGTGGAGATGACCCCGTCGCGGTGGCGAAGCAACTGCTGCATGATCCAGAAGCATCCCCCCCGCGAGGATCGCGCACTCGGTATTTTCCCTCATATCGTGCTCCTTGCTTGTCCGTCGTCAGGTAATTTGAGACTGATCAGGCAATTCGAGAAGAGAGGCTCTGGCTCACCAGAAGTTAGAGTTTAAGCTGCCTGAAGTCGATGCTGCAAGCGGCGGTTTGCGATGGTTGCAAGTTTGATGCGTTTGCGTTCTGCGAGGATATTCTCTGCTCTGCCGAAGTAGACGTCCGCCGGTGTGACGTTGTTGACGCTCTCATGATAGCGGACGTGATTGTAGTGTTCGACGAAGGCTCCGATCTGTTGTTCGAGATCTCCGGGTAAATAATAGTTTTCCAGCAGAATGCGGTTCTTTAGGGTTTGGTGCCAGCGCTCGATCTTGCCCTGGGTCTGGGGATGATACCGCGCGCCGCGCACATGCTGCATGCCCTTGCCTTCGAGCCAGTCGGCCAGATCGCCTGCAACATACGAGGCGCCATTGTCGCTCAGAAGCCGGGGCCGCTGCGTGACGATCTCTTCAGCCGTATGTCTCTTCCTTGCCATCGCAGTCCTCCTCCATGGCCAAACCATACTTCAGGGAGGACCACTTCAAAGGGGGCAGGACACAGAAGGCGTTTTCCTCATGTGGTCGAGATGCAAGCGGTCAATGGTAAAGCTACAGCAAAAGTCCGTTTTGTCCGCATGGCAGCCATCGGTGTCTTGCGTGACGCTCCCCTTATGCCGCCATGTCAAGGCTTCGGATGTCTTGAAGGAGTTGCCTAAATTCGGGTTCCGGCACGATGCACATGGTTCGATACATATCCAAGAAGCGCAGCCAAATTTTCAAAGCGCACCCGGATCAGACATTGGCCGACCAGCGTCGATTTAATGCGCGCGTCGGCCGCAGCGCCCTCAGGCCGCCCGCGAGCGGATGATATTGCCGCAGGCGCTGCGGATTGCGCCCTCGAGCCCGTAGACCGATTCCGTTGCCGGAACGAACAATTCGACGAGCGCTTCGCGCTCGCGATTGCTGTCGCCGGCCAGATCCTCGATCCTTTTTCCGTCGCCCGCCCATGACGCCAGGCTGTTATAGACGCAGATCGAGGCGAAGGCTTCGACCTGTGCACGTTCGACGCGCTCGTTCATCGAGCGCGTGAGCGTCACCCAGCCGGTGCTGAACGCCACGATCGTCATCAGCACGATGCCGATCAATGCGCCGGCAACATAATGGCCGGCGGTTTCAGCGATGTTCATGCGGATCTCCCGATCGGTCGCGGCGGTCGACGGCATGCGGTATTTCGGGCGCGGGCCGTCGGGGTCGAGACGGAAATGAGCGCAATCGCTCGTCCGTCCGCCGGAACGTCATCCTAGGCCGATGGTAACCACAAAGATATCGACATGACCCGACCCGCGCGGACGGACCGAAACCGGCTCAGGCGGCGCGCTTCTCGCCCGGTTTGGCCTGATAGGCATCGAGCCATTTGGTGCGGCGACCGTCTCCGGTCCACAGGATCGGGAAATAATTCTCGTCCATCTCGTCGCTGTCCTGGCGCATATAGCGACCGTACCAGGGACCGGTCCCTTCGCCAACATGCGCGCGGTCGTAGCGCACTTCCGAATTGATCGTGTGCGAGACCAACGTGCGGCGCGGCTTGTCCGTCGTGTTCGGGCCCGAGCCATGCCAGGTCCAGCCGTGATGGAACGAGCCGCCGCCTTTCGGCACCACGACCGGCACGAATTCCGGCGTCTTGCCCACTTTGCGGGCGGCCTCGGTCAGATCGGCACGATAATCCGACGGCGCGTGAAAATTCTTTGCGACCGGAAACTCGCCCCATTTATGCGAGCCGCGCACCACTTCCATCGTGCCGCCGGTCGCCGTCGTATCGTCGAGCGCCATCCAGCAACTGCACATACCGAGCGGCGTGAACCAGCGCAGATAACTGCAATCCTGATGGAAGGCGATCGACTTCGCACCGGCCGGCTTCCACAACACATTGTCGACCTGCACGCGCGCGCCCGGCCAGCCCATCAGCGTTGACGTCGCGCGGCCGATATCGGGCCGAAGCGACACGCTGGCGATCGTACGATCCGCCTTCCAGGCATTGCAGATCTGCCTTGTGCGATCTTCCGCATCGCGGCCTTCGCGCCAGTTCCATTCGTCCGGCTCGATCCCGGTCTCGAACTCGCCGCGGAACAACGGCTCGTAGCGCTTGAGCAGGCGATCGACGTCGGCCACATCGATCAGTTTGTCGACGATCAGGAACCCGTCTTCTTTAAACTTTTCAATCTGGTCCCGGGTCAATTCGATCATGGCAGCGTCCCCTTAGGGCAGGCAGTCGAGATAGCGCTCGACGTCCCAGTTGCTCACCGTGGCGTTAAACGAATCCCATTCGTCGCGCTTATAGAGCTCGTAGAGCCGGTACATATCGCCCGGCAGCGCGGATTTTACCACCTCGTCGGCGGCGAGCCCATCCAACGCCGCACCCAGATTGCTCGGCAGGCGCTTCACCTGTTTGCCGGCTTCCATTGCCTCGTAAATATTGCGCTCTTCCGGCTCGCCGGGATCAATCTTGTTCTTCAGCCCGTCATCCATCGCTGCGAGCAAAGCCGCCGCCATCAGATAGGGGTTCACCATCGAATCGACCGAGCGATACTCCATGCGGCCCGGCGCCGAAACGCGCAGCGCGCAGGTCCGGTTCTGGAAGCCCCAATCGGCGAAGACGGGTGCCCAGAGCCCTGTATCCATCATCCGGCGGTAGGAGTTGACCGTCGAGGCGCCGATCGCCGTCAGGGCGACCAGATGCTTCAGCATGCCGCCAACGGCGTGACGGCCAATCGCCGGCGGCAACCAGGCACCCGGCTTCGATGCATCGATGAACTCGTTGGTGCCGCCCTGGCGATAGGTGAACACCTCGTCCGCGCCCGGCAGCGGGTCGTGGCCAAGCGGCACCAGCTTGTTCTCGCCGCCGCGCCAGAGCGAAATATTGTGGTGACAGCCGTTCGCCGACATCTTCATGAACGGCTTGGTCATGAAGCAGGCGATCAGGTTGAACTCGCGCGCGACGCGGCGGCAGATCTGGCGATAGGTGGTGAGCCGGTCTGCGGTACGCAGCGCATCGTCGAACATGAAATTGAGCTCGAGCTGGCCCGGCGCATCCTCGTGATCGCCCTGGATCATGTCGAGGCCCATCGCGCGGGCATAATCGATCACCTTGAGATAGACCGGCGCCAACTCTTCGAACTGGTCGATGTGATAGGCGAGCGGCTTGGTCGGACCGCCGGCAATACCGCCATCCTCGCCGCGATGGAGCCACATCATCTCGGGCTCGCAGCCGTGCCGCATCTGCAGCCCGTCATGGTCGCGGCCGAACTTCTCATGCGCGCGACGCAGATTGCCGCGACTGTCGCCGGTCATGTAGCCGCCGGGATTCTTGGGATCCTCGCGCATATGGAAGAGCGTGCAGAACACCCGGGCGGTGCGCTTCTCCCAGGGCAACTGGCAGAACGTGTCGGGATCGGGCATCGCGAGCAGCTCGTGCGTGTTCGGACCGAACCCGATCAGCTTGCCGCTGCGATCGGGCAGCACGTTGGTGAGACCCCCGATCCAGGTCTGCACCCCCTTCTTCGCCATCGCCTCCCAATGATCGGCCGGCGCACCCTTGCCCATGATGCGGCCGGTGATCGAGACATACTGGTAGTAGATGTAGGTGACGCCGGTCTCGTTGATCCGGGCGCGCACCTGGCGGATCTGTTCCTCCCGCGCATCCTGGCTCATATAGCGTTCAAGATCGGTCATCGCGTCGTTCCCCTGCACAGAAATCGCAATCCGGCGCGGTTGGTGCGCCGCCCTAGAGTGTTTCGAGATAGCGCCGACGTTCCGCCGCGCTGACTTCGCGACGCAACGCCGCCTCTTCCTGATAGCGTGTCTTCACGAAATGATCGATGAACCGGTCGCCGAACGTGGCGCGCGCCAGTTTGTTCGCGGCCAGCCGATCGGTTGCGATCTTGAGATCGTGCGGCAACGGCTTCAAACCCTTCGGCACGGTCTCGCGCGCATTGCCGGTCACGGGTGCCGGCAGCGGCGGATCGTTCTCGATCCCCCACAGACCCGCTGCCAGCGCCATGCCGATCGCGAGGAACGGATTGGTGTCCGAGGCCGGAATGCGGAACTCGATGCGCGTCGTCTCCGGCCGAGCGGCCGCAACCCGCACAGCGACGGAGTAGTTGTTAAAGCCCCAGGTCGGTGTGCGCGGCGCCCACATGCCCGGCACCATGCGGCGATAGGCATTGACCGTCTGGGTGCAGAGCGCGGTCCAGTCCGGCAGCTGATGAAGAATGCCGGCAATGAACTTGCGCGCGAGCGGGCTGATGCCGTCCTTCGATTTCGGATCGGCGAAGAGCGGCTTCCCGGTCTTGCGATCGCTCAGCGAGAGATGCACATGGCCGGAGAGGCCCTGGAAACCGTCGCCGACCAGCGCCATGAAGGTCGCCGTCATCCCGCGCTGACGACAGAAGGCTTTGGTCATCTGGCGGAACAGCGCATAGCTGTCGGCCGCCCGCAGCGCGTCCTCGGCCATGAGCGTCGCTTCGAGACAACCGGGCCCAAGTTCGGTGCCGAGCGCATAGACCGGGATGTCCATGCCATTGATCATCGCCTCGAGATCGGCGCAGAACGTCGCATACGGCGCCGCGCTGTCGGCCGCCCAGCAGCGATTGTCCGGCAACGCCGGCACAAGATTGGCGTAACCCTTGGCACGCACGCTCTCGGCGGTTTCGGCCATGACCGTAAATTCGCATTCGACGGCGGCCTTGACGTCGAACCCGGCCTTGGCGGCACGCGCGACCTGATCCGCCAGAAGGGCGCGGGGCGACAGCGCAGCCGACGGACCCGCATAGGATCCGATATAGAGCGCCGCGTCAGGCTCGAACGGATAGACGCGGCCCGATGACGGATCGACAGACACCGGCTCGTCGACGAAATCGAACGCCGGGTCGATGACATTCTCGCCGATATCCCATTGCGGGAGAACGTTGACGAACGAATACTCGCCACGCAACGCGCTCTCCGCGAGTGCCAGCGGCAGGCGCTTCGCGCGGAAACAGGCGTCGTTGTCGAAGATGCCGAGATGAACGGTCCGTATCTTGCTCTGTCGCAGCGCCGATACGGCCTTGGCCGGCGTTGCCGCCGCGAGTTTTGTATCAGACGACTTCGCCCGCGCCATTTCGCTCCCCCTAACCTTCAGGATTATTTGAGAGGCTTCTCGCCCCGATCGCTGAGCAGCCAGATCGACAGGCCGATCAGCACCAGCGATATCACCACGATGATTGTGCCGATGGCGTTGATCTCGGGCGTGATGCCGCGGCGCAGCGTCGAATAGATGTACATCGGCAGTGTATTGTCGCGGCCGGTGAGGAAGAACGTTACCGGAATTTCGTCGAAAGACAAGGTAAACGACAGCAAAGCGCTGCCGAGGATCGCCGCGCGGATGTTCGGCAGCGTGACCAGCCAGAAAGTCTGGAACGGCGTCGCCCCGAGATCGGACGACGCCTCCTCGACCCGGCGGTTGAAGCGTTGCAGGCGCGCGAAAACTTGAGTCGCCACCACCGACACCAGCGCGGTGCCGTGGCCGAGGATCACGGTGTAAAGGCTCAGGTTAAAGCCGATCACCTTGTTGAACATGATCATCATGGCGATACCGGTGATCAGCCCCGGCAGCACCAGCGGCAGCAGGATGAAGCGGCGGAACAGCAGCTTGCCCGGAAAATCGACCCGGTCGAGAGCGATGCCGGCCGGCACGCCGAGCACCACGCAAAGGCAGGTCGCGATGGTGGCGACGAAGACGCTGTTCCACAGCGCCGTCAGCAGTTCCTTGTTCGCGAAGGCCGATTCGTACCAGCCCCAGGTAAAGCCCGCGAGCGGAAGCGTCGTGATCTTGTTGTCGTTGAAACTGAAGACGACCAGCACAACGACCGGCAAATAGAGGAAGGCGATGACCAAAGCCGCCGAGATCAGCAGCGCCGCATCCGAACCGCTGCGGCCGCGCAGCCAGCGCCGCCGCGCGCGATGGGCCGGTACGACTTCCTGTGAGGCTTCGAGAGCGGTTGCCGACATGACGTTATCCGAGATCGAGCCGGCCCGCGCGCTCGGCCCGGTCGGTCAAAGTGATGATGGAGAGCACGACGATCATCATGACCATGGCGATCGCCGCACCCAGCGGCCAGTTGAGCGCGGTGCCGAATTGCGTCTGCATGATCGTTGCGAGCAATGCCCCGTCGGGACCACCGACCAGGAATGGCGCGACGAAATCGCCCATCGTCAAACCGAAGGTGATCGCACCGCCGGCGAGAATGCCCGGCACCGAGAGCGGCAGCGTAATCGAAAGGAACGTTCGGATGCGACCGACGCCGAGATCCTTCGAGGCCTCGATCAGGCTGACCGGGATCTTTTCCAACGAGGCGAAGATCGACATCACCATGAACGGCACGAAGATGTAGGTGAGCGTCAGCACCATCGCGAACTGGTTGTAGAGAAACAGATCCGAGGGCTGATCGAGAATGCCTGCCCAGATCAGGAACGAGTTCAACACGCCCTGGCTGCCGAGGATCGTCTTCCAGGTATAGGCGCGCAGCAGATAGGAAACCCAGAGCGGCACGATGACCGAGGCGTAGATCAGCATGCGCAGCCGCGGCGAACGAATCTTGAAGACGATGAAGTACGTCAGTGGGTAGGCGAGCACCAGCGCGCCGAGCGTCACAAGAACCGCGATCTTCAGCGTTCGAACGAACACCTGATAATATTGCGGATCGGCGAAGAGCTGGAGGTAGTTGCCGAACTGGAAGTCCGGAATGATGAACGGAAACTCGCGCGAATAGAAACTGTAGGTCAGCATGATCGCGTAGGGCACGAACATGAAGATCGTCACCCACAGAACCGGCCCGGCAAGAACGCCCGCATAGTTCACTCGGCGGCGTGTCGTCAGGTTCATCGCGGGCGCCTCAGCTTTGCCCTTTGTCGACGAACAGGCTGATCGCCGAGGGATGCACCGCGAAAGCAACCGCGCTGCCCGGATTTGGCAGGCTCGAATCGCCCAGACCCAGATTGAGCTGAATATCGAGCATGAAAGGCTGCTTCTGGCCGATATCGATGCCGAGCCGCACCAGATTGCCCTGGAATAGATGATCGACGACGCGGCCCTCGACCCGGTTCGAGCCTTCCGGCGCTATCGCTCCGTTGATCAGGAGTTGCGCCTTTTCCGGCCGTACCGACAACAGCACATTGTTGCCTCGCTCGGCCCGGCTGCCGTCGGCGCGTACCCGCAGGGATAGCCCGCCTGCTTCCGCGACGATGATGCCATTCGAGACGTCGGCGATGCGGGCCTGCACAAAATTCGAGACACCGATGAAATTGGCGACATAGGGGGTTGCCGGACGGTCGTAGAGCTCGGCGGGCGTGCCGGCCTGTACGATGCGGCCGGAGTCCATCACCACGACGCGATCGGAGAGAACCAGCGCCTCTTTCTGATCGTGCGTCACCAGAATGAAGGTGATTCCGAGCTTCTGATGGAGATGCTTGAGCTCGATCTGCATCGCGTCGCGCAATTTGACATCGAGCGCCGAGAGCGGCTCGTCGAGCAGCAGAACTTTCGGATTGCGGATCAGCGCGCGCGCAAGCCCGACGCGCTGCTTCTGCCCACCGGAAAGTGCGGCGGGGCGCACGTCGCGCTTGTCGAGCAGATCGACCATGCGCAGCGATTCCTCGACGCGGCGTTGGATCTCTTCGCGCGACACACCGGCCACGCGCAGGCCATAACCGATATTCTGCGCGACCGACATATGCGGGAACAGCGCATAGTCCTGGAAGACGGTGTTGACCCGGCGCTTGTACGGCGGCAGGTCGGTCACATCATCGCCGGAGAGGAAGACCCGACCGCTGTCGGGCGCCTCGAAGCCGGCGATCATGCGCAGCGTGGTCGTCTTGCCGCAGCCCGACGGACCGAGCAGCGTGACGAACTCGCCTTCGCGGACCGCGAGCGAAAGATTGTCGACGGCCGTGATGCCGCCCGGAAAGGTCTTGCTGACCCGATCGAGTTCGACGGTATTGGACATTACGGTTTTCCGGGGCGGTTTCCGGGATCTCGCTCTCAAAGTAACACCGGGCGGGCGATCGCTCGCCCGCCCGGCCCGAAATGTCGGACCCGTTATTCGGCTGCCTTAACCGCGTTCCAGGTGTTGGTGTACGCCTCGAGATTGGCCGGCGTCTCCCACAGCATCAGACTGTCGATGTAACCGACATCGTCCATGTGCAGCCCGGTGAACTGATCCGGCTCCATGCAGTTTTGCGCCGCCACCGGATTTGCGACCGAATAGCCGGTGATTGCCGCAACGCCGCACTGGCCTTCCTCGGAGATCGAGTAGTTGATCCACTGATAGGCGCAATCCGTGTTGGGCGAACCCTTCACGAGCTGCCAGGAATCGGCCCAACCCTCGGCGTTCTCTTCGGGAATGAACTCGGCGACAGGGATGCCCTGCTCCGCGAGAACGGCCGACTGATAGCCGCCCCAGGTGTTGGAGATCCACACTTCACCCGACGCGAACAGTTCGATCAGCTCGCCCGCCGTGCCCCAATATTTGCGGATGAGCGGCTTCTGCTCGATCAGCGTCTGCTTCGCCGCCTCAAGCTGCTCGTCGCTGAGGTCGTAGATGTTCATGTCGCCATTGTGTCGCGCGGCCACATAGAGCGAGCTCTTGTCGTCCCACAGCGAAACCTTGCCAGCATATTGCGGATCCCAGAGAGCGGCGAGCGAGGTCGGTGCTTCGGGGATCATGTCGGTGCGATACATGAACGGAATCGAACCCCACGTGTAGGGCACGCCCCAGAGCTGGTCGTCCATGTTGATGTTCTTCGCGTCACGGAACTGCGGGAACAGCTCGTCGAGCCGGTCGATGCGCGACGGGTCGATCGGATCGATGAAGCCGGCCGCCACGGTGACCGACGTGGTGTCGATCGAGGGCGTAACCAGATCGTACACGCCGCCGCCCGCCGCGAGCTTCGGCACGAAATCGTCGTTCGACCCGACGTAGGTCGCCGTCACTTCGCAACCGGTCGCCTCTTCGAACGGCACCACGAAACTTTCGTCGGCGTAGCCTTCCCAGGTCAGCAGATTGAGCTCCTGCGCGCCCGCGGTGCCGGTCGTGCCAAGCAACATGAGGGCAGCGGCCCCCAGCAGAACTTTTTTCATCTCGATAGTCCTCCCTGTCTCTTTTGTCGTCGATGGACCGCAACGGATTGCGGTCTGTTGCCGCATCGGACGATCACAATATGAACTGCGACGATCCGTGAAATTCTAGCCGCGCGCGCCATCCCGAGATTCCGTGATCAGTCCATTTGAGTCAAGTTCGCTGCATACCAACGATATATCGGAGATGTCGCCACCTGGCGGAATGTCGCCCAAAGCCATGCCAGGAACATGAGACCACCCGCAGAGCCCGGCCGCCCTCTAGGGGGTGGTTTGCTCCGCGCGGCGCCGGGCGATCCGCTCGGCCCGCACCCGCCGATAGCGGACGATGAAACGATAGGTGAGACGATAGCCGATCCAGGCGCCCAGGATGGCGAACGGCGCCGATCCGACCAGCATGGTCACGCCCCATTCGACAACGACCAGTCGGAACCACTCCTCGAGCTGCTCGAACCAGTTGAGTTCGGGCGACGCCGCCTCGTACCAGCGCACCGAAAAGGTCCGATAGCCGGGCAGACCGTCCCATTGGCCGAGCAGCAGGCGGCCGGTGATGAAGTAGGAGTAGAAGAGCGGGATTGCGGTCAGGACATTGGACACCGAGGTCCAGACGATCGCGATCAGCAAGCCGAAATCCCAGCGGAACATCCGCCGCGCCACGATCCAGACAAGGAAAACCGCGAGTACCTGGATACCGACGGTGGGAGAGAGCCCCCAGAACAGACCGACCGCGGTGGCGCGCGCCGCCCATTCCGGCGGGTGCGGCGTCCGCTTGAGCGGCACCAAGAACCGGTACCGCAGCAAACGCTCGAAACGGGAAAAAAAGGTGCGGCGGTCCGGTGGAGCCAAGCCTGTTCCTCTCGGCGATCGACGAAGACGGACAGCGGCCTGCTTCTGCCAAAACGGCGGAGATGCCGCAAGGCCTTGATCGCAAAGGGCAGGAGCCTGTGTCGCTATGTCACCGGCAACGGAGACCCTAGCACGAACCGCTGGCAGGTCCCGGATGGCCTCGATTGACCCTCCGGGTGCCGGCCGCCGCCATCAATTCGACCCTGCTTCGTCCGCCGGCATCGCGAAGATCTGGCCGGGGTAGATCAGATCGGGATCGCGGATCTGTTCCTGATTGGCTTCGTAGATCACGGTATAGCGCAGCCCCTCGCCATAAACGCGCCGCGCGATGCGCCACAAACTGTTGCCGGGCTGGACCACCACGCTCGTGCCGTCCGGAACGATCTCGTCGGCCTCGGCTCGCGAGAACGGCGTCTCGACGCGCGAGATCACGTTGCCGTCTTCATCGACCTGATCGATCCGCAGCCAGTGCAGGCCCGGCGCGACCGGCGCCTCGGGTCGTGCCGTCCAGCGACCGTCGGGGCCGCTCTCGGCCGTTGCGATCGGTACATTGTCGAGATAGGCGCGCAGCGTCGTGCCGACCGGCGCGCGACCGCCGATAATGACGCGGCCGTCCTCGCCATAATCGACGCTGTCGATGCTGAGTTCGCCACTCCGAATCCCTTCGCCGGGCGACGGCTCGAGCCCCTGAAGCACTTCGGCCGCCGAGCCTTCGGTATTCGGCATGATGACCGCGAGCGCCTGTGCATCGCCCGAGGCGATCTGCGCCGGATCGGGCACCACCACGACGACCACATCCTTCGATACGATTTCGGGATCGTCGCCGAACTGTGCGACCAGACCCAGCTCATGCGTGCCCGGAGCCAGCGCATGATCCGGCAGCATGACCCACTCGCCGCGCTCGTCGGCCTCGACGGTATCGAACACCTCGCCGTTCACGCGCAGCGTCACGACACTGCCCGGCGCCGCGCGGCCGGCCGCCACCAGCGTGCCCTCCGGCGTAACGCGCACGATATCGAAACTCGGCCGGCCGGAATCCCGATCCGCATCGACATCGACGGCTGCGGTATCGTCCGCAGCGCCGGTGTCATCGGCATCGTCATTGGCCCCGTCGGCGCTTGCACCGTTGTCGCTCGCGGTATCGTCCTGCGATGTGGCTGCCGCGGACGGTTCGTCCGCCGGCAAATCCGCGACGTCCTCGCCCGAGCGGCCGAGAAACAGAAACAGCGCGACCGCAATGGCCGCGACTGCAGCGACGATGCCGATAACGATGAAGCGATTCACGGGCCCTCGGCCTCCCTCTGTTGCCCTGCCGAGTCTCTTCGAGAGTACCAACCGCGGCGCCGTCTGTCATGGAAGGCAGCGCCAGGCCCCGCGAAGCCGCCGCCAGCCGCCACAAACGACGTTCAGTACTCGGGCTGTGTCGCGGCCGCCTCCTCGTTCTCGATCGCCGGCAGCGAGCGCAGATAGGCGACGATCGCGAGTCGATCCGACTCGGTGAGCTTGCTCGTGCTGTTGCGCACGACCTCGCCCATGCCGCCGCCGACCACGTCGAAATCCGGCAGCATCCCGCTCTCCAGCACGCGCAGGGTTTCGGCATCCGACCAGGCGCCGATGCCCGTCCCGATATCGGGCGTGATATTCGGGATCTTGCCGCCTTCGGGACCGTCGGCGGTACCGGCAAGCCAGCGATCGCGGTCCATCGCACCCATCGCACCGCGCGGCGTGTGACATTCGCCGCAATGCCCGAGTGCATTTACCAGATAGGCACCGCGCGCGATCTCCAGTGTCGCGCCATCGTCCGCCGCCATCGGTCCCGGATCGAAATGCAGCCATTGCCAGATCGGCAGCAGGCCACGCCAGCCGAACGGAAACGCCGCATCGTGCGCCTGGTTCTCACGGGTGACCGGCTCGAGCGAGCGCATATAGGCCCACATGTCGGCGACATCCGCGTCGGCGATCAGCGTGAACGAGGTATAGGGAAAGACCGGGAAATATGTGCTGCCGTCCGGCGCCTTGCCCTCGCGCAGAGCCCGCAGGAAATCCGCATCCGTCCAGTCGCCGATTCCGGTTTCCGGATCGGGCGTGATGTTCGGGCTGTAGAAAATCCCGAACGGCGTTTCGAGCGCGCGGCCACCGGCCAGCGGCGGACCGTCATTCTCGACATCGGTATGGCAGCCGGCACAGCCGGCGGCAGCGAAAAGATAGGCGCCCCGCGAGATCGCGGCTCCGTCCTCGTCCTGCGCGAGAACCGGACGCACGGTCAGCAAGGCCGACAGCAGTAAGGCCGGCAGCAACAAAATCGGCAGCAACAAGGCCGGCGGGAGGACAAAAATCCGGTGCCCGGCGCCCCATTGGCCCGAACGCCCGCCTCCGCTATTTTGGCGCGCGCCGATCCTGGCGCCTCGGCGCGCTGCCGCAACCGACGCTGAATTTTTCATCGCCTCCATGATCGCTCCACAGTCTGTTTGTGTCTATTGCGGCTCTTCGACCGGCAACGACCCGCGCTATCGCGAGGCGGCCGCGTCGCTCGGTCGCGCCATTGCCGCGCAGGGGCTGAAGCTGGTGTTCGGCGGAGGCGGCGTCGGCCTGATGGGCGTGGTCTGCGATGCCGTGCTCGAAAATGGCGGCTACGTGATCGGCATCATCCCCGGCTTCCTGCGCGCCCGCGAAGCGCATCGCGGCGGGCTCAGCGAACTTCATGTCGTCGAAAGCATGCACGAGCGCAAACAGATGATGTTCGAGCGCTCGGATGCCTTCGTCATCCTGCCCGGCGGTTTCGGCACGCTCGACGAAACCTTCGAGATCGTCACCTGGCGCCAGCTCGAGCTCCACGACAAACCCGTTCTGCTGGTCAATGTCGACGGCTACTGGGATCCGCTGCTCGCGATGATCGAGCGGCAGATCGAGGAAGGATTCCTTCGCCCGCAATATCGCGGACTGCTGCGCGTCGTCGATCGCGCGGAGGATGTCGTTCCGGCACTGCTCGAAGCGCCGCCCGCCAAACGTCCCGACAAACCGCAACGGATCTAGGCCGCGCGCGATGAAAATTCTGGTTCACAGTCACAATTACCTGCGCGAGGGCGCGCAGATCATCCTGTTCCGCCTGATCCGCGAACTCGTCAAGCGCCACGAGATCCATATGGTCCGCCTGATCAACCGGCCCGGGGAGCCGCTGATTGCCGAATACGAGAAACTCGGTGCGCGGTTTGTCGAGAGCGTCAGCATGCGCGACTACGACGCGCTACTCTGCAATACAATCACCGCATCGAAAGTGGTGACGCGTGCCGCCGGTCGTTGTCCCATACTGTGGTGGATTCACGAGCCGAAATTCGGGCGGTTTTACATGGAAATGCCAACCTTCCGGTTCGACGCTTACACGAAGGCGGACCGCATCGTGTTCCCGACCCAGTGGCAGGCCGATACACTCTACAAGGAACATCTGAAGGCCGATAACTGGACAGTCGTTCCCTATGGCATCGGCATGGATCTGTCCCCGCAGCCGGCGCCCTTCGAGCGCGAACCGGGCAAGTTCTATCTGCTGCATCTCGGTCGCGTCGATCGTCGCAAGGGCCAGGATCTGTCTGCCATGGCGGTCAAGCATCTCAACAATCCCGATATCCGGCTCGTCTGCGTCGGCAACCGGCCGTCCGACGATCCGTACTGCAACAAGGTCGACGCCATCGGCGCCGACATCGTCTATACTGGCAATGTCGGCGAGGCCGAGGTCGCGGCCTACATCCAGAATTGCGATGCGATGGTATTTCCGACCCGCGACGATCTCATCACGCTGGCGATCCTCGAAGGAATGTCCTTCAGCAAATGCGTGCTGGCCAGCAATTTTGGGCCGATTCCGGAGACCGTACGACATGGCGAGACCGGCCTGCTCTCACCGGTCGGCGACTGGCAGACGCTCGCCGGCAACATCCGGATGATCTACGAGGACCGCGACCTGATGACCCGGCTCGGCCGTCGCGGCCGGCGGATCCTAGAGCGCAAACACAGTTTCGATGCGCATGTCGCCGGCATGGAACGGGTGCTGAACGACATCGCGCGGCGTTAGCTTGCCAAGAGGCCCGTCGATGCTATGTTCGCGCCGCTCCGCCCGGCATCGGACCGAGATTTTCCGGCACCCGGCCGGCTGACATCGCCCCCCCCGAAGAGAAACCGCGAAGATCCATGCAAAAAATCAAAGTAAAGAACCCGATTGTCGAGATCGACGGCGACGAGATGACCCGGATCATCTGGCAGTTCATCAAGAGCAAACTGATCCTTCCCTATCTCGACATCGATCTGAAATATTTCGATCTCGGCATCGAGAGTCGCGACGCGACCGAAGACCAGATTACGATCGATGCCGCGAACGCGATCGCGAAATATGGCGTCGGCGTCAAATGCGCGACGATTACGCCGGACGAGGCGCGCGTCGAGGAGTTCAAACTCAAGAAGATGTGGAAGTCGCCCAACGGCACGATCCGCAACATTCTCGGCGGCACTGTCTTCCGCCAGCCGATCATCTGCCGGAACGTACCGCGGCTGGTGCCGGGCTGGACCTTGCCGATCGTGATCGGCCGTCATGCGTTCGGCGATCAGTATCGCGCGACCGAGATGAAGATTCCGGGCAAGGGTCGCCTGACGATGCGCTTCGAACCGGAAGGCGCCGGCGCGCCGGTCGAGCTCGAAGTGTTCCAGTTCCCCGAAGCTGGCGTTGCGATGTCGATGTACAATCTCGACGATTCCATCCGCGGCTTCGCGCGCGCCTGTTTCAATTACGGGCTCAATCTCGGCTGGCCGGTCTATCTTTCGACCAAGAACACGATCCTCAAGACCTATGACGGGCGCTTCAAGGACATCTTCCAGGAGGTGTTCGATGCCGAGTTCGCGGACCGCTTCAAGGCGAAGAAGCTGTCCTACGAGCATCGTCTGATCGACGATATGGTCGCCTCCGCCCTCAAATGGAGCGGCGGCTTCGTGTGGGCCTGCAAGAACTATGACGGCGACGTGCAGTCGGACACGGTCGCACAGGGCTTCGGTTCGCTCGGCATGATGACCTCGGTGCTGCTGACGCCCGACGGCAAGACAGTCGAGGCCGAAGCGGCGCACGGCACCGTGACGCGGCATTATCGCGAGCATCAGAAGGGCCGCGAAACCTCGACCAACCCGATCGCCTCGATCTTCGCATGGACGCGCGGGCTGTATTACCGAGGCCAGTTCGACAACACGCCGGATGTGCAGAAATTTGCCGAGACGCTCGAGAAGATCTGCGTCGAGACCGTCGAATCCGGTGCGATGACCAAGGATCTCGCGCTGCTCATCAGTCCGGATCAGAAATGGCTGACCACGCAGCAATTTCTCGATGCGCTCGATACGAATCTCAAGAAGGCGATGGCATAAGCGAGGCGAAACCAACCCACTGCGACAAAGAAGGAACGCAATGACCATTCGATCCATGACCCGGCGGGGCTTTATCTGCGCCGCGGCCGCAATCACCATCATGCTCGGCACAGGAGGCAGCGCAATGGCACTCGACCCCGAAAACACGCTCTATCTCGATCTCGAAACCGGACGGGTCGTGATCGAAATGCGACCGGACCTTGCGCCCGAGCATGTGGTGCGGATCAAGGAACTCGTGCGCGAAGGTATCTACGACGGCATCGTGTTCCATCGCGTGATCGAAGGCTTCATGGCGCAGACCGGCGATCCGACCGGCACCGGCCGCGGCGGTTCGGGCCAGAATCTCGACGCCGAGTTCTCCGACGCATCACACACGCGCGGCGCGGTCTCGATGGCGCGCGCGCAGAGCCCCGACAGCGCCGACAGCCAATTCTTCATCGTGTTCGGCGATGCGACCTTCCTCGACGGCCAGTACACCGTATGGGGCCAGGTGGTCGAAGGCATGGAGTTTGTCGACCAGATCAAGAAGGGCGACCAGTCGGCGAATGGCGTGGTTCAGAACCCCGACCATATCGTGAAGATGCAGGTCGCCGCCGACGCGCAGTAAACGTCGGCGAGCTATTGGCCGGGGCCGCGCAAACGCGCCCCGGCCGTCTCTTCCAGTTTCTCTTTCAGGTCCGGCAGATCCGCCATCAGGCGGCGGAAATCGGCGACCGATAAAGCCAGCAGCCGGCAATCCCCCATCGCGGTCACGGTCGCTGTCCGTTCACTGTCGCGCAGCAGCGCGATCTCGCCGAAATAGCTCCCGGCGCCAAGGCGCACCCGGTTCGGCTCGACATCCACTTCAACCGTGCCATCCATGATGAAATACATCGCATCGGCGGCCGCACCCCGGCGCACGACGATTTGGCCCGCCGGTACGAATTGCGGCTGAAGCAACTGCGTGATGGTGGCAATCTGGCCTGCATCGAGACCGGCGAACAGCGGAACCTTCGCGACCGACTTCCAGGTAATCACGAAATCGCGGCGTCGCAATTCGCTCGCAAAGCCGGTCGCCATGATGCCCGCCGGCACCGCAAACATCGCGATCCCCAGCAGCATGACGAAACCGCCGAAGATCCGACCGGGCGTGGTGATCGGCGTCATGTCGCCATAACCGACGGTTGCCATCGTGGTGATCGCCCACCACAGGCTCGCCGGGATGCTCGTGAACTCCGTCGGCTGCGCCTCGCGCTCCAGCAGATAGACGAACCCGGCGGCGAGAATGAGCAATACGAAGAGCGCCATCATTGCCGCGATCAGCGAGCGCCGTTCGTTGCGGATCACGCTTGCGAGCAGGCCGAGCGCCGGGCTGTAGCGCGCGAGTTTGAAGAGCGCCAGCAGTGCCGCAACTTCTTCGAACCAGGGCCTCGCGCCTGTCACCAGCAGCAACCCGGGCAACAGGGAAACCAGGTCGATGATTCCGAGTGGCGAAATCAAATAGCGCAGGCGCGCGTGCAGCGGACGTGCCGCAACCTCGGTATCGCGCGAAGGCGCAACCCAGAAGCGGAGCAGATATTCGATCAGAAAGACGATCTGGGTCGCGGCAATGATGAGGGTCCAGTCGCGCTCGGCCGCCGGCGACAGCGTGGGCAGCGTGAGCGCGGCACCGGCAACGACACAGAACACGATCGTCGCGATGAGAAAAATGCTCACAAGCCGCGCCGTCGCGCTCTCGGCGTTATGGCCATCGAGCCATGAATGAACGCGGTGGCGCAGCGAGCTTTCCCCCTGACCGGCCCGTTTGGCGGCCGGCGGGCGTCAGTGTAGCCGGTTTAGGCGCCGAGTGCCGCTTCGATCGCCTGGATTGCCTGGGCCGCCGCTGCCGCATCGGGCCCGCCGGCCTGCGCCATGTCGGGCCGTCCGCCGCCGCCCTTGCCGCCAAGCGCCTCGCTGCCGATGCGCACCAGATCGACCGCACTGATCCGGTCGGTCAGATCGTCGGTCACGCCGACGACGATCGAGGCGCGCCCGTCTTCGCGCGCGATCAACGTGACGACGCCCGAGCCGAGCTGCTTTTTGAGCCCGTCGGCCATGCCCTTGAGTTCTTTCGCCGGCACACCGTCCATCAGCCGCGAGGTAAATTTGATGCCGCCGATCTCGCGCGCATCGAGCTTGTCGTCGCCGGATGCATTGCCGCCAGAGCCGCCGCCCATCGCGATCTTCTTGCGCGCTTCGGTCAGCTCGCGTTCGAGCCGGCGGCGCTCGTCGAGCAGGGCTGCGACCCGTTGCGGCAATTCGGCCGGCTGCGCCTTGAGGGCGGACGCGGTCTCATGCAGCAGACGATCCTGTGCCCGCATGTAAGTTTCGGCGCCGCGGCCCGTAACTGCCTCGATGCGACGAACACCCGCCGCGACCGCACCCTCGCCGACCACATGGAAGAGGCCGATATCGCCGGTGCGCCGCACATGCGTGCCGCCGCAAAGCTCGACCGAAAAATTCTTCGAATCGTCGTTACCGCCCATGCCGACGACGCGCACCTCGTCGCCGTATTTCTCGCCGAACAAGGCGAGCGCGCCCGCCTTCACGGCATCGTCAGGCGTCATCAGCGAGGTGTCGACATCGGCATTGCGGCGGATGCGTTCGTTGACGATCGATTCGACCTTTTCGATCTCGTCGTCGGTCATCGGCTTCGGATGGCTGAAATCGAACCGCAGCCGTTCCGGTGCTACCAGCGAGCCTTTCTGAGTCACGTGATCGCCGAGCGTGCGGCGCAGGGCTTCGTGCAGCAGATGCGTCGCCGAATGGTTCGCGCGCAGCGCCGAGCGCCGCTCGCCATCCACCCGCATTTCGATCGCCGTCCCGCGCGCGAGCCGGCCCTTGGTCACACGCCCGATATGCACATAAAGATCGCCGAGCTTCTTCAGCGTGTCCTCGACCGCGAACTCGCCGCCATCGGCACTCACGAGAACGCCGGTATCGCCCATCTGGCCACCGCTCTCGCCGTAGAACGGCGTCTGGTTCGCCACCACCATGCCGGCGTCGCCCGCCCTAAGCGCATCGACCGCGGCGCCGTTCTTGACCAGTGCGGCAATCTGTCCCTCGGCCGTCTCGGTCGCATAGCCGAGGAAGTCGCTGGCGCCGACGCGGTCGCGAATCTCGAACCAGAGTTTCTCGGTCGCCGCTTCGCCGGAACCCGACCAGGCTTTCCGCGCGGCGGCGCGCTGCCGCTCCATCGCCGCATTGAATCCGTCGAGATCGACGCTGCGGCCCTGCCCGCGCAGGATATCCTGCGTGAGATCGAGCGGAAATCCGAACGTGTCGTAGAGCTTGAACGCGACTTCGCCGGGTAGCGCCTGATCCTGGCCGAGCGGCGTCATTGCCTCGTCGAGCAGGCCAAGGCCGCGATCGAGCGTCTGGCGAAAGCGTGTTTCCTCGAGCCGGAGCGTCTCGGTCACGATCGATTGGGTGTGATTGAGTTCCGGATAGGCTTCGCCCATCGCGCGATTGAGCGCCGGCACCAGTTTCCACATCAGCGGTTCGGGAACGCCGAGCTTGTGCGCGTGGCGCATCGCGCGGCGCATGATCCGGCGCAGCACATAGCCGCGCCCTTCGTTCGACGGCAGCACGCCGTCGGTGATGAGGAAACAACTCGCGCGCAAATGATCGGCGATGACGCGATGCGAGACCTTGTGCGGTCCGTCGGGATCGGTGTGCGACGCCTCGGCCGACGCGAGGATGAGCCCGCGCATCAGGTCGATGTCGTAATTGTCGTGCTTGCCCTGCAGTACCGCGGCGATGCGCTCAAGCCCCATGCCGGTATCGATCGACGGGCGCGGAAGATTCACGCGCTCGCCCGGCGTCACCTGCTCGTATTGCATGAACACGAGATTCCAGATTTCGATGAAGCGGTCGCCGTCCTGGTCGGGACTGCCCGGCGGCCCGCCCGGGATATGCGCGCCATGATCGAAGAAGATTTCCGAACAGGGACCGCAGGGCCCGGTATCGCCCATCGCCCAGAAATTGTCCGAGGTCGGAATCCGGATGATTTTCTGCTCGGGCAATCCGGCGATCTTCTTCCAGAGATCGAACGCCTCGTCGTCGGTCGCATAGACGGTAACCAGAAGCCGGTCCTTCGCGAGGCCGTACTCCTTTGTGATCAGGTTCCAGGCATGCTCGATCGCGACGTCCTTGAAATAATCGCCGAACGAGAAATTGCCGAGCATCTCGAAGAAGGTGTGATGGCGCGCCGTATAGCCGACATTCTCGAGGTCGTTGTGCTTGCCGCCCGCGCGAACGCATTTCTGCGCGGTCGCAGCGCGGTTGTACCGCCGCTTCTCCTGCCCGGTGAACACATTCTTGAACTGCACCATGCCGGCATTGGTGAACATCAGCGTCGGATCGTTGCGCGGGACAAGCGGCGACGACGCCACGACCTCATGGCCGTGCCGGCGGAAATAGTCGAGAAACGCCGTCCTGATCTCGTTCGCGGTCTGCATGGTCCGGTTCCGGGATGCGGGCGCAGTGCGTCAAACGAGGCCGCCTGCGCGCTGCCCTCATGTTGGCGCCGCTTCTATCCCGCGCAAGCCGAGCCTGTCCAGAAGCGGGCCGGGCGGCCGCGCGTGGCCCGCCGATCCCTACCCCGAAACGTCCTCGCCACCTGGGGCAGTCGGCGTTGCAACCGTGCCGCTGAAGGCCGCGGTCAGTTCGGTATGCGAGGTCGCATTCGCCGCATAGCCGAAAGAGCCCCGCTCCTTGAGCTCGCGGGCGGCCTGCAGGAAGCCACCGATGGCGGCGCGATACAGCGAGCCGCCGACGCTGACGCGCCGCACGCCGAGCGCCGCCAGATCCGCGACCGATGACCCTCCCGGCCCCATCACGACATTCACGGGCCGGTCGACGGACCTGACCACGCTCGCGACCTCGTCGCGGGTCCGGAGCCCCGGCGCATAGAGCACATCGGCACCGGCCTCCTGATAGGCCTGCAGACGGCGGATCGTGTCGGCGAGATCGTAGCGACCATGAATGTAGTTTTCCGCCCGGCCGACGAGCATGAACGGAAACGGCAGTGCCCGAGCAGCCTCGGCCGACGCCCGGATGCGATCGGCCGCGTGAGCCACTTCGTAGACCGGCTCTTTCCCCGAGCGCGTCGAATCCTCGATCGAGCCGCCAACGAGGCCGGCCGCAGCACCCTGCCGGATCGTCTCGGCCGCATCCTCGGGACGCGGCCCGAATCCGTCCTCGAGGTCGGCGCTGACCGGCAGATCGGTCGCCTCGACGATGGCACGCGCATTGGCGATGGTTTCCGGACGACTGACGTGATTGGAGCCGTCCGGTCGCGCCAGCGCAAATGCGAGCCCCGCGCTGGTCGTCGCGAGCGCGTGGAAGCCTAGCCCCGCAAGCAACCGCGCCGAACCCGCATCCCAGGGATTTGGGATGACGAAGCAGCCCCCCTGGTGCAGCGCCTGGAATATCCGGGCCTTCTCAGCCTGCGTTGCCATCGGTTCCTCTCCCTGTGCGTGATCCCAGATGATCCTGTTGGCCTGTCGCGTCCGCGGGCAAAAAGCGCATGGCGGAACCCTCTCTTGGCGCCGCCCTGGATCGTTGCCGCGGAATGAAGTCGCGCCGCCAAATCCTAGGGGACAACCGTCCAAACGACGAACCGCCGCCGGAGGAGGATACGGCGGCGGTTCTGATGTCGGTTCCCGACCGATATCCGGACGGGCCCGGGGTTCGGTGGCGGTCAGCGGCGCGGAAGCGCGTTGCCTCTAGTCTTCGGCGCCTTCGCTGTTATCGGCTTCGTCGTCGCCGCTGCTGGGCTTCGTATCCATCATCGCGCCGGCGACGAGCCCCGCGTTCTGCCGGATCGCCTTTTCGATGGCGAGCGCCATCTCCGGGTTTTCCTTGAGAAACTGCTTGGCGTTCTCGCGGCCCTGACCGACGCGCTGCCCGTCATAGGAGAACCAGGCGCCGGACTTTTCAACCACGCCCGCCGCGACGCCAAGATCGATCAGCTCGCCGGTCTTGGAGACGCCTTCGCCGTACATGATGTCGAATTCGACGACGCGGAACGGCGGCGCGAGCTTGTTCTTGACCACCTTCACGCGGGTCTGGTTGCCGACGACAGTTTCCTTGTCCTTGATCGAGCCGATGCGGCGAATGTCGAGCCGCACCGAGGCATAGAATTTCAGCGCATTGCCACCGGTCGTGGTTTCCGGGCTGCCGAACATCACGCCAATCTTCATGCGGATCTGGTTGATGAAGATGACCATGCAGCGCGACCGCGAGATCGAGCCGGTCAGCTTGCGCAGCGCCTGACTCATCAGCCGGGCATGGAGACCGACATGGGAATCGCCCATCTCGCCTTCGAGTTCGGCGCGCGGCACCAGGGCTGCGACGCTATCGATCACCAGCACCTCGATCGCGCCGGAGCGGACCAGCGTATCGGCGATTTCGAGCGCCTGTTCGCCGGCGTCGGGCTGCGAAATCAGCAGTTCCTCGACATTGACGCCGAGTTTGGCGGCATAGCCCGGATCGAGCGCATGTTCGGCATCGATGAAGGCGCAGACGCCGCCCGCACGCTGCGCTTCCGCGATCACATGGAGCGCGAGCGTGGTCTTGCCGGAGCTTTCCGGTCCGTAAATTTCGACGACACGGCCGCGCGGCAGACCGCCGATACCGAGCGCGATATCGAGCCCGAGCGATCCGGTCGGCACGATTTCGGTCTCGACTGCGATTTCACGCTGGCCAAGACGCATGATCGAGCCTTTACCGAAGGCGCGCTCGATCTGGCTCAGCGCCGCATCCAGAGCCTTTGATCTGTCCATCGCCTGCCGGTTTTCCTTTTCGACGAGCTTGAGCGCCGGGTTGCTGGCCATCGCACGTGCCTCCTTATTTCACAGGCGCCCCGAGAGGCGCAATGACGGCTAGTGTACCGATTTTGTTCTCGTGCGCAAGCGGAACCTGTACGAAAAGAGAACATTGGCCGGACGGTTCTTAAATATAAGAAAATAAATGATAATTTAAGGTTCCCGGACTCCGGGATACAATCTCGGATTGAGTTTCCAGAACAATTTTTCGCGCGTCTCGCGCAAGCGTGAACGAGCGAAAAATGCTGCGCGCGATGGGCCGAATCAGCAGCGCCCAAGGCGCCGCCGACCGCTCGTTCAGTCGTCGCGGCGGGTCCGCTCCAGCCGCTCGTGGCGCTCCTGCGCCTCGAGGCTGAGGGTGGCGATCGGGCGTGCCTCCAGCCGCTTCAGGCTGATCGGCTCGCTGGTCTCCTCGCAGAACCCGTAGGACCCGTCCTCGATTCGCTCGAGCGCCGAATCGATCTTCGAGATCAGCTTGCGCTCGCGATCGCGGGTGCGCAGTTCGAGCGACCGATCGGTTTCGAGCGAGGCGCGGTCGGTGATGTCCGGCTCGGCCAGACTCTCTTCCTGGAGATGCTGCAGGGTTTCCGACGATTCGCGCACCAGTTCTTCCCGCCAAGCCAAAAGCTTCTGACGGAAATACTCGCGCTGCATCGGATTCATAAAGGGCTCATCGTCCTGAGGACGATAATCGGGGGGCAGCAACGGCCGCATGTCGTTATGGGTCCTGCGCTTGTCCTTGACGGTGTCGAGATCCATTCGAAGTCCCCCTGGAAAGGCGGCGCGAGTATAGGGAAATCGCTTTAGGCTGCAAGCCTCTCTCTCGCCCACCCGATTCCAGCCATCTCCATGAATTTCCTTGACAATATTGCAAGCCAGCGGCGCGAGCCGAGTCCCGGCCGTAGGACGGGCGCACGCGGCCGGTCGATGCGGTACCCGGTTCTGCCAGGCTTCCCGCCGGCTGAGGATGACGGTGCGATACCCGAATCGACGAAGCCCGCCGGCTGGCGCCAGCAGCTTCTGGCCGGCCGGATTTGCCGATACGATCCCGGTATCGCGATGATTCTCCGGCGGGCAACAACGTGACAGGGCTGGACCTCGTACCCGGCGGCTGGGTCCGCCATCCGCAGCGGCCCGATTGGGGCCGCGGCCAGATCCAGTCGGTCGTGGGCGCCCGCATCACGGTAAATTTTGAGCATGCCGGCAAACTTCTGATCGACAGCCGCACCGTATTGCTGGAACCGTTCGATCCCGATGGGGACGCATGATCGCCCGGCGCCTTGGGGTGGCCCTGCCCGACAAGAAGTGAGGACGAGAAGGAGAACAGTCCTGTGAACTCTCTGCAGCGCCGGTTGCGGTCCTGGCTGATCGCGATCGCGATCGGCATGGCGCTCGCCGGCACAACGATCGCGACCACGACCGCGCAGGAGACGCAACCCTGCGCCGGCAACAAATCCTGCAGAGAAGCAACAGGCGTCGCCGGGCTGCCGGCGAAGGATACCGGCACCGCAGAAACCGATATCGCCGACGCCGCGTCCAAGGACTCCGCCCCGAGCGACGATGCGAGCGACGACGCGACCAGCACCGAAACGGCGCCGAGTGCGCCGACCAATTCGACCAGTTCCACGACAGGTGAAACGACCAACGACAGCACGTCCTCGGTAACGAAGTCCGACGAGGCGGCAGCCGGCGAAGCCTGTTCGGATGTTCCGGGTGTCGACGGTGTTCTCAGCTGCTATTGCGAGCTGGATGGTCTCGAGGGCGGGACCTGGGGCGGGATCTGGGGCACGCATCTCTACACGATCGATTCGACAATCTGCATCGCCGCGGTTCATGCTGGTGCGCTGAAACCCATCCTGTAGGCAGGCGGCGACACGGTTTATGCTGGCACGGTCGAGCTGCGCGGCGCGCCGGGTTGCCCGTTTTACCCCGCGAGCACCGCCAACAATGTCACGTCCTGGAGCTATTCCGGCATGTGGCAGGCGAGTTTCTATTTCCCGGCCGTGCAGGAGGGCATGTGCGATCCCGCGAGCCCGCCGGCACCGGGCACCTGGTATTGCCCCCCCGGTCCTGACCGAAGGCGTCGACGATCTCGCCTGCCATTGCACGCCCGACACGTTCGAGGTCGGTACGATCTGGGGCACCCATATCTATACAAGCGATTCGCAGATTTGCCGCTCGGCGCTGCATGCCGGCGGCGTCGGGCCCGCGGGCAGCGGCGTGCATGTCATGCGGCTCGGCGGCCAGCAATCCTGCGAAGCCAGCACGCGCAACGGCGTCAACAGCTTCAGTTACGATTCCTGGGGCACGTCGATCGGGTTCGAATGACGCCGGTCTTAGCCACAAGCGCAGCCATGCGCATCGAGTAAAGAAAAAGCGCCGGCTCGTGAGAGCCGGCGCTTCGATGTCGATCCGATGAAATTCACGCCGATCGTCAGGCCTGAGCGGATCCCTGCGAGCCCGAATTGCGACCGGTGCGGTCGGCCATGAACTGGTCGAACTCCGCCTTGTCCTTCGCCTGACGCAGCCGATCGAGGAACGAGCGGAAATCCTTCTGCTCTTCTTCGAGGCGGCGCAGCGTTTCTTCGCGATATTCGTCGAAGGCGGCATTGCCGCTCGTTTCCGAACGGGCACCGCAGGCGCCGTACCAGCGGCCGCGTGCCTTGCCCATGTCGCCGTTACCAAAGCCGCTAAGGCCAAAATGCTTCCAGTTTCCCATGCGTCCGCTCCAGATGAGGTAAGCCAGTACTGCCAGACCGGCGGGCCAGAACAGGATGAAGGCCACCAGTGTCACGCCGATCCAGGCCGGTTTTCCGAGGTCGTCGAGCTTTGCCGTGATGTCCGCCATGATCCGCGTCCATGTGAATGTTAATGACATTTACATAGCTAGGGGAAGCACCGGCGCCTGTCAAGCGCGGTCGGGGAATAAATCGATCGCGCGCCTCCGGATTCAAGATGCGTCGGCAAAACAGCGATTTCCGCACCGCGCTTTTAACGCCGCCCGCCCGGCCGGTCGGTGCCAAGGCCAGTCCCTGCCGGTCGATCGGCACGTCACCGCGCTACTTCAAAGGCAGACACCAGAAGGCAAACAGCGGCGCAGAGTCCGACTTCATGGCGTGAACGACATTCGGTTCGTTGAAAATCGTTCCGCCGATCCCCGGTTCGGTCCAGGGACCGTCGTTCTTGCGCCAGGCGCCCGGCGTCATGGCCAGATACACTTCCGGCGGCGGATGATGATGATCCGGATACCGTACGTTCGGTGCCAGCAGACTGACGCCGATTTCCGCGTCATCCCGATCTTCGAGGCCGCCCGGTCCGACGATGAAGGCATGAGCATCGGTGAACGTCGCCGGATCGTTGCCGGAGCCCATCCGGCTCCACCAGTTCAGATCCGAAGCCAGTTCCGCAACCGTCGTCGCAATAACCGACAGATCGCCCGTGCCCTTGCGCGACATATCGAGAGCCGTCGCCAGGATTTCGGGCACCGGAAGCGCCTTGATGTCCGGCGCCGGCGTTATCGGCCTCGGATCCTGGAGCGCCGCGAATATGCCACGCGCGATCGGCCACGCGTCGGTATCCGGCCGCAATCTCTCGTTAAGGGCCCGGTCCAACGCCCAGATCAGCGTTTCAATCCTGGGATCTCTCATGGCCGCCCATTTTCCTCATTTCGCCTTCAGGCATTCCTGAAAAGCAAGATCCACTTCAGCTGACTTAAACCGGTTGTGACCCATTTCTATCATTAGCCGCGTTCAGGTATTTCGGTATTGAGTCCTCGCGGGATTCGTTTCTCGGCATCATAAAATGGTAGATCAACAATTTCCGCAGCGTAGGTCTTGCCGTCTGCGCCAGTAACCTCGACTTGAGTGCCCGGGCCATGGTCCGGATCGTTCACACGAACATAACCGATCCCACAGTTAAGAAAGGGTGACCACGCCCCCGCCGAAATCTGTCCAATCTCCACTCCTCGAGCCGCGACAGGAGCCGATATCAGGGGTTCCGCTCTGGTGCAGCGGATGCCATGCAGTAATGGCGCAGCTGGCGCATCAGCCAGCGCCGCCTTGCCGATGAAATCGGCCTTCTTCATATCGACAAATGATCCGAGACCCGCCTGGAAAGGACTCATAGTGCGGTCAAAGTCCGACCCTGAATTGAGAATAGCGGCTTCGATGCGACGAATATCCATCGAATCCAGGCCGCTATGTATCATGCCGACCGCCTCTCCAGCCTTCATGAGATGCTTCCAAAGGGCGTGGCAATCCGTCTCTGCAGAGCTGTAGTATTCCCAACCAATCTCTCCGGTCCAACCGGTCCTGGAGACAATCACGCGCTGTCCCGCCATTGTCACTTCCGCGATCCCGAAATATCCAAATGGATTGGGTACGCCGTCGTCACACGCTGCGCCCAGTACCTCGAGCGCTTGCGGTCCTTGAACCTGATTGACCCAAACCTCGGGATCGGAAATCTGTACGTCGAGACCCTCTGAATGGGCGACAAGCCAGGAATAGAACTGACCTTCGGCTTGCACGTACCAGAATCGATCCGTTTCGAGCCGCATGAGGATGCCATCGACAATAAGCCCACCGTCCGAATAGCAGGCGATGCCGTAGCCGCAACGGCCTGGCTTCAGCTTTGAGATGTTTCTTGTAAAGATCTTGTCGCAGAGACGCTCCGCGTCAGGCCCCCTGATCTCAGTAGGTAGCTCACCCGTTGGAAACATGGCCGCCCGCTGGCGCAAGGCCCAGTAGTCTTCAAACCTGTCTGAATCAGCGAACGAGATGGGCATGAGCCGGCCGTTGTAGACCAGATAGGTTGCCCTTCGCGCATAGTCGAACTCGAAATAGGGTGACGTATTGTACCCATAGTTCCAGCCAGACTCCTCGTGAGAGGTGACAACATTGCGCACATGCAGGAGATTTGTGGACACGATTGTCGTGCTCCGTGAATGCGTTTTGAGATCGCGAACTTTAGATCGGCATTGTCAGTTTGCCCTGATACATGCAGCAGACTTTCCTTCCCTAGGTGGGAAATGGCGTGATGGGAGCAACCACGAAAACGGGCCACAGAGGCCGCCGATCCGAGTCACCTTACGGGTTCCGGGGGCAACCCGACCTTCACCTGATCTAGCCACGTGTAACATATCACTGAATCAGATAAAAACGACATCGGATGGATGGTTAACTTGGGAAATGTGCATTCACCGAAGCTCGACAGGATCTCGACGTCGCCGGTCATTCCTATCCTTGCGTCGCGTTTCAGCGGCGCCCGATCGTCTGGTCGGTGCCAAGTCCCAGCCCCTGCAAATAGATCAGCACCGCCGCCTCGAGCAGTTCCTCCGGCGCCATCGGCAATTTGCGCCGCGCCGCGTCGCCGCGACCGAATAGAGACGCGATGCCATGCGCGAGCGACCAGATATGAAGCGCCACCATCGATGCCGGCGGCCGCCCCGCTTTCGGCAGCAGTTCGCACAGAGCCTCCGATGCGGTGCGCAAAATCGCGAACGCCTGATCGCCGGCCTCACGCAGTTCAGTATTGGTATCGGGCGGGATGCCGGCCTCGAACATCGCCGAATAGTAGGCCGGCTCGGTTCGCGCGAAGGCGAGAAACGCCTTGCCGAGATTGTTGAAGGCGGTGAGCGTATCCGGCCTTCCGTCGTTCCATGCATTCTTGAGAAAGGCCTGGAAGCGCTCGAAACCCTGCCGCGCGACATCGGCCATCAGCGCATCGCGATCGCGGAAATGCCGATAGGGCGCTGCGGGACTGACACCGGCCGATCGCGCCGCTTCGGCAAAGGTGAAGCCGGCCGCGCCCTTCTCGCCGATCAGATCGAGCGCCGCCTTGATAAGCGCCTCGCGCAGATTGCCGTGGTGATACCCGCGCCGCCCGGCGCCATCCTCGTCGGATGCACCGCCTTTGCCCCCGTCTTTGTCGCGCCAGCCCATGTGAAGAGTTCTTACATGAAGGCAGCCGCGGCGGCTATGGAATCAGTCGCTGACCACAATCGCACCTTCGGCGATCAGCTTGCCGCGGCGCTTGCGATCGACGGTGAAGGGCGCCATGCGAGGGTCGATTTCGCCGGTGAGAATCGCTTTGGCCAACAGGTCGCCGGCTGCCGGCGCGCCCATGATGCCGTAACTCCAGCCGGCGCTGATCCAGAGATTGCGGCAATCGGGATGCGGCCCGAGCAGCGGACCGAAATCGGCCGAGGCATGAAGCAGCCCCGCCCATTGCCGAAGGACCCGGAGGCTCGCGAGGACCGGCATGGTTTCGACCAGATGCCGGGCATAAGCCGCCAGCACCGGCATGTCCGAGCGCAGCGTCGCACCGAGCATGTCGCCCGCCACTTCGCAGCCGCCGACGATTTCACCGCGGCCGGTCTGATGCACATAGACGCTGCGATCGAGCAGCACGAGCGCCGGGCCGAGTATCGGGCGCAGCGGCTCGGTCGCGCAGGCCTCGAGGCGCCAGGCGCGACCTTCCAGTTCGACGCCCGCCATCGCGGCGACCTCGCTGCTGTGACCGCCCGCCGCGATCACGACCGTGTCCGCGTCGATGCGCGTGTCGCCGATGCGGAGCCCGGTCACGCGATCGCCCGCGCGCTCGATGCCGGTCACCTTCGTCTGGTAGCGCAGGTCGATACCGTGCTCGAGGCAGGCGGCGCGAAGCCCTTTCATAACGGCATGATGCGGCGCCATGCCGCCATCGTCGAAAATATAGGCATGCTTCACAAGGCTGCGATGGAAGAGCGGCACAAGCCGCTCGAACTCATCCATCATGAGCGGCCGCGAGGCCACATCCAGCGCCCGATGCGTCGCCAGCGATTCCTCGCCAATGGCGGCGGTGCGATCGCTCTCGGCGATCACGACATAGCCGCGGCGCGTGAACATCACATTGTGCCCGAGCCGTTTCGACAGCCCAAGCCAGAGGCGATGCGAATAACTGAAGAGGCCGGTCCATTCGGGCGACGAGAACCCGGCGCGCACCATCGTGCCGTTGCGACCCGACGCGCCGCCCTGCCAGTAACCGGCGTCGACCACGACAATGCCGCGCTGGCCGCGCTCGGCGAGACAGAAGGCCAGCATCAACCCCTGAATGCCGCCACCGACGATGGCGATCGACGATTTTTTCGGCACGCCGGTCATGTGCACTCCGCCGGTTCCGGCGCAACGAGATCAGCGAGCCCGGCCGCCTGCGCCAATGTGAGTGCGCCGCGCGGCGGGCGAAAGGTCGGGTGACCAAAGCTTGCTGCCGCCGCACCCGTCGCGCGTTCCAGCATCGCCGCCAGATTGTCCCAACAGGGAAAACCCTGGCATGGACCCATGCCGCAGCTCGTCAGGCGTTTCAGTTCCTCGACATGCTGCGTCTTCGCGATGCACGCCTCGATCTCGGCCTGCGTGACGTCCATGCAGGGACAGACGAACGCGCTGCCGCCATGTCGCGGACAAAGGATCGGCTCGGATGCGTCGGCGGCCGAACCGACGATGCGCAGCCGTGCCGACGGCATACCGGGCAGCATTCTGAAGCCGCCATCGGCAGCCGCCTGAAACGACAGCGACGGATCGCTGCGCCACGGTCCTGCATGAACGACGGCATCGCAGGCGATCCGGTGGCCGGCGACCGTGGCGCCGGTGACTTCATTCCATCCGAGCACACGTTCGAGCGACGAAGCCGGCGCCTGCTCGACGATCCGAACGCCCAGGGTGGCAAAGCGCGCTGCGATCGGCGCGAGATTGCCGGTCCCGACGAGCAGCACGCTATGACCCGACGCGACGGCGTGATCGTGGGCGAAAGCCAACGCTGTTTTCAGATCCAGGACACCCGGCAGATCGATACCTGGCACCAAAGGTGGGCAGGAACGCCGACCGGTCGCGAGTACAACCTCGTTCGCCTCGACCAGCATCGCCGCCGACCCGTCGAAGGGTGCAATCCCGAGCAATGTCCCGCGGCGATAGAGGCCAAACGCTTCCGCCGACGCAACGACACGAACGGATGCCGGAAGATCGGGCAAGCCAGCGCCCGTCGCGCGGGCACTCGCACCCGGTACGCGGCCGCGCGAAACCAGCAGCACCGATTTCCCGGCGCGCGCTGCATCGATCGCTGCGGCGCGTCCCGCGGGTCCGCCGCCGACGACCGCCACTTCGAATGCGACAACTTCGCCCGGGATCGGGGCGCCTGCGCGCGTTGGATCGGGCGGATCGGCGAGGCCGGCAAGATATCGCAGCAACGATTCCCAGCGATCGAACAGCCGCGTGCCGCTCGGCAGCCATGAAGGATGCTCGAAACCCGCCTCGAACGGTTTGCGCGGCAACAGACGCATCGACCGCAGCAGATCGAACCCGGACGACGGCCAGACATTCTGCTCGCGCACATCCATCCCGTCGCGCACGACGATCCGATCGGCACGTTGATGGGGCGCGCCGTCGATGCGGATCAGCGAACCGGCCGGATAGGCGCCGGAAAGCCCGATCGACCGATGGAACTTGCGCGACGATACGAGCCGCCTAATACCGGCCCCATAGAGCGCGGCGCCGACGCTATCGCCGGCGCGCGCCTCGATGCGCCGGCCATTCCATCCCAGTGAAACCGTAACGCCTGTTGCGTGACCGAGCCGACGCATCATGTCCCCCGCGCGAGAATTCCAGGTTGGCGTCGTACCGTTTTAACGATGCGACAACGAGTGGTCGCGAAAAACCGTGACAGATCAATCCTCCACGCCCGGCCCGAAATTCCGTGCCCAGATCTCGGCGAGCGCGGGTATCTCGTCGACCGCCAGCGCGATCGCGTAGAGCTTCGGGCTGTTCGCCTTGTACCAGTCGCGGCGCGGCGACCAGCGCGACATGACCGAGACGAACAGGTCGATGGTCGAGAAGCGCTCGCCGAGAAACCACGGTGCGCCGGCATTCTGTTCGAGTATCGACAGAAGATCATAGCGATACGCATCGGCGCGTTGCTTGATCGCCGCCTGTGCCACGTCGCCCTCGGCCCAGCGCGCGGGTGCGTCGTCGATCATGTAGCTCGCATAGATGTTGGCGACGAGATAGATCTGCCAGCGCAGATACGAAGCGCGCAGCGGATCGTCGGGTGGCGGCGCCAGGGCCCCCGCCCGCGCGCGTTCGGCAATGCAAAGCAGGATGGCGCCGCTTTCGGTCATCACCGTACCGTCAGGCGTCACGATGGTCGGAAGCTGCACCATCGGATTGATGGCGGCAAGTTTGCGCCGATCGTCCGGGTTGCCACGAATGTCGACGTCAACCAGATCGTAGGGCAAACCACCGAGCTTGAGCGCCGCTTCGACCAGCACCGAGCCCCAGCCGGCGCGCGCATAGACCTCGTACATTGGACGACCTCTCTGCATCGAGGGCGGGCGACCGCCGGTTGCCGCCGCTGCGTTGTGACCACCCATGCGATACGGTTACTGGTATTGCTTGTCGGGTCCGAAATTGCGCGCCCATACGGGGCCGAGTGTGGGGATCTTGTCGACGGCCTGTGCAATCGCAATGAGCCTCGGGCAGCTTTGCTCGAACCAGGCGCGACGGGGCGACCAGCGCGTCATGATCGCGATGAACAGGTCGATGGTTGAAAACCTGTCGCCGAGGAACCAGGGCGTCCCCGTATTCTGCTCGACGATGCCCCACAGCTCCTTTCGATAGGCAATGCCACGCGCGACGATGTCGTCGCGCCGCGCCTCGTCGCCCCATCGCTCGGGATGATCGTCGATCATCGAGCTCGCATAGACATTCGCGACCAGAAACACCTGCCAGCGCAGATAGGTAGCGCGCAAACGGTCGCCCGGCGGGGGCGCCAGCTTGCCCTGCGGCGCCTGCTCGGCAATGTAGAGCGCGATGGCACCGCTCTCGGTCATCACGCTGCCATCGGGCGTCACGATCGTCGGTAACTGCACCAACGGATTGATCGCCGCAAGCTTGCGCAAGTCGTCCGGCCTGCCGCGGATGTCGATCTCGATCAGTTCGTAGTCCTGCCCCGCCAGCGTGAGCAATGCGTCGACGAGGACCGAGCCCCAGCCGGCGCGCGCATAGACCTTGTACATCGATGTTCATCCCCCGGCGTTTTCGTCCGGTCGGCAGTCTAAGACCGGGCTCACGTTCGCGCGAGGCCCGGGGCAATGCCGATCGTCGCATTTGCCAGCGGGCCGCCGCTCCCCGAAGATGGACCGATGGGGGCAGAGAAAAGCATCAATATTCTGGTCGGCACGCCCTGCTATGACGGGACGGTGTCGCATTTCTATATGCGATCCTATCTCGCAATTCTGGAGGCCTGCCGCGAGCGCGGCATCGGTCTCGAGATCATGATGCTGGCCGGCGATTCGCTGGTAACCCGGGCCCGCAATCGCATCGTCGCCGAGTTTCTCAACACGCCGCGATTCACCCATCTGATGTTTATCGATGCCGATATCGGTTATGACAGCGGCGAGTTCCTGCGGCTGGTCGAACGCGATGTCGACGTCGCCGCCGGCATCTATCCGCTGAAAGCGATCGACTGGGCGAAGGTCCGCGAACGCGCGCTGCGCGGCGACCAGGATCTGGAATCCGCGGCACTCGGCTACGTCCTGAGTGGACGGACCAGCAGCACCGGCACGATGCGCGTCGTTGCCCGCGCCGGCTTCGCCTCGGTTGACTATGCCGCGACCGGTTTCATGCTGATCCGTCGCGCGGTGTTCGAGGCGATGGCCGTGCATCATCCGGAGATCGCCTTTACCCATGCGCATCTCGCGACCGGCAGCGCGACCGCGCCGAAACAGCAGCATGCGTTCTTCGACACCTCGATCGATCGCGAGGCCGGCACCTATCTGAGCGAGGACTACACTTTCTGCCGGCGCTGGAAGGCGATGGGCGGCGAGATCTGGGTCGATCTGAAGAGCCGCCTCACCCATTTCGGCAGCCATGCCTATCGCGGCGATTTCTCGACCCAGGCGGATCGCATCGAGACCAAGTCCTAGAGGCCGGATCGGCGCATCCCGATCGCGCGCTCTGCCGCCACGATATCCTGCGGCGTGTTTGCATTGAAAAACGGATCGACCGGGGTCGCCGGAAAATCGACGACCGCAAGCCGGTAGCGCCGGATCCAGTCTTCGACCTTGCGGACGCCGTCGTCGGTCAGTGCATGCCGCAGCGCCGCGCGTTCGCCGACCGGCCAGACCGCGACGACCGGATGGGTGCGGCCATCGCTCGCGGCACAGACGATCTCAGCCCGCTCGCACTCGAGCGCCGTAAAAAGCTGCGCGACCAGATCCTCCGGCAGAAATGGCGCATCGCCCGGCACACTGACCATCCAGCGCGTATCCGGCGCGTTGGCCGCGACCCAGTCGAGCCCGGCGAGCACGCCGGCCAAAGGCCCGGCGAATCCCTCGATGCTGTCGGGCACGACCGGCAGATTCCAGCCCTCGAACCGGGCGGGATCGCCATTGGCATTGAGGATGACGGCATCGACCTGGGGACCGATCCGCGTCAGCACATGATCGAGCAGCGGCCGTCCACCCAGCGGCGCCAGGCATTTGTCGCCGCCGCCCATGCGGCGCGCGAGCCCGCCGGCAAGAACCGTCGCGACGATCACCGAACCCGCAAGGCCGGGGCGCACCATCATCGGGTGACTATATCGCGCTGCCGGCGCTTCGGCTCAACGACCCCCGCCAGCCCGATCCACCCGATCGACCCGGGAAGCTGCGGCATCCTGGCCCTTCCCCCTTTGCGAATTGGGGGCGAAATCGGCCGGTTTCCTCCCTATATTGCCCACCATGATCGATCCGTTCGGCCGCTCCATCAGCTATCTCAGGGTCTCGGTCACCGACCGCTGCGACTTCCGCTGCGTATATTGCATGGCGGAAGACATGACCTTTCTGCCCAAGGGGGAGATCCTCAGCCTCGAGGAACTCGATCGCCTGTGCAGCGGCTTCATCCGGCTCGGCGTGCGCAAGCTCCGGCTGACCGGCGGCGAACCGCTGGTCCGGCGCAATGTCATGCATCTGATCCGTGATCTCGGCCGTCATCTCGAAAGCGGCGCGCTCGACGAGCTCACCCTCACCACCAACGGCAGCCAGCTCGCGCGCTTCGCGGGCGAGCTCGCCGATTGCGGCATGCGCCGCATCAACGTCTCGCTCGATACGCTCGATCCGGACAAATTCGCCGCGATCACCCGCTGGGGCAAGATCGACAAGGTGATGCGGGGGCTCGACGCGGCGAAGGCGGCGGGCCTCGCGGTCAAGATCAACATGGTCGCGCTGAAGGGCGTCAACGAAGACGAGTTCGACCGCATGATCGAATGGTGCGGCGAACAGGGTTTCGATCTTTGTCTCATCGAGGTCATGCCGATGGGCGACATTGGCGGCGAAGACCGGCTCGACCAGTATCTGCCGCTGAGCCTCGTGCGCGCCAATCTCGCGCGGCGCTGGACGCTCGAGGAAAGCGATTATCGCAGCGGCGGCCCGGCGCGCTATGTGACGGTCGGCGAGACCGGCCGGCGCATCGGCTTCATCACGCCGCTCACCCATAATTTCTGCGAGAGCTGCAATCGCGTACGCATCACCTGCACCGGCACGCTTTACATGTGCCTCGGCCAGGACGATGCGGCCGATCTGCGCGCGTCACTGCGCCAGAGCGAGAGCGACGAGCTGCTCGAAGCGGCGATCCATGAGGCCATCGGCCGCAAACCAAAGGGCCATGACTTCGTCATCGACCGCCACCACAACGCACCGGCCGTCGCACGCCATATGAGCGTGACCGGCGGCTGACCGCCGACCTTCGCCCTGATTTTTGTTGTGTGAAGAAATACGTGACCGGCGGCTGACCGCCGGTCACGCCGGTATCCCTTGGATCGCGGACTATTCGATCGTGATCTGGTGCGCGAACTCGTCGCCGTCGCTGATCGTGAGCTGTTCGAAGCCCAGCATCTTCAGCAGATCGAAGAACGTCGCATGCTCGGCGAGCGTGTTCTCCTGGAAGAACTTCGAGAGACGCGACTGCGCGGTCAGCATCGCGAGCAGCGCGCGCATGCGATAGAGCGTGTCGTAGCGATCGTCATGGAGCGCGATGATGATCATCTTCTCGGCTTCGGCGCCCTTCGCATAGACCGCATAGTCCGGCGGATAGGGCATGGTCAGAAGCTGCTGCGTCAGGCCGGTGACGAAACTGAGCCGGCGCACACGATCGCTGTCGGCCAGGGTGACGACGCGCGCCGTGTAACTCTCGCTCGTCTGCGGCGTCGGATAGTAATATTCGGCGTGGCGGTCATCGCTGACCTCCTGGGCGCTCGACACGGCCATCGGCGCTGCCAGCAACAAGGCGGTCGCCACCGCGAATCCCATGTGACGCAATCCAGCTTTCATCTGCAGTCCCCTTCAAGGCTCGGCCCAAGTGATTTCGGCGCGACATTGTCGGTTTTGACCCCTTCTGGCAAGCGCCGAGGCGCCGGTAAGCGCGATTTCCGGGGCTGGCGCCGCCCGGCTGGCCGGCTGTAGGCTGCCCGCGCATTGCCGAGGCGGAACGGGCTTTATGGCGCAAAAGACGAACTCCATCGCCTTCGCGGCGGCCGATACCGAGGAAGCGCAGAACGCACTCCGGCGGCTGACGGCGCGTTACGGCAATGCCAAGGCCGAACAGGCGACCGCCATCGTCGCGCTGGGCGGCGACGGGTTCATGCTCGAGACACTGCATCGCTGGATGGGCCGCGGCGTCGCGATCTACGGCATGAATTGCGGCACGGTCGGTTTCCTGATGAACCAGTATGACGAGGACGGGCTCGACGAGCGGCTCGTCAATGCTGTCGCGGTTTCGCTGTTCCCGCTTTTGATGATCGCGCACACAGCGGACGGGCGCGAGGTGCGCGCCCACGCGATCAACGAGGTGGCGCTGCTGCGCCAGACGCGCCAGATCGCCAAGATCGCAATCTCGGTCGACGGCATCGTACGGATGCCGGAACTGTTCTGCGATGGGGTCATGGTGGCGACGCCGGCCGGGAGCACGGCCTACAATCTTTCGGCACACGGGCCGATCCTGCCGCTCGGCAGCAAACTGCTCGCATTGACGCCGATCAGCGCGTTCCGACCGCGACGCTGGCGCGGTGCGCTCTTGCCGGAGAAGGCCGAGACACGGTTTGAAATTCTGGAAGCCGCGAAGCGCCCGGTCAGCGCGGTCGCCGATTTCACCGAAGTGCGCGACGTGATGGATGTCACTGTGCGCACCGACCCCGATGTCGCGCTCTCGCTGCTGTTCGATCCCGAACATAATCTGGAGGAGCGCATCCTGCGCGAACAGTTCGAGCCCGACGCAGTCGCGCCGTTCGCCGGGCGGCCGCCGGCTTCGGCCGGCAGCACGCCACGGCGTTCGACCAAAAACTAGGGAAGCCGATTGCCGGTCGCGATCGTCGTTTCGCGTGCGAAACCGGCAATGGATTCGAGCAGAATGTTGATCGAACGGCGCAGCGCCGCGAAGTCTGCGTTCTTCTCGACGCGTTTCTCGTCCATATAGAGCCCGCGCCGAATCTCGATCTGTAAACTGTGCCGCTGCTCGGCCGGTCGGCCATAGCGATGCACGATCTCGCCGCCCTTGAACGGGTCGTTCAGCGCGACCGAGTGCCCCATCGCCTGCAGGCAGTCCCGCACATGCGCGGTGAACGCGCTTGCACAGCTCGAGCCGTCAAGGTCGCTGAGTACGAAATCCGGCCGCGCCTGGCCGCGGCTCATCGATCGCATCGAGTGGCAGTTGAGATGATAGACGCGGCCGAAGGTTCGATGCGCCTCATCGAGCAGCGCGCCTAAAGCCGCGTGATAGGGCCGGTGATAGGTCTCGACCCGACGATGAATCTCATCGAGCGTGAGCGTTCGGCTATAGATCGATTCGTACGGACCCAGCACACGACGCACAACGCCGAGCCCCCATTCGCTGCGATAGGTCGGGCGCGCATGGTCGGGCAGCGGTTCGTCGATCAGCCCGGCATCGATATCGTGCTCGTGCCGGTTCGGATCGACATAGGCGCGCGGAAACTCCGCCGCGAGGAACGACACCCCGAAGCGCGGCGCATCGCCGAACAGCTCGTCGACCCAGGCATCCTCCGCGCGCCGCATCGTGGCGTGCGGCAGACGATGGTCGAAATCGTCCGGATAACGCCGGCCGCTATGTGGCGAATCGACGACCAGAGGCGCCCGGTCCGGCGCATCGCGCAGCGGTTCGCGGCGGGTCAGAATGTCCGCGAGCGAGGTCTCGCTTGCATCCGACCTCGCCTCTGGCCAGCATGGGCCTTCGGCCGCCGGCCGGTCGTCGTTCCGGTCTTTCATAGAACGACTGCTTTACCCCACCTGACGCAGGATTTGAAGAAGCATCCCATGGCTCCGTCCGTTTCCGCCCAAAGTCTCGACATGATCCGCCGTCTGATCGGCTTCGATACGACCAGCCGCAACTCCAATCTCGAACTGATCCATTACGTCCAGGCCTATCTCGAAGGACATGGCGTCGTTTCGACCCTGGTCCATGACGAGACCGGGACGAAGGCCAATCTCTACGCCACGCTCGGGCCGCAGGACCGGCCGGGCATCGCGCTCTCGGGCCATACCGACGTGGTGCCGATCGACGGCCAGGAATGGGGCACGGATCCCTGGAACGTCATCGAAAAGGATGGACGCCTGTTCGGTCGCGGCACCTGCGACATGAAGGGCTTTGTCGGCATTGCGCTCGCCATGGTGCCGCAATTTCTGAAGCGCGACCTCAAGACGCCGATCCATCTCGTGCTGTCGCACGACGAGGAGGTCGGCTGCGTCGGGGTGCGCCGGCTGATCCATATGCTCAAGGATATGCCGGTGAAGCCGCGCGCCATCATCATCGGCGAACCGACCCAGATGAAAGTCGTCATCGCGCATAAGGGCAAGCTCTCGGTGCGCTGTCACGTGCGCGGGTACGAGGCGCATTCCTCGCTGGCACCAAACGCCGTCAACGCCATCGAGTATGCCGCGGACGTCATCGTGTTCCTGCGCAAGATGGGCGAGCGCTTCGCAACCGAAGGCCCGTTCGACATGGAGTACGATATTCCGCACACCACGGTTCATACCGGCATCGTGCAGGGCGGCACGGCACTCAACATCGTGCCGAAGGATTGCTCCTTCGATTTCGAGTTTCGCTATCTTCCGCATATCGATCCGGCCCTCCTGCTGCGCGAGGTCCAGGACTTCGCCGAAAAGGAAGTGGCGCCGCGTATGCACGCCAAAATCGCCGACACCGGCTTTCGTTGGGAAGACATCTCCGCCTTCCCCGGCCTCGACATGCGCGACGATGCCGAGATCGTGGCGCTCGCGAAGGCGCTCTCCGGCGCGAACAGCACGACCAAGGTTGCTTTCGGCACCGAGGCCGGTCTGTTCCAGAACGCGCAGTTCCCGACGATCGTCTGCGGGCCCGGCAGTAACGAGCAGGCGCACAAGCCGAACGAGTTCGTGGCGATGGAACAGCTCGCGCTGTGCGAACAGTTCATGCATCGCCTGGCCGATCACGTCGCAGGCGTTCGCTGATCCTTCCGGCGGCCGCGAGCGGGCGGCGGCCACGTTACGGGCCTAAGGTTGCATGAGCACGGTTCCGAACCAGACGCCCGGTGCACAGTCGCCGCCACGCGCCTTTCGAATTCTCCTCGGCCTCTTCATCGGCGCGACCGGGGGGCTGCTGTTCTATCTCCTGCATATGCCGCTGCCCTGGATGATCGGCGCGATGGTGTTCAGCACCATCGCCGCGGCAGCCGGTGCGCCGATCGCTTTCTCGTTCCGCCTGCGCACGCTGATGATCGTGGTGCTCGGCGTGATGCTCGGCAGCGCCTTCACCCCGGATCTGCTCGCGCATATCGGCGCCTGGACGGTCAGCATTGTGGTCATGCTGCTCTATGTTCCGGTCTCGACCGCGATCGTGCACCGTTACTTCGTGCGGGTCGGTCGATACGACAATGTCACCGCCTATTTCTCGGCGGCACCTGGCGGCCTGACCGAGATGGTTGTCGCGGGGGCGCAATATGGCGGCGACGATCGCATGATCTCGTTGAGCCATGGCACGCGCATCCTGATGATCGTGCTGATCGTCTCGTTCGGCTTCCGGTTGTTCGGCGGCTATCAGCCAAGCGGCGCCAGCACCATCGGCGAGCCATTGCTCACGCTCGCGCCGTTCGATCTGGCGGTGCTCGCCGCTGCGGGTCTGGTCGGCTACCTGATCGTAAAACCGTTCAAAGTTCCCGCGGGCGCGCTGGTCGGTCCGATGCTGATCAGCGCCGCGTTGCATTTCTTCGAGGTGACATCCTCGCGCCCGCCGCTCGAACTCGTAGCCGCGGCCCAGATCGTCATCGGTTCGGCGATCGGCGCGCGTTTTGCCGGCACCTCACATCGCACGATCCTGCGTGCGATCGCACTCTCCTTCGGTGCGACGGTCCTGTTGCTCGGTATCACAGCCTTGTTCGCCTTCGGGGTTGCCGCGATAACCGGCCTTCCGATCGTACAGGTGCTCCTCGGTTACGCACCGGGCGGCATCGCCGAGATGAGCCTGATTGCTCTTTCCCTCGGGGTCGATCCGGCCTTCGTCTCGACCCACCATGTCGCCCGGATCTTCATGATCGTTCTGACGGCCGTGCCATTTTTCCTGCTGCTCGGCCGAATCGGCCGCTATCGCGACCGCAATCGCCCTGTTGGCCCGCCCGACGAACAGGCCTAGAATTCTCGCCATGCGAGTGCTGCTGTCGGCACTGTTTATTCTCCTGGCCGGCGTGGGCGAAAGCACCGCGGCGAACGATCGTGATGTTGCCTTGACCTGGGAAGAGGCAATTATCGCCGTGCGCATCGAAACGCCGGACCTGCGGCGCGTCGTCCTCGGCGGACGTATCGACGCCACCTATATCGCCGACATCCTGCACGGCATGTCGGCGGAGAATCCGCAGCCGGCGATCATCTTCATGCATGATTGCGGCCACAGCTATAACGATCCCGAATCGCGCCAGCAGATCAAATTCATGGCGTCGCTTGGTTACATCATCTTCGTGCCCGATAGTTATGCCCGCCCCGATCGACCAGTCTCCTGCGATCGCGAAGAGCGGACGATGGCGCCCGACGTCTCGCATGAATTGATTCACGAATTGCGCCACGAAGAAGCGCTCTACGCGATCGAGCAGGTCCTCAAGCTTCCCTGGATCGACCGCAACAAGATCTATCTCGGCGGCGCCGGCGAAGGCGCCGATGTTGTTTTGCAGATCGAGCATGAAGCGCTGGCGGGTCGCTTCGCGGTCTCGCCGAGTTGCACCTACGACGTCCGTCACGTTCCCGGTACGCCGACCCTCATCCTCCGGTCCGATCGTGACGTCTGGTATGACCCGGATCACTGGCCCGCGGCTATCGGCGCCTGCGAGGCGGCGTTTCGCGCCGACACCAGCACGGAGATCGTCGTGGTGAGCGGCGCGCTGCACGATCCGCTGATCTATCCCGAAGCGCGCACGCGGTTCTGGAATTTTATGGTGCGCGCCGCCTTCTTCTAAGGCGTTCCGTTTTCACGCAGTTCGATGGGACCCGGTGCCTGCCCGGCCCGGTAGCGTTCCGCCATCGCGATCAACGCAGCATCGAAAGCGCGCGCATAACCAGCCGCATCGAACAAGGGCAGCTTCTCACGCCCGTCGCACAACCGCCGACGCAACGCGCCGAGACGCGCGCGGTCCGACAACAACGACACGCTGCGCTCGACATAGTCAGCTACCGTCTCGGTGACGAGCTCGTCGAGCCCCGCCGCTGCCAGCGCGCTTGCCGCGACCCGCGAGGCGAAATGACGGCCGCGCAGCGCGATCACCGGCAGGCCGGCCGCCAGCGCGTCAATCGTGGTCGCATGCCCATTGAAAATCCGCGTATCGAGCGCGAGGTCCGCATGCGACAGGCGCGCAAGGTGAACAGCGCGGTCCGGCCGGTCGGCGAACACCAGCCGTGCCGGATCGACATGGCGAGACACGGCTTCGCGGCGCAGATTGCCGGCCACCAGATCGTTGTAGCGATGCAACCAGAGCACCGCGCCGGATATGCGCGTGAGAACTTCCATCCACGCATCGAACAGAACCGGCTCGATCTTGTAGCCGTTATTGAACGAGGCCAGCACCGGGGCCTCCGCCGGCAGGTCCCAATCGGCGCGCGTACCGGCATCCGCGACCGGTCCCGACGCGATCGCCGGCAGATAGCAATGCGGCAGCCAGACCGGATGTTCGGTGTAATGCGGTCGATGTTCGGGCGGCAGCACGATCCGGTCGGCGATGATGTAGTCGATGAAACCGGCGCCGCTGCTGCCGGGAAAGGCGAGGAAGGTCGCCTGCACCGGCGCCGGACGCGCCGCCATGATCTCGAGCCGCTGCCCCTGCGTGTGGCCCTTGAGATCGATCAGCAGTTCGATTCCATCCTTTCGGATGCGCCGCGCCGCGGCCTGGTGATCGAGGCCCGCGATATCGACAAAGGAGTCGACGGCATTGCGAATTTGCGCCCGCGTCGCGCTGCCATCGTCCCGGCCCCAGGAATAGGCGCTGACGTGAAACCGCGATCGATCATGTCGGGCGAGCAGCCCGGCGATGAGCTGACCGACCGGATGATCCTGCAGGTCGTTGCTCAGATAGGCGATGCGGATCGGCGCACCGGCCGCCGCGCGTGCCGTAACGGGTGCCAGCATCGCGATGCGCGCGAGCGGACCGGTCCAGCCACGCGCGATTGCGAGATTGTTCGCCGGATCCTCGATGCGCGCGACATTGGCGAAAGCCGGCTCCGGCGGCACCGTGCCGGCGGCGAGTGCCGCGTCGTTCGCCCGATCGAGCCGCGCGCCGAGTGCCTGCAATTCGCCCCAGTCGCAGGCCTGCTGCAGTTGATGCACCAGATGCGCAAGCGCCGGGCCGTTATCCGGTTCGATCTCGAGCGCCGCGCGCAACTGCGCAATCGATTCGGCGGCGGCGCCGGTATCGCGACACAGGCTGGCAAGCGTCAGCCGCGCGATGGTCTGGCGTGGATTGAGCGCGATGGCTCGCCGCGCGCATTCGATCGCCTCTTCGACGGCTCCCTGCGATTTCAGGACGGTCGCGAGCGCGCTCCACCCTTTGGCATAGAGCGGCCGCACCGCAACGGCGCGCCGGAACATGGTCAGCGCCGGATCGAGCCGGCCACTTTCCTGATGCAGACGGCCCAGATTGTGGAGCGCCTCGACATGATCGGGCGCGGCGGCAATCGCGGCGCGAAACCGTGCCACCGCTTGGTCGCCCCGTCCGGTGCGGCTCAGCAAATTCCCGTGATTGAACAGCAGACCCGGATCGCGCGGGGCGATATCGAGTGCGCGGCCGAACAGGGCATCGGCCTCGTCGAAGAATCCCTGGCGCGCCAGCACGACGCCGAGGATCTGCATCGCATCGACCTGATCCGGCTGCGCTGCGAGCAGTGCGCGGCAGAGGGAAGCGGCGCGGTCGAAATGCCCTTCCTGCTGCGCGGCGACGGCCTGGGCCAGCGACGCGGGCTGATCGTCGTTCGGATCCGGCGCGGCTTCATCCATGACGCAGACAAGCTATCGGGCGTCGTTGCGGCCGTACAGGGCGCTTCCGCCCTTGTTGCGACACGACAGGCGGCGGCGTATCATCCGTCTCGCGACGGTTCCCATGATTTGGGATTAATAGGGAACAGGGTGCGGCGACGATCCGAAGCGGGATCGCCGCCAATGCCTTGGCTGCCCCCGCAACTGTAAGCGGCGAGCCGGACGCCATTTCTGCCACTGGGTAACCGGGAAGGCAGGCGTTCAGCAACGACCCGTGAGCCAGGAGACCTGCCGGCGCTGCGTCACTCATCCATGAGGCGGGGAGCTTCTCGTGGATCGGACCCTCGGGTCGGGTGGCGTACGTGAAACGTCGCCGCGACGAGGGGTTCCGGTGGGGGTGGTCGCCAATCATTTACGATGGGGACGAGCGTTTCGTGTTCCGGCCAGCGTCGGATGCGATCGATTCGTGCTGCCTCCTGTGCCGTGCCGACGTCGGGCGATAGCGCAACGTCACGGCAGCGGCAGGGAGGCCAACATGACGCAGATTCAAACCGACATCGCACCGACACGCAGACGACGCCTTCGATACGGAACCATTATCGGCATGACCGTGGCCGGTCTCGCCGCCAGCCCGTCTTTCGCGGCACAGGACGACGAAGAGAACGATTCGACCTTCCCCGAAACCTACGTCACCGCAAGTCAGGTGCCGGTACCGGCCGAAGCGGTCGGCAGCGCCGCCAGCGTCGTGACCGATACGCAGATCGAGCAGTCGCAGGAACGCCATGCCGGCGAAGTCCTGCGCCGGGTACCCGGCATTTCGGTCAACCGCACCAGCACGGTCGGCAATCTGACCCAGGTCCGTATCCGCGGCGCCGAAGGCAACCAGACGATGGTCATCATCGATGGCATCAAGGTCAACGATGTGGCGATCGGCGACGAGTTCAACTTCGCCCATCTCCTCACCTACGATATCGGCGAAATGGAAGTGCTGCGCGGCCCGCAAAGCTCGCTCTATGGCAGCGACGCGCTGGGCGGCGTCGTGAGTGTCGGGACAAGGCGCGCGACCGAACCGTTCGAGGCCGGGCTGGTCGCCGAGGGCGGTTCGTTCGGCACCGGTGCCGGCAGTCTGCGGCTTGGCAGCGCCGGCGAGAATTACGACATCGCGTTCACGACCAGCTATTTCCGCACCGATGGTTTCAACATCGCCAACGATGGCGGCGAGGACGACGGATCGAACGTCCTCAACAGCTCGCTTCGGGGCGGATTTTCACCCACGGAGAATCTGTCGTTCGATTTCTCGGGTCGAATCGCAACCGGCAGCAACGAGTTCGACAATGGCGATCCGACCAGCGACAATCCGATGCTTCAGACCGATTTCTTCAACTTTTATGGCCGCGGTCAGGGCGCGCTGACGCTGTTCGATGGTGCCTGGGAGCATATCCTCGGAACCTCGATCGTCGACACGGCCAATGACGGCGAGCCGGGGAGCGACTTCGCCACCGACACATACGGCGAGACGTTCACGACCGACTATCAGACCAACGTCTTTTTCGACACGCCTTCCTTCGCGGATGCGGCCCATACGCTGAGTTTTCTAGCCGAACGCCAGTATGTCAGTTACCGGCAGCAGGGCCGGGTATCGATGTTCGGCGATCCCAATTTCGAAACCCACGCCACCAATTACGGCTATGCCAGCGAGTACCGGATCTCGCTGTGGGACAATCTGTTCCTCTCCGGCGCCGTCCGCCATGACGATACCGAATTGTTCGAGTCCGCCACGACATGGCGAACGACGGCTGCCTATCTGTTCGAGGATTACGGCACGCGGCTGCATGGCAGTTACGGGACCGGCGTCAAGAACCCGACTTTCATCGAAATCTACGGTCTGTTCGGCGACTTCATCGGCAATCCATCGATTCAGCCGGAAAGCTCGAAGGGCTTCGATATCGGTGTCGAGCAGAGTCTGTTCGATGACCGGCTGATCGTCGACGTCACTTACTTCAACCAGAATCTCGAAGACGAAATCGTGAATATTTTCGTGCCCGACGGCATGGGTGGCTTTGTCGGCACGGTCGTCAACCTCGACGGCGAAAGCGAGCGTCAGGGCGTCGAGGTCTCGCTCAACATCGAGCCGTTCGAAGGGTTCACTCTCTACGGCGCCTATACCTATCTCGATGCGGACGATCCAAACGGCATAACGGAAATCCGTCGCCCGAAGCATGTCGCCAGCCTGTTTGCGAATTACGAGTTCTTGGAAGAGCGCGCAAACATCAACCTGGGCATCGAGTATAACGGCGAACAGACCGATACCGATTTCGGCATGTTCCCGTCGGTCACCCGCACGCTGGACGAGTTCGTTCTCGTATCTGTCGTGGGATCCTATGAGCTTACCGAAAACATCGCCTTGTTCGCGCGGGTCGAAAACCTGCTTGACGAGGACTACGAGGAAGTGTTCGGCAACAACACGCCCGGCATCGGAGTCTATGGCGGCTTCCGCGTCGGCTTCCAGTCAGAGTGATCGAATGAAAGAATCGATCCGCCGGGTAATTCGCATCGCGGTCGCCATGTTTCTCGTGGCGACGTTCGCCCCCACGACTGTCGATGCGAAGCCCGCGCGGATCGTTTCTCTCAACCTCTGTATCGACGGGCTCCTGCTCGATCTGGCCGAACGCGATCGGATCGCGGCGGTCACCTATCTCAGTTTCAAGCCGGCCTATTCGCTGCGCGCCGACGAGTTCGAGGGGCTGACCGCCGTTTACGGTCTCGCCGAGGAAGTGCTCGCCCTCGAACCGGATCTCGTGCTGACTGGTCCCTTCTCGCCCGGCAATACGACGCGCATTCTCGAAAAGCTCGGCTATCGCGTGGTCGAATTGCCGGTCGCCAATTCGATTGCCGAGATGCGCGCACTGATTGTCGAAGTCGCTGCTCTGATCGGCGAGGAAGAAGCCGGCGCCGCGATGTTGGCCTCGATCGACGAACGCCTCTCCGCCCTGCCGCCTTTGCCGACCCAGCCGCTGCGCGCCGTGCTCTATGGCGCCAACGGCCTTACCGCTGGCGCCGATACCCTGGCGGAAGACGTACTGCGCCGGGCCGGATTCTCGAGCATGACGGCCGATGCGGGCATTTCCGGCTGGCGCTGGATCGATCTCGAAACCTTGCTGACCACGCAACCCGACGTGCTGGTGATGAACAACCCGGACGAGGGCCCGCCTTCGGTCGGCCGCGCGGTTCTCTCTCATCCCGCCCTTGCCCGCTTCGCCGAGACACGCAGCATCGTGACGCTCTCCGAAAGCGAGTGGGAATGCGCCGGCCCCGCGACGATCGCCACGATCGAGCAGCTTGCAGCCGCGCGGGTTGCGCTGGACAAGGCGAGCGCGCCTTGAGTGCCGTCATCGCCCGGAACACGTCGCGCGAGCGCGGCCTCCAGATCGGCATCCTGCTCGCGGTGCTGATCGTGGTGTTGTTCGTGATCTCGCTGGGCACGGGCCGGGCCGCGCTCGGCCTTGGCGAACTGCTGATCCGCCGCGTCTGGGAAGACGACGAGCTGCTATGGATCGTGCTCTCGGAGATCCGTCTGCCGCGCGCCATTCTCGCGATCCTGGTCGGCGGCGCCCTTGGCCTGTCGGGCGCGGTCCTGCAGGGCTATCTGCGCAATCCGCTCGCCGAACCGGGGTTGATCGGCGCTTCCTCGATGGCCGCCTTCGGCGCGGTGCTGATGCTCTATTTCGGTGTCGCGTCGCAATTCGTCTGGGCCTTGCCGGCGGGCGGCATCGCCGGGGCGCTGGTCGGGGTCACCCTTGTTTACATGCTGGCCGGGAACGCTGCGGGCCCGCTCACGCTGATTCTCGCCGGGGTCGCCGTCAACGCGCTGGCCGGCGCACTCACCTCGCTCGCCCTCTCGCTGGCGCCGAGTCCCTTTGCGGTGCAGGAAATCGTGTTCTGGCTGCTCGGCTCGCTCGCCGACCGCAGCTTCGATCATGTCTGGCTGGCGCTACCTTTCATTGCGGCCGGTTGCGCGATGCTGTTTGCGACCGCGCGCGGGCTCGATGCGCTGACGCTGGGCGTGGATGCGGCCGCAAGCCTCGGCGTGCGCCTGCCGCGGCTGCAGGTACAGATCGTGCTCGGCACCGCGCTCGCCGTTGGCGCCGCGGTGTCGGTCGCGGGCATCATCGGTTTTGTCGGCCTCGTCGTACCGCATTTGCTGCGTCCGCTTGTCGGCAACCGGCCGGCACCCTTGCTCGGCCTTTCCGCACTCGGCGGTGCGGCACTCACGTTGGCTGCCGACATCGTGGTGCGGCTCATTCCTTCCGGCCTCGAACCGAAGCTGGGCGTGATCACCGCGATGATCGGCGCACCGTTCTTCCTGTGGCTTCTGATGAAAACCCGGCGGACCCTCGCATGAGCCGAATCGACGCCCAAGCCCTCTCGGTACGGCTCGGCCGCCGACGCGTTATCGAGAACGTGTCGCTGGCGATCGGAGACGGCGAGATGGTCGGACTGCTCGGCCCGAACGGCGCCGGCAAGACGACGCTGCTGCGCTGTCTCGCCGGGCTGTTGCCGGGCTATTCCGGAACGGTGAATTTCGACGGCGTGCCGATCGGCGACGTCGAACGCAATGCGCTCGCGCGGCGGCTTGCCTACCTGCCGCAGAGCGCCGAATGCCATTGGCCGATCTCGGTGCGAAATCTCGTGGCGCTCGGCCGGCTGCCGCATCGCTCCGCCTGGGGTGGATTCGGTCCCGCTGATCGCGTCGCCATCGATCGTGCGATCGAAACCGCCGACCTCGCGGCGCTCGCGGAACGGCCGGTCAATGAACTGTCGGGCGGCGAACGCACGCGCGCGATGCTGGCACGCGCGCTGGCGACCGAACCGGCGAGCATTCTCGCCGACGAGCCGATCGCCGGCCTCGACCCCGCGCATCGGCTCGATGTCATGGCCCTGTTGCAGCGGCTCGCCTTGTCCGGTCTTGCGGTGCTCGTGGTGCTGCACGATCTGACGCTGGCCGCACGTTATTGCCATCGCCTGATCCTGCTGCGCGACGGCCATGTGCAGGCCAGCGGACGTCCTGCCGACGTTTTCACGCCCGGCCTTCTGGCCGATGTGTTCGGCGTGCGCGCGCATATGGCCGAACTCGCCGATGGCCCCCTGGTCGTGCCGGTCGAGCGCCTTGCCGATCCATCGACGTCGATCCCCGGAGCGCCGCGATGAATGCCGGTTTCGCGGAATGGGGCACCATCGCCAAGACCGTGGCGGGCGGCGGCACGTTCGGACGCGGCGCATTGCTGTTGTCGATCGTCGTCCATGGCGGGCTCGCCGCCGCCTTCATCGGCTGGAGCGAACCGCAAGCGACGTCGCCGCAGTCGGTCCCGGTCGCCATCGTCGCCGTCGCATCCGCGCCGGCCGAAGCCGGCGACGCCGCACCCGCATCCGCTCCGCCCGCAATCGCGCAGGCGCCGCACCAGCCGGCTTCTCCGCAACCGCGCGCGGCTGAAACGCCGGCCGCACCGATTGTCGAACGGCCGATCGAGGCGGCAATGGACGAACCGGCGCCCCCCGAACCCGAGCCGGTCCGTGAGGCGATCTCGCCCGAGCCAGTCGTGGCGCCACCGCCCGAGCCCGCTATCGAGCCACCGCCCGCGCCGGCAGCGAAACCGGCCGAGCCGCCCGCCGAACCGATCGCGGAACAGATCATCGCAACCGAACCTGTCGCCGAACCGGACGCGGAACAAATCGCCGCGACCGAACCTGTCGCCGAACCCGCCGGTGAGGCTGCAGCCGATCGACCCTCGATCACAGAAATGGCAACCGACCCCGCACCCGCGATCGTAGCGTCGACGGCCGGACAGACCGCGGCGCTGCCCGATCCGGCGAGCGCGCTTGGCACCGTGCCGGACGACCTTGAAGGCGGCGGCACCGCGTTCGAGCCGGCTCGCCATGACCTCACCGCGCTCAGCAATCTCGAACCGGAGTACCCCTGGGCCTCGCGCCGCGCCGGCGAAGAAGGTCGCATCTTGTTACGGGTGGAGGTCAGTGCCGACGGGACTGTCGACTCGATCAACGTCGCCGAAAGTAGCGGCCATCGCCGCCTCGACGAGGCGGCACTCGAGGCGGTTCGGCAATGGCGCTTTGAACCGGCGCGGGTAGGCGAACAGGCGGTCGCCACCAGCGTCACCGTGCCGGTCACGTTCCGGCTGGAATAGTCTGCGACCCGATAAGCCGGACCAATCCCAAAGAACGGGCCATCGCCAGATCTGGTCCATTATTGCGCCCCCGTTCCAGCTTTACCCCTTCCCCCGCGCCTTCCGGCCTCATTCGGACGCCATCTTGCGCGGCCCGATGGCCGGCCTAGAATCCTCCTGCAACCGACGCGAAAGGCCGCCGCGGGGCGGACCCGCATCGGGCGAAAGAAAGGGAGAGTTCATGGTCCATCTGAGATCGCGGCTTGCCTGGCGCCTGCTGGGCGCTGCCGTCCTCGTCGCCTGCGCCGGCACCGCCGCGCAGGCCGACATGCTAACGGAGATCGGCGAAGGCGAAGGTGTCGTCGATATCGTGGCCTGGCCGGGCTACATCGAACGCGGCGAAACCGACCCGGCGTTCGACTGGGTAACGGATTTCGAGGCCGCGACCGGATGCGAGGTTCGCATCAAGACCGCGAACACCTCGGACGAGATGGTCGCGCTCATGAACGAAGGCGGCTTCGATCTGGTGACCGCTTCGGGCGACGCCAGCGTGCGGCTGATCCGCGGCGAGAAGGTACAGGAGATCAACACCGATCTGGTTCCTAGCTGGAGCACGGTCGACGAGCGGCTGCAGAATTCGCCCTGGCACACGATCGACGGCAAGCATTACGGCGTGCCCTATCAGTGGGGCTCGAACGTGCTCGCCTATAATACGACCGTGTTCCCCGAAGCGCCGACCAGCTGGTCGGTTGTGTTCGAGGAGCAGAACCTGCCCGACGGCCAGACCAATGCCGGCCGCGTGCAGGCGTTCGACGGCCCGATCTACATCGCCGATGCTGCGCTCTATCTCATGCACCATCAGCCGGAACTCGGCATCACGGATCCCTACGAGCTGAACCAGGACCAATACAACGCCGCGCTCGACCTGCTGCGCCAGCAGCGCGAGATCGTGATGCGCTACTGGCACGATGCGTTCGTGCAGATCGACGACTTCACCAACGAAGGCGTCGCGGCCTCGTCGTCCTGGCCGTTCCAGGTCAACATCCTGGTGTCGAGCGAACAGCCGATCGCGAGCACCGTGCCCGAGGAAGGCGCCACCGGCTGGGCCGATACGACGATGATGCACGCCGACGCGCCGCATCCGAATTGCGCCTATATGTGGCTGGAACATTCGATCAATCCGAAGCTGCAGGGCGATCTCGCCGCCTGGTTCGGTTCGGTCCCGGTTGCGCTCGCGGCCTGTACCGGCAACGAACTGCTCGGCGACGGCGGTTGCGATACCAACGGTCTTGGCAATTTCGAGCGCATCCATTTCTGGCGTACGCCGGAAGCGGCCTGCGAAAGCCAGGGCGAATGCGTACCCTACTATCGCTGGGTCACCGACTATATCGCCGTCCTCGGCGGTCGCTGATCCGACTATGACCAAGCCGGGCAACGTCGCAGATCGCGGCGTTGCCCGGTTTTCTTTATAGCGCGCCGCGCCCCCTGACTATTCCGGATGAATTTGCATGACCGCCAGCGCCGCCGCCGACACTGCGCCGACCGGAAGCATCACGGATAAGAATTCGATCGCCATCGAGTTCGCCGGCGTCTCGCGTCATTTCGGCGATGTGAAGGCGGTCGACGGTGTTACCTTCTCGATCGCCGATGGCGAATTCTTTTCGATGCTCGGACCCTCGGGCTCGGGCAAGACCACCTGCCTGCGCCTCATCGCCGGTTTCGAACAGCCGACTGACGGGCGCATCCTGCTGCACGGCCGCGACATGAAAGGCGTGCCGCCGTTCGAGCGCGACGTGAACACGGTCTTCCAGGATTACGCGCTCTTCCCGCATATGAACGTGCGCGACAACGTCGCCTACGGGCTGATGATCCGGAAGTTCGCGCGGCGCGAACGCTATGCGCGTGCCGAAGAGATGCTCGAGATGGTCAGTCTCGCGGGCCTGGGCGGTCGCAAGCCGGGCCAGCTTTCCGGCGGCCAGCGCCAGCGCGTCGCACTCGCCCGCGCGCTCGTCAACCGGCCGAGCGTATTGCTGCTCGACGAACCGCTCGGTGCGCTCGATCTCAAACTGCGCGAGCAGATGCAGGAAGAGCTGAAGGAAATCCAGCGCCAGGTCGGCATCACCTTCATCTACGTGACGCACGACCAAAGCGAGGCGCTCGCCATGTCGGACCGTATCGCCGTCTTCAATCTCGGTCGCATCGAACAGATCGGTGCGCCCGGCGAGATCTACGATCGGCCCGCGAGCGAGTTCGTCGCGGGCTTCGTCGGCGTCTCCAACCTGATCGACGCGGCGTCGGCCGAGCGCATCATCGGTCAGCGCCGGCCCTTCACCGTGCGGCCCGAGCGCATCCGTCTGCTGCCGGAGAACGCGGCGGTACCGGCCGATAGCTGCGCGGTCGGCGGCCGCATCGCGACCGTGCTCTTTCTCGGTGCGTCGACGCGCTACAAGGTCGAACTCGAAAGCGGACTCGCGCTCAGCGTCATCCGCCAGAACAGCGACGGCCTGCCTTCCGCCGATTTCGTCACTGGCCAGCGCGTCCAGCTCGTCTGGGAGCGGCGGCAGAACAATCTGCTCGCGGCATCATGAGCATCGCCGCCAGCCTGCCGATGCCGCCGGCGAGCATGGGCCGCCGCGTTTCCGGCTTCCTCTATCGCCACAGCTGGTTGCTGCTTGGTCTGTTCCTGATACCGCCGGTTCTGTGGCTCGGCGTCATCTATCTCGGCTCGCTGCTCGCGCTCTTGCTGCAGAGCTTTTTCTACATCGATCATTTCACCGGCCAGGTGGTGCGGGAATTCACTTTGCGCACCTACGGCGAATTGTTCACCGCCGCCAATCTCGACGTCATCCTTCGTACCGCCACGATGGCCGGCGCCGTCACCCTGCTCGACGCGGCGATCGCCTTTCCGATCGCTTATTACGCAGCGCGCTATGCCCGAGGGCGCTGGAAAGCGCTCTTCTATCTCGCGGTCATGCTGCCGCTCTGGTCGTCCTATCTGGTGCGCGTCTATGCCTGGAAACTGATCCTCGCCAAGGAAGGGATCATCACCTGGGTCGCAACGCAGCTTCATCTCAACTGGCTGATCGACGGCGCACTCGAACTGCCCGTCGTCGGCGGCTCCTCGCTCTCGGCGTCGTATATCGGCACCTGGATGGTGTTCGCCTATATCTGGCTGCCGTACATGATTCTGCCGCTGCAGGCAGCACTGGAACGCGTGCCGCGCAGCGTCATCGAGGCTTCGGCCGATCTCGGCGCCCGCCCGCGCGAGACCTTCCGCAAGGTGATCCTGCCGCTCGCCTTCCCCGGTCTCGTCGCCGGCTCGATCTTCACGTTTTCGCTGACGCTCGGCGATTACATCATCCCCGGCATCATCAGCTCGTCGCGCCCGTTCATCGGCCAGGTGGTGCTGCAGCATCAGGGCACCGCCGGCAACATCCCGCTCGCGGCGGCGTTCACCGTGGTGCCGATCGTGATCATGGCGCTCTATCTCTGGATCGCGAAACGGCTGGGGGCGTTCAATGCCCTCTGATGCCACCCTGCGCGCGAATGTGCGCGACCCCGGCAAACGCAGCGGCGCCCGCGATCCCGGCACGCGGGCCGGCTGGGGCCTGAAGCTCGCGGCAATCGGCGGGCTTTTGTTCCTGCATGTGCCGATCTTCTTCATCGTGCTCTACGCGTTTTCGACCGACGACAAATCCTTCCAGTTCCCGCTGCCGGGCCTGACCACCAAATGGTTCGCGGTCGCCTGGGCGCGCGACGATATCTGGACCGCGATCGCCCTCTCGGCGCGGGTCGCGCTGGTTTCGACCCTGACGGCGATGGTTCTCGGCACCTGTGCGGCCGCCGCCGTCTCTCGCAGCCGCTTCTTCGGCCGCGAAACCCTGTCGCTGCTGATCATCCTGCCGATCGCGCTGCCCGGAATCATCACCGGCATCGCATTGCGTTCGGCCTTCTCCTTGGCCGAGATTCCGTTCAGCTACTGGACCATCGTGATCGGCCACGCGACCTTCTGCATCGTCGTCGTCTACAACAACGTGATCGCGCGATTGCGCCGTTCGTCGCCCTCGATGATCGAGGCGAGCTACGATCTCGGCGCGGATAGTTTCCAGACTTTCCGCCATGTCGTGCTGCCGAACATGGCGACCGCCCTCCTCGCCGGCGGCATGCTGGCCTTCGCGCTGTCGTTCGACGAAGTCATCGTGACCACCTTCACGGCCGGCCAGCAGGAAACCTTGCCGATCTGGATGCTGCGCGAGCTGGTACGACCGCGCCAGCGGCCTGTCACCAACGTCGTTGCGGTTTTCGTGATCGCGGTGACGTTCATCCCGATCGTGCTGGCCTATTACCTGACCCGCGATACGTCGGACGTCAGCGGGATGGGGAAGTAGCGGCGCACCTATCTGAGCGCCCTCGCCTTGCCCCACCCGCCCGCGCGGCAGAGCGCGTACTCGACCGGAATTGTGCTCAGAACTTCGCAGCCGGTCTCGGTGACGACCAGTGTGCGACCGGCCGACATCGCATAGCCCTTTGGCCGGTCGACCAGGATCGCGTGCGTGAAGAGCACCATGCCGGCTTGCGCGATCGTGCGATTGCCGGAAAACAGCATCGGCGGCGTGTCCATCCAGTTCGGTCGGTATGTGGCGCCGAGCGAATAGCCGCAGGCGGCCATGCGCGCATGCTCGAACCCCGCCTTGTCGTAGGTGCGGCGATGTGCGTCGTCGATTTCGCCGAGCGGCCGGCCGGGTTTGGCTGCCTCGCTCATCGCCTCGACCGCATCGCGCGTCGCCTCGAACATGCGGCGCTGATAGTCGTCATGGCTGCCGATCGCGACCGTTCGCATGATGCAGGCGTGGTAACGCCGATAGACGCCGGCAAACTCCATCGTGAGCTGGTCGACCGGATCGAGCTTGCGCGGGCCGGTCGAATTGCGGATGAGCAACGCGCGCTCGCCCGAACCGAGCACCGGACCCGAAGCCGCGACATCGCCGCCGCCGCGCCAGATTGCGGTCTGGCCCGCTGCCTGAACGTCGCCCTCGAACACGCCCGGCCCCGCCGTCTCGATCATCGCCGCGAGCGCGTTGTCGGCAAGCTCGGCGGCCTTGCGCGTATAGGCGATCTCGGCCGGCGATTTGACGAGCCGCAGCGACCGCACGATCTCCGATCCATCCTCGAGCCGGCACCATGGGGTGAGAGCGCGCTCGATACGTACATAATTCGCCGCCGTGAGCCCGTAGGTCGCAAGCTCGATCCCGACGCGCGCGCCGGCAAGCCCCATCTCGGCGAGCAGCGATTTGAGATCCTCGGCCGGATCGGCGTCCTCGGTGTCGTACCAGATGCGGATATCCTCCATGATCGAGGTGATCCGTGCCTGGGCGAGGTCGGGCTTGCGCGTGAGCAGCACCATCGGCCGCTCGTCGGCGGTCAGCACGGCACACTGGAAGAAGACATAACCGTTGGTATCGAAGCCGGTCAGGTAATAGTGGCTCTCCTGCGCGAACACGAGCAGTGCATCGAGCCCCCGCTCCCGGAGCTTTTTCTGCGCGGCCGCGATCCGTCTTTCATGCTCGCCGCGTTCGAACTGCAGTGCCATCCGCTCCTCCGTCCCGATTCTTCCAGACCGGTTATTGCTGTTGGGCTACCCGATCCGCCAATATAGTGCGCCACGTTAGCGGCGCCGCGGGAAGCCGCGCCATCAAAAAGATCGCCTGCGCAGCCGGGACCGGCGGCACGCGATCCGGGAGGCTGCATCGATGATCGAGAATCCGATTCCCTGGCCGACCGGCGCGCGCTGCGCGGTCGCCATCACCTGGGACATGGATGCCGATAGCGGCCTCAATTATTACAACCAGGCGAACGCCGACAATCTCGTCGCCTCGCAATCGCAAACGCGCTACGGCCCGCTGATTGCCATCCCGCGCATGGTGAAGCTGCTGAAAGAGCGCGGCATGCGGCAGACGTTCTTCGTGCCGGGCTGGTGCATCGAAAAGTATCCAGCCGCCATCGATGCGCTGCTGTCCGGCGGTAACGACATCGCGCTGCACGGTTACATCCACGAGCGGCCGAACGAATTGTCGGCCGAAGACGAACTGTACTGGCTGCAGCGCGCCATCGCGTCCTTCAAACGCCATCTCGGGGCGGCACCGCGTGGCTGGCGCGCACCGAGCTTCGCATTTTCGAGACAATCGCTCGCCTATCTGATCGCCGAGGGCTTCGTCTGGGATTCGTCGCTGATGGGCGACGACATTCCCTATCGCCTGACGCACGAGACCGGCAGCCTGATCGAGTTGCCGACCGACATGGCGCTCGACGACTGGCCGCATTACATGCACAACCGCGACTTCCGATACATGATGCCGATCGCCTCACCGCGTCAGGCGATGGAAGTGTTCCGCTCCGAGTTCGATTCGGCCTGGAAGCATGGCGGGCTCTGGGTCAGCGTCTGGCACCCCTTCGTCAGCGGCCGCCTCGCGCGCTTCGATGCGATCGTCGAACTCATCGACTATATGCAGGAGAAAGGCGGCGTCTGGTTCGCGACGCTCGACGAGATCGCGCGCCATGTCGAGGCGCTGGTTGCGGCTGGAACCTGGACACCGCGCGAGGAAAAATTGCCGCTCTACACGAGCCCGGTGCCGGAGTTGTCGAAGACGCCGTTCTAATTTGCCGCCGGCGCAGGGCAGCCACGCGCTCCGGTTGCTTGCTCCGATCGGCAAAGCGTGGCTATCGTTGCAGCGGAATCGAGCCTCGGGAGGAAAATCGATGCCGAAACTGCTGTCACCCGACGCCGTCGCGCAGTTCCACGAGCATGGCTATTTCTATCCGGTCCCGGTTCTGGCCCCGGAGGAGACACGGCATTTCCGCAGCGGGCTCGCGGAATTCGAGACCCGCGAGGGCGGCACGCTCACCCCGGCCGGGCGCAACAAGTCGCATCTGTTTCTCAAATGGCTGCACGACCTGGTGACGCATCCCAAGGTTCTGGATGCGGTCGAAGACCTGCTCGGGCCGAATATCCTCCTCTATCACGCCCAGTGGTTCGTGAAGGAACCCAGGACACCGAACTTCGTCTCGTTTCACCAGGACACGGCCTACTGGTCGCTGAACCAGCCGCAGGGGCTCTCGACCTGGATCGCACTCGAGCCGGCGCCGGTCGAAGCGGGCTGCATGAAGGTCATCCCCGACACGCACAAGACCGCGCTCGCGCATGGCGAAGTCCGCACCAGCGACAACATGCTCTGGCGTGGCCAGACGGTCGCCGAGGCACTCGATACGACCAAGGCGGTGCCGATGCCGCTCGGCGCCGGCGAGATGTCGATCCATCACGCACGCATCGTGCACGGATCGGGCCCGAACACCTCGAGCGGCCGGCGCATCGGCTATTCGGTGCGCTATCTGCCGACGCATGTATCCCGTACCGGTCCGCGCGACAGCGCGATGCTCGTGCGCGGCGTCGACGAATACGGGCATTTCGATCTCGAGCCGGCACCGAAGGCCGATTACGAACCGGATGCGGTCGCGCTCCATGCCGAAATCAACCGGCAGTTCATGGAGCATTACACGACGGCAAAGCCGGAAGTCGCAGCGTAGGCGCGACGGTTTGCGATGCGAACCCTCGCCCGCAAAGCGGGAGAGGGTAGCTACGCGAGCATCGGCGAGCGTAGCCGGGTGAGGGCTTGCGGCGGAGATGTGCCACCGCAGTTACCCTACGGCCGACGCCCCTCATCCTGTTTCGGGTAAGGCGCGCCGTTGCCGCGCCAACCCTCCGCGTCCTTCTCCCCGAAGACGGGGGAGAAGAATTCTCATTTTGCGGCACCGATCTCAGAGCGTGTTCTTGACGATCGTGCCGGCCTGCATGATGAGCGAGAGATGCTCGCCCTGTCCGGCGAGCAGATCGAGATTTGCGAGCGGATCGCCGTCCACCACGATTAGATCGGCCAGCGCACCCGGCGCCACGATTCCGATCTTGCCCTTGAGCCCCATCATCTCCGCGTTCGTCGCGGTCGCCGCGACGATCACTTCCCAGGGCGACATCACCTGCGCCTTCAGCGCGAACTCGCGCGACTGATAGGGGTGGAGGATCCCCTCGAGGTCGCTGCCATGGCCGATCTTCACGCCGGCCGAATGCACCCGGTCGAGACCTGTCACCGCCATCTTGCCGAGCTCGGCGAAACGGGCGGTCACGTTGGGCGCAAACCCGAGATCGGCGCCGTGCCGGTGATAGCCTTCATAGACCGTCATGGTCGGCACCATGTATGTGCCGCGCTCGGCCATCAGCTTCGCCGTGGCATCGTCGATCAGGTTGCCATGCTCGATCGAGTGCACGCCGGCTTCGACGCAGCGCCGGATCGCGTAGGATTCGTAGGCATGCGCCATCACATAGGTGCCGGCGGCGGTGGCCTCCTCGACCATCGCCTCCAGCTCGGAGACCGCGTAATGCGCCTGATGGATCGGCACGCGCGAGACCATGCCACCCGACGCCATCACCTTGATCTGGTCGGCGCCCTTACGCAGCTCGTCGCGCACGGCCTTGCGCACCTCGTCGACGCCGTCGACCACGCGGCAGAGCGAACGCATGGCGTTGCAGCAGGGACAACCGAAACTGTCTTCCACGCGCGTGCGCACATCCCCCTGCCCGCCGGTCTGGGCCAGCGCGAGGCCGGCCACATGAAGGCGCGGCCCGCGAAAATAACCGCGCCGAACCGCTTCGGCGATGCTCCATTCCGCGCCACCGGCATCGCGGGCAGTCGTGAAGCCGCGCGCCAGCATGCTTTCCAGAATGCCTTTCGCCTGCGCGGCAACGAGATAGGGCGGGATGCGGGCGAGCGCCGCCAGATCTGTCGTGACGCCGATGACATGAACATGGGCGTCGATCAGGCCGGGCATCAGGGTGCGGCCGCCCAGATCGATTATGCTTGCGCCGACCGAACGGATCGGCCGATCGCTGACTTCGCGGATCGTGTCGTCCTCGATCAGCACGTCGATGCCGGTGCGTCGCTCGCGCGCATTAGCATCGACCAGCGCCGCGTTGCGCAGCAGCAGAAGGCCCTTCGCATCCATCGTCGGTTCGGTTCTCCCGGATCGGTTCTGCGACAGCCTAATGCGCTCAGCGGTTTCGTCCAGCAGGAAATCCGCCATACCGCGTCAAAGGCGGCCGGACCCCGACCCCGGCCCTGATCGGTTCGCGCTCGATTGCATGATCACGGCGTTTCGCGTCACAGTGCGCCGCCCGTCCACGGCCCGACGAGACCGCCCGTGCCCGCCCGCGCCATTCTGGTCACCGGTTGCGACCAGCGATATTTCTACCTGTTGCGCATGTTCCTGCGCTCGTTTGTCGATGCCGGTTGTCCTGAGATCCTGGATCTCGGCATTTTCGATATCGACTTCACCGCGCCACAGAAAGAATCGCTCGCGAAAGTCGCGACACATATTGTCCCCGCCCGCTCACCGATGGGGGCACTGGTTCCGGTCGAGAAAGACCGTCATCCCCTTCCCTCGCTGGTGCGCCCGTATCTGCCGGATCTGTTTCCGGGCTACGACATCTATCTCTATTCGGATGTCGATGTCTGGGTGCAGGATCGTCGCGGGTTCGAGCTTTACATCGAGGCCGCGGCGCAGGGCTGCCTGGGCATCGCGCCGCAGGACGATCGCGCCTACCGGCATGACGACCGCGCCCTGAAAATCCGCCATGATCGCTACCGCGAGGTGTTCGGTAACGCCGTCGCCGACGAGCTGATGGCGGTGCCGCATCTCAATGGCGGCATCTTCTCTCTGCCGCGCGAGGCACCGCATTGGGCGCGCTGGGGCGAAATCTGGGCCGATGCAATCGCGCGCAAGGCTCAATGGTTCGGCTCCGGCCAGGCGATCCTCACCCGGATGATCTACCATGACGGCATGGCGGCCGTGTTGATGCCGGCCTTGTGCAACTGGCAATGCCATCTCGCCTTGCCTGCCTGGGACGAGCTGCGCCGCTCCTATGTCGAGCCCGGGCCGCCACACGAGAAGATACTGCTGATGCACATGACAGCGAACACCAAGGGGCAGGCGCACGATATCGCGACAGTCCAGGGCAACATCCTTCGCGGCGCGAAACTCACCTATCCCTATTACCGCCGCCTGGTCGACGGAACCGCGTAGTTATCCCATGGCCGAAAAACCAATCTCCTTCACGCGGCCATCGCTGACCGGCGACGAGATCCGCTACATCGCCGAAGCGCTGCAGAGTGGCCAGCTCGCGGGCAATGGCACCTTCGGGCAACGCTGCGCCGCGCTGTTGCGCGAACTGACCGGTGCCAATCTGGCGCTGGTCACGGGGTCGGGTACCCATGCGCTGGAAATGGCATTCCTTGTTCTCGGTCTTGAACCGGGCGACGAGGTCATCATGCCGTCATTCACCTTTGCCTCGACCGCGAATGCGGTCGCGCTGCGCGGCGGCGTGCCGGTCTTTGTCGACATTCGCGAGGATACGCTCAACCTCGACGAAGAGAAGATCGAGGCGGCGATTACGCCGCGCACCCGCGCGCTTCTGCCGGTTCACTATGCCGGTGTCGCCTGCGCGATGGACAGGATGCAGGCGATCGCCGAACGACACCGGCTCGACATCGTCGAGGATGCCGCGCATGCGATCGGTGCGACATGGCAGGGCCGGCCGCTTGGCGGGCTCGGCCGCATGGGCGCGTTCAGTTTCCATCAGACCAAGAATCTCTCCGCCGGCGAGGCGGGGGCGCTGCTGATCAACGATCCCGCCTTGATCGATCGGGCGGAGATCGTATGGGAGAAAGGCACCACGCGGCTTCGATTTGGCCGCGGCGAAATCGGCCGCTACGAATGGACCGAACTCGGTTCGTCCTATCTTGCGAGCGAACTCGTCGCGGCGATGCTGCTGGCGCAGATCGAAGCCATGGCGTCGATCACCGCACGCCGACAAAATGTCTGGCAGCGCTATCACGCTTCATTCGAACCGCTCGAACAAGCGGGCCGCCTGCGCCGGCCGGTCGTGCCGGCGGACTGCGGACACAACGCGCATATCTACTATCTGCTGGCGGAAGACGCAGCCGACCGCGATCGCATCATTCGTTTCCTCGGCGAGCGCGGCATCCGGGCGGTCTTTCATTATGTGCCGCTCCACGAGAGCAAAGCGGGCCGCCGCTACGGTCGCGCGCCGGCGCCGTTGCCCGTTACCGAGCGTCAGGCGGCACGGCTGCTGCGTTTGCCGATCTATCCCGATCTGGACATCGAAGACACCGATCGCATCGTCGCCGCCGTCGCCGCCGCATTGGACTGAGCAAACGCCGCGCGACGCATTTCAGCGCCCGCGCCGGTTCACTTTCGTGTGGATCTCGGTGAGCGCCAGAAACGGCTGCAGCGGATCGTCGGGATCGCCGGGATCGACGAAGGTCGCCATATCCTGCAAATGCAGCAGCATCACGTATTTGGTACGGGCAGACCGGTTCGTCACCGAACCGTGGATCAACCGCGGATCGAACAGGACCGCATCCCCGGCCGCCAGTGCGAACGAACGCAGTTCGAAACCGAGCCGGGCGAGTTCGGCATCGTCGATATGCGGGTAGTCGGTGTTTTCGGTCACGTAGCTATAGGGACCGCCGCGATGGCTGCCGACCGCAATCCGCAATGTGCCGAAATGTTCGTCCACGTCGCGCAGTGGAACCCATAGTCGCCAGGCGGTGCGGCAACGCGTGGTCGCATAGTCCTGGTGCAGCGGGAAGCTGTAGAGATCCTCGCCGGGCAGATCGGCGCGCAGCGTCGGCCACAGGATCGGCACTTCGATCGCAGCGTGCCGGAACAATCCCAACGCCTCGAGCTGCCGTCCGATGTCGCCGGCCAACCGTTCGATCACATAGAGCCGCTTGATATGATCGAACATCATGCTGCGATGGCGACCGGCCGCGCGCAGAGCCGCCGTCAACGGTTCGCCGCCTTGGGGATCGACCCCGTGTCGTGTGGCGAAACGCGCGCCCAGCAGCGCGATGTCATGCTCGAAACGCGCGAGATCGTCGGCGCCTACCAGGCCGGGCAGAATGGCGTAGCCGTCGCGGTCCAGTGCCTCAAAATCGAGCGCCCCCGCGTTCTGCTCGCCCGCCGAAACCCGGCTCATGGCATTCCCTCCGGCCGCGGGATTTCGCCGATGACGCGCGCCGGGTTCCCGGCAACGATCGCAAAATCGGGTACATCCCGCACGACCACGGCACCCATCCCGACGACACAATAGCGCCCGATCCGCAGTTCCTCGCGGATCAGCGCGCCGGGACAGAGATGGGCGCCGGTTTCGATCTGCGTATAGCCCGCAACACAGACGCCGACCCCGATCATGCAGAAATCGCCGATCCGGCTGTCATGCGCGACCGTCGCCCCTTGCCGTACGACGACATGGCGGCCGAACCGGACCGCCGGCATCACGATCGAATGCGGTGCAAGAAAGCAGCCGGGCCCGAAGACGGTATCCGGCGCGACGATCGCGTCGGGATCGATGATATGCGCCCAGCGCGCGTCAGGAATGCCAAGCGCTTCGATCAGCGCAGCACGCGTGGGCGCTTCTTTCACCTTGTGCAGCGGGGCAAGGAAAGCGGTCTCGTCCGGCAGTGTGCGCCAGGCGGAAAACGGACCAAGCACCGGGTTGCTGCCGATATTCGTGCCCGGCGCAACAATATCGTTGAGCAGCCCGAGGAAACGCTGATCGCCGCCGCGTGCTTCGATGCGGCGCAGAATCATCGCCGCGTACGCGCCGCTGCCGGCACCGCCGAACACGGCGACCGGACGAACGGTTTTCGTCGATTGACCTGCCATCCCGGTCGCGCCCGATCCCCTGAGCCCCGAACGCCGCATGCGTCACGCGCATCCGCCTCACGCGAACGCGCATCACCATACAGTATTGGAATGGTTGGATCGGAACTGCTGGAAGGCCCCGGCCCATCCGCGCCCGCCGGAAGAAGGCGGGGCGCGCCGGGGGCATGATGCGCCTCGGCGCGCCCCTGCGGTGTCTGGGACCATAGTTGGAGCTAAAGGGCCAGAGCAACCGACCCGACCGTCGCCGGCAGGGTCACCGACTATTGCATACTCAAGTATGACTGTCGATATGATGAACCTTTGGTATACATATGCAATTTCAGTATGTTAGCTCATTCTACGGCGATCAGGAAAACAGCCCAAGGCCAGCGCGCCTCGTCCTCGGCCGTGGCGGTCGCGCCGTCGCGGCGCTGGTATACCAGCCAGGCCGGTCCGTGCTGCCCGATCCCGAGATCTCGTCCGTCGCCGCGGATCGCAAGAATCCAATCCTGGTCGTCGAGTTCGGCACGCTCGATCCGCTCGGCATAGCCATCGAGCGCGACCAGCGTAATCGTATCGCCCGTGGCGCCCGCCTGGTCGAGAACGTCGCGCAACAGCGGACCCTCGAAGCGGATCGGGCCCGGCCAGCCGGCATAATCGATCGTCGCTTCCTGCATGCCGAGTGCCTCGAGCATTGCCCGGTCGAGTTCCAGCGCTTTCTCGAAGCGGTATTCGTGATACCCGATGAACGCGTCTTCGAAGGCGTCGAAGGGTGGCCGGTTGGTCGATCCGATCGCATCGATCACGGTCACGATGACCGCCCCCTTGGGCGCGGCGACCTCGTCTGCCCGGACAAGGATCGGCCCGGCCAGGGCAATCCCAAGGGCGATCACCCCGGCGGTAATAAATGGAAAGGCTCGACCTGCTCGATAACTCATTCGTTACCCCGCCCTCTTGGCTGCGACGATTGGCGCTTGGCGCAGGACAGCTTTGAGCCCGACGCCGGAATCGATCGGATTCCTCGATTTCTGCCCGAGTTTCGTCGTTTTTTGCACCATTTTTCCAGGCCAGACCGGATCGGCACAGCGTTCGTCCCGGCTGGTAATTCGCCCCGTTTAGCGCCATATTAGCGTTCATGGAGAACATTCTGGTTGACGACACGCCGACGGAAACTGTCACAGAATCCGTCAAAAAGCGCCACTGCCTGCGCTGCTCGAGCGAGTTCGAGAGCACGTGGGCGGGTCATCGGATCTGCCCGCGCTGCAAGTCGACTTCGGCTTGGCGGGCCGGCGAATCCGCGCATTCGCATCCCTCCTCGCGTCGCCGCTAGCGCGGGTTTCGCGCTTCACATCGGGCAACGCGTTCGGCGAGATTTTTCGGCGAACCATCGATCAGCGCAGCCCCCCGGCGCGATGCGGAACTGCGTCCGGATCGAACACGGCGAACATGGAACGATCCGGCGGACGATCCGGAGACACCGATGTCGCGCGCAGCAGCGATCGGCCGTCGAAATGCGCGGGCGACGCAGCCCCTGTCATTTCCAGCAGCGTCGGTCCGACATCGTAGGGCGTTGCCGCTGCGCGATCGCCGGCCGGCATACGCGGATCACGAAACCAGGCAAATCCGTTTCGCGAATGTCCGCCGGTTCGTCGTAATGGCACCGGCCCGATCCGGCCCACGAGCGGACTGTCGGCGACGTCGCACGGTTCCTCTTTCCATTCCACGATCAGATCGGCGGGCGGCAGATCCGGACCGTCTGCGAGCGGATCTCGGCGCGTCCGGAAGAAGCGATTGACCAAAGGCCTGCCCGAACGCGCATCGCGCAGGCCGGCAATCGCGCGCGCGACATCCGCCAGCCGCGTTTCGTAGTCGGCCGGCGCAACGCGACCGAACGGATCGCGGCCCTGTACATTGAGCCGCACCATGCCCTCGTCCAATCCCGGCAGCGCGAACACATCCATCTGCGGCCAGTCCGGTGCATACCAGGCGGCGGGCACCCAGTTGATGCCCTCCGACATCGCCGGTTTCGGCCGCCCGATATCGAAGGTCGCGTCCCAGACCTGATCGGCCCAGTACCACGCACCCGCGCTTGGAGGCGGCAGCGCGCCGGTCGTATGGCGGACGCGCGCGGGAAACGCGATCCGATGCAACAGCTCGGGCAGAATGTACATCGTGTCGATGTCCCAGCCGTTGCGCACCATGCCGTGTATCGAGAAGACCGCAACACTGGCATCGGGCGGGGCCGCCGCGAGAAGATCGGCGATCGAGCGGTCGACCGCGCGCGCCAGGGCCAGCATGCGATGTCCGGTCGGTCCGTCGCCGATCAGCGTGTAGTCGAGATCCTCAAGATGCATGAAGCAGTGCGCGGCGGAATGAACCTCGCTGTAACAGGCGAGAAAGAGATCCCACGCCTCACGCGACAACAGGTCGCGATGCACCGCGCTGCGCAGGCGCACGCCGTCATGCAGTTTCTCGTAAAGAAGATCGAGCTCGGCCGTCTGCCAGGGTTCGAGGTGATCCTGTTCGAGTGCCGGATGCAGACCGTATTTCCGAACGAGTTCGCCGAAGATCTCCGGTGGATTCGAGATCGACGGATTGAGCGACCCGTGCGCGCCCCAGTTCAGCACCTGGATGCCCGCAGCGACACGCGCAAGGCCGGCCTTCGGCAAGTCGAACTGACAGACGGCGAGCCCCGGCGTGTAGTCGAAGAAGCTGCGGATCTCGCCATAGTCGTAGGCCCGCGCATAGAGCGGCGCGCAGTGCGCCCGGTCGTAGTCGAAGGCGCCCCAATATCCGGCTTTGGCTGGATAGGTTGACGTCAGCAGCGCGTGGGTCGGCAACTCGCCGGTAAAGGGATGGACGCCATGAAGCGGTACCCGTGCGCTTTCGGCATGGAGCCGGGCCAATGTCGGGAGGTAACCTTCGGCGAACCAGCGCTCGATCCAGGCGGGCTCCCAGGCGTCGAGCAAGATCGCGATGACGGGTCGGTGCATGGGGCCTACCGCTACGGTGACATTCACCGTTCGCTACCAGTCTATGGTTTCAGCGCCGCCGCGCATACCCAAAGCGACAGCGCCGGCTGGCGGCTACGTTGACATCGACCCGCCTATCAACTCAGATTCCGAACGTCGCCATCGGGCCTGAGCCACGGGCCCGCCGTCGTTCCGTTTCTGCAGGGGCACGCATTGAAAAAGATCGAACAAATAAGTGCGACACTGAGTTTCGCGTCGCCGATCTGCTGGTTCAAGATACCCGACAGCGATCAGCTCAACGCCGATCTGTTGCGGGACGGCCAGGCATGGCGCACCGTTTCCGACGGCGTCACGGTTTCGAACCAGAACGGCTGGCACAGCGACCCCCTCCTGTTCCAGCGGCCAGAAGAATCCTTCAAGGCTTTGTGCGACGCCATCCGCGAATGCGTGCTGGCCGTCACGCGCAAGGGCGCGCCGACCTTCGATTTCGACAAATCCACGCTGTTCTGCAATGGCTGGATCAACATGAATCCGAAGGGCGGATATAACTCGCCGCACCGTCATACCGGCTTTCTCTGGTCGGGCACCTATTACGTCCAGGTTCCCAGGACGAACGCCGAGCACAGCGGATCGATCGAGTTCATCGACCCGCGATCGCGCAACGACATGCATACCATCCGGGAGAGCGACCTGTTCGCGACGAAACTGATGTTTCAACCCGAAGCCGGGCAGCTGGTGATTTTTCCCTCCTATCTGCTGCACTGGGTCTATCCGAACGAAGAAGCGCAGGAGCGCGTCTCGATCGCGTTCAACGCACGGTTCGGCAAAAAGAAAAGCGACACCCGACCCTAGAGGCTGCGGCGCACTCTTCCCCGTCTTCGATTTTAGTGGTGCCCGCTGCCGGACTCGAACCGGCACGGCCCTTTCGGGCCAAGGGATTTTAAGTC
>Ga0163144_10000531_pt1 | contig 88891 bp, 89 predicted proteins | sample OliLak19BULKMAT1_FD_123175 | JGI IMG/M metagenome (GOLD analysis project Ga0163144, IMG submission 123175) | Freshwater microbial mat bacterial communities from Lake Vanda, McMurdo Dry Valleys, Antarctica - Oligotrophic Lake LV.19.BULKMAT1 | ecosystem: Environmental > Aquatic > Freshwater >...
CACCGCGTGTTTGCTCATGTGGTACGCGGCGGCGTACGGGTTGGCCGTGAGCGCCGCCATCGACGCGGTGTTCACGATGTGCCCTTCCTCGCCGCGCTCGAGCATGATCGGCACGAACGTGCGAACGCCGTGGATCACGCCCCACACGTTCACGCCGAGCACCCATTGGTAGTCGGCGAGTGGCTGGCTCCACGAGAGCCCGCCCGCGAACACACCGGCGTTGTTGCAGACGACGTGCACGCCGCCGAACGCCGCCAACGTCTTCTCGGCGAGGCGGTCGACGTCGGCCGGTTTGGTGACGTCGGTCTGGACCGACAACACCTCGACGCCGGTCTCGCCGATCGCCTGCGCCGTCGCCGCGAGCGCGTCACCTTCGACGTCGGCCAACACGACGCGCATGCCTGCGCGCCCGAAATTCTCGGCGAGCGCACGGCCGATGCCGCTCGCCCCACCCGTCACGACCGCGACTCGACCCTTCAGCTCTTTCATGATGCCGCGATAGCAGCCGTCCGAGCGCTCGCGCAACGCGCCGGCGGGAGCTCAGCGAAACGCCGGCAGCACGTGCTCGCCCAGGAGGCGGATCGAGCGCATCACCTTGTCGTGCGGGATCTTGTAGGGGTTCACGAGGCAGAGCAGGAGGTCGCAGCCGGCCGCTTCGTAGCGGCGCGCGATCTCGATGCAGCGAGTCGGATCGCCGACGACCGCCGAGCCCGTTTCCTTCAGGAAGTCGAAGGTCAGGTAGTCCATGCCGCCGCCGTCGACGACGGTCTTCAGCTGCCCGGCGTATTGGTAGCTGCCGAGCTCCTTCATCCAATCCGGCAGCGACGCGATGTGACGCACCGCCGTCTGCACGTACCAGGGGAACGACTCCGCCGCGTCGGCGAAGGCCTCGGCGTCGGTCTCGGCGCAGTGGACCATGGTGAAGGTCGCGGCCTGCTCGTTCTTGAACTTGCCGACCGGTGTCGCGCACTCGGCGAGCCCGTTCCGATAGAGCTGCAGCCGATCCTTCAAGTCTTCGGGCGGGACGCCGACGGTGAACGAGCACAACCCGAGCCCGTGCTTGCCGATCTCGTAGTGGCCGTCGGGACTGCTCGTCGCGCCCCAGAGCGGCGGGTGCGGCTTCTGCAGTGGTCGCGGCAACACGCGGCGCGGCGCACCCATCTGCCAGTACTCGCCCTGCGCCTGGTAGAGATCCTCCGTCCACGCGCCGACGATGTGGTGCAGCGCCTCCGACCACATGGCACGCGTCGCATGCGGGTCGACGTCGAAGCCCTCGAGCTCGGCGCGCGTCGACGAGCGGCCGGTGCCGAGCTCGACGCGGCCGTTGCTCAAGAGGTCGAGCACCGCGACCGACTCGGCCGTGCGGATCGGATGATTGTAGGGCTTCGGCAGCAAGCGCACGCCGTAGCCGATCCGGATGCGCTCGGTCCGCGCGGCGATCGCGCCGTAGAGGATCTCCGGGTTCGAGCAGTGCGAGTACTCTTCGAGGAAGTGATGCTCGACGCTCCAGACGCTGTGAAAGCCGACCTCGTCGGCCAGGATCGCCTGCGCGAGCGTCGAACGGTACGCCTCGAGCTCACTGGTCGGCGTCCAGGGCCGCGCGACGGGGATCTCGAAGAAGAGGCCGAATTTCATCAGTGCCCTCGCGCGTCGGTGTGGCGTTGGAGACGAGGGGGTCGGATACGCCGAGCGCGGGCGGCGACGCAAGCCATTCGGTGGCAACAGGCGGGCGGGTCGGAGATGACTCCTACGGTCGCCGGGTCGTTGCCACCCAGCGCGTACAACTTGCCGCTGCCGCCATGGCCTGCGCACACGCGAGCTGCGGCTCCCCGGAGCCATCTCCGACCCGCCCGCCTGTTGCTTCATCACACAGCTTCTTGGAAACGTCGGTTCGGCAGTGCGCGCCGCGCGCCCGATCGTCCTTTTGCGATGCATCGCCGGCGGGTGGGTCAGCGAGTGTCCGGGGAGCCGCAGCTCGCGTGTGCGCAGAACAGAGAGGCAGCGGCAGGTCGTACGCGCTGGGTGGCGCGAACCCGGCAACCGTAGGAGCACTCGCTGACCCACCCGCCGGCGACACCACCCCCGATTGCTGGCCCTGCAGCGGTGCGGGTACAAGCCAGCAGCACCCGTGCCCGTCCGTCGCCATCGCCATCGCCGGCTCGCTCCGGTCGCCGCCGCAGTCGTCGCCGCCAGGCGCACCCGATGAGCGGAGTCACCGGACGCGAGGACCGCCCGCTCAGCCTGGCCGAGTTGATCGATCTCGAAGTGCGATTGCTCGATGATCGCGAGCGGGACGCCGGCGAGATCGCGCGCCGCGACGCGCAGATCGCGAGCGCGCTCGGTCCGAACGTCGCGACGCTTCCCCGCCACATGCTGATCCGCCGCTGGCTCGCGGCCGTCACCGATCCCAACACGCCGTCGATCGGGCATCGCATCAGCGCGTCGTATCGGCTCGCGGGCTGGGTCCTTCCCATCGTCATGTTCCTCGCCGGGTCCGGTACGGCGACGGGCCTGCTCGCCTACGACGGGCGCGATCCCGTGAACATCATGGGCTACCTGGCCGTGCTCGTCTTCCTGCAAGGCATGCTGATTCTGCTGACGCTGACCGCCATGCTGCCGAGCGCGTGGGTCGGCGGATTCCTCCGGATCTTCGGCCTCGACCGCGGGACGGGCATCCCGGCCTTGCTGCGCGAGATCGGACATCGCAGCGCCGGCGTCGTCGCCACCCACGCTTCGGTCGGGGCGCGCGGACGTGCCGCGCTCGGGAGCCTCGCGGCCTGGCAGACGATCTACGCCACGGTCGAGCGCTGGCTCCTGACCGCACTCACGCAACGCGCCGCCGTGGCTTTCAACCTCGGCGCGCTCGCGGCAACGATCTATCTGGTGACCGTGCGGGCGCTCGCCTTCGCCTGGAGCACGACGCTCGAAGTCGATCCCGCGATCATGACGAGCTTCTTCCACGCGATGGCGACCCCCTGGCGCTGGCTCGAGGCGGCCGTGCCGAGCCGCGAGCTCGTGGTCGCGAGCCGCTATTTTCCGGGGCGCGAGTACGATCCGGATCTGCTCGGCGACTGGTGGCCTTTTCTCGTCGCCGCGCTAGTCACCTATGGTCTGCTGCCGCGCGTGCTCATGCTGACCTACGCCGCCTATCGGTCGCGCGCCGCGCGCGCGGCACTGGCGCTCGATCACGGCGAGTGTGCCGCGCTCTACGAGCGGCTCGTCCGCGAGGCCAGTCTCTGGGGCCATGGCGACGAGGTCGGCACCGCGGTCGCGGCGAATCCGCGGACGGGCAGCGACGGCGATTGCGCGCTGCCGGCCCGCGGCACTATGGTGCGCGCGCTCCGCTGGGCCGACGCGGCGGTGTCGCAGGACGCCGTCGAACGGCTCGTGAGCACGCGGCTCGGCTGGCGCGTCACCTCGCTCGACGACGTCCGCGGCAACGACGATCCCGACGAGCGCCAGCGCCTCGCCCGCCTCGGCGCGAGCGACGCGCCCGTGCTCGTCGTCGCCGAGTCGTTCGAGCCGCCGTCGAAGAGCGTGCAGCGACTGCTGCACGCGGTGCGTGCGAGCGTCGGGGCCCACGTACCCGTGGTCGTCGGACTCTACGGTGGTCCGGGCGATCAGGCCCAGCCTCGACCCGACGACGTCCGCATCTGGCGCCAACGGGTCCGGGCGCTCGGGGACCCCTGGCTGCGGGTCGAGGTGCTGTCGTCATGACGGAAACGACGCCAGCCATCGAGCCTGGCGCGCCTGGTGTGCCCGCGTTCGCGGTCGTCGGCCGCGTGAACAAGGGCAAGTCGAGCGTGGTCTCGACCCTCGTCGAAGACGACACCGTGCGCGTCGACAAGGAGCCCGGCACGACCCGCGCCTGCACGCGCTTTCCGTTCCGTGCCGACGACGGCCGCGTGCTCTGCTACGCGATCGATACGCCCGGATTCGAGGAGGCGCCGCGCGCGCTCGCGTGGTTGAAGGAGCGCGAACGCAGCGCCGCCGACCGCCCCGCGCTCGTCGCGGCGTTCGTCGAGACGTTCAAGGGCGGCGCCGAGTTCGCCGACGAGTGCGCGCTCCTCACGCCCATTCTCGCGGGCGCCGCGATCCTCTACGTCGTCGACGCGTCGCTCCCGTATCGGCCGAACTACGAGGCCGAGATGGAAATCCTGCGCTGGACGGGCCGCGCGCGCATGGCGCTCATCAATCGGATCGGCGGCGACGACCACATCGACGAGTGGACGCGCGCCCTCGGCCAGTACTTCAACGTGGTGCGGGTGTTCGACGCGCACCGCTCGGGATTCGCCGAGCGCATCGGCCTGCTGCGCGCTTTTCGCGAGCTCGACGACGGCGCGCGCACCCGCATCGACGAGGCCATCACCGTCCTCGAAGGCGACTGGGCCCGCCGCCGCGACCGCGCCGGCACGATCGTCGCCGAGCTCATCGCCGACGCCGTGACGTTCACGAGCCAGCATCCGCTCGGCGAGCACGAAGCGATCGAGCAACGGCAGCCGGCCTGGGAGACCGAGTTTCTCGCCGCGCTCCGCACCCGCGAGCAACGTGCCCGCCGCGAGATCGAGCGGCTCTATCGTCACGACGCGCTCGAACGCGACGAGGCGTCGTTGGCGCCCGAAGCCTTCGAGTGGGACCTCTTCGCGCAAGCGAGCCGACGCGTGTTCGGTCTCGACCAGTGGCAGCTCGTGCGCGCGGGCGCGATCGGCGGCGCGGCCATCGGCGGCACCATCGACGCCGCGACGCTCGGCCACTCGTTTCTGCTCGGTTCCATCATCGGCGGCGTGGTCGGCGGCGTGGCGAGCTGGATCGGCACCGAGCAAGCCGTCGAGGTGAAGGTGCTCGGGCAAAACGTGTCGGGACGCGTCGCGACCATCGGTCCGCTCGGCGATCCGCAGTTCCCGTGGATCCTGCTCGACCGCGCGTTGCTGCATTTCGCGTCGGTCGTGGCGCGCGCCCACGCCCAGCGCGACCCGCTGAAGGTCGCGGCGAGCGCGGGCAAACAAGGAACGTCGAGCGTGCTCGACAACTCGACGCAGGGACGGATCGGCGGACTCTTCAACCGGATCCGCAACGAGCCCGCGCCGGTCCCGCCCGAGCTCGTCGACGCGCTCGCGGCCGCCATCGTGCCGCTGATGTCACGGCTGCCGACGACCTGACGCGCGCGCGTCCTCGCAATCTGAGGGCCGCGAGCGTCGATCGGAGCGGATGCCCGCGCGACATGATCACGCTGCCGCGCTCCCACCGGTTGTGTCTCCGTCCGTGTTGGACGGTGTCGCCGGTGGGTGGGTCAGGGCGTGCTCCTACGGTCGCCGGGGTTCTGCCACCCAGCGCAGACAACCCGCCGCTGCCTCTCTGACCGGCGCACACGCGAGCTGCGGCTCCCCGGAGCACGCCCTGACCCACCCACCGGCGAGGCATTGCAACGCGGAAAAATCGGGCACGCAGACTCGCACTACCAACCGACGGCTCCATCGCGATGCAGTGATGATGCAGCCGGCGGGCGGGTCGGGGAGGGCTCCGGGGAGCGCCAGCTCGCGTGTGCGCCGTCCAGAGAGGCAGCGGCAGGTTGTATGCGCTGGGTGTCAGAGACCGCGCGACCGCAGGAGCCCTCCCCGACCCGCCCGCCGGCTGCCACCAATCGCCCGCTGCCGCGAGAATCGAACTGAGACCGTACGCTCCCACCGGCCATCTTGACGCTGTGCTGCGGGCCCCCATATGCGAGCCCGATGACTGCTTCGTCGTCACCGATCGCCCCACTCGCCGGCATCCGCGTTCTCGAAGTCGCCAACTGGCTCGCCGCGCCCGCGGCGGGTGCACTCATGGCCGACCTCGGCGCCGACGTGATCAAAGTCGAGCCGCCCGAGGGCGACGTGTTCCGCGGCTACCGCATGACCTCGATGGGCTACAGCAAGCCCTTCGAGCAGAACTACGCGTTCGAGTGCGACAACCGCGGCAAGCGCTCGATGACGGTCGCGCTCGACCGGCCGGGCGGCCCCGAGCTCGTGCGCCGGCTCTGCGCCAACGTCGACGTGCTGCTCACCAACCTCATCCAACCGCGCTGCGTCCGCTACGGGCTCACGTGGGAGGAGGTGCGCGCCGTGAACGCGCGCCTCATTTACATGGCGTTCAGCGGCTACGGCCGGCGCGGCCCGGATCAGAGCCGGCCGGGCTTCGATTACGCCGCGTTCTGGGCGCGCTCGGGGATCATGGGACTGCTCGGCGAGCCGCCGTCGCCGCCGCCGCTCTGTCGCGCCGGGCAAGGCGATCACACGACCGCGCTCAACATCCTGGCCGCCGTGCTCGCGGCGCTTCGCGTCCGCGACCAGAGTGGCGACGGCCAATACGTCGAGGTCACGCTGCAAGGCACGGGCATGTACACGCTCGCGACCGATTTTCAGGCGGCGCTCGTCGCGCAGGAGCAACCGCGCCGTCACGATCGCTCGCGGCCGGCCAATCCGATCTGGAACTCGTACCAGTGTGCCGACGGCGAGTGGGTGCTGCTCGTCATGCCGCAACCCGATCCCTATTGGCCGCGTTTCTGCGCCGCGCTCGGCAAACCGGAGTGGGCCGCCGACGTCCGCTACGACTCGCTCGCGAAGCGGCGCGACACCACCACGACGTTGACGCCCGCGATCGCCGCCGCCTTCGCCGAGCACCCGCGTCCGCATTGGGCCGCGAAGCTCGACGAGCACGGCCTCATCTGGGCTCCCGTCGCGACGCTCCCCGAGGTGATCGCCGACCCGCAGGCGCGCGAGATGGGATGGATCACGACCATCGACCACCCGACCTACGGGCCGTTCGAGACCATCGGCACGCCCTTCCACATCGCGGGCGCCGACATCCGGCCCCGCGGCGGCGCGCCCGAAGCCGGCGCGCACACGTTCGAGGTCCTGACCGAGCTCGGGGTGAGCGACGAGGAGATCACGAAGCTCGCGACGGACGGGGTGATCGGGTAGCCGAGGATCCCCGACGGGAGTCAGGGCGCCCGCGACCGGGACGACGACGAGGAGGACGCCATGCCCTGAGCGCTCCGGAACGTCGTGTCTTGACCACGAATGCTACGGACCACTACCGTCGCCCCCATGCCCCGCTCGGATCGTCGCTCGCTCGCCGCCGTCGCACTGCTGCTCGCCGGTTTCGCTTGCGCCGATCTCGCTCACGCCCAGAGCAAGAAATACGTCTGGGCCGGCTACGGCCGAAGCCCGCAGCACGACGCGCTCGCCGACGTCGGCGCGCAGCCGCTGAACGCCATCCGCTGGCAGACACCCGTCGACTTGGTTCCGCAGTACGTCGGCACCTTCTTGCTGGTGCACTACGGCTCGCCGCTCGCGACCCGGAAGAACACGATCGTCGTGCCGGTGAAGACGGGGACGACCAGTGGCTTTCGCGTCGACGGTCGTCGCGGCAGCGACGGCTCGTTGCTCTGGACGCACCCGTCCGACTACGAGCTCCCGCCGCACAACTGGACGCCGAGCTTCTCGCCGGCGATCGGCAAGAACAAACTCTGGATCCCGACCGCCGGTGGCACCATCGAGTCCCGGACGCGCATCGATGCGATCACCAACGCCCGCGTCACGCGGGCGGCGTTCTACGGACGCGAGAGCTACGCCGCGAACCCCGCCGCTTATGCCGCCACCGTCTTCATCAATACGCCGCTCACCGTCGACAAGCGCGGCAACGTCTTCTTCGGCTTCATGGTGACGGGCAACAACCCGAGCGCCCTCGAAAGCGGCATCGCGCGCGTCTCCAATCGCGGTATCGGCACCTGGGTCACGGCCGCGGCCGCGAGCAACGATCCCGCGATGAAGAAGGTGGCCCACGGCAGCGCGCCGGCCGTCACGCGCGACGGCAAGACCGTCTATGTCGCGGTGAGCAACGCCGACGGCTGGGGCAGCGGCGTCGGCTACCTGCTCGCGCTCGACGCGAAGACGCTCGCGACCAAAGCGTCGGTGCGGCTGAAGGACCCGAAAGTCCCCGCGAACGACGCGTTCGTGAACGACAACGGCACCGCGTCACCGACGATCGGCCCCGACGGCAACGTCTACTTCGGCGTGCTCGAGAATCCCTTCCCGTCCAATCACGCGCGCGGCTGGCTGCTGCACTTCGATGCGAATCTGCAGCCGCTCGGCGCGCCCGGCGCGTTCGGCTGGGACGATACGGCTTCGATCGTGCCGGCGGAGATCGTGCCTTCGTACCTCGGCACGTCCGACTATCTGGTGATGACGAAGTACAACAACTACGCCGGCGTCGGCGGTGACGGCGTGAACAAAGTCGCCGTCCTCGATCCCAATGACGTCCAGCTCGACCCGATCGCGGGCATCAACGTCATGCGCGAGATCCTGACCGTCGCCGGCCCGACACCCGACGACGACTTCCCCGGCAACCCGACCGCCGTCCGCGAATGGTGCATCAACACCGCCGTCGTCGACCCGGTGACGCGCTCGATCCTCGTCAACAACGAGGACGGCATCCTCTACCGCTGGGACCTCGCCACCAACACGCTGAGCGAGAACGTCGTCCTGACGAGCGGCATCGGCGAAGCCTACACGCCGACGATCATCGGGCCGGACGGGACGGTATACGCGATCAACGACGCGAAGCTGTTCGCGGTGGGGCAGTAAGCGGCGCGGGAAATCTACTACTCGTACGTACGCTAGTTTGACGCTCGTACGAGTCGCTTGCTAGGCCTGAGGCATGAAGATCACGGCGTCGAAGCTGCGCGAGAACATTTACCGCATCCTCGACCAAGTCGCCGAAACGGGGATTCCGGTCGAGATCGTCCGCGGTGGGCGCCGCCTCAAGATCGTCCCGGCTGACGACACCGCGCCGAGCAAAACGGCACGGCTGCGGGCGCGGCCCAAGGTCTTGGTCGGCGATCCGCAGCAGCTCGTGCATCACGATTGGTCGAAGGAGTGGAAGCCCTGATCTATCTGGATACCCACGTCGCCGCTTGGCTCTACGCCGGCCGCGTGGACTTGCTGACGCCACGAGCGATTCAGCTGGTCGACGAGGAAGATCTCTTCCTCTCTCCTGCCGTGGTCCTCGAGCTCGAGTATCTGCACGAGATCGGACGACTCACGGTCGGGGGCAACACGATCGTCCAGGGGCTGTCCTCGCAACTCGGCGTGGCCCTCTGCGACGCCGCCTTCACGGCGGTGGTCGAAGGCGCGCTCGACCACGACTGGACGCGTGATCCGTTCGATCGGCTGATCGTCGCACAGGCAGCGCTTTCCGGAAGCGCGCTCGTAACGAAGGATCGGACGATTTTGCGCCACTACCGCAAGGCCACGTGGTGAGCGAGCGTCGAGTGGCCGCCGTGAATTCCGAACGACGCAACGGCCCGACCGATCCCGAGCTGCTGGCCACCAACCAGCGCTTCTTCGACGAGCTCTGGCGCGATGCGCATTTGATCGAAGCGGAGCGCTTCAATACCTGGCCGCTGGTACGCGAGCTGGTCGCGGGCGCATCCCGCCGGCTCGAGGTCGCGCCGGGACTCCGGCCGCGGTTGCCGATCGCCGGGACGCACTTCGTCGACATCAGCGGACCCGCCGTGACCTGCCTACGCCGCAAGGGCGGCCATGCCGCGCGCGGCTCGATCACCGGCCTGCCGTTCCACGACGGCTACTTTCAACTGGTGTGCGCCCTCGACATCGTCGAGCACGTCGACGACGACCACGGCGCGCTCGCCGAGCTGGTGCGGGTCGCGGCGCCGGGCGCGACCTTCTTGCTGTCGATCCCGCTCCATCCGTCGCGCTGGACGTCGCTCGACGAGATCGTCGGCCATCGCCGCCGCTACGAGCCCGAGCGCCTGCTCGCGATGCTCGCGCAGCACGGTCTCACAGTGGAGCAAACGGCCGAGCACTCGATGCAGCCGAAGTCGTCCCGCCTCATCGACTGCGGCATGTGGTTCCTCGTCCACAAACGCGGCCGCGCACTCTGGTGGTACAACCACGTCTTCATGCCGCTCGCGGTCCGCTTCGAGAAGAAGCTCGCGCTCACGCCGGGGCTCGTCGACCTCGAGCGCGCCGACGAAATCTTGCTGGTCTGTCGCCGCGCGCGCTGAGCGCGACGGCGCCGCGGCTCAGCGCAGGTCACCCCGCAACGCCAGCACCCGATCCTGCAACGCCGCCGCGCTCACGTCGGCCGGGCCCACCGCGGCGCCAGCGACCACCTCGATACGCGACCAGAATCGTCGGAACGGGTGGCGCATGGCGCGCCCGCCCATGCGGCTGAAGAAGCTGCCCCAGAGCCCGCGCAGCGCCAGCGGTACGACCGGCACCGCCGTGCGGGCGACGATGCGCTCGACGCCCGGTCGGAACGGATTCAGATCGCCGGTGCGCGTGATCTGTCCCTCGGGAAAGATGCACACGAGATCGCCGGCCGTGAGCGCCCGCTCGACCTCCGCGAACGCCGCCTCCTTGAGCGCGGGATCTTCCTTGGCCGACGCGATGGGAATCGCGCGGCCGGTGCGGAAGATGAAGTTCAAGACCGGGATGCGGAAGATGTGGTGATCCATCACGAAGCGAATGGGGCGACGACACGCCGCCGCGACCACGAGCGCGTCGACGAAGCTCACGTGGTTGCAGACCAGCACGGCCGCGCCCTCGTCGGGAATCTGCTCGAGGCCGCGGTGGCGCACGCGATAGACGGTGTGCACGAGCATCCAGATCAGGAAACGCATCAAGAACTCGGGGACGAGCGTGTAGATGTAGACGGCGACCCCGGCGTTCACGATCGCCGTCAACAGAAAGAGCGTCGGGATGTCGACGCCCAGCGCCCGGAGGCCGATACCAGCGCCGGCCGCGAGCACCATGAAGCCGGCACTCACGAGGTTGTTGCCGGCGATGATGCGCGAGCGGTGGGACGGCTCGCTGCGGTTCTGGACGAGTGCCAGGAGCGGCACGATGTAGAAGCCGCCGAACGTGCCGATCAGGAGGAGATCGGCGACGATGCGCACGCCGTGCCAGCTGCCGAGAAACGCGAGCGCCCCGACGGTGCCCGGAGCGGCCGTCGCCGAGCGCGTCGCGAAGAACAGATCGAGCACGAAGAGCGTGAGGCCGATCGACCCGAACGGCACCAACCCGAGCTCGATCTTTTCGCCGGACAACCGCTCGCAGAGCAGACAGCCCGCGCCGATGCCGACCGAGAACACCGTGAGGAGCACCGTGACGAGGTGCTCGTTGCCCCCGAGCACGTCGCGGCCGAGCGCCGGAAACTGCGCCAGCAAGAGCGCGCCGTAGAACCAGAACCACGAGATGCCGAGGATCGACAGGAAGACGGTGCGGTTGGCGCGCGCAAGGGCGAGCGTGCGTCGCATCTCCGCGAACACGTTCCAGTCGATGCGGAGATCGGGCTCCTGGGCCGGGGCGGGCGGAATGCGCAGGCTCGTGACCCAACCGAGCACGGCGATCGCGAGACACGCGCCGGACGCGATGGTCGTGCCGTGGCTCGGCACGCTCATCAAGAGACCGCCGCCCATCGTACCGACGAGAATCGCGACGAACGTCCCCATCTCGACCAGCGCGTTGCCGCCGACGAGCTCCTCCTCGCGCAGGTGCTGCGGCAGGATGCTGTACTTCACCGGGCCGAAGAGCGTGGACTGGCAGCCCGTCAGGAAGAGCGCCGTCAGGAGGATCGGCACGCTCCGGCGCGCGAAGCCGACCGCGGCGATCACCATGATGCCGATCTCGAGCAGCTTCACGGCACGGACGAGACGCGCCTTCTCGAATTTGTCGGCGAGCTGACCGGCCGTCGGTGAGAACAAGAAGAACGGCAGGATGAAGATCCCGCCGGCGAGGTTCACCAGCGTGTCGCCGTCGAGCGCGGCGCTCTCGGCGCCGAACGCCACCAGGATCACGAGCGAGTTCTTGAGGATGTTGTCGTTGAGGGCGCCGAGGAATTGGGTCCAGAAGAACGGCCCGAAGCGGCGATGGCGGAGCAGGGTGAACTGGCTCATGGGGTGCGCCGGGAGTGTGTCATCGTATCGACGCTGCGTGAACAACCAACCCGTTGACACCCCCGCGCGCAGTCGACATACCCCCGGTACGTACTTCGAGTATCCCCAACGAACCGGAGGAAGAATGCTGAACGACACTGATCTCGCCGACCTGGTCGGCTTCTACGAACGCGACGACGCCGCGGACGCCGTCGAACGCTGGCGCATGCTGTTCGATCCTTCCGCCGACGGACCGATCGCCCTCGTGAACCGTTTCACCCTACGCGAGCACGCGCACTACGGAGATGATCGCGCGGCAGTGGGAGGCCTCGAGGCCTTCATGACGTATGCGGCTACGAGCGTTCCCGCGCTGGCGCGAGTCGGCGGCCGGTTTCTGGTTTCGGGCCCGGTCCTGGCGTCGATGTTCGGTCCGTCGGATGGCACGCAGGTCGTCGTCGTCGGCTGGTTTCCCGATCGCGCGGCGTTGCTGACGATGCTGCGCGATCCGGAGTATCGCGGTGCCTTCGAGCATCGGCGCGCGGCGGTCGTCGCCGAATCGGTCGTCGCCGCGAACGCCCTGTGACCGTCGCGACGCGCGGCCAGAGCCGGCTCACCGAGCGTTCCACGGCCTCGATCGAAGCGCTGATCCAGGTCGCGCGGCGGAGCTTCGGCCAGCACGGCTACGCGCGCGCGTCGCTCGAGCAAATCGCGGCCGACGCCGCCATGACCAAAGGCGCCGTGTACCACCACTTCGGCTCGAAAGAGGCGCTCTTCGAGGAGGTCTTCCGGAGGGAGCATCGCGCGATGATCGCGCTCGTCATGGCGAAGGGGCGCTCGGCGAAGGATCCGGTCGACGGCCTCTTACGCGGCGTCCGCACCTACCTGCAGGCCATCCTCGATCCGCTGGCGCGCCGCATCCTGCTGCAGGACGGCCCGTCGGTGCTGGGCTGGGAGCGTTGGCGGCGCTGCGAGGAGCCGGGCTTTCAGCAGCTGATGGAGGCGTCCCTCGGGGCCGCCGCCAAACGCGGCATGCTGCGCGCGACGCTTCACCCTGCCGAGACCGCCGTGCTGCTCCTTGGCGCCGTCACCGAAGGCGCCCTGGCGATTGCCCACGCCACGGATCCGACGGCGACGTCGCGGCGCCTCGCGCGCGAGCTCGGCTCGCACGTCGAGGCGCTCCGCCGACGTTAGGTCGACGCGCTACGCGCTCGCGTCTGTCGACCGGCTCGACGCGCTCGCGTCTGTCGACCGGCTCGACGCGCTCGCGTCTGTCGACCGGCTCACGCGCTCGCCTCGTCGTGCTCGAAGCGCAGGATGTCGAGCTCGTGGAACCGCTCGCGCAGCCACGGGGTCAGCAGCCCGAGGCGCTTGCAGTTCGGCACCACCTTCGAGAACAGCATCTTCTGGAACTCGCGCATGATGTCGGAGCTCATGACGATCTCTTTGGTCTCTTCGAGCGGGAGACCCATCTCCTGCCACACCTCGACGGCGTAGAGGCGATCGCGCATGAGGCGGCAGCCTTCGTACGTGAACTCTTCGCGCTCGCGCATCTCGCGCTCGTTCAGCTCTTTGTAGACGCCCTCGAGCGAGAGCACGCCGAACGCGACGTGGCGCGCCTCGTCACGCATGATGTACTGGGTCATCGTCTTCAGCAGCGGCTCGTTGGAGAACTTCTCCATCAACCCGAACGCCGCCATCGCGAGCCCTTCGACCATGATCTGCATGCCGAGGTACTTCATGTCCCAGCGCGAGTCGGTGAGGATCTGGTCGAGCAGCGTCTTCAGGTGCGGATTGATCGGGTACTCTTTCTTGACCTTGTCGCGGAGGTAGTGGTCGTAGGTCTCGACGTGACGCGCCTCGTCCATGACCTGCGTCGCGGCGTAATACTTGGCCTCGATCCACGGCACCGCGTCGACGATCTGCGCGGTCGCGAGGAGCGCGCCCTGCTCGCCGTGCAGGAACTGCGACAGGCTCCACGAGAGCTGCTCCATCCGGAACTTCCGGATCTCGCGCTCGGTGAACTTCGACCAGAGCCGCGTGCCATACAGCGGGTTGTTCATGTCGGGCAGGTTCTCAGCCTCGGGATCGACGTCGATCGACCAATCGAGCGCGGTCGCCTGGTCCCACTGATTCTGCTTCGCCTTGTCGTAGAGATTGCGGAGCCCGACTCTGAACGTGTCGTAATTCCACGTGTAACAGGTGTCGAAAGTGGTCGAGAGGCGTTCGGTGAAGTCTTCGACGGCGTCGAGTGCTTCGCGGGGATCTTGCGGGTCGACGGTGGCGACGGCTACGGCGGGCGGGGTCATGGGAGCTCTCCTTGCACCGTCGTGCCCTGCGTGAGCATGCGGTGAGTCATGGTCGTGATGTCTTCGATCGAGATGTCCCGGCGCTCGAGCCACCAGGATGTGACTTGTGAAAGCATGCCGACGATCGCCTGGGCGGCGAACGCCGGAGGGAGATTGCAGAAGACGCCGGTTTGGACGCCCGCCGCGAAGTCGGATTCGATGTCGGCGATGAAGATCTGATGGACCTCGCGCAGCAGCTCATCGAATTGCGCGCTGTGGCCGAAGAGGATCTTGAAGACGTCGCGGTTGGCGGCGGCGAACCGGAAGAAGGTCTCGCCGCCGACGCGGGCGCGCTCGCGGACGTCGGTGTGCTCCGCCTTGGCCGCGTCCATCGCTTCCTTGGCGGCGAGAGCGGTCTCGCGCACGAGATCGGCGAAAAGGGCATCCTTGGTGGCGAAGTGCAAATAGAAGGTGCCGGTCCCGACGTCGGCGGCGGCCGCTATGTCCGCGATCTTGGTGCCGTGGAAACCCTTGGTGGCGAGGAGACGCTTGGCCGCTTGGATCAGCTGGCTCCGGGTCTTGGCGCGTCGACGGTCCTGTCGGCTCGAGTCCGGGAGGGTGGTGAGGGTCGCTGTACGAGTCGGCATGGAGTTTGTGAATCAAGGTTCAGAACTGAATCTCGATTCAGTGGTAAGCGGATAGCCCAGTAGTGTCAACCACCTTTCTCATTTCGACTCCGATCTGGACCCGCCGGATCGCGAACGAGCTCTGGAGCGGGCCGGTGACCCCGCTCACCTACTCGCTCCTCGCGGAGCCGATGGCCGAGCACATGGTCCGCCGGCCGCTCCGGGCAGCCGGGCTCGAACGGCTCGGCGAGCTTCCCGTCCTCCGCCATCACGCGAGCCACGTGTACGTGAACGCGGTCCTCCTGGCGGAAGCGATCCGACTCCTGCCGTCCGGGCTGCAGAGCGCAGGGCTGCTCGCCCTGCTCCCGGACGCCGCCCGCGCCGGCAGCGGCGGCTCGTCGTGGATCGCGGGCGGACTGCAGGCGCTCGCGATCGCCGCGCGCGCCTGGCGGAACGAGCCGAGCTGGGCCCCGTGGGAACGCGCGACCGCCTTCAACCGCGAGTGCGTCGAAGTCCGGCGCGGATTCCAAAACCTGGGGACGTTCGGCGCCAAACCGTCGCCGACCGAGCTGCGCGCCGACCTCGTCCACGTGGCGGAACGGCTCGGCCATTACCTCGACGTCGTGAGCTGGGGGATGGTCTTCGCCTACGTCTTCTACCACCTGCTGCAGGAGCTCGGCCGCCGCTGGACGCCGGGGCACACCCACGAGCTCGCGGCGCTCACCGTCGGGCTGCCGGGCGTCGCCTCGTTGGAGGCGCACTACGATCTGCACGCCCTGGCACCCCTCCTTGCCGCCGATCAGGAGGTCGCGGCGGCGGTGGCGCGCCACGACCCGATGGCGGCCGGCGCCGCGCTCGCGACCCCGCATGAAAGCGCCGCCGCCCAGGCGTTCCATCGCTTCCTCACGATCCACGGGCACCGGCTCACCGGGCGCGATCTGTCATGCCCGACCTGGGCGGAATCGCCGGGCATGGTCGTCGAGCTCGCCCTGGCGGCACGCTCGGACGCCGCGCTCGAACGGGCGGCGGTCGCGGCCCGCCGCCACGACGCGATCGCCGCGCTCGAACGCGAGCTCGGCCGCGGCCTCGCCGGCAGCGCGCGGCGACGCGTGTTCGCGCTCGTCCTCGACTACGCCCAGCGCTACTACGCACTGCGCGAGAACATGCGGTACCACGCCGATTTCTTCCTCGCCCGGCTGCGGCAGGTCGTGCTCGCTTTCGGCGCCGATCTCGTCGCCCGCGGCTCGCTCGCGACGGTCGACGACGTCTTCTGGCTCGACGTCGAAGAGCTCGTCCACGCGGCCGAGAACGGGACGGCGGTCGCCGAGCGGATCGCCGAGCGCCGAGCGGCCGCCGCCATCGATGCCCAGCAGCTGCCGCCGGAGACGCTGACCGACGGCGACCCGGCACCAACGAGGGCCGCGAGCACTCGAACGGTGCACGTGCTCACCGGCGAGACCGGCGCGCCCGGACGCTGCGAGGGTCGGGCCCGTCTCGTGCTCGCCCCCAGCGACTTCGAACGGATCGTGCCGGGGGACGTGCTGATCGCGCTCTACACCGATCCCGGCTGGACGTCGGTGCTCGAACGCGCGGCGGGCGTCGTGCTCGAAACCGGCGGGGTGCTCTCGCACGGCGCGATCGTCGCGCGCGAGCTCGGCATCCCGGCGCTGGTCGGCGTCGCCGACGCGACGCGCACGATCCGCGACGGCGCGCAGGTGGTGCTCGACGCGAGCGCGGGGCGGGTCACGATCGAGCCCAATTGAGGGTCGAGCCGCTAGCCCCGCACCAGCGTGATCGCGTCCTCCGGGCACGCGACCACACAGAGCCCGCACGCCTGACAGCTCGCCGCGCGCGGCGTGTACGCCGTCTGACTTCGGTGCACGAACACTTTCAGCCGCGCGAAGAGGCCGAGCGCGTCCCAGTCGGCGTCGTCGATGCGGCGGACCTCGAAGACGTCGTAGGGGCAGACGTCGACGCAGTCGCGCTTGGCCTCGCACCGTCCATGATCGATCTTCGGCTGCCAGGTCCCGGGCGCCGCTTTGCATTGCTCGCCGGGTCGATCGGGATGGGCAGCGGCCTGCCGCGCCTTTTCCTTGTCGCGGCTCATCAGACGACGACCGAGTACTCGAGCCCGTGCCCGAGCGGGAGCGTCGTCGACTCGAAGCCGTTCGCGGGGTCGCGCACGAATGCCACGTAGGGCGCGAGCTCTTTGGGGAACGTGAAGATGTTGTCGGCGAACACGGCGGCGCCCTTGTGGAGCTTCGGCCGCAGCAGCTGGAGCATCGGCAGATACAGATCCTTCCAGCCGTCGAGTAGCACCAGGTCGATGGGCGCCGGGATGTCGGCGAAGGTTTCCATGGCGTCACCCGCCCGCACTTCCGCCACGCCATCGAGGCCGGCCTCGGCGAGATGGGCGCGTGCCGCTGCGATCTTGTTCGGCTCGCGCTCGCTGCCGATGAAGCGCCCGCCGTTCGCCCGCGCCGCCGACGCCAAGTAGAGCGCCGAGATCCCGAACGAGGTGCCGAACTCGACGATCGTCTTGGCGTCGATCTGGCGGGCGCTCAGATACAGGAACTTGCCCTGCTCGGGCGTGATCGGGATGTACGCATCCTTCAAGTAAGGCAGCACGCCGTCGATCATGCTGCCGCCCCACAGCATCGACCACAGGCCGGCGGGCACGCCGCGCAGAAAGACCCAGCGGTCGCCTTTGGCGGCTTCATGGAGACGATCGAGCGTGGCGGTCACACGTGGGTCGCTGAGAGCATCGGGCATTGCGTCCTCCGTTTCGTCCGGCTACTCAAATATGAGCGATCGCTCGCATTTAGCAATTCGCCGCAGCCAATGCCACGACCCAGCCCTCCGCACCCGCGCAAGCGACCCATGCAGGCGCGCGCGCGCGCGACCGTCGACGCCATCGTCGACGCCGCGGCACGCGTACTCGTGCGCGGCGGCTACGGTGCGTTCACCACCAACCGTGTCGCGGCCCGCGCGAAAGTGAGCGTCGGCTCGCTCTACCAATACTTTCCCAACAAAGAGGCCCTGCTCGCGGAGCTGAAGGCGCGCCACATCGCCGAGCTCGAGCGCGGCCTCGACGCCGTGATGGCCCGCGCCGGCGACGGTCCGCTCGGCGAGATCATCGCCGCCGTCATCGAGGCCAACGTCGCGGCCCACCTCGTCGACCCGGCCCTGCACCGCGTGCTCTCGACCGAGGTGCCGCAGCTCGGAGCGTCGGACGCGGCAACGGCGTTCGAGCAGCGCGCCGTCAAGCGTGTCCGGGCGCTGCTGGCGCGCCGGCGGCACGAGATCACGGTTCGCAACCTCGATCTCGCGACCTACCTGGTCGTCCGCACGGTCGAGGCGACGATCCACGACGCCGTCGCCGAGCGCCCGGCCGACCTCGCCTCGGGCGCGATCGCCCGCGAGGTGACGCGCCTCCTGCTGGGCTACCTGACCGTCAGCTCGCCTGCGCCACGACGGCCGGCGACTCGGCGAGCACGCACGGCAGCTCGACGCGGAAGCGCGAGCCTGCCGCCTCCACGCTCATGACCGACACCGTGCCGCCCAACGCCTCGACGAGCTGCTTCACGATGCTGAGCCCGAGCCCGACGCCGGTGCTTCGCGCTGGCTCTGCGGGTGCTTCATGGTCGGGCTCAACGGCCGCCAGCACCGGACGCGGCAACGGGCTCGACATCAGGCCCGTCATCGCAGGGTTCTACGGGTCCCCGGCGAGCGCCGCGACGGGCGCCGTCAGCGTCCCGAGGAACGCTTCGAGATCGGCGAGCTCGCGGTCGCTGAGATCGCCGTGCGCGATCTCCTTCATGCCGTGCGTCTTGTCCCGATAGAACCGCAGCACGTCGCCGAGCGTCGCGAACTGCCCGGCGTTCATGTAGGGCGCGCGCACCGCGACGTTCCGGAGCGACGGCGTCTTGAACGCCTGCAGGGTGTCGCGGGTGTCGGGGTCCATGAAGCGGAGCGCGCTACACGCGTCCGGTCGCGCGTCGCTGTACGGCCCGAGACAGTTGAGCTCGTCGCCGCGGAGGAGCGCGATCGCGTCGCTGCGACCACGCTCGGTCACCCCTTGCGGCACACGCGTGAAATGAAACTCGCCGTTCGTGAAGAGCGGCCCGGCGTGACAGTTCGTGCAGCGCGCGCGCCCAATGAAGAGGCGGAGGCCGCGGATCTCCGTCGCCGACAGGGTTCCGGCCGCGTCGGGTGCTCTCCCGGCGAGCGCCGCCTCGACGTAGTGGTCGAAACGGGACGGCGTCGGCGCGATCGTCCGCACGAACGCCGCGATCGCCTTACCGACGTTGACGAAGGCGCGCGTCGTCGCCGACTCCGCGCGCGGCTCGGCGGGCAACGCACCGAAGATCGCCTCGTACTCGCCGCGATAGTGCGCGGCGACGAGCGTGACGACGCCCGCGCGCGGCATCCCGAGCTCGAGGGGGTTCTCGATCGGCGTCAGCGCTTGGGCCCAGAGTGAGTCCTTGCGACCATCCCAGAAGAACCACGTGTTGTACGCGACCCCCGTGAGCGGCATCGAGCGCCGCGTAAGCCGAGCCAATCCTTCGGCGACGGGCTTCCGATCCTGAAAGCCGCCGCCGGGCGGATGGCAGGTGGCGCACGAGAGCGCGCCGTTCCGGCTGAGGCGCACGTCGCTGAAGAGCGCGCGTCCGAGCCGCGCGGCGCGGGGATCGGTGTCGTACGCGTTCGAGGGATCGTCGGGGAGCGGCGGCAGGCTACCGAGCCAGAGCGAGCGCAGGACGCGCAGCTCACTCGGACTGTACGTGGGCTCGGAGGCCGACGCGCCACCCGTCGCGAGCATGAGGAGCAGCGCGACGGCCGGCATGCGCGTGCCGCGCGCCGGCGTCGTCATGGCAGATCGAGCGCGAAGCTGACCGCGTCGGTTCCCGTGCTCGCCTTGATGCGGAACGCGACGGTCCATGCCCCCGGCATATGGAACTTGAGCCCGTCGATCCGATAGCGCCCGTCGCCGAGCTCGCTAACGACGGGCGTCGTCGGCAAGCCGTGGCCGTGCGCCGGCATGCCGCCGAGCACGGTCACGTTCGCCCCGCGCACCGGCTGCTCGGCCGCGTCGGTGACGGTGATCGTCCAGGTGTGCACCGCAAGCAACGGCACCGGCGCCGGTGTCGATTCGTAGCGCACGTGGAAGAGATGCTTCGCGCTCCAGCGCGCGGTCGCGCCGGGCACGGGCGTTTCGGCCGGAACCGGCGTGCTCGCCGCGCGCCCGCGCGCCGGCACCAACACAGCGCCGACACCGGCGACGACGAGCACCACGATGGCCGCGAACCCGCGCCACGTCCGTATCGACATCGTTCGTCTATAGCGCGGCGACGATGGGATGCGCAGCCACCGAATGGACACATGGTTGGGCCTCCGATATCCGCCTCGCATGTCGTCACCTTCCTTCCTGGACGCCACGCGCGTCGCGCCGGTCGCGGCGTCGAGCCCGCACTACCGCGCCGTCATCGGCAACGATTGGAACGCGCCCACCTATCCCTGCGGGGGCATCGTGAGCGCGATCGCGTTGCGCGCGATGGAAACCGCGCTCGCCGACCCGAGTCAGCGTCTGCGGAGCTTCTCCACCATGTTCGTCTCGACCGTCGAGGCGGGTGAGCTCACCATCGACGTCACGCGCCTCCGCATCGGGAAGCGCATGTCGCAGCTCCACGCCGACGTGCGCAGTGCCGGCCGCACCGAGCCCGGCCACGTCACTACCGCGGCCTTCGGCGAGAGCCGCCCCGGTTTCGACTTCACCTATCGCACGGCACCCGAGTGCGGCCCGCCCGACGACTATCCCGGGCTCGCGACGGCCCCCGCGGGCGTGCGCGCGTGGCGCTCGTCGTTCTTCGACAATCTCGATGTGCGGCGCGTGCGGAGCTTCGCGTCCTTCGAAACCAACTGGGAAGGCGGGCGCGCCGAGGTCATCCGCTGGTTCCGCTACAAGAATCCGCCGCGCCTCGCCGACGGTCGCATCGATACGCTCTCGCTGATCGCGCTCGCCGACACGATGCCGCCGGCGATCGCGCAGTATCACGGCCCCGGGTATCCATTCTTCCACGCGCCGAGCGTCGACCTCACGTTGCGGCTCTTCGCCGACACCGAGGACGAGTGGATCTTGAGTCACGTCGTCGGTCACTGGGCCGGCGACGGCTATGCGTCGGCGGAAGTCTCGCTCTTCGACGGCAAGCGGCGGCTGCTGCTGAACGGGGCGCAGATGATGCTGTTCCGCTTTCCGGAATCCGCAACGTCCTGAGTCGATCCGCTCGCTCGACGCGGTCCCGGACACTTTTGCGCTGCTTTTCTCCAAAACTGTAGAAAACGCCGCTGGAATCCACGACGATGTTACAAGTTTTTCGAGCGGATTCGCGCCGGTTTCAGCGATCGCCTCGTCTCCCCGCGGGCTTACGCGAATGCACCGGCGTGGCACGCGCCTCGCTCTACCTCCCCCCAACGACGCGGTCATCGAGACCGCCACTACGAGATTGGGGGAAAGCATCATGAAGATCGCACGCGCATTGTTGGTTCCGTCGATGGCATTGGCACTGGGTACGCTCAGCGCGACGACCGTTCTGGCCGACATGGAAAAGACGACGACCACGACCGAGAAGACGACGACCTACAAGGGTACCGTCTCCGAGGTGAATCCATCAGCGTCGACCATCATTCTTCGGTCCGAGACCTCGGCACCGACCACGTACACGTACAATAAAGAAACCATCTTTACGGACGACGGCGGCAAGGTCGTTACATACGACGCGATCAAGGACTCGCCGGTGACCGTGACCTACACGCGTGACGGCGACCGCATGATCGTGACGAAGGTCACGAAGGACCCGTCGGTGAAGCGCGAGACGACCACGACGACGACGACCAACTAACGGCGGAGATCCTCGCAACACTTTGCCGGCGTGCGATTGGCCATTGGCAACCAACGGCGGGACTTTCGAGCCTATGCTCGAGAGCCCGCCGTTTGCGTTTTACCAGCGCTCGACGTCCATCGAGCGTCCGCCGGCAGCGACCGACCGATAGCAGGCTTCCGCGATCGCGACGGATTGGGCGCCGTCGCCGATCGTGATCGCGGGGGCGCGTTGTTCCGTTACCGCCGCGGCGAACTCCGCGAGCACCGCCGACACGGTCATCGCGGGAGGCGGCAACGCCACGTCCGTCCGCCGGGTCCCAACGACGCGCGCCGCCGTCCCGTGCACGTGATCACCGACCAGTTGCGCGTCACGACCCGCGAGCTCGACGGCCCCACTGCGACCCACGGTCGCGCGCGATCCGGAAACGGACGCGAGGAGCCCGTCGTCCATCTCGAGGATCGCGGCGAAGTTGTCCTCGGTGTCGCGGGTCGCCACCCGATTGGCGACCGCGCTGACACGGACCGCTTCACGACCGGTCAGGAATCGGAGCGCGTCGAAGCTATGCACACCCGTGTGCAGGATGATGCCGCCACCCGACTCCGCGCGCCGATCGAGCCACCCGAGCGTCGACGGCTCGAAGCGCTGGCTCAGCACCGCCGCGTGCAGCGGTCCGAGCGTCGGCACCGCATGCCGGAGCGCGCGGACGACCGCGTTGAAGCGCAGCGTATGGGCGACCATCGCCGTGACGCCCGCGCGCTCGACCGCGTCGGCGATCGTGCGGCACGCGGCGACGGTCGGCGCCAGCGGCTTCTCGATGATGAGCGCCTTCCCGGCCCGTGCCGCGGCAGTCGCGAAGCGCACCGTCAGCGTCGGCGGCACCACCAACACGACCGCGTCGACGGCGGGATCGGCGAGCAGGGCCTCGGGCTCGGCGTGGAAGCGGCAGCCGCGCGCGCGCGCTTCCGCCTCGCCGGCGGCGCGGTCGCGTCGGCAGAGCGCCGCGAGATGCAAACCGGGAACGTCACCGACGTGCGCCAGGTAGCGCGCGCCGTGCTTCCCGAGTCCGATGATGCCGAGGCCGATCCCCATCTGCCCTCCTGCGGGGATGACGGCCGGCAAATCCGCCCGCGCTGCGGCAGTTTCTTGCCACCCCCAGCACTCGGAAGTAGCTGAAACCATTGATTTTGCCTACCCACGAAGCCATGGCATCGGTCATGCAGATTCGCGGCGGCTATGCTCGACGCAAGCGACAAGACCCAAGCGACCCTCCTTCGAAAAGCCCGCGTCCGCGCCGGAGATTACGGTGCATGGCGTGTTGCCCCTGAGCACAACGGGACCGAGATCTGGATCGTCGCCGAGCCCCCGCGCCGCCGCCGCTTCCGGAACCCGCGGGGTCAGGTCGCGGAGGGGTTGGTGTATCGCCGCCTCGACGGGCTGGTCGCGCGCGCGGAGTATCTCGAGCTGATGCCCGAATATTGCGTCGTCGACCCCGAAGCCGCCGGCCACGCCTGACCGCGAGGGCCGGCAGCGGCCCATCGCGTAGTGTCTGTATTGAGCGGTGTCGCCGGTGGGTGGGTCGGGGATGGCTCCGGGGAGCGCCAGCTCGCGTGTGCGCCGGTCAGAGAGGCAACGGCAAGTTGTATGCGCTGGGTGTCAGCGACCGCGCGACCGTAGGAGGCCATCCCCGACCCGCCCGCCGGCTGCCACCAATCGCCCCGCGAGAAGCGAACCTCGCCTTGTGAAATCGTCGGCGACGACAGTCGTCATTCTCGTGGGCTGAGGAGGCCCATGCGGAAGGCGTAGCGGGTGAGCTCTACGCGGTCGCGGAATTCCAGTTTTTGGAAAATGTTGTTGATGTGGGTTTTGACGGTCGCTTCGCTGATCTGGCAGCGTTCGGCGATTTCGGCGTTGCGCATGCCGAGGGCGACGCAGCGGACGATTTCGCTTTCGCGGGCGGTCAGCTTCACCGCGGGGGCGCTGCGGAGTTGGGAGGCGAGCTCGGCTTGGAGGGTGGCGGGCATCCACACCAATCCCTCCTGCACGGCGTGAATCGCTTCCATCAGCGTTTCGACGGCGAAACGTTTTTGCACGATGGCGCGGGCACCGAGGCGGAGGGCGGCGAGGCCGTCTTCGACCTTCTCGCTCGCGGTGAGGACGATCACGCGCGTGACGCCCGCGAGGTTCTCGATGTCGTTTACCATCCAGCGTTCCATCTGGAGGTCGAGCAGCAAGATGTCGCACGGCGTCGCGGCGAGCGTGTTCAGCAGCTCGCTCGCGCGATCGACCTCGGCCACGACGTCGAGATCCGGTTGCTGCCGGAGGAGCGAACGCAGTCCCTGACGGAACAACGCGTGATCGTCAGCGAGGACGATGCGTACCGACATGATCAGGATCCGCCGAGAGCGGCAGCTCGATTTCGAGGTGCGCGCCCGGTCGACCGGCGCCGGCGATCGCGAGATGGCCACCGCACTCCGCCACGCGCGACGCGATCGACCACGGCGGCGTGGCCGCCTGCTCGAAACCAACTCCGTCGTCGTGGATGATGATGCGGAGACGCCCCGCGTCCTCGGCGACGTCGATCGTCGCCGCCTGCGCACGGGCGTGCTTGCGCGTATTGCGCAGCGCTTCGAGCACGATCTGCAGTGCCTGCTCCAACAATGAGCCGCGAGCGCTGACGACGGCGCGGAGGTGACAACGCGGATCGGCCATCGGCGACGACTCGCGCGTCGACCCTTCCGACACCTCGGCGAGCGAACGGATGTAGGCGCGCACCTCGTCGAACTCGCGCGCGACGCCGGTCTGCAACTCCGTCACTTCCTCCAGCGCGGCCGCGGCCCGATCGTTCCGTAGCAGCGTCCGACACGTCTCGAGGCGCAGGTTGATGCCCGCCAGACCCTGCGCATAGCCGTCGTGGAGAAACCGCGCGATGTTCTGGCGCTCCGCGGCCGTCTCGAGCTCGCGGATGTGTTCCTCGAAGAGCACGCGCTGCTGGCCGAGAAATCCGATGAGATAGCCCGTGATCCCGAGGTACGCGGGCCGCATCACGTACAGGTGCCAGTCGCCGGGGGTCAGCAACGCGATCAGTACGAGGTAGAGTCCGGTGCAGATCGCCGTGGTGATGGCCGTCGAGCGGAAGTCGCTCCGGCAACCGACGGCGACGATCACGAAGGCAAAGAAGACGAACGAGGGCGTCGTCGGCCCTTCGGTGAAGAGCGTCACGACGATCGCGAAGACGACATCGAAGACGTTCGACAGCATCGTCACGAACGCGAGATCGGCGCCGCGGCGGCACGCGATCTGGATCCCGATGGCGAAGGCGAGGTGGACGCATAGGATCTGAAAGAGGTGGCCGTCGATCGCGAAGGGGCCGGAGTTGACGTGGACCCAGGCCGCGAGATGGGGCGTCGTCGGATCGATGAACACCGACAGCACCGTCACCACCGAGAGAACGATCCGACCTCTCGCGATGTTCGATTCGAGATCGAGGACGGCGTGCGATCTCACGGCTCGCTGCTAGTTGATCGCCGACACGCACGCAACCGGTCCGGCCACGTGGGCCGAACCGGTCGTGTGTGCGTCGATGCGGCGGGCGCGAGCTCAGTTCGTGTAGGCCTGCTCGCTGTGCTGCGACAGATCGAGACCGAGGGCCTCGTCGTCCGCCATCGGACGGAGCGGCGTGATCGCGTTCACGATGACGAGGATGATGAGGTTGCCGACGCCGCAGAAGATGTACGTCGCAGCGACGGCGATGATCTGCTTCACCACCATGCCCGGGTACCCGTAGATCAACCCGCCGTCGAGGCCGAGGCTGAGCGCCGGCACGGCGGAGTTCACGGCCTTGGTCGCGAAAACGCCGGTCAGGATGGCGCCGAGCGTTCCGCCGACCAGGTGCACGCCGACCACGTCGAGCGCGTCGTCGTAGCCGAACTTCGGCTTCATGCTGACCGCGAAGTAGCAGGCGACGCCGCCGGAGAGACCGATGATGATCGACGCCAGTGGCGTCACGAATCCCGCGCCGGGCGTGATGCACACGAGACCCGCAACGGCACCGGAGGCCGCGCCGAGGAGCGTCGGCTTACCGGAGCGCAGCCATTCCGCCGCCATCCAGCCGAGGGTTCCCGCAGCGGCCGCGGTATTCGTGTTGAGGAACGCGGTCGCGGCGAGCTCGCCCGAGGCCACCGCGCTGCCGGCATTGAAGCCGAACCAGCCGACCCACAGGAGGGAGGCGCCGATCGCCGAGTACACGAGATTGTGCGGGGGCATCGGCTGCGTCGGGTAGCCCATGCGCTTGCCGAGGTAGAGGGCGGTCACGAGCGCCGAGACGCCGCTCGAGATGTGCACGACGGTGCCGCCGGCGAAGTCGAGCGCGCCGATCTGGGTGCCGATCCAGCCGCCGCCCCACACCCAGTGGCAGATCGGACTGTAGATGAACGTCGTCCAGAGCAACATGTAGAGCGCGAACGCCGGGAAGCTGATGCGCTCGGCGAACGTGCCCGAGATGAGGGCCGGCGTGATGATCGCGAAGGTCGCCTGGAACATGACGAAGAGAATGTGCGGGATCGTCGGCGCGATCGGGCTGGCGGTGCCGAGGATGCCATTCAACCCGACGTAGTCGAACCCGCCGATCAAACCGCCGATGTCCGGTCCGAACGCGAGGGAGTACCCGTACAGAACCCAGGTCACGCTGATCAGCCCGGCGCAGAAGAAGCTGTGCATGACGGTCGAGAGGACGTTCTTCGACCGGACCAAGCCACCATAGAAGAGAAAGAGGCCGGGGATGGTCATCATCAGCACGAGCGCCGTGCTGGTGAGGATCCAGGCCGTATCGCCGGTATCGAACGTGGGTGCGGCGGCGGCCGCGGCCTCGGCGACTTCCTCCGCACCGGCGGAGGTCGCAAAGGCGAGCACGCCGCCCGCGACGGCGTAACTGAGTCTGCGCATCCCGTCTTTCATCAAAAGCTCCTTCTCGGCGCCCAGCCGGCTGGTTTCGGTACTTCCTCTGAGGTCGCTGCGGCCCCTCGTCAGGGCAGCGATCAGCAACGGTTATGCCGGGAGATTTCGACTCACTGAGCCAACCCATGGGTGGAGAAATGCCTCCACCCTATCTCCGCGGGGGGTCGCCGGGCGTTTTAGTTGGATGGTGTCGCCGGTGGGTGGGTCAGGGTGGGCTCCTACGGTCGCCGGGTTACCGCCACCCAGCGCGTACAACCTGCCGCTGCCTCCATGTTCTGCGCACACGCGAGCTGCGGCTCCCCGGAGCCCACCCTGACCCACCCACCGCCGAGGCATCCCAACGAGAACGCTCGGACGCGCAGCTCGCACGCGGGAACCAACGGCTCTGGAGAGTGAGTGATGATGCAGCCGGCGGGCGGGTCGGGGATGGCTCCGGGGAGCGCCAGCTCGCGTGTGCGCCGGTCAGAGAGGCAGCGGCAAGTTGTATGCGCTGGGGGGCAGCGACCGCGCGACCGTCGGAGCCACCCCCGACCCGCCCGCCGGCTGCCACCAATCGCTGCCGCGAGAATCGAACTGAGACAGTACGTCCCAGATAGACGACGCTTTTTAGTGCCGGTCCGGATGGATCGCGAAGTCGGGATAGCCGAGCGTGCCCATTTCGGGACCGTCGAGACCCTCGATTTCGACCTCCTCGGGGACGCGAATCGGGGTGATCAGGTCGCTGAACTTGAACCAGGCGTAGGCCATGATGAACCCGACAACGATGACCGTCCCAGCGTCGATGGCCTGCATGATGAACTGCGAGAAGTCGCCGTACAGGAGGCCACGCACGCCGTCCGAGCCGTAGGCCTGGATCATGCTGTCACGGACCACACCGTTCCAGCCCGCGCCGTACTGACCAGTCGCGAAGATGCCGACCGACAGCACGCCCCAGATGCCGTTCACGCCGTGGACCGAGATGGCGCCAACCGGATCGTCGATGCCCATCCTTTCCCAGAAGAAGACGCTGATGACGACGATGTAACCCGCGACCGCGCCGATCACCGCCGCCGCCCACGGGTCGACGAAGGCGCACGGAGCCGTGATGGCCACCAACCCAGCGAGCATGCCGTTGCAGAGCATGGTCGGGTCGGGCTTCAGGCCCTTCGCCATCAAGGTGACCATGGTGGCGATCGAGCCGACGACGCCCGCGAGCATCGTGTTCACGACGACGTAGCTGATGCGGAGGTCGGTACCGGCGAGCGTCGAGCCGGGATTGAAGCCGAACCAGCCGAAACACAGAATGAAGGTCCCGAGCACGACCGCGGGAACGTCGTGGCCCGGCATCGCCTGCGGCTTGCCCTTGGCATCGAATTTTCCGATTCGTGGGCCGATGATCATGGCACCGGCAAGGGCGATCACTCCGCCCATGGCGTGCACCACACCGGAGCCGGCGAAGTCGACCGCGCCGTGTCCGAGCCCCCAGTTGAGGCCTCCCTGCGCCAGCCAGCCGCCACCCCACACCCAGCCGCCATAGAGGCAGTACGGGAGCGCCACCCAGAGACTGAAGAGGCAGAAGTTCTTCCAGGACCAACGCTCGGCCATGGCACCGGTCGGGATGGTCGCCGTGGTGTCCATGAAGACCATCATGAAGAAGAAGAGCACCATGACGCTGACGTCACCGACGCTGCTCGTCAGGAAGAATCCCTTCGTGCCCATGAGGCCGTACGTGTAGGCACCCGTGGCGTTGCCGGCGGCGTCGACGGCGGCGCCGAGACCGATGCCGCCGTTCAGGAGCGAGAGGCCGGGACCGAGCGAGGGATACCAGCCCGGCGCCACCGGACCGTTCCACCAGTTGCCCCACCCGATCGCGAAGCCATAGGCCCAGAACGCGAGGCAGCCGAGCGGGTAGACCATCAGGTTCATCGCGGAGGTATGCGCCGCGTTCTTCGCCCGACACAGGCCGGTTTCGACGAACATGAATCCGGCCTGCATGAACATGACGAGAAAGCCGCAGATCAGCACCCACATGTAGTTGATCGAGTAGAGATTGTGGGCCATCCGATCGTACAGGGCGGCGACGTCGAGGGCGCTCGGCACGTCGCCCTTGCCGTCGCCCGCTGGCGCTGCCCAGGTGCCGGATGCTGCGCCGGTGGGATCGGGCCAGGCTGGCTTCGCCGGATCATTCGTCGCCGTGAAATAGGCCGGCAGCGTCGGCGCCTCGTCGGCGGCCCGTACGCTGTCGAAGCCGCCCCTGACTGCGCCCGACAGAACGGCCGCACTCAGCATCCCGAATCCCCACCGCCAGATCTTTCTCTTCGTGCTCTCGATCACCATGTCTCAGGTCTCCCCCGTTAGGTTGATGTAAAACCATCATTTGGGTGGAGAGTACCCGACGTGCCGAAGGAGACAGGCAGGCCGAGGAGCCTGGAATGAGATCGCCTAGCCAGAAGGTGGCGTAGCCATTCCGATGACTTGGGAAGTCCGACTGGAAGGATTAGTCAGACGGAGGGTAGCGATCCGTTCTGGTGATGGAACGGATCCCAGAATCGGTGCTTGGAAATTAAACCGCGGCTGCCCATCAGGCAGGCAGATGGGTGCTATCGGCGCTTCAGGGTCGCGGGGGAGGAGCGCCGGGCGAGAGCTGCTTCATCCCCGCCGGTACCGTCAGGTCGGCCGTGCTCATCTTCTCGGCCTTGATCGTCTCGATGGTGAAGCGATCGGTGACCTTGCCGTCGCGGGATTCCGAACGCTCGAGCGGGATGCCTTCGAAGCCGCGTTCCGGTCCGGCGCCGACGCTGGCTCCCGATTCACCGGCCATCTTCTGCGAGAGGTCGAGGAAGCCCTCGAACACGGCCTCGTCCTCGGCACTGATGCCAAGGGCCGCGGGCGCTGCGGTGCAGACCTCGACGGTGCGACCGTCCGCGGTGCCGGAGTAGGTCTCACACGGCCACGTACCGACCTTCCCGCCACCGCTCTTGGCGAACTTGAGCGGCGTCCGCTGGCCGGGCGGCGGCAAACCGCCCCCCTGCTCCTTCATCATCTTCTCGACCATCGCGCGCTGCTCGGGCGGCATCGTCTTCATTTGCTCTTCCATCTTCTTCTGCACCTCGGCGAGCCGCCCCGACATCGCCTTCGCACCCGCCTCGTCCATCGGGATCACGGAGCCCTTCTCCTTGTCGACGATGTAGACGGTGCGCTTGGCGTGGTCGTAGTAGATCGCCTGCCCCTCCGCGCTCGTGATCTTGCCGTGCCCGTCCTGGATGCGGAACTCGACGGTGCGACCCTTCGGCGTTTTGGTGCCGGTGTAGGTGCCGACGATGAGCGTACCCGCGGAGGCGGTGACGACTCCGACGACCAGGGCGACGGCTTGCACGAAAACATGACGTAGGATCATGGGACGCACCCTCGCAATCCGCACCGGCGCTGGCAAGGGGGCGCGCGTCACGCGAGTTGCGGCTCGTCGCGCTCGGCTTCCGCGATCACGTCCTCGACGGCGGCGGCATCGCGGGCGGGCGCGAGCCAGAGCAGGAGCATGCCGACCCCGACGCACCCCGCGGCGGCGCCGAACGCGAGCGGGTACCCGAACCGCTCGATGATGCCCCCGAAGACGAACGAGCTGACGGCGACGCCGGTGCTGAACGAGCCCGAAAAGAGCGTCTGGACCCGTCCGAGATTGCCGGCATGGCTGAGATCGACCATGAGCGCGTTCGCCGTCGGATAGACCATGCCTTGTCCGGCCCCGAAGCAGAGGCCGACGGCGATCAAGCCAGTGACGCTGCCGACGGCGCCGAGCGCCGCGATCGCGAGCGCCAGGACCGCCATCGCGGGGAAAAGGACGGGCCGCCGTCCGATCCGATCGGAGAGCCCGCCGAATCCGATGCGCACCGCGATCGCCGCGAGCGAATACGAGAGGAAGAAGGGCGCGACCCGCTCGATGCCGACGACGTGCACGAAGGTCGGCACGAACGTCAGCACGGTACCGAAGCCCATCCCGCACGCGGCCATGGTGGCGGCGCCGAGCCAGAGCACGGGCTCGTGCCGGAGCGAACGCCCGTTGGCCGCGGCGGCGACACGGGCCGGCACCTTCCGCGGCGCCTGCACCACGAGCGCGAGCGCGACCGACCCGCAGCCGAGCGTCCCGGCGAACGCGAACAGCGCCGAAAAGCCGAAGCGGTGCGCGATGACCTCGCCGATCGCGGGAGCGAGCGCGTGCGTCAGCAGCGTCGAGATGCCGAAGAGCCCGAGCGCGCGGCCGCGCATCGGCAGCGGCGCGAGCTCCGCAGCGAGCGTCGAGGCGGTCACGAACGCCGCCGTGAACGCCAAGCCCTGCACGACGCGCAGGAGATAGATCGCCGGGCTCATCGCGGGCACCGCGAGGTACGCGAACGATGCGAGCGCCATCACCACCCCGCCCCAGATCACGAAGCGGCGCCGATCGACCCGATCGAGCAGCACGCCGAGAAACGGCAGCACGACGATGCCCGCGAACCCGGCGGTTCCCATCACGTAGCCGATCGTCTGCGCGCTCGCGCCGAGCTCGTGCAGATGCACGGGCAAGAGGAAGAAGGATGCGAAGTTCAGGAAGAAGACGAAATTGGCCGCCGTGACGAGATAGAAATCACGCGGCAAGCGCTCGGGAGCCGACATCGCGATGGCCCGATGCTTAGAGCCTCTCCCCTGCCCACGCAACGCGCGCTTGCCGCGTTGCGAGTGGTGGCAGCCGACGGGCGGGTCGGGGGTGGCTCCTACGGTCGCGCGGTCGCTGACACCCAGCGCATACAACTTGCCGCTGCCTCTCTGACCGGCGCACACGCGAGCTGGCGCTCCCCGGAGCCACCCCCGACCCGCCCGCCGGCTGCATCATCACTCACTTCCAGAGCCGTTGGTTCCCGCGTGCGAGCTGCGCGTCCGAGTGTTCTCGTTGGGATGCCTCGCCGGTGGGTGGTCAGGGTGTGCTCCGGGGAGCCGCAGCTCGCGTGTGCACAAGCCAGAGAGGCAGCGGCGGGTTGTATGCGCTGGGTGGCGGAAACCCGGCGACCGTAGGAGCACACCCTGACCCACCCACCGGCGACACCACGCAACACAGACAGCGGCCTCACATTGCCGCCCTTTCCATGTCGCGGCATAAGAGCGCGTGCCACGCCGAGCCCGAGTCGGCTTGCCCGCTGCGACCGCCGCGTCCAGCCCGGATCGAACCTCGCCCCGACGGCGCCGCGCGCTGCAACGCGACGAGATCGGCGCCGTCATGGACATCCTGCGCCGCGAGGCGCCGAGCTGGGGCGCACCGGCGGTGACGTTGATCGCCGAGACCACGGGTGATCCGTTCCGCGTGCTGATCTCGACGATCCTGAGCTTGCGCACGCAGGACGAGACGACGGCCGTCGCGTCGCGCCGGCTCTTCGCCCGCGCCGACGCGCCGGCGGCGATGTTGCGCCTCACCGCCGCGACGATCGAGAAGCTGATCTACCCGGTCGGCTTCTACCGCACGAAGGCGCGCGCGATCCTCGACGCCTGCCGCGCGCTACTCGACCGCTTCGACGGCAAGGTGCCGTGCGACCTCGACGCGCTCCTCACGCTGAACGGCGTCGGACGGAAGACCGCGAACCTCGTCCTCACGCTCGGCTTCAAGGCGCAGGGCATCTGCGTCGACACCCACGTGCACCGCATCACCAACCGCTGGGGCTACGTGCGCACCAAGATGCCGAACGAGACCGAGCAAGTGCTCCGCAAGATTCTCCCCGCCGAGCATTGGATCGAGATCAACGACATCCTGGTCGCGTTCGGGCAACGACTCTGCCGCCCGATCTCGCCGCATTGCTCGCGGTGCCCGATCGTCGCGTATTGTCCGCGCCGCGGCGTGACCACCGCCCGCTGAACGCACGAGCTGTCCCGCCGCGGTCGCTTGAGCGCGGCCGACCGCATGGTACGGTCGGCCGCATGTCTCTCGATCGCATTCGCGTCGTGCTGGTGCGCCCGCGCGAGGCGCAGAACGTCGGCGCGGTCGCGCGCGCGATGAAGAACATGGGGCTCGCGCGCCTGGTGCTGGTCGACGCCCCCGAGCTCGACGAAACCCGCGCCGCGACGCTCGCGGTGCACGCCGGCGACGTGCTCGCCGCGCGCGTGTCGGCGGCGACGCTCGCGGACGCGCTCGTCGGGTGCGGCCTCGTCGTCGGCACCAGCGGACGGCCGACGGCGGCCCGCGACGGCGGCACCGCGCCGCGGACGCTGGCCCCAATCATCCGCGCGGCCGCGGCCACGAACGACGTGGCACTGGTCTTCGGGCCGGAGGATCACGGGCTCGCGCTCGAAGAGCTGAAGCTCTGCCATCACGTCGTCACGATCCCGACCTCCGACGCCTACGGCTCGCTCAATCTCGCCCAATCGGTGTTGGTCTGCGCGTACGAGCTCTGGACGGCGGCCGCACCCGCCGAGCCGAGCCGCGTGCTCGCGCCCCACCAGCGGCTCGAGCTGCTCTACGAGAAGCTCGCGGCCGGGCTCGAAGCGGTGAGCTTCCTCCACGGCGACGAGGCGCCGGCGATGATGCGCCGCATACGCCGGGTGTTCGGACGCGCCGCGCTCGACGACGAGGAAGTTCAATTTCTCCTCGGGATGGCACGGCAGATGTCGTGGGCGGGGACGCGCGCCCACGAGCAAGTTCGGAATTGACCGGCCTCCGGGCCTTCACTACTGTCTTGAACGTCCGCGACGAGCCATGCCGGAACTCACGCCCACCGGTGCCGTCGACGTCGTCCAACGGCAGGTCCGTCGCGTCCGTCGCCGGAAGAATCTGTACGAGCTCCAGCGCGCGCTCTACTGGGCGATTGCGGCCGGTGCCGCCCTCGCGACCTTTCTCCTGCCGCTCGCGCTATTCGCACCCGCCCGGCTGTTCGCCGGGGCCGCGTGGGGCACGTTCGCCGTCCTCGCCGGCTTCGCGCTGATCCTGCTCGCCGCCACCCGGCGGCGCTGGCTCGCGGCGCCGCGGGCGATCGCGTGGATCGAGAGCCAGAGTCCGCTCGCCGGTCGTCTGCGGACGTTGGTCGAGCTCGCGACGCGTCCGAACGGCGGGCGCGGGTTCTTCCACGCGCTCCTGGTGGCGCAAGTCGGGCGCGATCTCGAGGCGTGGACGCCGCGCCGAGTCGTGCCGCGCGCGGTGCCGCGGGCGGCGCTCGCCACCGCGGTCGCGGCGCTCGTGCTGCTCGTGATCGTGGCGCAGCTCGCGTCGTTCACGCCGCCGTCGGCACCCGCCGTCGGCTTCAGTGATGAGCCCCTCGCCGGCGAGCGCAGCGCGACGCCCGACGACGCCGCGGTCGGCGCGCGCGCGGTGGTCGCGCCCGGCGTGCCGCGAGACGACGACGCCGAGCCCTCACCCGTCCGCGACGACGTGCCGTCGCGCCTCGGCAATCTCTCGAGCCAGATCCAAGAGAACGTCCGCCAGCAAGTCTGGGGCAAAGCCTGGGAGCGCGTCCGCGACGCGCTCGCGCGTGCCGGCACGAACGGCGGCGGCGCGCGCCCCGGTCAGGAAGCCAACGGCAACGAGGTCGCCGCCAACGACACCGAAGATTGGGAGGCCGCGCGCTCGAGCGCCACCGGCGCGCCCCGGCGTCGCCCCGGCATCGGCAAGCAAGCCTCGAAAAGCGACGCAGCGCAGCCCGACCAGCAGCAGGATCAAGCCACGCCGCACGACGCCGACCGCGAGACCCAGCGTGACGACGCGAATGGGGGCGGCGGCGCCGGCACCGGGACCGACCCGAACCTCTTCGGCGGCGCCAGCGTCGACCCGGCCGGCAGCGGCTCGTTCGAGCTCGCGCTCGCGGCCCGCATGCGCGCCGACCGCACCCGCGGCAAACGCGGCACCGGCGCCGCCGGGCCGAGCGCCGATCCCGACGCGCAGCCTGCGCTCGCCGCCGAGCAACGGCGCGAGAGCGCCGCGCACCGCATGACGGTGCCGGCCGCCTACGAAACCGTCGTGCGCGAGGTCTTCGCGCATCGCCGGGTGGAGACCGAACAGCCATGACACCCGCCGTCGCCAGCGCCGCCATCGAGGATTTCCAGCAGGTCTTCGCCGCCGTCCGCGCCGAAGTGGGCCGCGTGGTGATCGGCCACGAAAATGCGATCGAAACGATCCTCACCGCCTTCTTCGCCGGCGGTCACGTGCTGATCGAGGGCGTCCCCGGCATCGGCAAGACATTGATCGTGCGCTCGCTCGCGGAAGCGCTGAACCTGAGCTCGAACCGCATCCAGTTCACGGTCGATCTGATGCCGGCCGACATCACGGGCACGCGCATCATCAACGAGAGCCCGAGCGGCCAGCGCGAGCTCACGTTCGTGCCGGGACCGATCTTCACGCACCTGCTGCTCGGCGACGAGATCAATCGCGCGACGCCGAAGACGCAGTCGGCGCTGCTCGAAGCGATGGCCGAGCACCAGGTCACCGTCGCCGGCACGAGCTACCGCTTGATGCCGCCCTTCTTCGTGCTCGCCACCCTGAATCCGATCGAGATGGAAGGCACGTACCAGCTGCCCGAGGCGCAGCTCGATCGCTTCCTCTTCAAGGTGCTGCTCGCCTACCCGAGCGAGGCCGAGCTCATCCGCATCCTCTCCACCACGACGACCGCCGACCCGCCGACGATCCGCCCCGTGCTCGATCCCGAGCAGGCCCCGGCCCGCGTCGAAGGCCTGAAACGCCTCGTGCGCGAGGTGCTGGTCGCGCCGCACGTCGAGCAATACGTCGCGGGCCTGGTGCGCCTCACGACGCCCGCGGCGGCGCGCGGCGACAGCGAGGCCGAGGTCGAGGTGCGACGCTACGTCACGTACGGCGCGAGCCCGCGCGGCGCGCAGTCGCTCGTGCTCGGCGCCAAGGTCATGGCGCTGCTCGACGGCCGTCCCCACGTGACCTACGACGACGTCGACAAGATCGCGGTCGCGGCGCTCCGCCATCGACTCGTCATGAGCTTCGCCGCCGAAGCCGCCGGCGTCGCTCCCGCGCACATCGTCGAACGCGTCCTGGTCACGGCCCGCCGGCTGCGGTCGTGAGCCGCGCCGCGGACGGCCCGCCGGAGTCGCCGGCGCCGGCCGCGCCCGGTGCCGTGGGCGGCGCGCTCGCGATCGAAGCGCGCACCGCGCTCGGCATCGACGATCTCCACCGCTTCGACGGTCTCGCTCTCCACGTCCGCCGCGGCATGGGCGAACGCCCTGGCGAACGACGCTTTCCCGGTCGCGCCCAGGCGTCCGGCGTCGAGGTCGAGTCGTACAGCGCCTACACGCCCGGCGACGATCTCCGCCATCTCGACTGGAATGCCGTCGGACGCCTCGACACGCTCGTGATCCGGCGCTTCACCGCCGAGCGCGAGGTGCTGTTCCATCTCCTGCTCGACGTGAGCGCGTCGATGGACGCGCCACCCGCCGACGGCAAGCTCGCGAGCGCGCGCGCCCTCACCTTGGCGCTCGCCTACATCGGCCTCGCGGCGAGCGACGCCGTCCGTGTCACCTGCCTCGGCGACACGACGACGACCTCACCGGTCTATCGTCAGCGCCGCAGCGCGCTCGCGGTCGCGCGCCTCCTCGCCGGCACCGAGGTCGGCGGTAGGCTCGCGCTCGGCGCGGCGCTCGAGGACTACGCGCGCCGCCACGGCGAGTCGGGGGCGGCGTTCGTCGTGTCGGACTTCATGACGGATCCGGCCGAGGTCGAGCGCGGCGTGCTGGCGCTGCAAGCCCGTCGTTTCGAGGTGCACTTGCTGCACCTGATCGGCGCGAGCGAGCTCGATCCAGCGGGCAGCTTCACGCGCGGCGTGCTGGTCGACGTCGAGACCGGCGCGCTCCACCCGATGACGCTCACGACGGCGGTCGCGGCCCGCTATCGCGAGGTGCTCGAGCAGCATCTCGCCGCACTCCGCGCCGTCGCCGAGCGCACGCGCTGCTCCTACAGCCGCTACGTCGCCGGCAGCGATCTCGCCGCTTTCGTCGCCGGCGATCTCGCCGCGCACGGGATGGTACGGCGCCGGTGAGCGGGGTGGGCTTGCTGAGCTTCGCGAACCCGCGCGGGGTCGTCGCGCTCGCGGCGGTCGCGGTGCTGGTCCTGCTCTATCTCTACGATCGCCGGCGCCGGACGATCCCGGTCGGCACGCTGTTTCTCTGGCAACAGATTCCGAGTCCGGCGCGCGAGCGCCAACGCTTCCGGCCCGAGCCGCTGTTCTGGCTGCAGCTGCTGGCGTTGACCGCGCTCATCGTGGCCCTGCTGCGACCCGTCCTGGAAGGGGCCGCGCCGCCGCCGACGGGTGCGCCGCTGGTGCTCGTGCTCGACGTGTCGGCGAGCATGCAGGCCGCAGAATCCACCGGCAGCCGCTTCGCCGAAGCGCGGCGCCGCGCCGCCGCGCGCATCGCCGCGCTCGATCCCGCCGACGACGTGCTCGTCATCACCGCCGGCACGCGCCCGACGGTGGCCCTCCGTTGGACCAACGATCGCGCCGTCCTGCGCGCGGCACTCGAAGGGCTCTCTCCCGACGACACGCCGACCGATCTCGCGCCCGCGCTCGAGCTCGCGCGCGGCCTCGCCGGCGAGCGTCCCGGTACGCGCATCGCGGTCTTCACCGATCTCGCGCCGGAGGCGAGCGGCCTCGACCCGGCCGCGCGGGCGCGCTTCGACTACGTGCAGATCGGACGAAGCGACGACAATCTCGCGATCGCGGCCGTCACGGTGAGCGCGCCGCCGTTCCACGGCCCGACCGACACGACGGTCACGGTCGACGTCCGCAACTACGGACGAACGACGCGCGAGGTCGTGCTCGACGCCCGCGTCGGCGGCGCACCGTGGGCCCGGCGCGGCCTCACCATCGCGCCGCGCGCGACCGAGCACGTGTTGCTGACGCGGCCGCCCGCGAGCGGCGTGCTGCAGCTCGATCTCGCGAGCGACGACGCGCTCGCCGTCGACGACCACGCGACGGCGTGGATCGGTCCGGGCGCGCCGCTCGATCTCCTCCTCGTCACCGACTCGCGCGAGCTGGCCGACACGTTCGGCGAGATCGCCGCCGCGATCGCGGGCAGCCGCGTCGAGGTGATGAGCCGCGAGCGCTTCGAGTCGGCGCCGCCCGCCGGACGGCGCGTGGCGCTCCTCGACGGCTTCGTCCCGGCGACCGTGCCGCTCGCGACCAACGCGCTCTACGTCGCGCCGCCGGCCGGCAACGCCGTGTGTCCGAGCCGCGGCCGGCGTGAGGACGCCGTCGTCGTCGATTGGGACGCCGACCATCCGGCGCTCGCCGGCCTCGGCGCACTGCAGGCACTCAGCGTGACCGGTGCGAGCGAGCTCGACGCGACCGAATGGGGGGCGCCGATCGTGCTCGCCGCGGCTGCACGCTCGGCGTTCCCGCTCCTGATTGCCGGCGAGCGCAACGGCCGGCGGACGGCCTGCCTCGGCGCCGAGCTCGGCGGACCGCTCGCGTCGTCGGATCGCGTGCCGCTCCTGCTGCTGACGCTTGCCACCGTCCGCTGGCTCGCCGAGCCCTTCGGACCGAGCGCGCTCGTCGTCGAGACCGGCCGGCCGGTGCTCGCGGGTGCGGGCCCGACGACGCCGATCACCGGCACCGGCATCGAGATCGTCGGCGAGCCGCCCGTGGTGACTGCCGCGCGCGCCGGCATCGCCCGCCTCGGGCCGCCCGGCGGCGAGCGCATGGTGCTCGCCAATCTCTTCGACGACCGCGAGTCCGACATCGGACGGAACGACGACGGCGAGTGGCCCGCGACGATCCAGGATGCGCCCGTCTCACCGGCACGCCGCGGTCGTCCGCTCACCCTCTGGGTCGTCGCGGCGGCGCTCGCGCTGCTCGTCGTCGAATGGGCAGCGTGGCGCCGCACGCAGGTGCGCCGATGACGGTGCAGATCGCGACCCCCGCCGTTCTGCTGCTGCTCCTTTTGCTCCCGCTCTTCTTCGTGCGCCGGGGCTACGGCACGGCGTCGCGCGCCGTCACGGCGGCCGCCTGCGTCCGCGCCGCGGCAGCAGCCGCGCTGATTGCGCTGCTGGCGGGCCTCCACCTGCAACGGGCGCGACCCGAGGCCGGCACGTGCCTCGTCGCCGCGATCGACGTCTCGGCGAGCGTTCAGGCGGGCGGACGGGAACGGGCGCGCGCCGTGCTCGAGCAGGTGCTGCCGCTACTCGGGCCGCAGGACGTCATTGGATCGCTGGCCTTCGCCGCGCGGGCGCACGTCGTCGCCCACCCGCGCGCCGGCGTCGCCGACGCGACGACGCTGCTGCCGCCGCCGACGAGCGACCTGACCGGCTTCGAGAGCGGCGACACCGACCTCGCGAGCGCGCTCACCACCGCGAGCGCGCTCTGCCCGATCGGCAAGGAGGCCGCCGTGCTGCTCTTCTCGGACGGCAACGAGACGATCGGGAGCCTGCGCGCCGAGGCGGCTCGCACGACCGATCCCGTCCCCGTCTTCGCCTTCGTTCCGAACGGCGCGGCGCTTCCGCCGGCCGTGATTCGCCGCGTGCTCGCGCCGACGTTCGCACCCGAGCACACCGTGTTGCCGCTCGAGCTCGTCGTCGAGAATCGCTCCGCCGGGCCGCTCGCCGCGGAGCTCCAGCTGATCGCGAACGGCGAGCCGCTCACACGTGAGCCGACCCTGCTCGCTCCGGGCATGAACGTGGTCGCATTGCCGTATCGGCTGCGCGGTGCGGGTCAGTATGCGCTCGAAGCCGAGCTGTCGTTGCCGTCGGTCGACACGCCGCTCCCCGGGCGCGGGCGCGCGTCGGTCGCCGTCACCCGCCCGCTGCACGTCCTGATCGCGAGCGAGCGCGCGGCACCGGTCGTCGCGACGGCGCTCGCCGAGCGCGGCATGCACGTGGAGATCGTCGCGCCGCCCGCGTTGCCGGCGAAGGTCGCCGCGCTCGACGGCTATCACCTGGTGGTCCTCGACGATCTCGCGCGCGGCGACCTCACCGAGGAGACCTTCGAAGGGATCGCGGCCTGGGTCGCGCGCGGCGGCGGTCTGATCGCGACCGGCGGCGAGCATTTCTTCGGGGACGCCGGCTACGAGGGCAGCGCGCTCGAGCGCGTACTGCCGGTGACGTTGCGGGCGCAGACGCCCGAGCCGCAAGAGCGCGAGCCGATCGCGCTCTATCTGGTGATCGATCGCTCCAACAGCATGGGCTACGCGAGCAGCCAGCCGACGCTCCACAACGGCGAGAAGATGGCCTACGCCAAGCGCGCAGCGCTCGCCGTGCTCGACCAGCTCGGGGAGAAAGATCTGGTCGCGACGATCGCCTTCGACTCGCAGCCGTACGAGCTCGGCCCGTTGGCGCCCGCCGGCGAGTCGCGTGCCGCGCTCGCCGCCAAGATCCAGCAGATCCAGTACGGCGGCGGCACCGACTTCAAGGAAGCCCTCGACATCGCGCGCCGGAACCTCATCGAGTCCGGCCGCACCGTGCGCCACGTGATCCTCCTGACCGACGGCGACAGCAATCGCAGCGCCGAGGACCACGCCGCCGTAATCGCCGCCCTCGCCCGCGCCGAGGTCACCGTCACGAGCATCCGCGTCGGCAGCGACACCGTGAACCTCGATCTGCTGCAGGCGATCTCGCGCGCGACCGGTGGCATGTTCCATCACGTCGAGAACATCGAGCAGCTGCCGCAGCTGATGATTCGCGACGCGCAACGCCTGCTCGGCCGCGCCACCGAGCGCCGCGACGTGCGCCCGCGCCTCGGCGACGGCGGGACGATCCTCGCCGGCATCCGCGAGGACGAGCTGCCGCCGATCGCACGCTGGGCGGTCGTCCAGAGTAAGCGCGGCGCCGAGGTGCGGGCCTACGTCGAGGACGGCGAGGCCGTGATCCGTTGCTGACGACGTGGCAATACGAGCTCGGGCGCGTCGCGGTCGTCCCCCTCGACTTCCAGGGCGGCGCCGCCGCCTGGCCGACCTGGGGCGGCTTCACCAAGCTCTGGACCCAGCTCGCCGAATGGGCCGCGCCGCGCGGCCTCCCGAACGATCATCACATCGAGGCGAGCCGCCGCCGCGACGGCACGCGCATCGTGCTCGACACCATGCGCGACGGCGCCGGGCCGTTCTCGCTCCGCGTCGACGGGGCCGACGATGTCGTGCTCCGTCAGATCGGGCCGCGGAGCTTCGCCGCCACCGTGCCGAGCCTCCGCCCCGGCCTGCACGCGGCCGTACTGGTCAGCGGCGGCACGGGGCCGAGCGAAGAGCGCATGGACCTCCTGATCCCCGCGACGGCCGAGAGCGGGCGCGAGCTGCGCAACACCGAGCCCAACCTCGGCCTGCTGCGCGACGTCACCCGCGCAACCGGCGGCGCCGTCGAGCCGGCGCCCGCGGCCGTGCTGTCGGCGCGTCCGGGCGTCCGCCACGAGACCCTCACGCTCGACTGGGCTCTCCTGCCGCTCGCGATCGTCCTCGTGCTCGGCGACATCGCGATCCGCCGTCTCCGCGTGCTTTGACAGGGCACAGGAGAAGCGGCAAAAAGCGCGCCCATGGCCTACATCATCACGCGCCTTTGCCGCGATTGCGTCGACACCGCCTGCGTCACCGTGTGCCCCGTCGATTGCATCTACGCCTACAAAGGCAGCGATGCCGCGACCTTTCCGAACCAGCTCTACATCCACCCCGACGAGTGCATCGATTGCGGGGCGTGCGAGCCGGAGTGCCCGTGGCAGGCGATCTTCGAGGAAGCCTCCGTCCCCGCCGTCTTCGCCGACGACACCCCGCTCAACTACAAGATGATGGAGCAGAAGGACGACTTCGTGGTGAGCCCGACGGAGAAGAAGGAGCACCCGACGTCGGTCGAGATCGAAGCGAACAAGCGCAAGTGGGGGTTGGACGTCTAGTTGATTTCAGCCCCGTACGCGCGGCCACTTCGCGGCCGTGCTCCGATGGCCGTCGCGCCCGCAGTAGATTCTGGGCGCTCCCTCAACGGCCGATGACAAAACCCAACGGGATGCGGAGCGCGTAGTGGAGTGCAAATCCCGTCGGGGACACTCGTTTCCGTCGCTCCCGTCGTCGGTACTTGTAGACTGGACCTGCCCAAAGCGTCGGACTACGCTTCAGCCCACGGGCTTGCAGCCCGGTGGGCCTCCAGACCGAGTAGAAAGGGCACGCGATGAAGCTCCCCGTGATCTTGGAACGTGACGAGACCGGCATGATCGTCGCCGAGTGCCCCGCGATCCCCGGCTGCGTCAGCCAAGGGCGGACCGAGGACGAGGCGATCGCCAACATCCGGGAGGCCATCGTGGGATGCCTCGAAGTGCGGGCGGAGGAGGGGATGCCGCTCACGGTGCGCACGGTCGAGGTGGACGTAGCCGTTGCCTGAGCTGCCGGTCGTTTCGGGCCAGGAGGCGCGCCGTGCCTTCGAGCGTCTGGGATGGACCTTTCGTCGCCAGACCGGCAGCCACATGATCCTGACCAAGGCTGGCAGCATCGCGTCGTTGTCGATCCCGGATCACCGCGAGCTGGCTCCGGGAACGCTCCGCAAGTTGATCCGTTCGGCGGGGGTGAGCGTGGAGCAGTTCCGCGTTACCGTTGCCTGATCTCAGCTCCCCTCCAGCTTCTCCCTGGTTCCAATCCTGGAGTGTAGTCGGTGGCGGTCCGCCCCCTCGGTTCGACGCTGTCCGCGTGTGCCGAACGGCAGTACACGCGCAAGGTTCGGCAACGGGCACTATGTCAACGGGGCGAGCATCCGGCAGAGGTCCTGCGGGTGACACCGGCTTCAAGGACTCCTTCTGCATAACCTCGAGATGCGCCGCGAGGATCTCCGTGAACGCCGTCGCGTCCCCGTCGGTCAATGCCTCGGTCAGTGCGTCGATGGCGAATTTCCGGGCGCGCAGGGCCGGCTTCGGGTCATAGCCGGTGACGGGCGCGCCTCGTTTAAATCACCCCGATGGTATCGCGTCGAAGGCGAACCCTCGCTTTCGAGATGTCTTTGTCAGAATCCGCAGCAGCCGAGCATCGACTTGAGCGCGGTTCTTGGGCGACAGTCCCGAGAGCCCATTTGAAGAACGCGGGGGGCGCCGCAGCCGCACTGGTTAACTCGGCTTTGCGAATTTGAGCACGAAGCGGTCGCTGGTGCCGCGGCGTTCGCCGGCGGTGCGGGGTGAGGCGCTCCAGTCCCGGGTGTCGGCGGGATTGCGGAGGAAGGCGGCGTCGGCGACGAGCTTGAAGCCGGCGGACTCGATCTCTTTCCGGACGACGCCCTCTTCGATGCGGTGCAACGTCTGGGTCTCGGTCGCCCCGGTGCCAGGGCGACCGCTGTGGTCCACGATCACGTACACGCCGCCCGGCTTGAGGGCGGTGTAGATCGCGCGGTTCATCTTCATGCGATCCGTCTTCATCCAGACGGTGTCGTGGTAGAGCAGCACGTTCACGACGGCGTCGAGGTTCTTGGCTTCCGGCGGGAGCGGCTCGTCAAACTCGCGATCGACGCGCACGACGTCTTTCATCACGGGCTTGGCGAGCCGCTCCGTCCAGGGCTTCTCCGCGAACTTCTCGCGGATGAACGTGTTGTTCTGACCGTACACGACGCCGTTCGGCGCCACCGCGCGCGCCAGGAGCTCAGTCGAGTAGCCGAGCCCCGAGCCGATCTCGGCGACGCGCATCCCCGGACGCGTCCCGATGAACGCGAGCAGCTGATCGGGATGGCGTCCGGCATCGAGCGCGCGGTCTTCGGCCGTCCGGTCGGGCGAGCCGACGATCGCGCGCGCGGTGTCGAGTCTGCTTGGATCGAACGGCGCCGTGGGTGAGCTCTCGTGCGTCGTTCGCTTCACACATCCCGCGCTCACGAGCAGGAGCACGGCGAGTAACGCTTGCATCACTCTCTTGGGTTCACGCATGAAGCCGGAGTACCTCAGCGACCCAGCTGGTTCAACGGAGGTCGGCGGCGGGACGCTCGCGCCACAGGCGCCAGAAGATCCACACGTGCGTGGCGATCACCAGCGGGACGAAGAACGACAGGAGGAGCGAGAGCGGGAGCCGCAGCAGCGCCCGCATCGAGCTCGGGTCGGCGAGAGCGAGCCGAGATGCCGTCATGACGACGAACGCGATGTCGATGAAGCCGAACACGTTCCAGGCGAGCACGAGGCCACGCCGCGCGACGAGCCCGGGCACGACGACCAGCGCCAGCGCCCCGGACGCGGTGAGAATGTCGCCCCACCCGCCCTTCACGGCGAAATCGTAGGGCAACTGGCCGCGGCCGTGGAGAATCAGGAAGTAGATCCCGACGAAGCGGAAGACGTGGACGGCAATCAGGTGCCGCAGATCGAGCTCCGCGAGCCAGCGCCGAAAGCCCGGAAGCGCCAGGCTGTTCGCCAGCAAGAGCACGGTCAGGGTGAGCATCATCATCTGGGGCGCCGGCGGCTCGAGCGCGGTGAAGAACCCGGCGTCCCCGAGCGCATACGCCGCGAAGAGCCACAGCATGAGAGCCATCGGGTAGAGGCGGTCAGCGCGCATGGTGCGTGGCGGCCTATCACGATCGCGCCGGGAGCTTGAGCCGGCGACGGTTTGCGACCGACTCCCCGCGTCCGTTAAGACGACCCGCCGCACCGCTCGCTCGCCATCCATGCCCGAGACCGTCCTCCGCTTCGCCGGCTTCCGCCTCGATCTCGCCGCCGCCCGCCTCTTCCGCGGCGACGAGGCGATCCCGCTCCGTCCGAAAACCTTCGCCACGCTCTGCGCGCTCGTGGCTCGCCCGGGCGCGCTCGTGACCAAGGACGACCTGCTCGCCGCGGTCTGGCCCGGGGTCGCGGTGACGGAAGACATGCCGCGCTTCTCCGTGCGCGAGCTGCGGCGCGCGCTCGGCGACGACCCGGCGTCCCCACGCGTGATCGAAACCGTGCACGGCCGGGGCTATCGCTTCATCACGCCCGTCAGTCCGGGCGCGGGCCGCCACGAGCGCGCAGCGGCACCGTCACCGCCGGCGACGCGTCCGACGATCGTCGTCGGACGCGACGCCGAGCTCGCGACGCTCGCGGCGTGGCTCGCCGCCGCCGAACGGGGCGAGCGCACCGTCGGCTTCCTCGCCGGTGACGCCGGCATCGGCAAGACGACACTCGTCGACGCGCTTCTCGCGAAGGCCGACCGCCACCCCGATCTGGTGATCGCGCGCGCCGAGTGCCGCGAGGTGATCGGCGTCGACGAGCCGTACCGGCCGTTGCTCGAGGCGCTGCAGGGGCTCGCGGCCGGACCGGCGCGCGACGCGGCCGTCGACGGCCTCCGCGTGCACGCGCCGACGTGGCTCGCGCAGCTGCCGTCGCTGCTCGCCGCCGACGAGGAAGCGGCGCTGCGCCAGCGACTCTTCGGCGCCACCGGCGAGCGCATGGTGCGCGAGTTCGCGGGCTGGATCGACGCGATGAGCGCGACGACGCCGCTGCTCCTCGTGCTGGAGGATCTGCACTGGAGCGACCGCGCGACCCTCGACGCGCTCGCGGCCGTCGCGCACGGCCGGACACCGGCGCACGTGCTGGTGCTTGCGACCTACCGCCCGGTCGACGCAATCGTCACCAACCATCCGCTCCGCGGTCTCGTGCAAGAGATCCGGCGGAAGCGCCTGGGCGCCGATCTGACGCTCTCGGTGCTGACCCGCGACGCCGTCCCGCGCCTACATCACGGCCCGCTTCGGGAGCGCCGTCGCCGACGACGCGCTGGTCGCGTTCATCCACGATCGGTCCGACGGCAATCCGTTCTTCATGACCGCCGTCGCCGACCAGCTCGCGGCTGCCGTCGCCGTCAGACGGGGCTGTCCGCCAATAGAAACGCTCGGCGGCCTCGGCATCCCCGACACGCTCCGCGAGATGATCGAGCGCCAGCTCGACGCGCTCGCGCCGGCAACGCTCACCGCCGTCGAAGCGGGTACGGTGATCGGTAACGAGTTCACCGCGGCGGCGCTCGCCGGCGCGCTCGGCAGCAGCGATGTGGGCGCCCAGGGCGCCACCGAGCTCGACGCGCTCGACGACTGCTGCAACGCGCTCGTCCGGCAGGAGCATCTGTTGCGCGCCGTCGGCGGCGGGCCCGGCGCGGACGCGAGCCCGCGCTACGGCTTTCGCCACACGCTCTATCGCGACGTCCTCTATCAGCGCCTCGCGCCGTCGCGGCGGCGCCGGTTGCACCAGGCGGCGGGCGAGCACCTGGAATCGCATCAGCGCACCGACCCCGCGGCCGCGGCCGAGCTCGGCGCGCACTTCGAGCGCGCCGGTGACCACGCCCGCGCCGTCCGGTATCTCGGCCAAGCCGCGGAAACCGCGCAGAAGCGCTTCGCCGATCGCGAGGCGATCGCGTACCTGGAGCGCGCGCTCGCGTTGCTGGAGACGATGGCACCGTCCGAGCCCCGCACCCAGGACGAGCTCTTCCTGCGGCTGTTGCTGGCACCGTCGCTCACGGTCACGCAGGGCCATCGCTCGACGACGCTCGCGGCGTCGAGCGCTCGGGTCGCCGCGCTCTGCCGCGATCTCGGCGACACGCCGGGCCACCTCTTCGCGCTCCTCAATCTCTTCCAATTCGAGCTGATGCGCGGCCAGCTCGCCGCCGCGACCGACCTCGCCGAGCGCGCACTCGCGACCGGCGCGCGGGTTTCGCCGATCTTCGAGGAGGCCGGCCACATGGCGACCGGCATCTGTCGCAGCTATCGCGGCGAGCTCGCCGTCGGACGGGCCCATCTCGAGACCGTCGCCGCTGGCGCCGGCCACGATTCCCTGCCCGCGATCTTCGATCCCCGCATCGTCGCACTGTCGCATCTCGCCGATCGGGCGCTCGTGTACCTCGGCCATCCCGAGCAGGCCGTCGCGCGGGCCGAGGAATGCCTCGCGGTCGCGGAGAGCACGATCGCGCGCATGTACGTCGTGCTGCGCGATCCCGACCAGGCGCTCGTGCTCGCCGAACGCGCCCTCGCGCGCTGCGCCGAGCACGGCTTCCAGGACATCGCGCACCGCACGAGCATCGTCCGCGGATGGGCGCGGGCGGCGCTCGGCGAGACCGACGAGGTCGTCGACGAGCTGCTGCCACTCATCGAAACCTACGAACGCGCCGGCATGGTCGCGATCACGAGCGCACACGTGTCGGTGGTCGAGGCCGCCGCCGCGGCCGGCCGCCTGGACGATGCGTTGCACGTCCTGCTCGCCGCCGCGCGCATCGTCGACGAAACGGGCGAGCGCATGGAAGAAGCCGAGGTCCACCGCTGGCGCGGCGAGCTGCTGCTGGCCCTCCGCGGCCGGCAAGCATGGCCCGAGGCGCGCGAGTGGTTCGAGCGTGCGCGCACGGTGGCGCGCGCCCAGGGCGCCCGCTGGTTCGAGCTCCGGGCGGCCGTCAGCCTCGCACGCCTCGCCGCCGACCAGGGTCAGCGCGCGGCAGGCCGCGAGCAGCTTGCCGCGGTCGTCGCGACGTTCGACGAGGGCCACACCCGGCGCGATCTCGTGGAGGCCGCCGCCCTCCTCGCGCGGCTGCAGTAGCGGCTGCGGGTTCGGCCCGCTTTCAACGGAAATACCCCGAACCTTACCGGACTCAGGCGCCCGCTCCCGACTAGGGTCCACCGCAATGACGGGCCGCGACTGGGATCCGATCTTGCCGGCGGATCGCGCCTTCGTGATCCGCTTTCGTTCCGACGTCGACCCGACCCGCGAACGCATGGACGGCCGCATCGATCACGTCGTCTCCGGACGCGGCGTCCGCTTCACGACCTACGCCGAAGCCTGGTCGTTCATGCAGCGCATGCTCGCCGAGTCGGGGCGGGGCGAGGAGGAATGACCGTGCGGCTCGATCGTGCGATGACATCCGCGCAGTTGCCGGGACCGGCGGTCGCCGGTACTGTCCGCGCCCGATGTCGGACACGTCCCTCACGATCCTCGGCGGCGGTCCCGCGGGCGTGGCCGTCGCGCATTACGCGCAGCGGGCCGGCATCCCGTTCCACTTGTTCGAGCGGAGCGACGCGTTCGGCGGCCTGTGCCGCACCTTCACCTGCGGACCGCACCGCTACGATTCCGGCGCCCACCGCTTCCATGCTCGCGATGCCGACGTCACCGCCGACATCCGGGCGTTGCTCGGCGACGAGCTCGTCGCCGTCCACGCCCCGAGCCAGATCTACGACCGTGGACGCTTCGTCGACTTTCCGCCGCGCCCGCTGAACTGGCTGCGCGGACGCGGCGTCGTCGAGACCCTGCGTGCGGTCGGCGACGTCTGGGCCGCGCGCCTCCGGCCCCGCCCCGAGCACACCTTCGAGGATCGCGCGCTCAATCTGTACGGACGGCGGCTCGCTGAGCCGCTGCTCATTCGGTACTCGGAGAAGCTCTGGGGCCTGCCCGCGCACGAGCTCGCGCCCGACGTCGCGACGCGCCGGCTCTCCGGCCTGTCGCTCAAGACCGCGCTCGTCGAGATGCTCGCCCCTGAGCGGACGACGGCGCACCTCGACGGATCGTTCTTCTACCCGCGGCAGGGCTACGGCACGATCGTCGACCGCCTCATGGCGTCGTTGCCGGAGAGTACGCTCCGGCCCCGGCACGAGGTGACGGGACTCGAGTGCGTCGACGGCCGCATCGCCGCCCTGCGCTTCGTCGACGGCTCGACCTGGCCGGTCGGCGGCCGCGTCGTCGCGACGCTTCCGATGACGGCGATGGTGCACTGGCTGGGCGACATGCTGCCCGACGCCGTGCACCGTGCCGCGGCGCAGCTGCGCTTCCGACACGTGCGCCTCGTCGTGCTGCGGCTCGCGATTCCACGCTGCACCGCCAACGCGAGCATCTACCTGCCCGATCCCGCGCTCTGCGTCTCGCGGGTCTCCGAGCCGAAGAATCGCTCGCCGCACATGGCCCCCGCCGACGAGACGTGTCTGGTCGCCGAGGTGCCGTGCTCGAACGGCGACCCGCTCGCGACGCTCGCCACCACCGAGCTCGCCGCGCGCGTCGTGCGCGAGCTCGCCGGCGTCGGCCTCGTCGATCCCGCGACCGTCGTCGAGTGGCGTCATCATTTCCTGCCGAACGCCTACCCGGTCTACGCGCTCGAGTACGCGCCGGCGGCAACCGCCGTACGCGACGGGCTCGCCGCCATCACCAACCTCGATCTCCTCGGGCGGAACGGCCGCTTCTGGTACAGCCACCTGCACGACCAGCTGCGGCTCGCGAAGGATTACGTCGCGGCGCTACCCGCGTCCGGTCCGACGCGCACCCGCGCCGAACAGCATGGCGGCGCACATCCTGAGGTCGGCGGCGAAGCTGTAATACGGCCGCCCGCCGCCTGAACGGTCGCCGCGCATGAGCAACGTGCCGAGCAGGCTGGCGCCAGGTCGCGTCCGCGACGTCGGTTGGTTGCCCTCGAACATCCAATGACCGAGCCAGCACGGCGCGACGCCGAGCACCGGCACGAGCAACAGCAGCGCGACGTTGCGCGTCCGCAGCGCGGCCACGACGGCGACCACCATCAGAACCTTCGCGGCCAGGTGCAGCGCACGATTCGCGGGATGACGATGCTGCCGCAAATAGTCCGCATAGAAGGCGTCGAATGACGGCGTCGGCTTCACCGGCCGCCCGCCTCGTCCGTGCGACGCTGACGGACGTGCTCCTGCCCTGCGGCGTCGCGCTCGCCACCGGTGCGGCGGTCGCGAGCGTCGTGCCGGCGCACTGGCAGACGATTGGCGCGCCCTACTTCCTCGGCTACGGCAAGAACGTCGAGGGTACTGCCGTCGCGGCGGCATTGGCGGCGGGCGCGCTCACACCGTGGTTGACGGATCGTCGTGGCTGGCTCGGTCCGCTCGTGCTGTTGGCGATCGTCGGCTGGGCCGCGCTCGGCTGGGTCGCCGATCTCGGACTGGTCGTGGCCGGAACGTGGCAGGTGCTGACCGCGGCGAGCCTGACGTTGGTGCTGCGTCTGCAACGTCCCGAAAGTCCGGCCCGGCCGGCGGCGGAAGGCCACGGCGATCTCGCGCGCGGCGTCACACTGCTCGCTGTCGCCGTGTTGGCAGTCACCGTCTTCACGATCGCGCTCGAAGCGCTCGTGCTCGATGTCTTCCACCACGGCGAGGTGCTCACGTCGGCCCTCGACCTGCTGCGAGGCGGACGTCCGTTCGAGAGCTTCATCTGGCCGCATGGTCTGCATGACACCGGGCTCGCCGCGGGATGGATCTGGGCGACCGGAAAGGTCGGAACATCGCCCGTCGCGTTGGCGCGTGCAACCTGCCGCGCGCTCGCGGTCGTGACGGGATACGCGCTCGGGCGCGTGTTCCTCGGGTCGCGTCACGGCGGGCTGGCCGTCGCCGTCGGGCTCGCGGCCGCGACCGTCGCGACCAGTGTGAACGCGCATGGCGTCGCGCAGGCGCAGGGCATGCACCACCTCGGCATCGTCGTGTTCGTCGCGGTCGGCTTCGCGGCACTGGCGGTGCCGTCGCGGGGCCGGTTGCTCGTCGCGGGTGGGTGCTTCGCGCTCGCACACCTCTTTCGGATCGAGGTCGGCGTGTTCGCGGTGATCGCGGCCGGTGCGGTCACGGCACAGCGCCATCTGATGGACCGTGAGCAGGGCTTCGGGCCGGCGCTCCTCGGCTTCGTCATTGCGGGCGTGCAGATGGCGACCGGCGCCGCGCTGGTGCTCGCGACGTGCGCGCTGCTTTTCGGCTGGCCCGCGGGGGCGTGGCTCGAGTACACGCTGCGCGAGCTGCCGCGCCATCATCGCGATGCCGTCGGCATCCCGTTTCCCTGGCCGGTGGCGTACGGACGCGTCACGCTCCATCCCGACGATCTCTACCCGGTCGCGCTCGGCTGGTTGGTGTTCGTGCTGTTCCTGCTCGGCCAGACCGTGCGCGCGCTCGTCACCTGGCGCGATCGTCCCCGCACGGCGCAGCTCGTCTTCCTGGCGGTGTTCGCCTGGCTCGCGACGCGCTCGTCACTCGATCGTAGCGATCAGGTCCACGTGCTGCAGTGGAGCCTGCTGCCGCTCGTCGGGACGCTGACGCTCGCGCTCGCGATCGTACGCGAGCGGTTCACCTGGTCGTCGCGCCGCACGGCGGTCGTCACGGTGCTGGTCCTCCTGTGCTTCGACGCGGCTCGCATGGCGTGGCATCCGCTCGCGTCGCGGCGGATCGTCGAGCTGCCGGGGCGCGTCGCCGCGGCCGCGCGGCTGCTCGTCGAGCACCTGGTGCCGAATCCCCCCGTCGGCGACTGCGCCGACCGCATGTTCACGCCGACCGAGAGTCACGTTCCCGGCAATGCCCGCTTCATCGCCGACACCTGCGTGACCGAGCATCTTTTGGCGGCACGTCACGTTTCTCGCTTTTTGATCCAGCACTCGGCCCCCTGGTACGAGGTCCGGTTCGGCCAACCGCACACGACGAGATTCTTTGCGTTCGCGCGCGCGTACACGCCGACGACCCAGAGCGAGCTCGTCGCCGATCTCCGCGCGGCCAGAGCGCAGGCGCTGCTCCGCGTGCGCGGCTACGAGGCCCTCACGATCTTCGACGTGGCCGACGGCGTGCGCGTACCGGTCACGGACGCCTACCTGCGCGCGCGCCGACGCGACGTGCCGCCGGTGTCGTCGCCGATCGGCGAGTGGTTCTTCTGGGACGAGGCGGCGCACTGTCCGCCGGCGCGCCCCGATGGCGCCGGAACCGCCGTCGAGGCCATCGTCGATCGCATGGTCTACATCCCGCAGAGCGAGATGCTGGCGGCGGAAGGCTGGGTGGCCGATCTTGCCGGCGGCCAACCGTTCGCGCGGGTGACATGGAAAGCCGATGACGCGTTGACGGACGGCGATCTCGAGTACGGTGTCGCGCGTCCCGACGTCGCCGCAGAGCGGGGAGCTCCAGCGCTCGAGCGCACCGGCTGGCGACTCGTCGTACGCGTCCCCGCCGCCACATGGCAGGCCCGCCGTGCGAACGGCAGCCTCAGCCTCGAAGCCACGGCGAACGACGGACGCCACATGCGCGCGACGGTACCCTTTGCGAACGCGACCGAGCTGCCGCGGCTCGGCGCCGAGTGGGACGACGCGGTCGCGCGCATGAACGACGCGGCGTCGGAGGGTCGACGCGATCGTGCGGTCGCGTGTGGCAGGCTCGCGAGCGGTCAGGCGTGCAGCTGTTCGCTCACGGGCTCAGTGCCGCAGCACTAAGTGCACCGCTGTCGGCCGTCACACGGCGGCAGTAGTTCGGGCGATGCTCCTCTTCGGGATTACGCCAGCACCTGGAGGTCGAGACCCTTGAATTGCTTGAAGCCCTTGTCCGTCGACACGAGCTGATAGCCACCCGAGTGGGCGAAGGCGGCGAGATACGCGTCCATCCACAGCTTCGGCGAAGCGGTCGCACGAACCGCGAAGGCCTTCCAACACACCCCCGTTCCGCGCGGCTCATCCACGAACGAGACACTCTCGCCGTCGACCCATCCCTCATACGCGGCCCATGCCTTCGCATTGCTCAGCGGCTCGATGCCGTAGGGGGCAAGAACCTCTGCCGTAGTCAGCAACCGCAGATACGACTGTTGCGTGGCACGACAGAACACCACCTGATCCGCTGCCTCGATCCCCTCGAACCATGCCCGCGACGCTCGGTGGAACCCATGCGTGGACACCGTCAGCGCAAGCCGGACGTTGCTATCGGCGAGTTTCGGCATGCCGTGACGCTTCTTGCTTGAGCAGAATCTCGGCCGTGCGCTGCGGCGTCATCTCGGTGGCCGCGGTGGCTGGGTGACGACCCTTGACCAGCGGCAAGCGTCGCTTGCCCTTCCGGGCGACCTTCTCCGCCGCTCTGGCTGACTCGGCTACGAGGCCAGCTCGCAACAGATCCGCCGTGGCATCGTTCAGCTTGCGTCCCTCACTGGCGGCCGTAGGCGCCGTCAAATAGCTCGCCACCAAGCGCACGATCTCCTCGACGTAGACGGCGAGATCGTGGTGGCGGTCGCGATCGCCGTGCACGACGAGGTTGTGCGTCAGGGCCTCGACCGTCTTCACGACGACGGCGGCGGCGAGCGCCGGGTCGGACACGGTAACCTCGGGTCGCGAGCGCAGCAGCAGCTCGACGCGCTGGGTGATGCGCGCTTCCATCTCCGCCAACAGCTCGCGGAGCTGACGCGGCAGCGGCGCTTCCTCGAAGAGCACGCGATGCAGCTCGCGCTCGTGGCCGTGCAGCTCGACCATGGCCGTCGCGAGATGGCGGATGGTGGCGGCGAGCGTGAGGGGTTGCCCCACGATCTCGGCAGCGGCGCGCGCCAACACGGCCTCGCCCTCGCGGATGTGCGCCTCCATCAACGCGACCAGCAGCGCGTCCTTGCTCGGAAAGTATTCGTAGAGCGTGCCGATCGAGACGCCCGCGCGCTCCGCGATGTGATTGGTCGTCGCGCCGGCGTAACCGCGCCGCGCGAAAACCTGAGCCGCGGCTTTGAGCACGACGTCGACGGTGCGCTGCGCACGGGCCTGAAGCGGCCGTTTTCGTGGACGAAGTCGTTCTTTCCGGCGAGCGATGGGCATGCGCGAGAACCCGAGTAGCGAATCCGAGTAATTGCTCGTATCTTGCGCGCACTCAGGAGGTCAACCCAAATGCCCGTCACCGCCCTCGTCGGATACAGCGTCTTTCTCGCCCTCGCCTTCGGCCTGCGCGCCGTGCTCCACTATCGCCAGACCGGCACGACCGGCTTCATCGGATTGACCGGTTCGGCTTTGTCGACCGAGTGGTGGGCCGGCGTGCTCTTCGCCGTCGCCACCGTCGGCGGCGTACTCGGCCCGATGGCGCAGCTCGCCGGCCTGGTCGAGCCCTGGGTGGGCCGTGCAACGACCGCGGGGGAACAGCTCGGGATCGCGCTCACGATCCTCGGAATAGCCGGCACGCTCTGGGCCCAGATCGCGATGGGGCGCTCGTGGCGGGTCGGCGTCGATCAGGACGCGCGGACCGATCTCGTGTCACGCGGCCCGTTCCGCTTCGTCCGAAATCCCATCTTCACGTGGATGACGTTCGCGAGCGCGGGCCTCGTATTGCTCGCGCCCAACGTCCTGGCAGTGGGATCCTTCTTGACGCTGCTCTTTGCGCTGGAGCTGCAGGTCCGCCGAGTCGAAGAGCCGTATCTGCTGCGGACGCACGGCGACGCCTATCGGCGCTACGCCTCGGCCACAGGACGCTTCCTGCCCGGTATCGGGAGGCTCGGATGAGCGCGCACGACACGACGCCGCCGTCGTTCATCCCCGCACTCGGCAGCTCGTGGCTGACGCCGCTCTACGACACCGTGAGCTGGCTGCTCCGCGAGCGCGCGCTCAAGAGCGACCTGGTCCGTCAGGCGCGGATCGCGCCCGGCGCCGACGTACTCGACCTCGGGTGCGGCACCGGCACGCTCGCCCTCCTCATCAAGGAGATGCAGCCCGCGGCCAACGTCAGCGGCGTCGACATCGATCCGCAGATCCTCGCGATCGCACGCGGAAAGATTGCCGCGGCCGGCGTCGAGATCCGGCTCGTCGAAGGCTCGGCGACGGCACCGCCCCTTCCGCCGGCGTCGTTCGATCGCGTGCTCAGCACGCTCATGCTGCACCACCTGACGACGCCGCAGAAACGCGAGACGCTCGCCGCGGTTCGGCGTCTGCTGCGGGACGGCGGCGAGATTCACATCGCCGACTGGGGCAAGCCGCAGAACGCGCTCATGCAGATCGCGGCACTGAGCTTTCGGCTGTTCGACGGCGACGAGACCACCGGGGCGAACCTGCGCGGCGAGCTGCCCTCGATGATCGCCGCGGCGGGCTTCGACGGCGTCGAGGAGGTCGAGCACCGCATGACCCCGCTCGGCACGCTCACGTACCTGAAAGCCCGGGCGGCCTGACCGCCCGCGCTACCGCCCGCTACTCACCCATCGTGCCGACGTAGAGGTTGCGGATCTCCTCGATGTGGCGGTCGAGGTCCTCGAGCTTCCAGTCGGCGGTGGGGATCGGCGGGTGGACGACGACCTCGATCGTCGCCGGCCGCACGATGATCCCGTGCTTCGGCAGCGCGTCGAGCGTGTTGCGGAGCACGATCGGGACGATCGGCACGCCCGCGGCCATGGCCATGTGGAAGGCGCCCTTCTTGAAACGTCCGAGCTGGCCGGTCGCGCTCCGGGTGCCTTCCGGTGCGAGCACGAGCGAGAGGCCTTCGCGAATCGACTCGACGACCGGCTTCAGCGCGGCGACCGCCTTGTCGTGATCGAAACGGTCGATGAAGACGGTGCCGCAGGCGGCGAAGACCGGTCCGAAGATCGGATTCCGCCGCACCTCCTGCTTCGCGACCGCGATGATGTCGCGGCGCAGCAACCGGCAGAGCACGAGCATGTCGACGCCGCTTTGGTGGTTGAAGATGAAGACGGCCGGACGGTGCGACCAGAGGTGCTCCTCGCCGACGACCGACACGTCGATACCGGCGAGCGCGGTGCCGAGCTCACCCCAGGTGGTGATCGCGATGTTGATGGCGCGGCGCCAGCTCCAACCGAGCACGGCCGCCGGCACGCCGAGCATGAATGACGGCACGAGCGCACCAACCGCGAGCGAGGTGCGGACGACCTCCAGCGCTCCCGGCGTACCGCGACTCGTGAAGCGATTCACCGGCCAGCCCCGTTTGGCGGCGATCTCGGCGAGCCGGCTCGACGGGTTGGTCGGCCGCGGTTTCCCGACGATCTCGAGGAGCGGCAGATCCTCGTCGCTGTCGGTATAGAAGTAGCTTTCCTGCAAATCGATGTTGCGGGGAGCGCCGAAGTCGCGAGCCGCCGTCGCCTTGCCCTCGCCGTAGCAGGTCGGCTCGATCACGCGGCCCGTGAACTTGCCGTTCTTCACCTCGAGCCGCGTGCAGAGCACATGGTCGATGCCGAAGTCGCGCGCGAGCGGATCGATCTGATAGCGCGTCGCCGACGAGACGACGGCAATGGTGTGGCCCTTCCGCCGATGCGCCTGCACGAGCGCCCGCGCCTCGGGATACACGTCGGCCGCGAGGTGCTCGATGAACATGTGCTCGGCGTGGCTCTCGAACTCCTGCTCGGACATGTCGCGCAGGCGTTCCAACGTGCCCGCCACGAATCCCGAGAACCCGATCTGCCGGAGCTGAAAGAGCGTCGCCGCGAGCAGGGTCTGCGCGAAGTGCTTGGCGCTCATGCGGCCCGCCAGTATGTCCTCGCGGATAAAATGAACGGCAGAGAAGCCCGCGAGCAGCGTGCGATCCAGATCGAAGAAGGCCGCGATCTGCGGACCGGAGCCGCCTTCGTCGACCTCGCGCGTGAGCTCGGCGTGGAGCATGGACGCAGCTTCTTTAGCAATCACGAGCGGGAAGCGCACGGGCCGAATGCATGGCCCGTCCAGCCGGCCTCACTCGTCGGGTGGGCTGCCTGTGCGCGTGCGCGAGCGCTGGCCCGAGCCGTAGTCGCCGAACGGGTCGTCGCGGTCGCGCACGGCCTGGCGAAACCCGACCTCCTGTGCGCGCCCGACGAAATCGAGCCCCTCCTGGGTATGGCGCGCGATACCGTCGAAGAGCGTCCCGAGCGTTCGGCTCGACGTCAGCCCCATGTTCTCGGCGGTCTGGTTGCAGAGCAGCTTCAACATGACGAGCTGGTTGGTCGGAAGGCGCGCCATGCGCTGCGCGAAGGCCATCGCGTGGGTCTGCAGCTCGGCGTCGGGCACGCTTTCGAGGATCAGGCCGATGCGCGCGGCTTCCGGTGCCGGGATCTCGTCGCCGGTCAGCAGATAGCGCTTCGCCTTCTCGAGACCCATTCGATAGACCCACATCGCCGTCGTCGGCGTGCCCCAGACGCGCGCGGGCGGATAGCCGAACGTCGCGCCCTCGCCCGCGATCACGATGTCGGCGCAGAGCACCATATCGGTGCCGCCGCCGATGCACCACCCTTGCACCGCGGCGATCGTCGGCTTCGCCGCGTACCAGAGCTTCATGTAGACCTCGACGAAGCGACCCATCATGCGAAGGTCCGCGACCGAGTCCCAGCGCCGCTCGCGCTCCTCTTCGGTTGCTTGCGCGACCGTCGACCAGTCGAGCCCGTAGCCGGCGCAGAACGCCGGCCCTTCCGCCCGCAGCAGGATCACGTGGACGGCGCGGTCGTCGTCGGCTTCGTCGATCGCCGCGGCGAGCTCGTCGCGGAACGCGGGTGTGATCGTGTTGTACTCGGCGGGGCGCGCGAAGATGATCGAGCGCACGCCAGCTTCCGTTTCGGTGCGAATGGCGGTCATGCGCCCGCTTCTATCAGCGGGCCCCGACGACGCGGAAGGCTACGCGGCCATGTGGTCTTGCGTCGGCTCGGCGCCGACTGTAGGCCGCCGATTCGTGAGAGTGTCGGTCGGGGTCGCGCGGGGGGTCGCGCTCGTGACGTCGTTCTTCGCGGCGGCCTGCCTGTCGCATCCGTCGGCGACGATCACGCCGCCGACCACCGCGCCCGAGGTCGTGACCCGTCGTTTCGGCGACATCACGGTCCACGTCGTGAACACGGGATGGGTACGCGTCAAGGAAGCGCACCGCACGCTCACGGGGCCGGAGGCGCTGCGGCTGCCGACGATCGTGCTCGCCAGGCGTTGGACCGAGTTCATGCCCGTGCTGGTCGGGGTGATCGAGCATCCCGAAGGCGTGTTCCTCGTCGACACCGGTCTCTCCGAGGACTCGCTCGATCCCGAGCATTTCGCCTGCGATCCGGGGACGGCGTTCGTCTACCACAACCTGCTCGACTTCCGTTTCGTACCCGAGCAACGGATCGATCGCCGGCTCGCGGCGCTCGGCATCGACCCGGCGCGGGTGCGCGGCATCGTCCTCACGCATCGCCATGCGGACCACACCGACGGTCTCCCTTTCCTCTCTCCGGCGGCGGAGATCTTCGTCGGCGATGGCGACTGGCCCGCGCACAATGGCGCGCTCGTTTGCCGCTGGCCGCCGGGTCGGCCCCCGACCTTGGTCGACGGCCACGGACCGCCGCTCGCGGCTTTCCCGGCCTCGCACCCGCTCACGCGTGACGGACGGGTCGCGATCGTGCCGTTGAATGGCCACACTCCCGGTCATCTCGGCGTCGCCGTGCGGACGACCGAGACGGACGTGGTGTTCGTGGGCGACGCGACTTTCAGCTTCCAGCAGCTCGCGAGCCGCACGCTTGCCGGCATCGTCGAGGTGCCGGCCGACGCGCGCCGTACGCTCGACGTGCTCGCCGATCAGGTCACGCGCTTCCCGTCACAGCTCGTGCTCGCGCACGATCCGATGGCACTCGACCGCTTCGCCGCAGGTGCGCGTACGGAGCTAGCGGACGCCCGCTAGGTCAGCTCCGCGGCACCTGCCTCGCGCGGGCAGCGGCCCGTGTGCGCGAGGAGCTCGATGATGCGGAGGAACCGCTGCCGCACGTCCTCGGCCAACGCATTGAGCTCACACGTTGTCGTCCGGGATAGCCGAACGGCCCCCCTCGGACTAGGCGCGCGCCGCCGCGACGCGCGGCCGGCCCGATTCTTCCGTCAGTTGCTCCTGCGTGAAGGAACCCGGCCGTGCGACGGAAACCCGCTCGCCGGTGTGGGCGCGGCTCACCATGCGCTCGAAGTGGCCGATCCGGCATTCAAGGAACGCCGAGTGCACGCCGCCGCGGAAGCCGTGCGCGTGCAGGCCGCGTTGCACGCGGGTCACGACCCCGATGTCCTGCTGATTGGTGCGGTCGAGCGCCTCGCGACGAAAGTCGCGGAGCGCCGCGAGATCGCCGCCGAGATCGAAGCTGCGCGCGACCAGCCGGATTCGCTCGGGGCCGATGGGGTCGATGCGCAGGTACGAGAACTCGGCCGGTGCGAGCACGGGAATGAGATTCGGGAAGACGTGCCCGAAGCGCACGTAGCTCTGCTCTTCTGCGGAGAGGTGCGGCAGCTCGGGAATCATCTGCCGATAGTCGGCTTTGATGAAGGCGTGGGTGTAGCTCGAGTGCTCCTCGAAATGCTGATACGCGCTCTTGGTCTCGACGAAATCGTTCAAGAGGTCGTGCACCACCGCGACGTGATACCCCTCGAGCCCGTTCTCGACGTAGATCTTCCAATTCACGTCGACCTCGTAGGTGTACTCGAACGCGAGCTCGAGGCGGTCGCCGCCGTGGCGCGCCATGGCGGCTGGCAGCTCACCGGCCCAGGCCTCGAACGGCGGAGCCTCCGCGTCGAGGCAGCCGAAGATCAGCGGGCCGCAGGTGGCGAGGCGGATCGGGAGCAGGCCGATCGTCGAGAAGTCGCACGTGAACTCCTCACGTGACGGCGCACCGACGAGGCGGCCGTCGGTCGAGAAGCTCCACGCGTGGTACGGGCACTTGAGCTGACGCCCGCAATTGCCGCGGCCTTCCGCGATGGTGGCGCCGCGGTGCGGGCACACGTTCAGGAAGCCGCGCACGACCTGGTCGTGTCCGCGCACGATCACGACGGGGCTCGTCCCGATCGTCGCCGCGACGTAGTCGCCCGGCTCTCGGACGTCCGGCAGGTCGGCCACGTGCACCCAGCTGCGCGCGAAGATCTTCGTCATGTCGGCGTCGAAGACTACCGGCGAGAAGAAAGCGCGCGGCGGCAAAAGCCGGCCGGGGGCGGGCTCCGAGAGGTCGCAACCGTCGAGCGTGTGCGTGGGCATGATCAGCCTCCTTTGCGAGCGCGCGCCTTCGGACGGCGTCCGCTCGTCATCGTGCTTTGTACGGCCTGCATTGCCTGCGTGACCTGACGCTGCGCCTTGCCGCGCGTGACGCCGAGGAGCATCGCGCACATGCCGAAACGGGTGGCGGCGCGAAACCCGTCGGTGTCCATTTCGCCGCGCGCCCACTCGATCATCGCGAGCTGGTAGTGCGCGAACATGCCGCGCGCGAAAACCAGCGGATCGATCCAGGGCTGGATCTCGCCGGCCTTCTGACCGTCGCGCAGCACGTTGGCCATGAGCTCCGCGTAGCTCTCAGCCGAGGCGCGGCGAACCTCCGCCTTCTCGCTCGACGTGAGGAAGAGCAGGATGAGCTCACGCGAATAGCGTGGCACCGCGAGCAGATCGGCGTTGCCGGCGTCGCATGTGGCGAGCGCCCGATCGACGACGCTTCCGGTGCGGGCCTGTTCGGTCCCCGCCACGACGGCGGCGAACGTCGATTCGAGCTCGCCGAGCAAGAGCGCCTGCTTCCCGCCGAAGAGATTGTAGAGCGTCGGCACCGACACCCGGCTCGCCTTGGCCAGGTCGCGCATGGTGAGCCCGTCGTAGCCCCGCGCGGCGATCAGCTCGCGGGCGGCCACCAGAATGCGCGCGCGGCGCTCGGCTTTGTGCTCTTCGAAGAGTCCCATTGGCAGAAGATCTTAACGCGTTCAAATCCCTACACACGTGCAAATCTTCACGCAAGAGGGCCACGGATGCCACTGCACCTCTCGCACTCGAATCGCGCGCATCGTAAGCTCCGCGCCCTCGTACTTCGGGAGGCTCCCATGGCAGCGACACGGCGCGTTCTCATCATCGGCAGCGGCTTCGGCGGACTTGGGCTCGCGATTCGCTTGAAGCGCGCCGGGATCGACACGTTCACGATCCTCGAGAAGGGCGCGACGCTCGGCGGCACGTGGCGCGACAACACCTACCCCGGCGCCGCCTGCGACGTCGCGTCGATGCTCTACTCGTTCTCGTTCGAGCCCAAATACGACTGGAGCCGCAAGTGGTCGGGCCAGGCCGAGATCCACGCCTACATGGAGGAGTGCGCGCGCCGGAACGACCTCACACGCCACATTCGCTTCGGCGTCGAGGTGGCGAGCGCGCGCTTCGACGAGGCGAGCGGCACGTGGACCGTCCGCACGACGACGGGCGAAGAGATCGTCACGGACGTGCTCGTGAGCGGCGTCGGCCAGCTGCACCGGCCGCAGATCCCGAAGATCGCCGGCCTCGAGACGTTTCGGGGCCCGAGCTTCCACTCGGCGCGCTGGGACCACTCCGTGGATCTCGCCGGCAAGCGCGTCGGCGTGGTCGGCAACGCGGCGAGCGCGGTCCAGTTCATCCCCGAGATCGCGAAGACCGCCGGCCACCTGACGATCTTCCAGCGCAGCGCCAATTGGATGATCGCGCGCGGCGACCGCCCCTTCAAACCGTGGGAGACGTGGGTGCTGCGGAACGTCCCCGGTGCACTGCGCGCGTACCGCGGCTTCATCTGGGGGATCGCGGAGCTGCTGCTCTATCCCGTGATGCGGCAACGGCCGGCGCTCGTGAAGCTCTACACCAAGTGGGCCATGACCCACCTCGAAGCCCAGGTACCCGACCCGGCCCTCCGCGCGCGCCTCACGCCCGACTACCCGATCGGCGGGAAACGCATCCTGATCCACGACGACTTCTTCCCGGCCCTCGGTCGGTCGAACGTGAGCCTCGTCACGGAGCCGATCCAACGCATCACGGGAAATGCGGTCGTCACGGCGGACGAGACGATCCGCGAAGTGGACGTGCTCGTCTTCGCCACCGGCTTCCGCACCAACCCCTTCCTCGCGCCGATGAAGATCGAAGGGCTCGCCGGCCGCAGCCTCGAGACCGACTGGGCGCACGGCGCGCGCGCCTACTTCGGGCTCACAATGACGGGCTACCCGAACCTCTTCATGCTGTACGGCCCCAACACCAACCTCGGCCACAACTCGATCATCTTCATGCTCGAGTGCCAGATCGAGTACGTGATGAACGCCATCCAGTGGCTGATCCGCGACGACCTGAAGTACGTCGATCTGCGGCCCGCGGTGATGGAAGCGTTCAACGAACAGCTCCAGCGCGATCTCGCCGGCACGTCGTGGGCCGCGGCGCCGGAGAGTTGGTACAAGGATGCCGGCCGCATCACCAACAACTGGCCCTACTCGACGTTCGAGTACTGGCGCCGGACGCGCGCCATGGTGCACGCCGAGTATCGCACCGAGCCGCGGAGCGCCGCGGCCGCCGACTCGCCGACCGCGCGCAGCGCCGCGGCGTAGTCGCTCGCTCACCACACAAACGGCACGAGCCGCGCGCGCACCCGAGTGGCGTAGTCGGCATAGCCGGCAAGCTCGCGGCGGAGGAAGTCCTCCTCGATGCCGATGCGAACGGCGAGCACGGCGATCGGCACGAGCGCCACGAGCACGCCCGCCGACGAGCCGAGCCAGAGCGGCATGCCGAGCATCACGAGGCTGATGCCGCTGTACATCGGGTGGCGCACGACCGCGTAGGGACCCCGATCGACGACGTGCTGACGGCGATCCGTCTGGGACTTCACGACCGGGACCGCGAAGGCGTTCGCCAGCATGGCCGCCGTCACGATCCACCAGCCGACAAGGACGACGGCGAGGCCGGTGAAGGCCGCGCCCGGCCCCGGCGGCGCCAGCCAGTGCAGCTGAAACACGTCGAACGGAATGAAGCGGATCGCACCGGCAACCGCGGCGAGGAACACCAGCACGGCGATCTTGTCGGCGGCGGGCTGGCCGCGTTGCAGCGGCGGCTTGAACCGCTCCGCGAGAAGATCCGGGCGCGCGCGCGCGAGCGCCACCAGGCTCACGACGGTCGCCGCGAAGCACACGGCGATGATCACCCATGCCCGCTGCCATGCGAACGTGCCCGGCGGATAGAAGAGCGCGATCGCGAGCAGGGCCGGCTGCAGCAGCACCCCGAGCACCGCGCGCACGGCCGTCACGAACGCCATCGTTCGCAGGACTACACGCCGCGGACGACGTGCTGCAACGCACGCGACACGGCGGGCCACGCGCCGGTGCAGCGCTGCATGACGGGTGCAGACGCGACAAGGCCGTGCGCGAGCCGCACGCCCCGCATGTGCGCATCGTCGGCGTGACGGGGCGCACCTTTGGTGCCGGCGCACGTGCGCGCGCCGACCGTCGATGCTCGCCTTCGCAAACGGCACGCGTTTCGCTTCGGATGCTCCTACGCTGCGCGTGACGTCTTCGTTTCCGCTCTCCCCCCTCCTCCGCGTCTTCTCATTTCGGCTCGCTCCTCCGACACGTGCATCGCGTTCGAAACGGGAGGACCGCGCGACATGCGCCTGCAGCCGAATTGTTGCCTGCTTCTGATTCTGACCACGTGCGTGGTCGCTCTGCCGGCGCCGGCATCCGCCGCGCGGCTGACCTTCGGCATGCCGAACGGCACCAACGTCGCCTATACCCGCGGCGCGACCGACACGGCCTGGAAGCGGCAAGCCACGGCGGACCTGCCGGACGTCGGCTACTACGGCGCGCCCGCGCTCGCCGACCTCGACGGTGACGGCGATCGGGACGCACTGGTCGGCGAAGCGCTCGGCACCGCGCGCGCCTTCCAGAACAGCGGCAGTGACGCCGCGCCGATCTGGATGCGTCAGCCCGGCTGGGACCCCGGCGTCGACGTCGGTGACCGCGCCATCCCGGCGCTCGTCGACCTCGACCGCGACGGCGACCTCGACCTGTTGCTCGGCAACACCGTCGGCGATCTGATCGCCGTCGAAAACGTCGGCTCGTCGCGCGCGCCCGCGTGGCGACCGCGGGCCGACTGGAATCTCGTCGACATCGGTACCGGCGACGTGCACCCCGCGGTCGGCGACGTCGATCGCGACGGCCGGCCCGATCTCTTCGTCGGGCGCGAAGAAGGCGACGTCCTGGCGTACGAGGGCCGCGCCGGCACTCCACCCTTCGCGCGCAAGCCGGCCTGGGACCCGCCCGTCGCGAATCGCCCCGCGCCCGCGCTCGGCGACATCGACGGCGATGGCCGGCTCGAGCTCGTCGTCGTCGACGGCCGCGCCGTGAGCACGGTCTACAAATTCACGAGCGGCGCATGGACCCCGCTCGCGGGGTGGACGCCGCCCGATCCCGGCTCCGGCCCGGCAGTCGCGGCGATCGTCCCCGGCACGACGAGCGGCGGGAGCGCGACGCCCGTGCCATCGTCGACGCCAGCGTCATCGCCGACGGCGCGACCCCCGACCTCTGCACCGAGCGGCGGTGCGCAGCCAACCGCGGCGCCGACGGCGCCGCCACCGATTCCCGAGCCAACCGCCACGCCCGGTCCGGGTGGCAATCGCCCGCCTGTGGCGCGCCTCGCCGCGTCGGCGACGAGCGGCACGCCACCCTTCGCGGTGCATCTCGATGCGTCCTCGTCGAGCGATCCCGAAGGGGCGGTGCTCGGCTACAGCTGGGACTTCGGTGACGGCACAACGGCGGGCGGCAGCGCGCCGCCGAGCGATCCGCGCGGCACGCTCCAGATCGCCGCCGACGGCTACGAAGCGGCGAAGGCGATCCGCGACGCCGACGACTTCGAGGGGGCCGTCGACGCCTACCTGGACGACGTCGCGCTCTTGGTGCCGCTGACCACGATCACGTCGGCCGGGCCGATCACCGTCGGCAGCACCAATCGCATCGATCGGGTGGCGCGCTGGTTCCTGCAGCGGATCGGCCACGATCTCGGCGCCATCTATCTCTACAACGACCTCGGGCTCGCGACCTGCGATCGCTACGCCACCGCGCTCCTCTATTCACGGGAGTCGGTAGCGCAGGCGGTCGCCGGCGGCTTTCCGCAGCAACCCGCGCTGAACGGCACGAACGAGAACATCGCCGAGACGCTCGACGAGCTCGCCGCGCACGACTGCGCCGAGCCGACGCCGGAGGCGATGTTCGTCGCGACGGGTGCGCCGGCCACGCTCGACCACGTCTATGCGGCGGGCGGCAGCTACGTCGCGCGTGTGACCGTCACCGACGGCGTCACGAGCGCGAGCGCGTCGGTCACGATCACCGTCGGCGGCAGCACGCCGCCCTCACCGCCCGCGGGCGGTGGCGACGGCAACGCCGACGCACTCGAAGGCTTCGGCGCAACGACTCCCGGCGGCGCCGGTGGCCGCGTGATCCGCGTCACCGAAGCTACCAACGCCGCCGTGCAAGCCGCGTTCAAGGCAGCGAAAACCGGCCACGCGATCATCGTGTTCGACGTCACGGGCCCCATCACGATCGAGACCTCGCTGACGATCGCAACGAGCTTCGTCACGATCGAAGGCAATGGCGCTACGCTCCTCGGGCACGAGCTCGGCTGGCAGCCGACGCTCGAGGTGTCGGGTCACGACGTGATCATCCGGAACCTCCGCTTGCGGAACGGCTCCGACAATCTGCGGGCGCAGGGCAAAGGCGCCTACAACATCGTGTTCAGCCACATCTCGTCGACGGGCGCCGACGACGACGGCGTGTCGATCGGCTACGGCGCGCACGACGTGACGCTGCAGCACAGCTTCCTCGCCGGCAACACGCGCTCGATCTTCATCAAGTACGACGCGACCACCCACGTGTCGGTCCACCACACGTGGATGATGAAGCAGTGGGCCCGCGGCCCGCTCGTGTCGAGCAGCGTGGTCGCCGATCTCCGCAATCTGATCGTCGAGGACTGGACGTCCTATGCGCTCCGCTTCGAGAAGCTGAGCAGCGGGAATCTCGTGCACTCGCTCTTCACGCTGGGCGCGACGGCGAAGGCACTCGGCGGCAGTCCGACCGGCTTTCTCCGCCTGATTCAGCTCGGCCCCGTCTTCACCGCCGGCAACGTGTTCCGCGGCCTCGCCAAGACCGGTCCGGACGGGAAGGCGACCGCGCCGGTCGATGCGCCGCCGGTCACGACGCTCCCGGTCGCCGCGATGGAGCCCCTGGTCCGCGCCCGCGCCGGCTGTCTGCCGCGCGACGCCGTCGACGCGAGGTACATCGCCACGACGACCGGCTGGAAGGTGGGGGCCGAAACGCCGCTCCGGGTGCTCGTACCCGGAGGGTGACGATCCCTTGAGCACGAGATGTGCTAGCCCCGTCGGGCATGAGCACGAAGGACGGTCTCAATGACGACGGCGGCTGCGCCGTGGATTGGAGCTGGCTCGCCGGCGAGGAGATCGCCGAGGTCCGGAGCAGCCTCGACACGATCACGTTCACCTTCAAGAGCGGGCAGACGTTCGCCGTGACGGCGCGGCTCTGGAAAGGCGCTCCGTTCGTGGCGTTCGAGCCGTACCAGCGCCCGCCCGAGTAGGGTCGCTCGGGGGGGCGGAACCCTATACATAGGCGGCATGGCCACGAACCCGCTTGCAATGCGATCCGGCAACCCCGCCCTCTCCGCCGACACCTTCCGCGGCACCCGCGCCGGCGTCGGCGAGAGCACCATGACCATCCAGGGCACCGTCAACAAGACGGCGCTCTCCTTGCTGATCCTGATGACGACCGCGTCGTACACGTGGAACCTCGGCATCGGCGATGCGCGTGTCCCGGCATTCATGGGCGTCGGCATCATCGGTGGCCTCGTGCTCGCGATGGTCACCATCTTCAAGAAGGAATGGGCCGGCACGACGACCCCAATGTACGCCGCCCTCGAAGGCCTGGCGCTCGGCGGCATCTCGGCCACCTTCGAGGCGCGCTACCCCGGACTCGTCAGCCAGGCCGTGTTCCTCACGTTCGGCACGCTCGGCGCGCTGCTGCTGGCGTACCGCTCCGGCGTCATCCGCGCGACCGAGAACTTCAAGCTCGGCATCTTCGCGGCGACCGGCGGCATCGCGGTCATCTACCTCATCAACTTCGTCATGAGCTTCTTCGGCTCCGGCATTCCGATGGTCCATTCCAGCGGGACGTTCGGCATCGTGTTCAGCGTGATCGTGGTGGGCGTGGCCGCGCTGAATCTCGTGCTCGACTTCGATTTCATCGAGCAAGGCGCCGAGCAGGGCGCACCGAAGTACATGGAGTGGTACGGCGCGTTCGGGCTGCTCGTCACGCTGGTGTGGCTGTACCTGGAGATCCTGCGCCTCCTGTCGAAGCTGCAAGATCGCCGGTAACCGTCGACGTGCGGAACCCGGCGAGCTTCGGACCCACGACCACCACCGAGGACGTGCTCGACGGCATCGACCTGACCGGGCGCATCGCGCTCGTCACCGGCGGCTCGAGCGGCCTCGGGAAGGAAACGTCGCGGGCGCTCGCCGCCCACGGCGCGCAGGTGATCCTGACCGCGCGCGACGTGCCGAAGGGCGAAGGCGTCGCAGCGGAGATCCGGGAGTCGACGGGCAACGCGAACGTGAGCGTGGAAGCGCTCGAGCTCGGCTCGCTTGCCAGCATCCGCGCCTTCGCGGAACGCATGCTCGCCAAGCATCCACGCCTCGATCTGCTCATCAACAACGCCGGCGTGATGGCGTGTCCGCAGGGGAAGACCAGCGACGGCTTCGCGCTCCAGTTCGGGTCGAACCACCTCGGCCACTTCCTCATGACGTGCCTGCTCGTGCCGGCGCTCCGCCGCGGCACCGCAGCGCGCGTCGTGTCGCTCAGCTCGCGCGGCCATCACATGTCACCCGTCGCGTTCGAGGACGTTCCCTTCGAGCACCGCGCCTATGACAAGTGGCTGTCGTACGGGCAGGCCAAGACCGCCAACGTGCTGTTCGCGGTCGGTCTCGAGAAACGCCTCGGGGCGAGCGGCATCCACGCCAACGCCGTGCATCCGGGTGCAATCGTCACCGAGCTCGGCCGTCATCTGCAGCCCGAGGACATCATGTTTCTGCAGTCGCGCGCCAAAGGCATGCAGTTCAAGACGGTCGAGCAAGGCGCCGCGACGTCGGTCTACACCGCGACCGCGCCCGAGCTCGCCGGCTGCGGCGGCCTCTACCTGGAGGACTGCCACGTCGCCGCCGTCAACGACGCGCCCGACGCCCTCGACGGTGTGAAGTCCTACGCGACCGACGCCGCGAACGCGGAGCGCTTGTGGGCGCTGTCGGAGCAGCTCGTCGGCGCGCGTTTCACCCTCGCGTAGTCGCCCCCACGCGGCGCTCGGACGCGCACCGTCACAAGAGGCGATGATGGGAGCGGATCCGCGTGCTGGCACGCGCGTCGACACGCGCCGCGGCGGCATGGTCCGGCCATGCGGCCACCGCTTCCCGCACCTGCTTCAGCACCTTCGTCGCCGTCCCGACGGCGAAGCGATCCGCGACCGCCAGGAGGTCGGCGCGCCCGATGTCGGCGAACTTGCCGTTCGCCTACGGCACCAGGCATAGCTTGTTCGCCAGGATCTCCGTCCACGCGACCACCGTCGGGGCCGTGACGTCGAACTGCACGCAATTATCCGCGCCGAACTCCGCGTCGGCGGCGGCGAAGGACGCGTTCACGGCGTCGACGGCCGCGGTGATCTTCACGGCGTTCACCGGTTGCGGATTGCCTGCCGACCCCGCCGCACAGGCGGCCCCAGCTTCGGCGTAGAGCGTCTTGAAGATCAGGTTGTAGGCCTTGAGCTTCTTGGCACCGCACTTGGTGACCGCATCGGCGGCAAGCGTCGGCGCGACCGCCCCGAGCAGGCCGACGAGTGCGAGTGCGACGATGCTCCGCGGCTTCACGGCTCCACCGGAACGAGGCAGGCGCGATCGGCCAGGCTCTGCATCGAGTCGAGCACGTCGGTCGGACCCACCGCCACGTCGGAGAGCGCCGCGAGGTTGATGAAACAGGAGGGCTCACCGTTCTTGTCCACGGCCTTCCCAAGCTTGGCGTAGAGCTTGCCGAGCGCAGTGCCCGCTTTCCCCTGCGAGATCGCGAGCGGCGCCTGCGCGGTTCCCTTGCCACAGGCGCGCGCGGCTTCCTTCGTGACGTCGGTGGACAGACCCGCCAACGCCTTCGCTTGTGCCGTCGCGCACTCCGTCACGGCGTCGGCATGCGCCGCGCGCGCGACGCCGACGACGAGCATCGTCATCATTCCCCGTGCGGTTCCACGCTTCGTCGCAAGTCTCCTCTTTCGCGTCGACTGCTGGTCGAGCTGCGCAATGATAGCGAGGGGGCGGGCGCGTAGTCCGAACCAGTTGCGTTCCTCGCTCGGCGTTGTAATTTCCCCCGATCATTCCGGTGCTCCGCGGGTGCGCCGAACAGAGAGGCAGGATGGACGTGGACCCCCTTCTTCCGTTGTGGCTGCTCGCGATCGCGAGCCTCGTCGCCGGCGCAGTCGCCGGCGTCCTCTTCGAACGCACCCGTGGCTCCGCCGCAAAGCGTGCCGCCAAGTTCGAAGCCGACCTCGTGCGGGTGCGCTCCGATCTCATGCACTACCAGGAGCAGACCAAGCATCATTTCGGGAAGAGCGCGGAGCTCCTCGGCCGCATGGCGACCGACTACCGCGAGTTCCTCGACCACTTCGTGACCGGCGCCGAGGAGCTCTGCGGACCGAACATGAAAGAGCTGAATGCGAGCGGTCTCGATCGCCCGCTGCTCGACGGCGCGGGCACGGCACCCGCAGCGGCAGCCGCAGCGAAGATGCCGGACATGGCGAGGATGCCGCCGCTCGATTCCGATCCGCTGATCGAAGACGCCGTCAAATAACGGCGGCGGCGCCCCAGCGAACGTCGCGTCAGGCGGCGTTCGGGCTCACCTGATCGGTGAGCGGCACGGCGGCGAGACGCAGCAGCTGCACGCGCGTCTCGAGCAGGCGCGTCGCGACGTAGGCCGCACCCGCGGTGGTCAGCGCTTCGTTGCTTTCGTCGGCGAGCTCGTCCGGCGCCCAGCGACCGACCACGATCGGCAGCTCGGGCACGAGGGCGTGCAGGCGCTTCACGACGTAGCGCGAACGCGACGGGGCGCTCGGCGGAATGTCGGCGATGCAGACGGCGCGATAACGGCCGGCCTTCACGGCTTCGAGCACCTCCGCCGACAACACCGCCCGCTCCCGCACGTCGAGGACGAGCGGCGTGTCTTTCAGGAGATGGGCCAGCATGCGGAGCGCGAGCGCATCCGGCGCCCCGGCCGCGGCGAGCCCCAGGACCGCGATCTTCTCCGCCGGCATTGATTCCGGTCCGCTCGTCGGCACGTCGAACGTCATGGACAGCAGCTCACCGGTCGCATCGATGACGGCCTGCTCTTCCTCGGGCTCGAGCCGGCCCTCGATGCGGTCGCGCTCGGCATAGCTGAGCGCCGGCAACATGACGGCGTCGAAGACGGATTCGGGATCCTCGGCCGCGAGATGGCGCTCGAGCAGGTCGCTCGCTTCGGCCTGATCGCCGGCGAGCAAGCGTTGGTAGTAGCTGAGATCGGTCGCCAGCACCGGATCGTCCGAGAGCATCGTCGACACGAGCTCGAGACCCGGCACGTATTTGCCCATGACGACGAGACAGACCGTGAGCGGGGTCGCGAGCAAGAGGCCGAGCGGCCCCCAGAGCCACGACCAGAACGCGACCGCGACCAGCAGCGCGACTTGCGACACGCCGACGGCCCCCGCGTAGAGCACCGCCTCCAACACCAGATTGGTGAAGAGCTCGATGACGACGAACAAGCCGAACACCAGGAGCGGACGCGTCCAACCTTCGAGCGCGGCGAGCGCCACCACCGTCGGCATCGCGGCGCCGACGAACGGGCCAACGTACGGAATGAAGCGGAGCGCGCCGGCGAGCGCCGCCCAGAGAGTCGCGTACGGCACGCCGAGGAAGAAGAGGCCGATCGCGACGCCGATGGCGTAGATCATGTTCACGAACGACTGCACGAGCAGGTAGCGACTGACCCGCCGGCCCGCCTCGTCGAACGCTTTGGTGGTCACGACGAGGCGGCCGTGACCGAAGAGACGGATCAGACGATTTCGCAGCTCCTCACGCTCGAGCAGGATGAAGATCACGAACGCCACGACGAGACCGGCGGTCGAGAGCGGCGCGAGGATCGTCCCGACGTAGGCCGGGAAGCTCCACAAGCCGCTCACCTGCTCCGGCCGCACGATCAGCGGACGTGTCACCGTGCCGCGGTCTGTCGTGTCGGCGGGCGCGTCGATCTGCGCCTCGATCTCCGCGACGGTCTTCTGCAACGCCTCGACCGAGCCGCCTTTCCCGGCGAAGCGGACGTCCTGAATCTTCTGGCGAATATTCTGCCGGTAGGTTGGGAGCTCCTGCACCAAGGTGGCGAGCTGCTGCGTCACGATCCACCCGGCGCCGAACGCGAGCAAGACCGTCAGCATCACGACGGCCAGCACCGCCGCGACCCGGCCGACGGCGCGCTGCAACGTCATCACCACCGGCGTGAGTAGAAAAGCCAGCAGCATGGCGAGCGCGATCGGCACGAGCACCGCTTGCGCCAGGTAGAGCACGGCGACGACGAGCACGGTGCCGATGAACGTCAGCCACGGCTGCATGGTACGAAACGGATCAGCCATCCGCGCGTACGAGCGTCTTGCTGACCAGCGTCTTCGGCGTGAGGACCAGCCGCTCGCCCTCTACCGCCACTTCCAGGTAGTCGCCGACCGCGAGCCCGAGCTCCGCGTACGCGGCCTTCGGGATCACGATCTGGCGACTGGTGCCGATTTTCACGGCCAACACGAGATGAGCCTACTTGCCGTCGGTGGCGCGGTCGAGTGCGCGGCCGGCCTTCTCGACCGGACCCTTCGGATCGACCGCGTCCGAAACCTTGTCCATGGCCTTGTCCATTTTTTCGCCGGCCTTCTCGGCCGGTCCCTGCGGTTTTTCACAGGCCACGATCATGGCGCTGGCCGAGCCGAGTATGCCGACGAGCATGAGGGTCGATAGTTGTTTGCGCACGTTCACAGTCCTCCTTCAGTTATTGTCCGAGAGCTTTGTCGATCTTCTCGCCGGTTCGTTGTGCCGGCCCTTTGGCGGGACAGGCGGTCATGCTCAGGCTCATGCCGAGCAGGAGCAGGACCGCCACCAGTGGCGTCAGCTTTCGCTTCACGGCAGCGAGCGGCCGCCGAGCCGGCCGCGTCCGAGCAGACCGACGACCAGCAGGATGACCGCGAGGACCGCGAAGAGGTACCCGAACTGCGCGGAAAGGCCGGCGACACCGCCAAAGCCCATCAACGCGGCAACGAGCGCGATCACGAAGAATACGAGCGCGTAGTGAATCATCGGGGCACCTTCTTTCCGGTCACGGCGTCCTTCACCGCATCGACGGCCTTCGCGATGCCGTCCTTCACGTCACCCGCGAGCTGATCGATCTTGCCTTCACGCTTCAGCGCCGGATCGTCGGTGAGAGCACCGGCCGCCTCTTTGATTCGTCCCTTCGCCTTGTCGACTGTCCCTGCCATTGGTTGTTCTCCTTTCGATCTTCGATCAGCATCACGCCGATCGTTCTTTCGTTGGGAGTAGAGCAAGCCGGCGGCCAACGGGCTCTCGACGGAAATGCTGTGCTTTTCCTCCGTCTCAAATCCATTTTTTCCAATTTTCGGAACGCGCCGCTTTCCCTTCTTACAATCCCTCCGGATCGCGGCATGTTCGACGGTCGGTGTGAAGACCGCGTTTTTCTGCTGAATGCGGTCGCTCAGGGCCGAGAAAATCAGGGACTGACGGTCGATCCTGTAGCGGGTACTGTTGAGGGCGCTTTGCGAACGGTGTTAGGAGTCTCGGTTCCACTGCCCCAAATCAGCGCAGAACCCAGGAGATAATCGATGGCCGAGAAGTCGGTAAGCCCCGCCGGAGAAGCATTCCCCCTCCCCAGTCGCGACGAGTACGCCGCCGAAATGAAGCGGCTGGAAGGCCTCGCCAAGGCCGCGCGCGCCGAAGGGAAGGAAGTCGTCGTCGTCATGGGTGTCGGATTCGTCGGCGCCGTCATGGCGGCGATCGTCGCCGACACCGTCGACAAGAAGACCGGCAAGCCGAGCAAGTTCGTCATCGGCTGCCAGCGTCCCAGCCCACGCAGCTACTGGAAGATTCCCCTGCTCAACCGGGGTGAGTCGCCGGTGAAGGCCGAGGACCCGGAAGTCGATCCGATGATCCGGCGCGTCGTGGTCGACAAGAAGACCCTGACGGCCACCTTCAACGCCGACTGCCTGACGCTCGCCGACTGCGTCGTCGTCGACGTGCAGTGCGACTACTCGAAGCACGACCTCGGTCAGATGAAGACCGGCGAGGTCGAGATGGCCGCCCTCGAGGCCACCATCAAGACGATCGGCGAGAAGATCCCCGCCAACTGCCTCACGCTGATCGAGACCACCGTCGCGCCCGGCACGACGGAGTTCGTGGCGATGCCCATTCTGCTGAAGGCGTTCGCCGCCCGCGGCATCGACAGTGAGCCGCTGCTCTCGCACTCTTACGAGCGCGTCATGCCCGGCAAGGAGTACGTCGCGAGCATCCGCGACTTCTGGCGCGTCTGCAGCGGCGTCGGTCCGGCCGCGCGTGACCGCGTCGTGAAGTTCCTGACCGAGGTGCTCACCACCGAGAAGTTCCCGCTCACGGTCATGGATCGCCCGATCGAGTCGGAGACCGCCAAGATCGTCGAGAACTCGTACCGCGCCACCATCCTCGCCTTCCTGAACGAATGGAGCATGTTCTCGGAGCGGAACGGCGTCGATCTCGTGAAGGTGATCAAAGCCATCAAGGTCCGGCCGACCCACAGCAACCTGATCTTCCCCGGCCCTGGCATCGGCGGGTACTGCCTGCCGAAGGACGGCGGCCTCGGCTACTGGGCCTACAAGCACATCCTCGGCTTCGACGACGGCGACCAGGTGTTCAAGATGAGCACCACCGCCATCGACATCAACGACACCCGCGGCCTGCACGTCGCGACGCTCGTGCGCGACGCGCTCCGCAACATGGGCCGCTACATCGCCGGCGCCGAGATCGCACTGCTCGGCGCAAGCTACCGCCAGGACGTCGGCGACACGCGCTACTCGGGCTCCGAGGTCGTCCTGCGCCGGCTCACTGAAATGGGCGCCGACGTCCGCGTCCACGATCCCTACGTCGAGCATTGGTGGGAGTTCGAGTCGCAGGGCGATTACCCGGCACCCGGCCACTCGCTGTCGCGCTTCTTCCGGAACCAGGACGGCCTGACCGAGCTGCGCGTCCAGGCCGATCTCGGCACCGCGTTGAAGGGCGTCGAGGCCGTCGTGCTCGCCGTTCCGCACGAGCCGTATTTGAAGCTCGAGCCCGAAGACGTCCTGAAGATGACCGGCGGGCCGGTCGCGATCATCGACTGCTTCGGGATCCTCGACGATGCGACCATCCGCCGCTACTTCGCGCTCGGGTGTGAAGTGAAGGGGCTCGGCCGCGGCCACATTCAGCGCTTGAAGAAGGAAGTGCGCGAGTCGGCGTAACCCTCAGTCCACCGCGCGCCGCGTCGATGGACGCAGGACGGCGAGCAAGCCCGCGACACGCATCTCGGGCTCGCTCGCCGTTTTGCTTTCGAGGACCGGCAGCGCGCCTGCCAGCCCCGCTCTGCCGCGCTATTTTCGATTGACGCCCCCGACCACCGGAGATCGGCTCCTCAATACGCGGATGCAGCAATACTGGACGCGGTTTGCCGAGAAGGGCCGCGCGCCGCGCTCGAAGAAGGGCCCGGGGTGGCCGCGCTTTCGGCCGAGGTTGGCGTCGCGGCGGCGGCTCGCATACGAAGCGCGGCGATGACGAAATCCATCCTGATCTGCGGCGCCGGCATCGGCGGATTGACGGCGGGGATCGCGCTTCGTCAACGCGGGTTTTCCGTGCGGATCTTCGAGCGCGCCGCCAGGCTCGAGCCCGCGGGCGCCGGCATCACGGTCCAGGTCAACGCCATGCGGGTGATGCAGCGGCTCGGCCTCGACGGTCCGATCGTCGCGGCCGGCGCCGTGGTCGACGGTGGCGCGCTCCGACGATCGGACGGCCGCGTGCTGCGGTCGATGGATCAGGCGAATCTCGCGCAGCAGTATGGGGCGCCCTTCGTCGCGATTCACCGGGCGCGGCTACAGGACATCTTGCTGAATGCCTTCGGCCCCGAGCACGTCACGACGGGCGCCGCGGCGACGCGCGTCACGACGAGCGCCGGCGGCGCCGCGGTCACCCTCGCCGACGGCACGACCCACGACGCGGCCGTCGTCGTCGGCGCGGACGGACTGCGTTCGACCGTGCGCGAAACGCTCTTCGGTCCGGAGCCCCTGCGCGCGGCCGATCAAGTGAGCTGGCGCGGCGTCTGTCCGCGTTCGGCCGCGGGCCGCGATCGCGGCGGGGAGACGTGGGGCCGCGGCGCGCGCTTCGGGTTCGTCCCGATCAGCGGCGAGCAGGTCTATTGGTACGCCGTCGTCGACACGAGCGCGGCGCCGCCCGAATCCGCCGATCAACTTACAACGCTGACCGACGCCTATCGCGCCTGGCACGCGCCGATCCCCGCGCTGCTCCGCGCGACCGACCCGGCGCACGTGCTGCGCACCGAGCTCTTCGATCGACCGCCGACGAAGGTCTGGGGCCGCGATGCCGCGACCCTGCTCGGCGACGCCGCGCACCCCATGACGCCGAACCTCGGCCAGGGCGGCTGCCAGGCGATCGAGGACGCGTGGGTGCTCGCCCGCGAGCTCGCGCGCGACCCGTCCCCTGCCGGCCTCCGGCGCTACGAGGCCGCGCGTCAGGCCCGTACGAAACGCTTCGTCGAGGAATCGTGGCGCTTCGGGAAGCTCGCGCAGTCGTCAAGCGCCCTGCTCATCGCCGTCCGCAACGTCGCGATGGGCCTGGTGCCGGAGTCGCTGATGCAGAAGTCGCTGGCCTGGTCGTTCGATTTCGATCCCGACGCCTAGAACGACCGATCAGAGCGGGCCGCCGCCGAGCATGCTCGCGACCACACCGAGCCCAGCCGACCCTGCGATCACGAGCGGCATGCTCACGTGCCAGCGCTGCAACGCCAGGAATGCCACTGCCGCGACGACGAGCGCAAAGACATCGACCCGGTCCGCCGAAAAGAACGTGTGCAGGGCGAAGACCGCTGCCAGGTTCAGGATCACGCCGACGACCGCGGCCGTCACCGCCGAGAGCGCGGCGGTCAGGTGCCGATTGCCGCGGAGGCGCTCGATGTACGGCGCTCCGAGGAAGATCCAGATGAAGCACGGCACGAACGTCACCCAGGTCGTGATGAGCGCGCCGATCGTGCCCGCGAGCCACGGCGGCAATCCTTCCGGATGCTGCCAGGCGCCGACGAAGCCGACGAACTGCGTCACCATGATGAGCGGGCCGGGCGTGGTCTCGGCGAGGCCGAGGCCGTCCATCATCTGACCCGCGGAGAGCCAGCCGTAGTGCTCGACGGCGACGTCGCGAATGTAGCCGAGGACGGCGTAGGCGCCGCCGAACGTCACCATGGCGGCGCGGCTGAAGAAGAGCGCCTCCTGCACGAACATGCTCCCCGGCCCGCGCCACACGACGAGCGCGACGATCGGCGCCAGCCAGAGCGCGACGCCGACGCCGACGATCGTGAGCGCGCGCGACCACGTCGGCGCCACGGGAACATCGAGGACCACGGGGCCCCCACCGTTCGCTGCGACCCCGACGAGCGCCGGACGGACGCGTCCGATCGCGAACCCGCCGAGCGTCGCGAGCGCGACGATCACGGGGAACGGAATACCGAGCACGACGTTGCCGAGGTACGACGCGGCCGCGACGGCGACGAGGAGTCGCGTCTTGAGCGCCCGCCGTCCGATGCGGACGACCGCTTCCAGCACGATCGCGACGACCGCGGGCTTGAGCCCATAGAAGAGCGCAGCCACGAGCGGCACGCTGCCGTACGCCACGTACACCCACGAGAGCGCGAGCAGGATGAAGACCGACGGCAGCACGAAGCCGATGCCGGCGACCAGGCCGCCGAGCGTGCCGTGCAAGAGCCAGCCGACGTAGATCGCGAGCTGTTGGGCCTCCGGTCCCGGCAACAGCACGCAATAGTTGAGCGCGTGCAGGAAGCGCTCTTCGGAGATCCAGCGCCGCTCGTCGACGAGATCGCGGTGCATCATCGCGATCTGTCCGGTCGGGCCGCCGAAATTGACGAAGCCGAGCCGCACCCAGTACCGCCACGCGTCGGCGAACGCGACGGTGGGAACGGTGCTCACAGCGTCTTGGCCATGCAGACGCTGAGCGGCGAGTCGATGTACTCGCCGAAGCGAGGAATGACGCCGAAACCCGCGCGACGATAGAGCGCGATGGCCTCGGGCTGACGTTCGCCCGTCTCGAGCACCAAGCGCGCGACGGTGAGGGCGCGGGCCGCCGCTTCGAGGCCCGCCACGATGGTGGCGCCGATGCCGCCGCCGCGCGCCGCGGGCACGACGTACATCCGCTTGATCTCGGCGACATCGGTTGCGATCCGACGGATCGCGCCGCACCCGACGGGCTCGCCCACGCGATACGCCACCAGGAACACCCCCCGCCCCGGACCGACCTCGTCGGGGTCGAGGCGAAAATGGGTGGCGCCTTCCTCGGGATAGCGCCCCAGGAGCTCGGCATTCAGCGCCGCGATCAGCCGTCCTGCGACGCGGGAATCCAGCGCCTCGGGTCGAAGGTCGACGGTGAGCACGGGCGGACCTTACCCGAATGCGAGCGAAATTCACCCGCCCACGAGCGGCAAGACGGTGCCGGGGCGGCACGAACCGGACATGGGCATCTGCTCAAGCCGATCCGGAACCCGGCCGATACTTCACGGAAGCCGTCCCGATTCGAGTCATGGACGCGTCCCCCTCAATGACCCGCGAGCCGGACCTCGAACCCAACGCCGCCGACGAGGCGCACGCGTGGCGCATGGCGTATCGCGTCGAGCAGGATCGCCTGCTCGAGCAGCGCCTGCCGGTCACGACGGGGATCTACCTCGTGATGATCGCGTTCGCGATCGGCATCGAGATGGCGTTTCCCGAGCGCCGCACGCTCGCGGCCTGGTTTCTCGGCGCGCACGTTCTCGTGTCGGCGGTCGGGCTCGCCCTGGTCGCGCTCCGGCCGGCCCGCCTCTCGATCGAGGCGGCCGCGGTCGGGCTCGCCTGCGGATGGAGCGCGGTCATGACCGCGTACACCCTCGCGGTCGTCCACAATCCCGAGCGTCTCGGCAGCGGCCAGATCTGCCTGCTGTACGGCCTCTTCTTCTTCCTGCCGTGGCGCTGGGAGCATCAGCTCGCGGTGTCGTTGTTCGCGCTGCTCGGCATCGCAGCGACGGCCACCGTCGCGCCCGATCCCGAACAGCTCGCGTATGGCATCCTGGTCATCGTCACCGGCACGGTGACCTCGGTCGGCGGCGTCGTGTTTCTCGATCGCTACCGCTTCGACGGCTTCGTCCGCACGGCGCAGCTCACGCGGGCCTCACGCGAAAAGGAGGAGGAAGCCGAGATCGCCGCCGCGCTGCTCCACGTCTCCGAAACCTTGAGCCTGCGCGTGAACGAGCCCGATCTGCTGGCGCACCTCACCCGCATCGCCGTCGAGACGGTCGGCTGCGACTGGGGCACCACCTTCGCGCGCAACGACCACGACGGCGTCTATCGCCTCTCCGGCCTCTTCGGCGAGCCGCCCGGCGTACGGGACGAGATCGAGATCGCCGAGTTCGACGAACGCAATCTCCCGCTGATCCACGTCCTCACGCCGGGCTCGCTGGTCGAGATCGCCGACGCCCGCATCCAGGATCTCATTCCGCCGGCGCTCCTGCAGCGCTGGGGCGTCGCCTCGCAGCTCGTCGCACCGATTGCGCTCGGCGGCCGCGTGGTCGGGGCCATTTGCCTGGCGCATGGCACGCGGCGCGGACCGTTCTCGAATCGCGAGCGGCGGCTCACGCAGGGCATCGTGCATGCGACGGCACTCGCGCTCGCGAGCTCGTCCCTCATTCGTGATCTGCGTGCCGCCAACGCGCTCCGTTCCGAGTTCGTCTCGACGATGTCGCACGAGCTCCGTACGCCGCTCAACGTGATCCTCGGCTTCGCGGAGATGGCACGGGACGAATCCCTCCCCGAGGAGGAGCGGCACGATTTGCTGCAGCGGATCGAAGAAGCGGGCCGTGATCTCCTGCACTTGATCGAGGACACCCTCGCCATGGGCCGCATCGAATCCGGTCGCGATCGGGTCGAGCTCGAACCGGTGGCGCTGCCCGAGCTCTGGGAACGGCTCCGCGGCGATTGCGCGCGCCTCCCGCAAAAGCCGGCCGTGACGCTGGACTGGGGTGCGCTCGGCGCCGCCGCCACACTCGTCACCGACGCGCGGAAGCTGACGATCGTCATGCGGAACCTGGTGCACAACGCGCTCAAGTTCACGGAAGCCGGCTGGGTGCGAACGCACGGCGTCGTCACCGACGACACCTTCGTGCTGAGCGTCAGCGACACCGGGATCGGTATCGACGCACGCGATCAGACGACGGTGTTCGAGATGTTCCGCCAGGGCGACGGCTCGGACACCCGACGTTACGGGGGCACCGGCCTCGGACTGCACATCGTGCAGCGCTACGTCGAGCAGCTCGGCGGCACCGTCGCCGTGGCGAGCGCCCCCGGCGTCGGCAGCCGATTCACGGTGACGCTCCCGTTGTCACCGCGCACCACCTGAGCCGTCACGGCGCCTGGACCGCGAAGACGGCGACGGCGTTGTCATTGGTGCCGGCGACGTAGACGTGCGTGCCATCCGGGCTCACCGCGACGGCCGTCGCACCGCTCAGCCCGGCGGCTCCGTTCCCGTCGAAGACCGCTTCGTGCTCGACGAGCCCGCCGCTCGTGGGATCGCGACCGAACGCGACGAGCGCCGAATCGTTTGGGCCGGTCGCGAAGACCTGCAGACCGTCGGGCCGGATGGCGATCCCGGTGGCGCCGCCGATGCCGTCGATCCCGTCCTGACCGTCGCGCAGCAGCCCCTGAAACGTGAGCGCCCCGGTGCCCGCATCGCGCGCGAAGACGACCACCGACGAGTTCCCATTCCCGGTCGCATAGAGATGCGCGCCATCCGCGGTGACGGCGAGCGCGTTCACGCCCACGAGCCCCGTCACGCCGTTCGTACCGTTGGTCTCGACCTCGACGAAGCTGAGGAGCCCAGTCGTCGGGTCACGCCCGAAGACGGCGATGGCTGCATCGGTGTTGCCCGCGGCATAGAGATGCGTGCCGCCCGCGTCGAAGGCGAGAGCGATCGCATCGTCGAGCCCGTTCACGCCACTCACCCCGTCGTTCACGGTGTCGATGAAGGTGAGCGCGCCGGTTTCGGAATCGCGCGCGAAGATCGCGATCGCGTCGTCGCCGAGGCTGGCGACGTAGACGTGCGCCCCGTTCGGCGCCACCTTCACGTCGCGGGCGAACGCGAGGCCGTTGACCCCGCCGACGCCGTCGAACTCCGCCTCGACGAACGTGAGGGCGCCGCTCGTCGCGTTGCGGCTGAAGACGGCGACGGCATTGTTGATGGACGCCGTGTAGACGTGGGAGCCGTCGGGGCTCACCGTCACGGCGACGAGGCTCGCGATGCCCGTGACACCGCCGACGCCGTCCCTCTGCTGCTCGACGAACGCGAGCGCGCCGGTCGTGGCATTCCGCGCGAAGACCACCAGGGCCGAGTCGCCCTGCCCGCCCGCGTAGACGTGCTTGCCGTCCGGGCTCACCGCCACCGAGAAGACGCCCGCGAGCCCGTCGACGCCGCCCTGGCCGTCGACCTTGGCCTCGACGAACGCCAGCGCGTCGAGCGGAGTGGCCGTCGCGGTGGGCGTGGGGGTGCGCGTCGGCGTGGCGGTGAGCGTCGGCGTGGGCGTCGGGGTCACGGTGCGCGTCGGCGTCGCGGTGACCGTCGGCGTCGGGGTCACGGTGCGCGTCGGTGTCGCGGTGGCCGTCGTCGTCGGAGTCGGGGTCGTTCCGAGATCGCAGTTCGGCGGGTAGTCGACGAACGCCGGCACCGCGAGCCGATCGACACAGCTCGCCGCGAAGGCCGCTTCGCACCCGCGGCAGGCGATGAGGTCGTCGAGCGCGACGATCGTCCGTCCACACGACGAACCGTCCGGTACCGCGACCGGCAGACACTGCGTTTGGGCACCGATGGCGGCGATGGGATCGAACGCACCACCCGGGGCATCGCAGGCGCCGTCGGCGGGCGCCTTGTCGCCCCCGCCGCCGCAGGCCTTGCAGACGACGTGCGCGAGCTTGGCGCGCGCCTTGGCGATCGCCGGAGCGACCTTGCCATCACCAGGAGCGGGACACGGCCCCGCCGCCTTCCCTTTCGCCACGGTCTCCCAGCAGCGCTGCAGCGCCTTCGACGTCGCCGTAAAGAGCCCGGCACCGGCACGTCCGACGGCGCGTTGGCATTTGGTGAGGACCTTGTCGGCGCTCGGGGCGAGGAGCCCACTCCAGGAGAGATCCTCCGTGTCGTCGATCGCCTGATCGGTGTTGCAGCGGATGCAGCTCGCCACGTCGACGCAGTCGCCGAGCGTCCCACCGCACGAACGGCCCGTGTACGACGGGCAGTCGGGCGGAAAACCGATCACGCTCGGCAGGTCGTCCGCGTCGGCTCCGACGTCGGCCACGTTGCAGGTCTTGTTGGCACCGCCACAGGCTTTGGCGAGCGCCGCCTCGAGCTTGCGACCAGCCTTGGCGAGCGCCGCCGGGTCGGGGCACGGCACGTTCTTCCCCTTGAAGAGCGCCTCCTCGCAGCGCGCCCGGATCGCGAGCGCGGCGCGCGTGTAGGCGGCCGACGCCTTCAGGACGCCGAGACGGCACTTCTGCGGCTCGGCATGGACGGACGTGGTCGCAAGCACCGCAGCGGTGGCCACGAGGACGAGGGCGACGATCGAGGTTTGGCGCATGCCCGTCGTGCTAGCGGGGCCGGGCCGGACGAGTCCTTAGCGAACGGTAAGACTTTGGTAATACCTCGGGCCGCCGCGCGATCGCAGGCGCTGACGGTGGCGGCCGAAGCAGGGCCGATTGGGGTCGCGCTGCCCGCGCTTTCCCTGCTACTTCGCCGACGTGGCCGATTCCGCCGTCCGGTACGACCCGTTCTCGTACGAGATCCACGAGGACCCCTATCCGATCTATCGCCGGCTCCGGGACGAGTCCCCGGCGTACTTCGACGAGCAGCACGGGTTCTGGGCGCTCTCGCGATACGCCGACGTGCACCGCGCCCTGCATGATTACGAGACGTTCTCGTCCGCGCAGGGCTTCCTGCTCGAGGACATCGACGATTTCACCCTGCCGATGCTGCTCGGAATGGATCCCCCCGATCACGGCCGCCTGCGGGCCACGATCAGCCGCGCCCTCACTCCGCGCCGGGTGGCGATGCTCGAAGCACCGATCCGCGACCGCTGCCGCGCGCTTATCGACGGCTTCGCGGCGCGCGGCTCGGCCGACCTGATCGGCGACTTCGCCGCGCTCCTCCCGATGTGGGTGATCTCGCGGCTGCTCGGCGTACCCGACGGCGATCAGGACGAGCTCCGTCGCCTCGCCGACGTCATGGTCCATCGCGAGGACGGGACGCGCGGCGTCCCGCCGGCCGGCAAGGAAGCCGCCGCCACGATCTACGGCTACTTCGAGCGGCTGCTCGCGGCGCGCGCGACCGGCACCGGCGACGATCTCCTGACCCTGCTGCTCACCGCCGAGCGCGCCGGCGAGATCTCGCATCTCGAGATCGTCGGCTTCTGCTTCTTGCTCATCATCGCCGGCAACGAGACGACGACGAAGCTCCTCGGCAACCTGGCGGTGCAATTGGCGGAGCGACCTGCCGTGCAGGCGCGACTGGTGACCGAACCGGAGCGCAGTCCCAATGCCGTGGAAGAGATGCTGCGCTACGACACCTCGACCCACATGATGGCGCGCACGCTCACCCGCGAGGTCGAGCTGCACGGCCGTCGCATGGAGGCCGGTCGCAAGGTCGCCTTGCTGTTGGCGTCGGCGAATCGCGACGAGCGCCGCTGGCACGAGCCCGACCTCTTCGACCTCACCCGCGACACCGCCGATCACGTCGCCTTCGGCTTCGGCGTCCACTTCTGTCTCGGCGCCGCTCTCGCCCGCTTGGAGGCCCGCGTCGCGCTCGAAGAGCTGCTCGCGCGCTTGCCCGACTTCACCGTCGATCGCGCCGGGTTGGTGCGGGTGCATTCGGGGAACGTGCGGGGGTACAGCGTGGTGCCGATCGAGTTCAGGGCGCGGTAGCGACTCGTAGATCTGGCATCGGCTCGCCCTCCGATTCAGGATCGAGACGTGGACCCCGCGGCACAACGCATCGAAGAGGCGATCCTCGTCGTTCGTGGGCACCGAGTACTTCTCGATGCCGATCTCGCGTCGCTCTACGGCGTTCCGCCGAAGCGCCTGAACGAGCAGGTCAGGCGCAACCACGAACGCTTTCCGGCTGACTTCATGTTTCAGCTCACCGGCGAAGAGGTGGAGATCTTGAGGTCGCAATTTGCGACCTCAAGTGCGTGGGGCGGCCGCCGCTATCTTCCGTACGTCTTCACCGAACAAGGCGTCGCCATGCTGTCGAGCGTCCTTCGGTCCTACGCGGCGCTTTGCTGCAGCACGAGGTGTCGGCCCGGCGCGACGGCACGAAGCAGTTCGTCGAGCTTCTCGACCGTCGGCACCGACACGCCTTGCTCGTAGCGCGCATAGGCGTTGCGGGATTTGACGCCTAGACGTTCCGCCACCTGCGCAAGCGAGAGACCACTCTTCTGGCGCTGGCGCTGCAAAAGAAGGCTGATCATCCTGCGTGCGTCCTTGGCAGTGATCTCGAAGCCGTCGCGACCGACCGGTTCCACCGTGATGGCGAATCCTTTTCGATTCACCATCGTCGCGAACCAGTCCCCGATCATCCCGAATGCTTCTTTACGCGAACGCCCCTGCGTCAGGGCGTCGAACACGGGCACCTCTGCCAGCCAGAACTTCCCGTCTTTTCGTATGACCCCTTGGAATCTCATCGACGGACCACCCGAGCGCGCAGCAGGATCGCGAGCGCCAGCCTTTCGTTGATCTCGGCGTGTCGTGGAACGGCTTCGATGCCGTCGCCGTCGGACCATAGATCATGCCTCCGCCCGTTTCGGACCAGCTCCCATCCGAGCTTGCGCAAGCGCCGCTCCAAGTCTCGCCGTTTCATCGGAAGTACACCGATGAGTGTTCAGCGGCAACACCCGAATCATCCTATGACATGGCTTCGGACTACCGCCTCGCGTGGACGTTTCGCTACGCTACCCGTATCGTCCGTCGCCCTGTGAGCTACGCTACGGCCGCCGCGAAGGTCGCGAAGAGATCGCCCGGAAGGGGAACCGCGAGCCGCCGGCCGATTATGAGGTGGCTCGGTTAGCTGCTCGACCATCTTAAGGAAGAGCAGCAACGTCAGCTGCTCGACGTAGCTCGAAGCAGGAGAGCCCAGCGTCTTGCAGGACCCCAGCGTAGCTCCAGGCACGTTTGCCGATCTGGGACGCGTCCATCATCTCAGGCGCCGATCACCGGCCTGCCGCACATTTCTCCTGTACCCAAAGGTTCAAGAGCCGCTCTGCCGTCAGGCCCTTCTTCGCGGCGCGACGCCGGACCTTCGCAAAGAGCTTGGGCTCGATCGCCACCAGAAAACGCCGGCTCTTGATGTCGACAGAGAACTCGATGGGCTTGTCAGCCACGCCCGAGGTCGCCAGATCGTGCGCGTCCCAGTACTCGCCGATCTGCTCGTAGGAACGGGCCTTGGGGGTGCTCGACTTCGGCGTTCGCCTGGTTGGCTTTGCAGCTTTCATAGATTCCGCTCTTTCCGGCTGGGTGCCCGCGCGCTCACGATCAACGCCTCCGCCTCTCGCCGCTTATATACGAAGAAGACGATCAGGCGCCGCCCTGCCCGCGTCCTCCCGATGGCCGCGTAGACGTCTTCTCCCCTGCAATACCCACGTTCGACGTAGCGGAATCGTGGTCCGCCGGTGAGGATCTCTTCCACCTCGTCGATCGACACGCGGTGTTTATGCGCGAGTTTTTCGACGACGGAGTCGAGCCACACGATGCCGTCGATTCTCAATCGTCGGACCTCGAGTCCACTGCGTCTGGGCCTCGCGAGCGCGAACCCCGGGCTGGGGAGTCGCTACCGTCTTTGGCATCCGACCCACTCGGGCAATTTCCTCGCCCAGCAACGATGCGTTTCAGCAGCTGGGAAGAGGGTTCGTCATTCGGGTCCTGTGGGGCGAGCTGACCGGCGAAGGCGTAGCGGAGAATCGATTGGCGCAGGCCCTGTGCACTCTCAAATTTTGCCCTTAGGTCGACTTCGAGATGGTCGATCATGTCGAGGTCTCACCGCTTCACCGGGGGTACACCCACGAGTGTTCAACGGCAACACCCGAATCGTCCGCTGACATGGCTTCGGACTACCGCCTCGTGTGGAAGCGTCGCTACGCTACCCGTATCGTCCGTCGCTCTGTGAGCTACGCCACGGCCGCCGCGAAGGTCGCGAAGAGATCACCCGGAAGAGGAACCGCGAGCCGCCAGGTAATCGCCATCGGCGTTTCGGATTCGTGGCGAACATAGGTCGCCGGACCGAGAAACCAGAATGCCCGATCGTCGGTGCGGAGGCGGGCAAACAGCAAGACGGAGGAACCCATGGACTGGTGGCGCTGGTAGCGCTGCCCCGTTGGGCTTTCCGACCGCGTGACCGATTGACTCTCCCAATGAATGAGATCGCGACTGATGGCGTAGTCGCGATATCGGGTCGTTGGAGAGAATTGCCCCCCGGTCTTGTCGAGCGTGAACGCCAGCAGGTCGGCGCGCGCCGCATTCGCCCAATAGACAGCTGAGAAAGCATGTCGCGATACGAATCGATTCGGACGAGGTATCGAGGAGGGGGATCAGCGGTTCCTCGATGGACTCCGGTCGGCCGTCGGGTAGCCGCGCGAGCACAGCGCGGAGGATTGCGCCTGGCGCAATGGGAGAATCCGGTGTCACGTTGGCCTTCGTGATGGCCCGGTCGATCACACCGAAAATCGTGCGTGCGAGCGCAACACCGACCGTCACACGTTGCTCGTCCTCCAATGAGGCGATGGCACGCTGAACGATGCGGCCGACATGGAGCGCGATCCTGTCCGCAGCCTCCGCGGCTCGTAACGGTGTCGTGTCTGCCTGGAGACGTTGGTCGAGCGCGCGAAGCTCGGTCGCGATCGTCTCCGTGATCAGAACTTCGTAGAGGCCGCGGCTCCTGCTCATTCGAGTCGCAACAGCGCACGCACCTCGGAGCGGAGGGCGCCTTGGTGCTCGCAGTCGAGGCAGGCGAGCTGCAGGATTGGCTCGCCATCGGCCTCTGGCTGCTCGGGATGAAGACCGGCGACGCCCACGTCGAGCCGATACCACACGGTCTCGGTCGCGATGAGGCGGAGGGCGGATGCATCGCCCTGACAATTGTCGCAGCAGACCTCGGCCGGAACGGTCATCGTCATCCTCCGTTGAGGCGCCCTAGCACACCACGACCACCCGGGGAGCTCCCTCAGGGCCGCGCCATCGGCAGCCACGGCGCCCGCCGCCGTACGACGTCGATCGCCCGCTGCGGCAGCAGCACCATCGCCACCGTCGCCAGGCGATTGAAGATGCCGGGGATGCACTGCGCTTTTCCGGCGAAGAGCGCGGCGAGGCCGGCATCGGCGACCTTGCCGGGGTCCATCATCACGCCGAAGCGACGCGCGCGTTCGATCGGGACGACGGTGGGATCGTAGAGGCCGGTGTCGGTTGCGCCCGGGGCGAGGGTCGTGACGGTGACGCCGTAGGGCACGAGCTCGCTCCGGAGCGCGGCGGCAAACGACCGGAGGTACGTCTTGGTGCTGCCGTAGTAAGCGATGCCGGGAAACGCGCGCCACGCCGAGATGCTCGCCATGAAGAGGATGCGGCCGCGCCGGCGCGCTCGCATGTCGCGCGCGAAGAGCGTGCCGAGCAGCGACGGCGTGACGACGTGGAGCTGCAGCATCGCGTTGGCCTTCACGAGGTCGGCGTCGGCGACCTCGCCGAAGAAGAACATGCCGGCGTTCACGACCAGCACGTCCACCGCGACACCGAGGGCGGCGACCGCGGCATGGAGCTCGCCGGCCGCCTCGGGACGAGCGAGGTCGTAGACGATCGGATGCACGAGGGTCCCGTGTGCCGCGAAGATCTCGGCGGCGATCGCGGCCAGGCGCTCGCCGTTCTCGCTCACGAGGACGAGCGTGTAGCCCCGAGCGCCGAGCCGGCGCGCGAGCTCACGGCCGATGCCGGAGCACGCGCCGGTGACGACGGCGCAGGGAGCCGTCGTCGGCATCACCGGCGCCGCGGTCGTGATTTCAGACGTCCGCGGTGGCGTCGACCCAGACGTCGAGATCACCGGTCGCGCGGGGTCGCCCGAGGACCGCCAGTGCGTATGCGCCGACGACCAGGAACCGTACGTCGTGGGCGACGAATGCGCGCAACAGATCGCGAAAGTCCTTCGCGAGTCGTGTCTTCCCGCCAGCCATGCAGCCTCCATTGCTCGACGCTCAACCGAAAGGCGAGTCGAACGCGATCTCCAATGGAGAGATCCTCCCACCACGCGTCGTCCGTGCGCGCGAGCACGGCGTCGGCCGAGGTTCCGGCACGAACGATCCGCGAAGTCGCTCGCGCCAACCGTTCCCTACGGGCGCGCTCGCTCACGACCGGCATACGACTACTTCTGCCCCGTTCGGGCGGCCCCTGGCAAGACGCCCGGCCAGCCCGGCCGAGCTCTACTCGTAGAGCTTGATGACCTTCACCTTACCGGGGAAGGCCTGGAGGCAGAGCTCGCAGAGGGTGCACTCGTCGAGGTTCTCGTCGACGATGCGGAGGGTGCCGTCTTTTTCCTGAGCGAAGATGTTCACCGGATGGACCTCGGTCAGCTTCTCGGTGCAGTGGCGCCGCCAGGTTTGGATGGCTTCGAGTCGAGCGCGGCTTCCTCCGCGGCGGCGAGGAGGGCTTACTACGCCCCCGACGAGTCACGACCGCGCTGACGCCCCTCGTGGGGCACGCATGTCCGACGCCGTGGGAAACGGCACGCAGGACGAACGTCCCGTACGGCGCACCCTGTCGGCATTCGAGGATGATACCGATTGGCGATCTGCTCCGCTGGACTCGCCGGGTGCATTTCCGTAGAGGGCGCGTCCGGGCAGCGGATTGAGGCCCGGCATGCCGGTCGAATTTCCCTGTCACGTTCAACGCGGGCCCGAGGTGTCCTTTGCGCTGCATGCCCTGTGGTTTCGAGAATCCCGGTGGAACGAGGTTCTGCGGCGGATGCGGCGCGCCCTTGGCCAGTCTCTGCCCGTCCTGCCGCTTTCAGAATCCTCCGGGCTTCCGTTTCTGCGGCGAGTGCGGATCCCCGCTGCCTCAGACCGTGGTCGCCAATGCGCGGCCAGCTCCGAGCCCCCGTGACTTCACCTCGGCCCAGCTCGCCGACAAGATCCTGAGCGCGCATTCGGCCATCGAAGGGGAACGCAAGCAGGTCACCGTTCTCTTCGCCGACGTGAAGGGATCGATGGATCTCTCCCACGCCCTCGGCGCGGAGGACTGGCACGAAGTGCTTCACCGTTTCTTCGAGCTACTCAACGAAGGCGTCCACCGCTTCGAAGGAAGCGTCAACCAGTACACGGGCGACGGGATCATGGCCTTGTTCGGGGCGCCCATCGCCCACGAGCACCACGCGCAGCGGGCCTGCTACGCCGCTCTTCACCTGAGGTCCGCACTGCGGGCTTTCACGCACGACGTCAAGCGCCGGTACGGCGTCGAGTTCGCCGTGCGCATGGGTCTGAACTCGGGCGACGTCGTCGTCGGCCGGATCGGGGACGACCTGCGCATGGACTACACTGCGCTCGGTCACACGGTCGGCCTTGCGCAGCGAATGGAAGCGCTCGCCTCGGGCGGCAGCGTCTACCTGGCCGAGGACACAGCAAGACTCGCAGCCGGATACTTCGACCTGGAGGATCTCGGGACGTTCGACGTGAAAGGTGTCGATGCGCCGGTTCGCGTCCACGAGCTGATCGGCGCGGGAGAACACCAGACGCGCTTCGACGTCTCTCGAGCTCGCGGCCTGGTGCGTTTCGTAGGTCGCGAGTCGGAGATGCACATCCTCGAGCGCGCGCTCGGGCAGACGCGGAATGGCAACGGGCAGGTGGTGGGGCTCGTGGCAGAGGCGGGGACGGGCAAGAGCCGCCTGTCGTTCGAGTTCAGCGAACTGTGCCGGTCCCGCGGCATCGCCGTGAATCAGGGGCGCTGCGTCTCGCATGGCCGCAACCTTCCATTCCTCCCGGTGCTCCAGCTCATCCGCAGCTACTACGGGATCACGCCCCAGGACGACGATCGTACGGCGAGGGAGAAAGTTGCCGGACGGATGCTGCTGATCGACGACTCGTTCCGGGACGTCCTGCCGGTTCTCTTCGAGTTCCTGGGCATCGTTGACCCGGCTCTCCCCGCTCCTCCGCTGCCACCCGAGGCGCGGCAACGACAGCTATTCGGCGTGCTGCGCAGCCTCACCCAGTCCGGCGGCGGGCCGGGACAAGAGGCGAGTGTCGTGTTGATCGAGGACCTCCACTGGATCGACGGTGGAAGCGAAGCGTGGCTTTCGGAGTGGGTGGACGCCACGGCGGGCAGCCGCACGCTACTGCTCGTCAACTTCCGCCCAGAGTACCAGGCGTCGTGGATGCAGCGTTCGCATTACCAGAAGATCGCGCTCGCGCCGCTCTCTCCGGAGGCCATCCGGGAGCTGCTCGCCGAGCTCATCGGCACCGAGCCGGGCACGGAGAAACTAG
>Ga0163144_10000534_pt1 | contig 88723 bp, 73 predicted proteins | sample OliLak19BULKMAT1_FD_123175 | JGI IMG/M metagenome (GOLD analysis project Ga0163144, IMG submission 123175) | Freshwater microbial mat bacterial communities from Lake Vanda, McMurdo Dry Valleys, Antarctica - Oligotrophic Lake LV.19.BULKMAT1 | ecosystem: Environmental > Aquatic > Freshwater >...
GAAATCGCTTCGCGATTCCCACATTCCCACAGTCTCGACGATGATGTCGCTATTCACACCCAAAGAAAGGACCCGGACACCACCCCCTACCCTTCAGGCTCATCCTTCAATGAGAAAATGCTCGCAGTCGCGATCCCTGCTGTTCAGACTTGCGCGAGGACTTTGAGGATTGCGGGGCCGTAGCGGGTGACTAGACGTGGGCCGAGGCCGGTGACTTCGAGCAGTTCGTCGGTTTCGGTGGGGCGGTCGGCGGCGAGTTCGGTTAGGACCTTGTCGGACAGGATGCGGAAGGCGGGGAGGCCTTCTTTCTTTGCCTGCTCGAGACGCCACTTCTTGAGCGCTTCAAAGGCGGGGTCGCCTGCGGCGGTTGGCTTTGTTTTCTTGAGGGCTTTCTTGGCCTTGCCTTTGAGTGTTTTCCTGCTCGCACTTTCGCGGAGTTGCAGGTCGAATTCTTCTGGCGCTTTGAGGAAGAGCGCTTTGCGGAAGGCGATCTCGCGGCCATCGACTTTGAAGGTTTCGTCCTTCAACTCGATCAGGGCCTGGCGCGCCATGGCGCTTAACAGTTGTTCGAATACATCGCGTGCTTCGCGGTCGTTTGCGTGGCCGGGGCAGAATTCGGTGAAGAGTTTGCCCGTTGAGCGGCCTCCGATCTTGTGGAGACTTTCCAGGATCTTGGTCGCAAGGTTGAGTTCCTGAGCGGTCGCGTCGCGGAACTTTTGTGCTTCGCAATCTTGCGGTGCGCAGAAGTCGCAGATGCCGCAGGACTTCATTGCGCCGTAGCGATCTCCGAAGTGGCTGACCAGGGCGCACATTCGGCATTCGTTGCCTTCGGTGAAGCGCACCATGTTTTGCAGGCGCTCGAGCTTCTGTGCAATTTGGGTGTTGTAGGGGGCTCGCCAGGCGTTCTGGCCGAGGGTTACATTTTCGGCGAAGTCGACTAGTGCGCCGCCGTGGATCCAGAGCTTTTCTAGGGCCTTGTCGAATTCTTCATCGTCCATGCGGAGCTTGCTTCGGAGCTCTTCTTTGGGTTGTGGCTCCTCTGTGAGTGAGTTGAATATCTTTTCGAGGATCTTGATGTCGGGGTAGTCGCGCTCGTGGAAGAAGTCATGCGTGTGGCGGTCGGCGTAGGAGTGCATTAGAACGGCACGAGATGGAGCGCCGTCGCGGCCGGCGCGGCCGATTTCCTGGTAGTAGCCTTCGATGCTGCCCGGCAGCGCTGTGTGGACTACAGTGCGAACGTTTGCTTTGTCGATGCCCATGCCGAAGGCTATGGTGGCGACAATCACATCGAGTTTGCCCGCGAGGAAGCCGTCCTGCACTCTTGCGCGGACTTCAGCTTTCAGACCGGCATGATATGCAGCGGCGGAGAGATTGGACTTGAGCACGACGGCCAATTCTTCGGACTGCTTGCGCGTGGGCGCGTAGACGATGGCTGGCCTTCGAGAAGGGTCTTTCAGTAGACCTTTGACCAGAGTTGCGCGGTCGCCTGGGGCGGCCTCCATCACCTCGATGGCGATGTTGTCGCGCCGGAAGCCGCGGATGAATTTGCCGCCATCGCCGAGACCCAATTGCGATGCGATGTCGTTTTGAACGATCGGCGTTGCAGTGGCTGTGAGAGCGATGATCGGAGCGGGCCGGAGCCCGGGCAGGTGCTGGCCGAGGGTGCGATAGTCGGGCCGGAAGTCGTGACCCCATTGTGAGATGCAGTGGGCTTCGTCCACAGCGACCAGACTTGGTTTGTGCTTGGCTAGCATTTCTGGAAAGCCGGGTACGCGCAGGCGCTCTGGGGCGATGAAGAGGAATTGCAGGCGTCCGGCGAGATAGTCATGGCAGACCTGGCGGGAGTCGGCGCGGTTACGGCCCGAGTGGATGCGGTCGACTGAAAAGCCGCGAGCCTGGAGTTGAGCTACCTGGTCTTCCATCAGGGCAATGAGCGGGCTGATGACGAGTGTGGTGCCGCCTCTGGCGAGGCCGGGCAACTGGTAGCAGAGCGACTTCCCTGCCCCGGTGGGCATTACCAGCAAGGCGTCATGGCCCTCGACAATCGCGCGGCAAACTTCTTCCTGGCCGGGACGGAATTCGCTGAAGCCGAAGGATTGGTGGAGGATGTCGGGGAGTTCGGTGGGCACGGATGCGAGTTCTCTCACCGGTTTAGTGGGTGAGGGAGCGGGGTTGTCGCCGACTTTTCCTACGACTTCGCGAACGTAGTCTTCGATGCCGGCCATGAAGGGGGCGAGGTCGGCCTTACCGCGTTCCATGCGTTTCAGTTGGGCTTCCCACTGGCCGGTCATGGCGGGGCTCTTCACTTCGGGATGGACTACTTCGATGAGATGGACACCTTTGTCGGTGGCGACGAGGGCCTTGGCATCGCGTTCGACGTATCCGCGCTCGATGAGCACTTCGATGATGGAGGCTCGGGTGGCGGGGGTGCCGAGTCCGTTTTCTTTCATTGCGTCGGACAGTTCTTTTTCGTCGAGCGTTTTGCCGGCGGTCTGCATTGCGGTTAGCAGCGTTGCGTCGGTGAAGCGTTTGGGCGGGCGGGTTTTCTTCAGCGACGATTCGGCCTTGATTACATTTTGTAGCTGGTTGAGTTCCAGTTGGGTAGGGAGAGTCTGCTCGCCTGTGTCTTTCTCTTTGCCCTTCTTTTCGGTGACGATGTCGAGCACCTTCCAGCCTTGTTGGCGAATCAGGGTGCCGGCGGAATGGTAGCTATCGACGATTTGAGCGTTGGTGATCGTCGTGATGACGGTTGTGACGTCGGTGAGATAGTCGTCGTGCCAGGCTGTGAGCAGGCGCCGAGCGATGAGGTCGTAGATGCGGCGCTCGTCTTCTGACAGTTTTATTTTGGCTGGCGAAGTGGCCGTCGGGATGATGGCGTGGTGGTCGGAGATCTTCGTGTCGTCGACGTAGCGTGAACCGAGGGGGCGCTCGCCACTGCCTGCGGCGACGAGCTTTGGATACTGCGGCGCAACCGCGCGAACCACGGCGGCCAAGCCGGCGGCGACGGTCTTTGACAGGTGCCGGGAGTCGGTTCTCGGATAGGAGATGAGCTTGTGAGTCTCGTAGAGTTTTTGGGCGAGATCGAGGGTCTGCTGGGCGCTGTAGCCGTATAGTCGATTGGCGTGGCGTTGCAGTTCGGTGAGGTCGTAAAACTGAGGCGGCACCATCTTTTTCGACTCGGAGTCGAGGGAGGCGATTCGGGCGATCCCAGTCTTGGCGCGGGTGGTGATTTCTTTTGCGGGGGCGGGGTCGGCGGGCAGGCGCATGGCCTGCTGCATGGTTTCGCCTGGTGATGCGGGAGTTTTGAACCAGGTGCCGATGTAGGTTGGTTTGGCGGGCACTCCCTGGGGCGAGAAGGTCACCTGGACTTCGCGGTATTCCTCTGGGACGAAGGCGCGGATGGCTAATTCCCGCTCGACCAGCATCGCGAGGGTGGGAGTTTGTACGCGGCCGACCGAGAGTTTTTCGTCGTAGGCGAGGGAGTAGGCGCGAGAGAGATTCATGCCGACGAGCCAGTCGGCGCGGGAGCGTCCCCGGGCGGCGTTGGCGAGGCCATCGTACTCGCGGGCATTCTTGAGGGCGGCAAATCCGGCCTGGATGGCGTCGGCGGTGAGCGAGGATATCCAGAGGCGCTCAACCGGCTTATCGCTTTGGGCGGCGTCGTAGATGTAGCGGAAGATCAGCTCGCCTTCGCGCCCGGCATCGGTTGCGCAGATGATGCGGTCGACTTTGGGGGAGTTGAGGATTTTGCGGATGGTTTCGAACTGGTCTTTAGTCTTCTCGTAGACGACTAGCGGCCAGTCTTTGGGGAGCATTGGGAGGAGATTTCGGCGCCAGAATTTCCACTCTGGCTGGATCTCATGAGGTTGGGCCAGTGACACCAGGTGTCCGATGGCCCACGTGACGATGTGGCCTGGGCCGTGGAGGTAGCCTTCGCCTTTTTGTGTGGCGCCGAGCACTTTTGCGATATCGCGGGCTACGGAGGGTTTTTCGGCAATGACGGCAGTGATAGACAAACGGCTTATCTATTCTACCGATGCGGTTTAGCGGCGTCTGCGTTTATAGCCGATTGCGATGATTGCAGCGCCAACCAGCGCCATGGTGGCGGGTTCGGGGGTTTGCGTTTCTTCGGTTGCGCTGATGGGATCGCTTGGTTTTAGAATGGTGTGGTTGTCGGTTTCAAAGCCGGTGGAGGCGCCGTCGTTGTAGAACATTACTTGGTTGAATGTTGTGCCTTCGGTGGCATAGAAGTTGAAGAATGCGTATTTCTCGCCCTGGTTTTGTCCGTTGTTTGGATTGCCGTTGTAGGCGGCGGAAAGAGCTGCGAAAACGGTGTCTGTGTTGAAGGCCTGAACGAGGAGGCCGTTGTTGTAGAAGCGGAGTTCGTTTTTGGCGTCGTCGGCTTGCCAGTTGAGGCCGAAGTAGGTGAGGTCGTTTGCGAAATCGAGGGTGTAGGAAGTGGTGTTGCTCTGGGCTCCGACTGCGATGTAGCGCGTCTGGTTGGCGCCGCCCCATGCGTTGGGGTCAGAAATGATTGCGCCTTGGGAGTACTGCCCGATCGTTGAGTTGTAGGCTCCGAGAGCGCCGGCGGGAAGTAAGTTGAATGATTCGGTCAAGGTATCGGAAAGGGTGGTCTGCTGTAGGCCGGCTGCCTCACTCGTGAAGAGGATTGCTGCGGATGCTGAGTGGATTGCAGCGAGGGACAGTAGCAATGCGAATATCGTTTTCATGTTTTGAGGATCGTGGATTTCTGTTGTTGGCAACAGAATCGAAAATACTCAAACGAGTGGACAAAGTAAGGGATATTGCCTTGGGACGTTGGGGCTAGAAATCGGCGATCTCGATGCCCGAGGGGGCTAGCGACCAGGCGATTTTGCGGGCGCTTGGGGCCAGGGTCAGGCCCATGGGTGAGGACCTGGTTGTGATCTCCTTTATGACTTCGCCTGTTGCAAAGTCGTAGATCACGAGGTAAGTGGGGTTGCGGTGTGAAAGTTCCTGGAAGAGGCCGGCGGCCAGGAGTTTGCCGTCTTTGCTGAGGCTGAGCTTGTCGATGGGATCGGCTTCCCGGCGGAACTTGCGCTCGATTTTGAGTCCTTTTGCGGCGAAGATGTGGACCTGGCGGGCGGCTCCGGCTGCAGCGATCAACTTGCCATCGGGAGTGTAGAAGCATTCGAACAGGGAGATCGGGAGTTGTTCATTGATGCTCTCGATTTCTGCGTTTGCGGCCGCATGGACCCGGATGTTGGTGTCCATGTTGGTAGCGAAGAAGTGGGTGCCATCCGGGGAGAATCGGAGGCCGACGACTTCGCCGATGCCAGGCCTGATGCGCCAATTCATTTTGTTTGAAGAAAGCGACCAGCAGTGCAGCGTTGCATCGGTGGTCGAGTAGATCAGTTGCGTTCTGTCCGGAGAGAAGGCGATGCCGCAGACGGTGCCGGTGAGCTGCGGAGTTTCAGTGATTTTCTTTGCGTCCGTGGTTGAGAAGACTTCGATCTTCGTTTCGCCATGCCAGATTGCGGCGAGGCTGCCGTTCTCGTTGAGTCTGCCTTCCATGCCAGGGCGGCCGACTGTGTGGGCGGCGACTTGTTTGTTGCTTTCGAAGCGGTAGAGCATCCCCTGCGGGCTGAGGGCGGTGAGCGTTGTGTCAGAGTTGAAGCGCAGTTCGCTGATGAGGTCTATGGTGTCAATGTGCATCGGGGTTAGAGCTTTTCAAGGACCAGATCAAAGTGGGCGCGGGCGGTGATGTCGCGGCCTTCGCCGATCAATCGTAGGGGCCGGATCAGGGAAGGGTGGCGGACGAGGGGGTCTTTTCCGAAGTGTTTTGCAGGATCGCCGAGGAAGACTGGGTCAGTCGCGAAATAGAGCTGGGTGATGAGGGGCTTGTGGCCTGGGGCCTGGACCAGGTAGTGGATGTGTTGGGCGACGCGGTCGGGGTAGTGGCCGGGGAGGACCGAAGTGAAAGTATAGGTAGCCTTCTTGTCGAGGGTGAACTTGCCGCGGCATTCATAGCCATCGATGTCATAGTGGCCAGCGATGTCAGCATGCCAGACGTCGATCGAGACACCTTCTACGCGGTTGCCCGTTGTGTTGAAGACATTACCCTCGACATCGAGAGGCATGCCGGGGGCCGTGGCTCGGCAGAGGCGTGTTTTTAGGGGCGTGCCCTTGCGGAAGAAGGGGCCGAGTTCGTTCCATTGGGTTGGGTTGCTGGTCTCGGGCTGGTCTTCCGCACCTAACAGGCTTTCGACCTGGAGCTGAGTGAGCGAGCCAAGCAGCATGCCTTTGGCGGCGCACTTTTCGAGCCAGGCGCGGCGAGTATCTCGGAGGGGAAGCATTCAATGAGCTTAGCGGATTGGGGGGAGGGTGCAAGAAGATGCTCCACGGTTCGTTCTACACCGGGCAGGCACTAGAGGCTTGCCCAGGGGACGCTTCGGGCAAGCCGCAGGGGGGATTAGGTTGCGAAGCCTTCTCTGGTTGCAACTTCCTGGAGCGCGGAGTCAGCGGTTACAAAGACTGGCTTCTCCTTGCTGAAGTTGGAGTAGCTGATCGCCGAGGCCAATTGGAATGCATCCAATGTTCTGAGCCTGTAGGTGGCTAATAGCAACCTTGCTTCCGCGTAGACGTTGTCATTCAACGGTTGCTGGACATAGACTTCCGACCAATCCGCATAGAAGGAGGAACGGAGATGTTCGTACTGCTTCGCTGTCAATTCTCCGTCCTTGGATCGGCGCCCTATCGCACTCAAGAATTCAAACTCCGCCAAGGCGGAGACCACCAATTCCCTTGCGCTGGCGGCAGAAGCTGCCAGCGCATCAGAATCGTCCTCCAAAACGTATAACTTGACCAACGAACTTGTATCGAGAAAAAGTAACTTCGAATCCAAGTTCATCGACCCTCGATCACGGAAATCGAGAGCGGCCTACCTGCAATTCTGATTGGGGCGAATCGCCTTGTTTTCCCTCTCTCAGCAACCGAACTTACAGTCACTGAATTACCTTCCTGCAATGTAGTTGTAGGATATTCCGGGTTGTTTGGATTTGGCAAAAGTTCCTTACGCAAAGTGCCCTGATCGATCGCTGTTCTCAGGTTAGTTCGGATTTGCCCGGGGTCCCTGCACCAAGTGAAATCCTGTTGTGGCAGCCACTGATCACGAAACCATTTCAGTGCAACGAACCGATGACTTCTTTTCGCTCTGTGGAAGGCGTCAACAATTTCAAGTTGCGGATTGGCGGGGGACGGCTCCACGGTTCCAATAGTTGATGCTGGTGGAGTCTTTGGAGCACTATCAGCGATTCCAGACGGTTTTTGACGGCGGGTCAAAACAATCTGAATTTGGTCGGCTTGTGCAAATGCTTTGCCGACCTCGGTTCGACCGTGAACGCGTTTATCGTTTTCAAGCAAGACGAAACTCTCTACTTCGAACTGATTCGGCAGACGATTGAGTGTGGGGTTTGATACGACTGGAAGTCCTCTTAAGAGCACTTCGTTCAAGACTTCAACCAGAATTGGGTGTGAAGCGGTGAGATTCATAAATTACCTTCTTCAAATTAAGATCAACTGCTTTAAACTAGGCTCTTTAACAGAGCGATATTGAAGTTAGCACCAGTACGGCACCTTGTCAACCGCTGATTTGTGGCGTATGAGGACGCTCAGTGCGTTAGCTTCTTCCAGTCTTCTTCGTAGTAGCGGACGAGGGCCTGGTCGTTGAGGCGATTGACTTCGGCGGGCATGGATTGCATGTCGATTGGGAAGTCGAAGAGGGTCGAGAGATTGGTTAACGACAGGAAGCGGAGGTCTTTGGGTAGCGATACAGGCGGTTGCCATTCGTGGCGGCCGGCGATGATGAAGCCCCATTCGCCGAAGCTGGGTACGTAGACGTGATAGGGCTTGGTCTGGAATTTGGCGGCCTTCAATGTCTCGACAATGCACCAGTAGGATTGTCTTGCAAATAGCGGACTGGTGCTCTGGACTACTATGTAGCCGGATTCCGAAATGTGGTGACCCAGAAGCCGGTAGAAGGCGGTTGTGTAGAGTTTGCCTAGAGAAAAGTTTGTGGGGTCCGGGAAGTCGATGATTACCGCGTCGAACATTTCCTTTGTTTGCTCTAACCAGACGAAGGCGTCGGCGTTGATTACGCGCATGCGTTTGTTGGTCAGCGAGCCGCCGTTCAGCTCCTTGAGATAACTATGGGTTGAGAAGAGCTGGGTCATTTCAGGGTCGAGGTCGACCAGGGTCAACTGCTCGATGTTTGGATACTTCAGGACTTCGCGGGCTGCGAGGCCGTCGCCTCCACCGAGGATCAGTACGCGTTTCGCGTGTGGCAGCGCGGCCATCACGGGGTGGACAAGGCCCTCGTGGTAGCGATATTCATCGCGCGATGAGAACTGCAGGTGAGAACTCAAATAGAGGCGAACGTCGTCTTTCCAGCGGGTGAGAACGATGCGTTGGTATTTGGTTTGGCGGCTCAGGATGATGTCATCGGAATAGAGGTTCTCGTCGGCGGCGGCCATGATGTAGTCCGAGGAGAACAGGCCCCCGGTGAGTGCGGCTAGAACCAGAATGCAGGCTGTTCGCAAGCCGTTTTGGCGGGGAAGTTGCTCTTTGAACAGCCAAGTGGACCACAGGGCCACTCCGGCGTTGACCATGCCGAACAGAACCGCGCCGCGAACCAGCCCTAATTTTGGAACCAGTAGTAGAGGGAATAGCAGAGAGGCGCCGAGGGCGCCGAGGTAGTCGAAGGTCAGGACGTGGGCTACCAAATCCCTGAACTGGAAGCGGTCTTTGAGGATGCGCATCAGCAGCGGGATCTCAAGCCCGACCAGGATGCCCACGATGATCACCAGCAGATAGAGGATGAAGCGGAAGGCTTGGGTATAGGCGAAGGCGAGGAAGAGGATTGAGCTTGAGAAACCGCCAACCAGACCAACCATGAGCTCGATGGCGATGAAGCGCGCCACCAATCCTTTGCCAATGTACCGGCTCAGCCAACTGCCGATCCCCATGGCAAACAAATAGCTGCCAATTACGGTTGAGAACTGCAGAATGCTATCGCCGAGCAGGTAGCTGGCAAGAGTGCCCGCGATCAACTCGTAGATCAGGCCGCAGGCGGCAATCAGCAGGACCGACAGGAATAAGGCTACAGCCATCGCTTAATGAACCGCGGCAGCAATGATGATGCACATGCCGAGGCTCATGAAGCCGATCATGATGGCGAGAGCAACATTCTTGCCTTCGATGATCTCCTTGAAGAGGTCGTAGGGAGTGATCTTGTCCCAGATGATAAAGCTGAGCGCGAAGATGCCGATGCCGAGCATCGCGTAGATAAAGGCGTTGAAGAACGCTTCGATGTGAAAGCCAGTCATAGTTTATTTGCCTCCGGTATAGCGGTGGTAGTTGGAATAGATGGATCGATAGGAGCCGGGATTATCGCGAACGCTGCGCGGCACGTTGCGGACTTCGTCTCCCCGGTTGAACATGAAACCCTGGTAGCCCATGTAGCCGGAAAACATGGTGAGCAAAAGGCCATAGGCCCCGTAAAACTTAGTCATCGTCTTCGTCCTCCGAACTCGCATAGGCTGAACCGCCGGACGGATCTGATTCCGCCCAACGCTTCGATTCAAAACTGTAACGGCGGATGATCGCCCAAAGTGGGGGAATCAACAAGAAGGGCCAGACCACAAAGTAAGGCCAGATCACGGCGACGTCGCGGCGGAGCTTGACTTCGTAATTGACACGCTTGGCGCCGAAGACTGCATTTCCGAGAGACTTTTCCATATCCGGTTCGATGCGCAGATAATACTTGCCGCCCGGTACGCCGCCGATCGAGACGGAATCGGCCTTGTCGCCTTCTGTCCATTGGCCATCGGAATCGGAGCCCGTGTAGTAGCTGATTTCCTTACCGAAGTCGTAAGCAGTGCCGGTGTTTTCATTGATCAGCGCGAGGCCTAGATACATCCAGTCGTTTTGGAGATCAGTGCGGATTTCGACTTCGACATTTTTCTCGCCACCTTTCATCTCAAAAGTTGGAGTGACGAAGCTGGGTTCGCCCGAACCGGGGATGAAATAGTACTTCGACTGGAATACCGTTTCGCCGCTGGCCATGAATGAGGTGACGATCATGGTGAACAGCAGGAGCAGGCTGAACAGGACCATCATTCCCCAGATGGGTTTGGTGGACCCATAGGGATTGGGCTGATTGGAGTAGACGCCCTGGGCTGACGGTGGCGAAGTCTTGAGGCCGAATGCTTCAAATACTTCTTTGCCAGTTACATACTTGGCCTGGCTCCAGGTGGTTTCGTTGTCGTCGGTTTCAGAGGCGAGTGAGTAGGGGGGCTCTACAAAGTCTTTGGCAGTGACCGTGTCATTCAGATTGACTCGCCAGGGGAATTCACCAAGCACGAACTTGGTTGAAGGCTGAGAAGATTGAAAGAGCTTGTACTTGCGGTCCTGGTAGCGCACGGCAGAATGGCCCATGACGTCGTCGTGGGCGGGGAGTGCAAGGACCGGAACAATGTCGTTCCAGTGGCCGGCGTATTCGGTGAGGTAGCGGAAGCCCCGGAATGGGTTGTAAAGAACGTATTCGTCCCAGAAGTATTCGGTTCCATCGGCCATGATGGAGCGCCGCTGGAAGCCGATGGCCTCATAGGGATGGCCTTCGAATTTGCCTCGCGTGCCGAGGGGAATTTTGGGTTCGAAGCGTTCGACCTTCTGGCTGAACTTCTGGATCAGTTTGACCCGTTCATCGGAGACGTCGAGGATGGAAAGACAACTGGGGCAGGCTGCGGAGAGCGAAGTTCCCATGCCACGCAGTTCCATCGAGTTGCCGCAATTGGGGCAATTGAAGGCGCGAAGTTTCGGTTGTGGGCGTTGTGCGGGCATTGCTTACCAGCCCTCGAATTGGCGAAGATTCGTCAGTTTCAACTGATCGAAACTGACGGTGCTACCGGCAAACAGCAAGGGCGGCTTTTCGGTGAAATCGACGGTCATGAAGCGGGCATCGGGAGTGCGCAGATCGACGAAGCGGCAATCGGTCTTATCCCAGAACTGGAAGGGCAACTCGCCTTCTACCGCGCGGTAGCGGGCGTTGGTAACCGTCGTTACTGTGTAGAAGACACCATTGACATCGACGACAGTGCCGGGATGTAGGACGAGGTTAGAAAACGATGGCGGCCAATCGATGATCTTTGTAACTGCGTATTGGAGCTGGGCATCGGACAGCCAGGCGGACTCGCCCGTGTTGAAGACTATGTGCCATTCATTCCAGCCGCCGTTTTCGTATTCGTAGCAGATGCGGCCAATGGCTACGAAGGGTTTGTTTTCAAAGACCCCTTCGGTGCCGATCATGATGGGGCTGGGGTCGATAGGATAGTCGGATACTTGACCGACCTTTTCGATGTTCAAGTCTGTTCTTACGAGGATGCTGTTGCAGTAGGGGCAGGTAGTCTGTACAGCCTGAGACCAGCGAAAAACTACAGGCGCGCCGCATTGCGGACAACTCGATGTTGTCTGACTCATGCGATGTAAGACCTCTCCAGTTTTCTCACGACTACCTTTTCAGCGCCAAGGATCGATACAAGGGCCGCTTTGAAATCATACTCCTGGCGAGGGCGACAACAAAAGACATTTAGGCAAATCGAGGAAAATTCCGGGAAGGAATGGCAGGCGAGGTGGCTTTCACTCAGGAGCAATAGCCCGGTGATGCCTCCGGCCGATTGATCGGCGGCAGGCGGGAATTGATGCCAAATGGCCGGCTGGACGGGGTGAAGGTCAAGGCCAGCCACTAGCGTCGAGAAAATTGTGCGCATGGATTCCAGGGAGGCGAGGCTTAGGGGGTTGCACCCGTAGGCCTCGATCACCCATTCGCAACCGTTCATACTAAGCGTCGGGTTGCTTTGTACCGCATTCGGTACAGAACTTGGCAGGCTTGGGAACTTTGGCTCCGCAATTCGGGCAGAACTTGGTTTCACCGGCAAGGACGGCGGCGGCGCCGGCTGCGGCTGCAACCACGGGTGCGACAGGCGGGGGGGCCTGAGGCGGAGGTTGCTGAGGCGGAGGCTGCTGAGGCTGGTTGGCGACGTTGAAAGCGTTTGCCATCTGGCTGGCCATGCCCATGCCGGCAGTGAGGCTTGCGCCGATGCCGGCCAGACCGCCTTCGTTGGCTGCGGCAATCGGAATCGACTGTGCAGTCTTGTATTGCGTGTACTGGGCCATGTTGCCAATCATGTTCATGCCGATGCGCTCGTCGAGCAGCTTCTGCAGCTCTTCGGGCAGGCTCAGGTTCTCGACAATCAGGGTATCGAGCATGAGGCCCATGGCAGCGAAGTCGGGCTGCAAGGTGGCCATCATCGCCTTACCTACTTCGATCTGGTTCGCCGCCATATCGAGGAATGGAATCCCGGATTCGGCGAAGGCGTCAGAGATGTTGGCGATGATCGAGTTGCGGAGCTGACCTTCGATTTCGGCGACACGGTAGAGGTCACGGGTGCCGGAAATCTTGGAATGAAAGGTGCGTGGATCGGAGACGTGCCAGGAGTAAATTCCAAAGCAGCGCAAGCGCACCATGCCGAAGTCTTTGTCGCGGATGGTAACCGGCTGGGTGGTGCCCCAACGCTGGTTGGTCTGCGTACGCGTGGAAAAGAAGTAGACATCGCTCTTGAAGGGCGACTGGAACATCTTGTCCCAATTCTTCAGGTTGGTGAGAATGGGTAGGGTTTGGGTGCTGAGTGTGTGAAGCCCAGGGCCGAAGACATCGGCGACCTGTCCCTCATTGACAAAAGCCGCCATTTGGCTTTCACGAACGGTAAGCTTGGCGCCACTCTGAATTTCCATATCCTGCATCGGATAGCGGTAACTGAGAATGCCGTCTTCGGGCTCGACGTAATTGATTACGTCAATAAACTGTTTAGCTGCAAAACTCTTTAGGTTGTCGAGGATACTCATTGAGCCTCCAGGGCTTCCCTGATAATAACGGAATCCGTGGCCGGGTGTTCCCAAAATCGGACACTAATCGATTACTTAGGTTTTACGGTGGAGTCTACTACGCAGCGAATGCCGATGTCGTTGGATTTGAAGGCCGCAGGAACGCCTGCGAATTGGACGCTGACGTTGGGATCGAGCGGGCGGGCGAAACTGCCACCGCGGATTTGTACCCAGAGGTCTTTGTCGGTCGGAGGGGGCTTCATGAGTCCGGCAAAATTCCGTACGGCTCCGGCGCTGGGGGCGGTTCGTTCGTCCACCCATTCGAATACATTTCCGGCAAGATCCTTCACCTTGTAGATGCTGTCCGCATTGGCCCAGGATCCGACAGGCTGTGGGCCTTTCGACCCTTTGAATTTCGCATTGTCGGCAACCACGGCCATCTCGGGGAGATGTTCATAGCCCCAAGGGTAGGTTCTGCCCATGGTGCCGCGGGCTGCTTTTTCCCACTCCACCGCGTAGGGAATTCGCTTGCCGGCCCACGTCGCATACTCTCGCGCATCGTCGAAGCTGACGTTAACGACGGGGAGTTTTTTCGACGCCTCGTCGTCCGGGAAATTTACCGGCAAGGGCCAGCCGCGATCGAGAGAGAACTTCTTGTAGAGTTCGTTGGTGACTTCGTGGACATCGACATAGAAGGACTTCTGGGCGCGCTTTTCATTCGCTTCGCCGAACAGGAAGTCTCCTTCTTTGACGAGCATCATGTCGCCGGTCATGGTCTTGATGATGGCAGGAAGCTCGGCAACGCTTGCGGCTGGATCCTCTTTCTTGACTTCTTCTTTGCGGGCAGAGTTTGAGAACAGATTGAAGCCAAGCAGGACGATAATCAGCAGCGCGGCGAGTGCTCCCCCGATGAAGACTATTTTGGGTATCTCGGGCCGAGGCTTGGTGAGCTGGGAGATGGTGTCGTTGTCACCGGTCTCCATCGTCCTCAGAACCGCATCCAGTTGTCCGATGATCACGCCGAAATCGGGCGGACGCTTCTCCTGGTCTTTTTCTGTGCAGCCCTTGATCAAGTCGATGATTGCAGTGGGGACTTGAGCTGCGACGAGAGGGCCGGTTTCGAGCGGGTCGTTCAGGATTTTGAAGAAGACCTCGTGGACGTTTTCGGCGCTGAATGGCTTTTCGCCGGTGAAAAGCTCGAACATTACGATGCCGTAAGCATAGATGTCGGCCTTCTCATTGACGTCTTTCGAGATCACCTGTTCGGGTGCCATGTAGTAGGGCGTGCCGAGCGTGTAGCCGGTGCGGGTGATAGACAGGTCTTTGGTCTTGGCGATGCCAAAGTCCATCAGCTTGACCTTGCCTTCGGTACTCATGAAGACGTTGTCCGGCTTGAGGTCGCGATGGATGATGCCGAGTTCCTGAATGTGCTTCATCGCTCTTGCAAGCTGGACGAGCACGCGCAGTTTTTCCAGAATGCCCGGGAGCTGTTTTTGCTGGATGGAAGCACGAAGGTCGTTGCCCTCGAGATATTCCATGACCATGTAGGGGCGATTCTCATGTTCGCCAAAATCATAAACACGAATGATGTTTTCGTGAGAGATCGCTCCGGCGGTCTGAGCTTCGCGCAGGAATCGCTTCTTGGTGTCCTCGTCGTGCATGCCGCTGTCTGTGAGAATCTTGACGACGACGACGCGGTTGATCAAAGTGTCGCGGGCTTTATAGACGTGCGACATGCCGCCACCGAGGAACTGCTCGAATTTATACTTGCCTAGTTGCTGCTGTTGCATCAGTTGCCAGAGCGGGCCACGTTGCTGGTGCATTGCAACCCGGCCAAGTATCCTTTCCTGAAGAGCGGGATGGCCATGTCGAGATCGAGCGTCATCGACAATGGCTTACCCTGATCATCGGTCATGATCTTAGTGCCGGAGCGCTGATACCAGAGCACGGTGTGAGAAGTGGCCGAATTCTGATTCCAGCGTTCCGCATCGTTGAACCATTGAAACACACCAAGGGGGCCATCGAAACTCACGGTGCCGCCACCTACAATGGTCGTCCGGACGCCGACGCCTTGACCAGTCCAGACAAAAGCTCTCGCAAGCGTAGCGGAGTTTTTGAACTCCCCGCTCTGGCCGTCAATCGCCAGTTTGACTTCGCGCTTCATCTCAGTATTCAACTTTACTGAGTATTTGAAATTGGGGCTGGGATTCATTCCATAGGCCTGGGTTGTTACCGCTGCAAAGCGGTTGAAGGAGGCGACGAACTGGGTTGTCAGCGCCATTGCCGGGGTGGGGACGGCGCGGTATTCCCCGCCCTGATTTACCAGCATCGCTTTCAGCTTGGTGTCGTAGAAGGTCCAGAGTGCGCCGGTTTGCGGTGCGAACACGGCGTTGAAGTCTGCGATCGAAGCCTGGGTTTTGGCGTTCGGGTTGAAGGGGTACTTCGAGATGAGGTCATTGAACTGCTTGCAAAAACCCGCGCCCGCGCCGTTCAACTCTGCCGGCCCGAGGCCGCGCAGGAAACTCTCGACATAGGTGATTGGGGCTTCCATGAGGTTCAGCACCTGGCCATCGACCTTATCGGCCGGATCGGGGCGAAACTTCTGGGCGACATTGCGGGCGGTCATCTTGGCGTTGGTCGCCAGATTGAGGCTTTGTGCGGCGGCGGGGTCTTGGGCAGCCTGGCTGGCGGGCATGTTGGCGATCATTTCAATCGAACCCTGAAGCTGGAGCAGGCCGCCCATGTAGGGCTGGTTCTCGCCGCCAATCAGTTGGCCGGCGCTTGCGGGGGCGACCAGGAGTTGGGTCGGCTGGAACTGTTCAGCGATGGATTTCTCAGCGACTTCGGTGTTTTTCGAGGCCAGGTAGACAGCAGCCAGCAAGGGACTTTGGTTGCCAGAGTGGAGCTTCAGTTTTTCTGACGCATCCTTGAGCGTTGCGTACCGGAGCACGCTTATGCTCTTGAGATAGGCCTTCCACTGGTCGGAATAATCTTTGTAGTAGCGGGCGCGGAGGCGCTGTTCGAGTTCGGCCAAATTGACGCTCAGCTTTACCTCTTCACCCAGCACCCAGGCTTCGCCACCAAAGTACTTGGGCAGGTTCTTGAACGCATCCTGCATCCATCCAAAGCCTGCCTTTGAGAATGAGCCGGCGACTTCTTTATCCACGCGCACCGCCTTTGCGCCGTCGGGGTAAAGCTTGTTGTAGTTGATCGAAGGGTTGGTGCGATTTGCCTCGGCCAAAATGGCGTTGTAGAGGCGCTCTTCGCCGGAAAATTGCTTGAGGAAGATGCGGGTGCGGTCTACAGCCATCGAGTCGTTCTCGCGGGAGAAGGGATTGGAATCCCGGAGCTCTTCGGCGTAGAAATCGAACTGCCTGGCGATCAGCGCGTTGCGTTGGGGATCTACCTGCTTTGCGCCCTGCCAGTACTTCATCAACACCGGGGTCAAAAACGCTTTAGTGCTCTTGTCGGGATTGGATGTGGTGATCAAGTAGGCCTTGAGCGCGTTGTAGGTGGTCATGTAGTCGTCTTGAGGGCCAGGGCCGGGAGGGAGCCTTCTCATGAAATCGAGGACGGCGGTTTGGGAATCTCCAAAGAGCAGGTTGCGGAAGCTTTCGAAGTAGAGACGCCTGGAAGTCGGTAGCAGGGTTTCTCCTGTGTAGAGGCCCCAGCGCATCATTAGCGGCGCACCATCGTGCTGGTATCCACGCAGGCGTTCGAGTATGCCGCGAAGACGGTCGAGTTTGCTCAGGTCTTCGAGGTTGGGGACATCGGCCGATACAACTTGAACTCCGCGCAAGGCATTGGAGGCTTCGGAGAGTTCCGATTCGAGGGCGCGATTGTTGAAGTAGCTGACAGTGAAAAGCGCGGTTGCGATCAGGCCTAGCGCGGCGGCTACGCCGAGCAGCAGGCGCCGAGTGGAGTTCGTTTTTGTACTGACGCTGGCGGCGCCGATCGCTGCACGGTCTTTCAACAGCACTTCGCTGAAAAAGCGGGTGATGAACAGCCATTGGGGCATTCTGCGCTGGCTTCCGGAAGCGTCGGGAACGATTACAGGCCGAACGCCTGAGAAATAGAAGCCGCGGACGAAAGGTGAAATTGCGAGCTGGCTGGGACGGCAGAGGTCGACCAGGAACGAGGTTACGGCCTGTTTGAGTTTGCGAAATTCGCGGGGGTACTCGTAAACGGGCGGGCGGCCCTGCTGATTGGCTTCGCGCTCCTGCAATGGAACTCGACGTTCGGCAAGACTTCGGAAGAGTTCTTCGAACTTGTCTGAGAATCGCCTGGCGGCCTGCTCGGCATAAACACCGGTGGACTGCAAATCGGCGATGTGGATCGTTGCGCCGAATACTTGTGCCGCTTCATCATGGCTCAGGTAGGAGACATAGTTTGCGAATTGAGGCATCTGGTCTGCTTTGGTGAAAAGCACATAGACGGGGATGCGCGAGCCAAGCGTCCGGGACATTTCGATCAGGCGCTGATTCAGGATTCTGGCCTTGGCCGACATCAGCTCTCCGGCACCCTGCTGGTAGAATTCCTCAACGCCGACGCACATGAGGGCGCTGCGAGGGGCGGGAGTCGATTTGGCATTGATAGCGGTAAAACCACCCGGGGCGAAACGTTGTGAGAATGCGCTCCAGAGTTTGTCGTTTTCAAGAAGGGTGGGGGCAGCTTCGACGAAGACAGTCTTGCGAGCCAACCAAACATTAGCCGTGCGGGTTTGAACCAGTTGATTGCCTTCCTGATAGACAAGGCCCGCGAGCAGTTCGGGTTCGAGGCCGCTATTGACTATCAGTGTGGTCTTGGCCGCACCGCGAGAACCCATTACGAAAACCACAGGCATGGAGGCCAGGCTGGAACCGCCGGCCTGAAGCTTTCTGTCAGCTTCGGCGAGCACGAAGTCGAGTTCAGCGCCCTGTTCGCCGGATAGGGCGAGGGCTTTCTTTTTGCGGTTGGCCTGAAGCTTCAAGTAGATGGCGAAGCCGGCGATTCCGGTTCCAATCAACCAGAAGAGAATGCGAACCAGCCAGATGTCATTGCCTTTGAGGCCCAGCCAATCGGGCATGAACCAGCCGAGTGCGATCCAGACGATCCAGAGCAGAGCCGTGATTGAGATAAAGATCATGGTGTGTATTGCCTGCTTACCTTCGAGTCATCTCTTGCGCGATGGCTTGCAAGTCACTGGCGCCTGAGCTGAGCATGAGCTTGAAAACCACAAACGCAACGATTGCCAGCGCACACATCCCGCCCCCGATCAGCACCATACGCTGGAACCAGGGATCGACTGTTGCAATTACTGCATCGGTGTTGGGCAATTCGCCGGAGGGTGACAGGGGCGGCATCGCGCCGCGAATTCGGCGGCATTTGTCCATGCAGGCGTCGACGATTCGCTTGAGTTCAGCGCGCCCGCCTGCGCTGTATCTTCCTTGAAAACCGAGACTGATGCAGAGCGCGTAGAGCTCGAGCAAGTCGGAGTTGGGAAGGCTATCGGGCTGACGGATGATGGTCTCGAGATTCTGGAAAAAAATCTCTCCGGCGATATGGACGCCGAACAGTTCTTCCTGGAGCGGTTTACGGCGCCAGTCGGCGAAAGTTGCCTGGTTCTGAGTGAGGATCGTTTCATCGAGGTACGCGACGATGGCGAACATGGCGAGCCGGGTTTCTTCTTCTGAAAAACTCTTGCGGCGGGCGTCTTCGATGGAAGCCTTGAGGGCATTCTTCATGCTCTCGCGCAGGCCATGCGGATCCTGGGACATTTGTGGGTTGGCCCACACGCGAACGACCGCGGTCAGCGGTTCTTGAAAGATTACCGCCAGCGTCTCGCGATCCATCAAAGCAGAGTTTTGCATCGCTACCCCTATGCTTCCAGAATTACGATCAATTCTACTTCCGGCGCCGGCAATTCACCAGGTACGTAAACGCCTACCTGTTTGATCCTGGCGATCTGCTGCCAGCAAGGCCCGACTCGCGAAATCGAGAAGTACTGCATTTCGGTTCTCGTCTGGATTTCGGTTGGCGGAATGGGCAGATGGTGCAGTTCGAGACCGGGATGGGCCCCCTGTACGATGCGTTCGATGAAGTCGCGCGAACAGACCTTCACCAGTTGAGGCGTCCTGGTGATTATGACGCTTTCGGCAGTCTGCGACCGGATGCCGAGAATCCAGCGTGCTTTGGCAAGACAGCGATCATCCTGCACGGCGCCTTCATAGAGATAAGGCGCATATATGCGGAGTGGAATTTGTAGAGAGCTTGTCGGCAGGATCGTTTCGAGCGCTTCACGGATGTGGGCGTCGAGCGCGGGGAAACATCGCTCGGGTTGTAGATGGTCGTAGAGAGGAAGGTCGGCTGGATCTTTCTTGAGATTGAAGGTACACAGAGCGCCGCCGAGCTTGAGCAGCAGACGGTAGAGTTCTTCGGGATGACCGCGTTTGACTTGTGCAAAATGTTTCAGTTCGGCGATTGCTGAGTTGATGCAGTGGAGATACCAAAAGCTTGCGACATCTCGCTGCGCCATGCCGCCGAGCTTTGCGCTGGCGCGTTCAGGGCGTAGTGCGACCGCTTTGGAGGCGAGGATTTCGACCAAACGGTTGAGCATCACCATGAGGCGGCGTGAGCCCTGGATGGTGATGAGGGGCGGGACAAAGTCGGGGTCGAAGATCAGGTTGCCAGCGCCATCGCGCATGACGCGGCCGATTGGCAATGAGGTGAGGCCGGGCGTGAGTTCCTGGTCAAGCAGGAGGCGGAAGTTCTTGCCTCCAAGGGTGACATGGCGCTCTTCAACGCCGCCGTTCTCATCGACCACCAAACGATCATTGGCTTGAAAACGAGTGGTGGAGTCGCTGCAATTCGCACCGCCGGGATTATAGGGCGGCAAGGCTAGATACACCGTAGCGTAGCGGGCGAGAGGGCTGATGAGTTCGGCCACGGGCCGGCCTGCTGGAAGAGCATCGGATTCGGGCATGACAAAGGCCAATCCGTCGGCAAGAAACCCTCGCGCGTGAAGCAATTCGATGCGGCCGTTCTTCAATGCTTCCTCGCTCCACTCGATACCGGCAAAGCCGTAGGCAGAATAGTACAAAGATTGCGAAGTGAAGTCGATCAGGTCTTCGAAGTACCGCTTTTGCGCCTGAAAATGATGAGGCGCAAGATGCATTCCTTCGGACCAAACGACACGAGAGAGTTGCTTCATCGCCAATGAGATCTCAGGCTATCATAAAGGCACGAATTTATAGGGAAACCCAGCCATGTCCTTCGAATCCACATACCAGCTAGTCGCCCCACTTTCAGAGTCCCCCGAAGCGCTCACCTACAAAGCAATCATCAAGATGACTGGTGAGGAGGTATGGATCCACATCATCAGAACGGAGGGGCAGAGTGTTTTTGAGATGGCCAAGAAGCACTATGAGTCGACCGGGTTCGGCGATCGGCCTATTTTGCAGGTGGTGCTGGAAGGCGCCAAGGCTTATGTTGTCACGCGGCCGCTTCCGGCAGGTGCCACGCTGAAAGATTGGGTTTCGAGTCTGGGCCGTGCGAAAACGCTGGACCCGATGATGGTCGCGGGAGCGTTCAAGTATCAGGGCTCTGCCGAGCCGCCGCCGCTGAATCCGTCACTGGTTTCAACGCAGGCTATGCCGGCTTATGTGCCGCCGCCACCTCCCGTTCAGCCGCCTCCGCCAGTTCCGGCGCCTGTTGTGGCCCGGCCGCCTGCGCCGCCGCCAATGGGGCAACCGGGTCAATTTACGAGGATGTTTGAGGCTACGCAAATCCCGAGCAAACTGAGTGGTCCGCCACCGCCTGCTCCCCCACAGGCCCACTACCCAATTGCACCGCCGGTTGCGCCGCCGATGGCTCCCGCGCCCGCTGCTCAAGATCCTGGAGAGTTCACGCGGATGTTTAGTCCGCCGCCTCCGCCAAGCGCGGCTCCCACACAGCTGCCGCCTTTTCTGCCTCCGCCGCCCCAGAGTGCGCCGTCAGCGAGCAGCGATGCGGGTGAATTTACGCGCATGTTCCAATCGCCGCTCATGCAGCATACTCCAGCCCCGGCGAACCCGATTTCGTCGCCAGTTGCGCCGCCGCCGGCTCAGCAGCATGGCGAGTTCACACGGATGTTTCAGTCGGTGCAGCCATCGAACCTGACGCCGATGTCACCACCGCCCCCTCCACCACAGGCAGCTAGTAATCCGCCGGGTGACTTCACCAGATTGCTAAAAACTCCCAGCTTTGGGGGCGACGCATCTTCTGCGCCAACCGTGCGTCCGGCAGAGGTTCAGCCAACGCCACCCGCTGCACCAAGCGCTGCAAGTCCTTCGGGCGGGTCGCTGCCTGGGGCAAGTTTTAGCAAGCCGTCGATCAGCGGACCTTCCTTTAGCGCGCCTTCTGCGAGTCTTCCAGGCATGAGTGGACCATCCGTCTCTTCGTCTGGTCAGATCTCCGGTCCCAGTTTCAGAAACCCTTCGTTCCATCCCGGCCAGATGAGCGCTCCATCGGTTTCCACGCCTTCTTTCAGTGCGCCTTCTTTGCCATCGCAATCGCTGGGCGGTGGGAATTTTTCATTGAATCAACTGCCTGGGTTTGGTGAAGCGCCTGCGGCTGGCAATGTGGCTCCGCCGGCAGCAGGTCCGTTATCCGCGGGCAGCGGCCCGGTGAATCCAGGTGCACTTTCGAGCAGCGCAGGCGCTACAGCATTCTTCAAAGCACCCGCTCCGCCCCCTTCGATGGGCGGGGCGCCAGCACAGGCGAGTGGCCCTGGTGACTTTACCCGGATGATGCAAGCTCCGCCTCCAGCATCCAGCCCTGCGGTGGGCGTACCTTTGCCTAAGTCGAATGCTCCGGCAGCCGGGCCTGCACCGTTGTTCTCAAAACCCACAACGCCGGCTGCGCCAGCGGCAGTTCCGCCACCGCAGCCTGAAGGGGCGTTGGGATTCCTGAAGGGCCTCAGCACCTGGATGATTGTCGGCAACATAGTAATTATCCTGATGATAGTTATCCTTCTTTTTGTAATTCTGAAGTCCAGCCGGTAGATCCTGGGCTCCATGATGAAAGCTTTGAGTTAGAGCATGGAAAAAACACTCGCTATCATCCTTGCGGGAGGCGCTGGCGAACGCCTTTCGCCGCTGACTCTGCATACTGCAAAACCTGCGGTTCCATTCGGCGGCATCTACAGAATTATCGACTTCACGCTTTCCAATTGTTTAAATTCCGGGCTCCGGCGTGTTTTCGTGATGACTCAGTACAAGAGTCTGGATCTGACTCGGCATATTCGAGATGGGTGGTCGATCTTCTCGGGTGAAATTGGTGAGTTCATCGAAACTATGCCTCCGATGAAGCGAATGCATGACGATTGGTACCTGGGCACCGCAGACGCCGTATACCAAAACATAGAGTCGATCGAAGCCGAGGATCCGGACTCTGTGCTCATCCTATCTGCTGACCACATTTACAAGATGAATTATGGGGAGATGACCGAGTGGCACAGGCAGCAGAAGGCTGATATTACGATTGCCACGATCCAGATCCCTCCTGAAGAATCGTCCCGCTTCGGAGTGACGCAGATCAACCCTTCGTACCGCATTATCGGTTTTGAAGAAAAGCCACAGCACGGCCATCCCGCCCGCTCGCCTTTTGACCCTTCGATGGTCTCGGCATCCATGGGCATTTATTTGTTTAACACCGGCATCCTGCTGGACGCCTTGCGGGCAGATGCAAACGATCAGGATTCCACGCATGATTTCGGACGGGATATTCTGCCGCGGTTGATTCATCAACACAAAGTCAGCGCCTATGACTTTCACGACTTAAATGCGAAGTGTGTTCGCTACTGGCGCGATGTTGGAACACTCGATGCTTACTACGATGCAAATCTGGATCTCGTGTCGGTGATCCCCGAGTTTAATCTTTACGACAAGTCCTGGCCGATCCGAACCAATCCTCCGATGTATCCTCCGGCGAAGTTTGTGTTTGCGCAGGAAGGGAACCGGATGGGTGTGGCGATCGATTCGATTGTCGCGCCGGGGGTGATTGTTTCTGGAGCTCGCGTGCAGAGATCGGTGATTTCGCCTGGCGTTCGCGTTAACTCTTATTCCGCTATTGACGATTCGATTCTGCTTTCGAATGCCGAGATTGGAAGGCACTGCCATTTGCGGCGCACCATTGTTTGCCCGAATGCAAAGGTGCTTGAGGGGACTCGCGCCGGCTTTGATGCAGAGCAGGATCGCGCCCGCGGCTACACGGTGACCGAAAGCGGCATTACTGTAATTGCGGATTGACTTCTGCCGTCTACTGGTCGTTGAGACACGACTAGGAACCCGAGACTTGAGCCTCCATCACACGATAGTCTTCGCCCGGATTGATGAACTGGTTCTGTTCGAATGCATGCTGGCGATCGTGCAGATCGCGATAGCGCCCATTGAGCGCCATCAGCGAGGCGTGGTCGCCACGCTCGACGATTTCACCGTCCTCGATGACAAGAATCTGATTCGCGGCGCGAATCGTGGACAGGCGGTGGGCGATCACGAAAGTCGTGCGGCCCTGCCGTAGTTGTCCGAGCGCCATCTGGATCTGGGCTTCGCTCTCGCTATCGAGGCTCGAGGTCGCTTCGTCAAGAATGAGGATTTTCGGATCGGCCAGGATGGCCCGCGCAATTGCGACGCGCTGGCGTTGTCCGCCAGACAACTTGACGCCACGCTCGCCGACGATAGTTTCGTAGCCCTTCTCAAACCGCTCGATGAATTCAGAGCAATAAGCAATGCGGCAAGCCTCTTCGATATCAGCCCGGCTGGCGGCAGGGTTGGCGAAGGATATGTTTTCGGCGATGGTGCCATCAAACAGGAAGTTGTCCTGAAAGACTACGCCCAGGTTGGAACGGTATTCGCGCATCTTCAGGCCTGCAAGATCGCGGCCATCGGCGAGAATGCGGCCCGACTTTGGCTGATTGAAATTCATAACCAGGCTGATGAGAGTGCTCTTGCCTGACCCGCTCGATCCCACTAGCGCCGTGGTGGAACCTGCCGGAGCATGAAAAGTAATGTCCTTCAGTACAGGCGTTCCCGGTTGGTATTCAAAGGTTACGTTCTCAAACTCGATGTCGCCGCGGAGTTGGCCTACCGAGGCGCGGCCCACATCTTCTGCATCTTCACCCTTGAGGTCGAGCACTTCACGGATCCGGTCGAGCCCTGCCAATGCTTCGGTGATCTGTGTGCCGATCGAAGCCAATTCGACAACGGGCATCGCCATCATTCCGGTGAAGGCTGCATACATGAAGAGGTCGCCGATGGTCATTTCATTCCGCATCACCGCCGCGCCGCCGACCAGGAAAATCACCATGCCAATCGCGCCTACGATCATCGATGAGAAGGCCATGACAAACGAGACGCCGATCATGGATTGGGCGATGTTGCGGAACAGTTTGTGTGCACCTTTGGCGAAGACCAGCTTTTCCCGACGCTCAGCCGTGTAGGCCTTGACAACCCGGATGCCGCCAAGACTCTCACTCAGCCTGCCTGTCACCTGGGCTTGGATTTCACCGCGCTCGCGGAACAGCGGGCGGAGCTTTTTGAACGCCACCGAGAGCACAACGCCAAAGACGGAGAGCACGGCAATTGTGATCAAGGTCATTTGCCAGTTCACATAGAGCAGTACGACCAGGCACATCGATGCGGTCACGAGCCCGCCTGTAAGTTGAACCAGGCCAGTGCCGACAAGATTGCGAACCCCCTCGGCGTCCTGCATGATTCTGGAAATCAATTGCCCCGTCTTCATCGAATCGAAGTAGCTGACGGGCAGACGCTCGATGTGGGCATGTACGCGTTTGCGCATTTCGGTGATGGCGCGCTGCGCAGCGACTCCGAGCACCTGGGCCAGGGCGAAGGCTGCAACGGCTTGAATCATGGTTGCGCCCAGGGCCACTAGGGCAACCTGCCATAGCAGTTCGCCTCTGCCTTTGCCGATCACCTCATCGATCACAAATTTCGTTGAAGCGGGAAGTACGAGGCTGAGGCCCCGGCTGATGAGCATCAGCGTAAGCCCGAGAGCCAGCCGCCAACGATGGTGCCAAATCAGCGCCTTAGCTTCCGCCAATGCCTTTGAATAATTGATTTGCTTCTTCTCGCCCTTGGCGCTCATCGTTTCGTCTCCTGGACCTTCTTGATCACGTCAGCAAGCCTGGTCGAATCCAGTTGCTTCACCATGCAGTCTTCCGCTCTTCGAAAAAACATCTTCATCACTGGACCAACCAATTTCCCTACCGCGCATTGGTCCGGGACGTGCAATTCCGGAACCGGCAAGGCGCAGCCAGGTTCGACAGCACGATAGATCTCCCCAAGGGTGATCTGCTCGGGAGGACGCGTGAGCAACGCACCTCCGTTTTGCCCTTTGCGCACTTCTACCAATCCCGCCCGGACGAGTAGTGCGAAGACGCGTCTGACGACGACTGGGTTGGTTCCCACGCTACGTGCGATCGCCTCTGAAGTAACGACCATACGGTCGCCGAACGCAATCATGCCCGCACTGTGCACAGCCAAGGCAAATCTGTGGTTCTGAGCCATTCGTTATGTAACCAGTATAGTTACATTACTTCGCAAAACGAAACCGCATGCCTTGCCGGGAGAACAATACAGACACTGACCTAAGATATAAAGCATGCTGCCCCGCATTCTTTGCCTTCTCGTACTATTCGCCACGGTCGTTTCAGCCCAGGCGATTCGCAACAATACCGGGTTCTATGCCAACCAACTCGAACGGAACGACGATGGCTCCTCAGCGCGCTTCCCGATGGGGTTCCAGATCAATTTTTTTGGCCAGATCTTCGACTCGCTTTACGTCAACAACAACGGCAATGTGACCTTCGATACGCAATTGCCAACCTACACACCCCTTCGGATCAACGAAACCGGGAGGATCATCATCGCGCCGTTCTGGGCTGATGTGGACACCACGGGGGCGCGTTCCTCTCCGGTAACGTACGGCAGGGGGGTCGTAAATGGCCGGCCAGCGTTCGCCGCCAACTGGCGCAACGTTGGTTACTACGACCGCAGGGACGACAAGCTGAATTCGTTTCAGGTTGTCCTGATTGACCGCTCCGATACAGCCCCAGGCAATTTTGACATTGAGTTCAACTACGAAACCATCCAATGGGAATCGGGCGAGGTATCCGGTGGGGCTGGCGGCACCGGCGGCTATTCAGCTCGCGCGGGTTATTCCAATGGATCGACCGTGCAGGCGGAAGCGAACTTTGAATTGCCCGGGTCTGGGCTGTCGCGGGCGTTCCTCGATTCCAATGCAAACGGACTGATCCGTCGACGATTGAACTCAGATGTGCCAGGAAGAATCCTGCTCGAAGTACGATCCGGCGGCGTAGCGTCCACACTGACGATTGAGCCGGACGCCCTGCTGTTCACAACGGATCGAGCGGAAAACAAACCCGCGCTGCAACGCATCAATATGGCAACAAATCAGGGCACCATACGCTACAACGTGACCACGACTACAACGCCGCTTTCCAATCCGAACTGGCTGTTTGCTTCGCCGCAGTCGGGGCAAACACCGGCAACTATTGTCGTCGATGTCACAACGGAAAATCTCGCGCCCGGCGGATATGTAGGGGCGGTGCGTATTGGTCCTGCCGGTGCGGCTGGCAATTTTGGCGCCCAGGAAGTCGGTGTGATTCTTGCAGTGGGAAACAACGTGCCACTTGCGTTGCGCGCCGGCGTCGTGAATGCCGCAAGCTTCCTGCCAGGAGTGCTCAGCCCGGGAGGCATCTTCAGCATCTTCGGCCTGAACTTGGCCGGAAGCACGGTGGGTGTTACCCAAACTCCCATTCCCGACGTATTGGGAAATGTGAGGGTCGAAATCAACAACCAAAGGTTACCGTTGTTTTTCGTTAGCCCTTTGCAAATCAACGCGATGATTCCGCATAGCTACCAGCCCGTGCAGAACGCTGTGTTGCGGGTGATTCGCGACAATGTCCCAGGCACTCCCGTGAGAGTCGACGTTGTTGCCGCGGTGCCCGGAGTCTTCCAGCAGGCCAATGGCGTTGGGGTGGTCGTGAACCAAAACGGCGCGGTCAACACCATCGCTACGCCGGAGTCGGCAGGCCGGGCGATTGTGATTTATATGACCGGCCTCGGCCCGGTGCGTAACCCGCCCAATGCCGGCGTTCCCGCTAGTTTGACCCCGCTCAGCCCGACGCTACAGGCGGTCGCGGTTACGATCGGCGGACGAAGCGCGCCGGTGGCGTTTTCGGGGCTGGTGCCAGGCTTCATCGGCCTTTATCAGGTGAACGCTGTCGTACCTGCCGGGCTCGCCGCAGGCGCCGCGGCACTTGTCGTGACGAGCGGCGATGGCTACCCAAGCGCTCCGGTCACCTTCTACGTGAACTAACGGCCTGAGGATGGGGCAGGCCGCATTGGCTACACTCAAGCCTATGCGCGGACTTATTCTCCTGTTGTTTGTTGCCATGTTGGGGGCTCAAGCGCCTCAGGTGGACCTGATCATCACCAACGCCAAGATCGTGGATGGCACCGGCGCTCCATGGTTTTACGGCGATCTGGCGGTATCGAAGAACCGGATTGAAAGGATCACACCAAGGGGAATGTTGGCGGCCGTGCCGTCGCGCCAGAAGATCGATGCCCGAGGCACGCTTGTACTTTCGCCGGGATTTATCGATGTCCAATCCCACTCCCGCGACGCTCTGTTGACCGGGGACGGACGTGTGATCAGCAAAGTGTCGCAGGGCATCACGACCGAGATTATGGGCGAGGGTACCTCAGACGCCCCTGCCAGCGCCAAGTCGGACACAGAAGCGAATAGCAAGTTTGCCGGACCGCATGGCTTTGCCCGCTGGATGGATGCGATCAAGGCTCACGGTTCCAGTGTGAATTTCGGTTCGTTTGTTGGGCAAGGAACGATTCGGGCATTTGCAAAAGGAATGGCCGGGGGCAAGGCGACGCAAGCGGAAATTGAACTCATGAAGGCGGCCATGAAAGAGGCCATGCAAGACGGCGCCTTCGGGCTGGCCAGCGCTCTGATCTATCCGCCCGGATCGTATTCTGACACCGAAGAAATTATCGAGGTCGCCAAGGTGATGGCGCCCTTTGGCGGCATATACATCACGCACATGAGGTCGGAAGCCGATGACATCTTCCCTGCCCTCAACGAGGCGATCCGCATCGGCAAAGAAGCCAAGGCGCCAGTCGAGCTGTACCACTTGAAGATGGCTGGCCGACGCAATTGGCCGAAGTCGGCCGAGTTGCTGGCTTCGATCAACAACGCTCGCGCACAAGGGGTCGACCTGCAGGCGAACATGTATCCCTACACAGCTGGATCTACAGGACTCACCGCTTGCCTGCCCCCATGGTCAGCCGAGGACGGAAAGTTGTATGACAAGGTCGTGAACCCGCAAATGCGTGACAAGATGCGCGCGGAAATGCTCGCGGACCGCACGAATTGGGAGAACCTTTGCGCTGCGGCCACTCCGGAAGGAGTGCTGGTGTTGGGCCTGCTGAAACCGGAGAACAAGATCTACGCCGGGAAGTACCTTTCGGAAATCGCCGCAATGAAGAGGAAGACCTGGACTGAGACTGTATTCGATCTACTGGCAAGCGAGAAGCAACGCATCGGCACCGTATTCTTCATGATGAGCGACGAAAACGTCGAGGCGAAACTGAAGCAACCCTGGATGAAGATTGGCACCGACGCTGGCGGCGCCGACCCGGATAAAGCCCCCAGCCTGGTTCATCCGCGCAGCTATGGGACAGCCACCAGAATCCTCGGATACTACGTCCGCGAGCGCAAGGTGCTGCAACTGGAAGACGCGATCCGCAAGATGACATCGGCGACGGCGTTGCGGTTGAACATCATGGACCGCGGGTTGCTGAAGCCAGGATTCATGGCAGACCTGGTGCTCTTTGACCCAGCTACGGTTGGTTCTCCCGCCACATATACAGAGCCACATCAAGTTTCGACAGGCATACATTCTGTATTTGTAAATGGCGTCGCAGTCTGGCAGGCTGGCAAACATACTGGCGCCACTCCTGGCGACATTGTTCGCGGCCCCGGCCACCGTAGCTATTCAAATACAACCTATGACCTGGTTTACCGCAACGCGAAAATCGTGGATGGAACCGGGGCAGGTTGGTTCTATGGCGATCTATCCGTTCAGGATGGCCTGATTGCGGCGATCACCCCGCCCGGCATGTTGGCCAATGCAACGGCCAAGCAATCGATTGATCTCAAGGGGTTGACGATTACCCCAGGCTTCATCGATATCCAGTCGCACTCGCGCGAGGCTCTGACCAATGGGGATGGCCGGTTGATTTCTAAAATCACTCAGGGGATCACCAGCGAGATCATGGGGGAAGGTTGGTCGAATGCCCCGGCGAACGAGAAGACCGGGTCGGAAGCCGACAAGAGTTTCACTGGCCCTCACTCCTTCGATCGTTGGCTCAAGACCATGCAGACTCGAGGGTCATCAGCGAATTTCGGCTCCTTTGTCGGAGCGGGTACGATCAGAGCCTTTGGACGGGGTTTTGCAATGGGCGACCCTACCGCAGCAGAGTTGGACGCGATGCGAGGTGCGGTCAAAGAAGCGATGCAGGATGGCGCGTTCGGGCTTGCCAGCGCGTTGATCTATCCTCCCGGATCGTATGCCACCACTCGAGAGCTGACGGAATTGGCCAAGACGATGTCACCCTATGGCGGCACCTATATCTCACACATACGCTCAGAGGCCGACAAGCTTCTTGAAGCAGTAGAAGAAGCGGCGGCAATTGGCAGGGATGGCAAAGTGCCTGTGGAGATCTATCATTTGAAGGCCGTTGGCAGAAGCAATTGGAAGCTCGCCGAGCCGGCAATCGATCTGATCAATCAGTCACGAACCAAAGGCATCGACATCCAGGCAAACATGTATCCATATGTTGCTTCAGGCACCGGGCTTACGGCCATGCTGCCAGATTGGTCTGCCGCCGATGGGAAGTTGTTTGCAAACCTGGACAATCCGGAAATGCGAGCCAAGATCATTGCCGAAATGCCGCGCGACAACAAAGGCCGGGACCCTGATCTCGTGCAGCCGATCGGCATGAGAAAGCCTGAGAATCAGCGCTACATTGGTCAACGGTTGAACAAAATCGCCGAGCAGATGAAACTGCCCTGGCCGGAGGCGGCGATCGCCCTGCTTCGCTCTGAACGCCAATCGATCTCAACGATTTACTACATCATCAACGAGACCAACATCGCCAAACAATTGCAGCAGCCCTGGATCAAGATTTCCACTGATTCTGGCGGCATCAATCCTGCTGTGTCGAGAGGGCCCGTGCATCCTCGCACCTATGGCACATATCCCAGAGTGCTTGGCTACTATGTGCGCGAGTTGAAGACCCTTGCGCTTGAGGATGCAGTGTTCAAGATGACCGCGGCAGTTGCCACGCGTCTTCATCTTCACAACCGAGGTGTGCTTCGGCCCGGAATGGCCGCGGACCTGGTGGTATTCGATCCTGCCACCATTCGCGATCAGGCAACCTTTGAGAAGCCTCATGGAGTTTCTACTGGAATCAAACAGGTGGTGGTCAATGGAGTCGTGGTCGTGAATGATGGAGTCCACACAGGGGCAAAGCCAGGTGTCGTACTTCGCGGGCCAGGTTATCAGCGCCAATAGCTGTTGCGTTAATCTGTGAACTTGAGAGGCCAGAGTTGGGCCGCCTTCGGGCCAAAGAGGAAAACGCTTGCCATTTCGCTCTTATTGGGATTGCTATTCATCCTGGTCATTGTGAGACTGACGACGCCTGTCCGGCACACGTTCAGCTTCGCTATTGTGAAGCAACAAACTACGGCGGGAAGAGACGCTGGCAAACCACTGATCTTGGCCCAAGAGCAGCCATTCAGTAAGAATGATCTCTTGGCCATCCTCGTCGATACACCGGTCAAGGGCTTTCTCTATGCGTTCCAGGGATTCAAAGATGGAAGCTTCGAAGTGCTTTTTCCTCTGTCGCCGGGATTGGCTGCTGTTGGCCAAGCCCAAAGGACCAGGCTTCCGAATGAAGTCGACAAATGGCTCGGGTTCTTGAACAGTTCGGTCACGCTGGTCTGGAGTCCTTCGCCCGTTGCTGAGCTGGAAGAGGCGATCATTAGTAGCGAAGTTGAGGAAGACGATATTCGGACAATTCGCGAGCCGGAACCCGCTCGAAAACTCGAAGGCTTCCTGAGGACTATCACTGTTCACACACGTCGAAATATCGTGCAGAATCCAAACCAGAGATCTGAAATCTCAAGCACGGATCACCAAGTAGCCTATCGCATCCAAATTCAAGTCGAGTAGTCCCTCTCGTCCCAATTGGCTGTTCTCTCATTTCCCTATTTCTGCTATTGGCAGCCGAGCCGCCTGCGATGTTCCGCGGCAATCCAGCGCATACGTGCGTACATGAAACCAACGAGGCGCCCCCCTTCGATCGCTGAAATGGAAGTTCGAAACTAAGGGCAGGATCTTCTTATCACTAGCAACCCTCCGTGCCAACACAAATGAGACAGAATCCTTAGTTGAAATGGAAATTCAAGACGGGCAATTTGGTTCATGCGTCTCCTGCGATCCCGGATAACGTTGTCTACATTGGCTCATGGGACCGGCAGTTCTACGCATTGAATGCCGAGACAGGGCAAAAACTATGGAGTTTTGAAACAGGAGACGATCAGAAAATTTTCAACCAGATCGGCATCGCCAGTTCCGCCGCTGTCGCTGAAGGCAGTGTCTACTTCGGCTGCAGGGATTGGCGGTTGTCTTCGCCCGTCATTCACGAGGGGGTTGTGTACATTGGGTCAAGCGATGGCAATCTGTAAGCGGTTCAGTAGTCTTGTCCGCGGTCGAGGACAACCAGCAACCAGCGACCATCGCGTTTGCCAAACTGGGCCCTAGGCATCAGCGGGCTCCTTAGGTTGCTGGCCTGGACGTAGCCTTGCGTGCCTTCGGAAGTCTCAACGAGAATCCAGTCGAACGCCTCATGCACTTTTGCCGCCTCGACGCGTTTGACAATATCGAAAGCGAGCATAGCCAGGACCTTGCCATTGCGGTCTGGAGTTGCCCTCAACGGCAGAGCGTCACGTAAGACGACGAGATGATCGGCCGGCTCCAGTTCGCGTGGGAATTTCCAGACCAGATAAGGCGAGACCAATGTCGAAGTGGTCTCGCGGAAAAATCCCAATTCGATCAGGTCCGCCAGTACATCCCACACTCGAGCCTGGTTGCTGTCGACCTCCCAACGGGATGCGAACCTGGCCCAGCCCTTTTCATCTTTGTCGGCAAAGCCCCCTACGATGACATCCGGATCGACGAGCTTTTGGAGAGCCCGCGCATTGCGGCTTTCTACCGCGGACTTGAGCTTCGCAAGATACGACGGGAACCCAGGCTCGCGTGCCGCGTCACTGACTGGGGCGAGCTTGCCAAGCTGAGCGATCAACAACATCGCCATCAAAGTGTTCATTTGTCCGTCAGTGCGGCAACTCCTGGAAGAACAATTCCACTCAAGAATTCCAGGCTGGCGCCTCCGCCTGTGGAGACGTGCGAAATACGATCGCTGATACCGGCGGTTTTGACTGCCTTTTCGCTGTCGCCGCCGCCTACAACGCTGATTGCTCCGTTGTCAGTAGCGGATGCAACTGCGTTTGCAACGGCCATCGTGCCTTTGTCGAACGGAGGCATTTCGAAAACGCCCATTGGACCATTCCAGATGATCGTTTTCGCCGCGGTGATCTCTGCTACGTAAGCTTCAATCGTCCTGGGTCCGATGTCGAGAGCCATCTGGCCTTCCGGGATCTGATCGACAGTCGTGTTGCCCGCGTCGGCTTTGAATTCGGGGCTGACCTGGTGATCAACGGGGAGCATGAGCTTGCCGCCGGAAGTAGCGAGCAACTCTTTGGCGAGGTCCAGCTTGTCGTCCTCAACGAGGCTCTTACCGGTCGGAAGCCCCTGGCTCTTTAGAAAGGTGTAAGCCATTGCTCCACCGATCAGCACCTTGTCGGAGATCTTGAGCAGGTTCTGGATCACCTCGATCTTGTCGCTGACCTTGGCACCGCCGATGATCGCAATCGCGGGCTTCTCAGGGTTGCCGGTTACTTTGGTGAGGTACTCGAGCTCTTTGTCCATCAGTAAGCCTGCCGCAGCCTGCGATACGAAGGGGATCATGCCAACGGTGCTTGCATGCGCACGGTGTGCAGTGCCGAACGCGTCGTTCACGTAGACATCGGCCAAAGCAGCTAGTTGCTTTGCGAACGCAGCGTCGTTTTCTTCCTCAGCCGCATGGAAGCGCAGGTTCTCGAGGAGGAGCACCGAACCGGGAGCGGGCTTCATAGCGGCAACTTCGGGGCCAATGCAGTCACTCGAAAAAGCTACCGGAAGCTTCAGAAGTTCACTCAGCCTGGCGGCTACCGGTGCCAGGCTCATCTCTGGATTGCGCTTGCCCTTGGGACGGCCCAAATGGCTGGCAAGGATCACGCCCGAGCCTTGTTCAAGTGCGTACTGGATGGTGGGGAGGCTGGATCGAATGCGCTTGTCAGAGGTAATTTCCTTGCCGCCGGCTGCTAGAGGAACATTGAAATCAACACGAATGAAAACAGTCTTGCCTTGAAGCTTCAGATCACGAATCGAGAGTTTTGCCATGGGTAAACCCCTAGTTTAGCTTGTGGCGGTCTTCTCTTCCCTCGGAAGAAACTGTTTATCGGGATCAATTCCGGCCAGGCGCCAGGCTTCGATCAGCGCTCCTGCGGCAGGGCCATAAATCGGTTCCCGGAATTCATTGGCGTCCTCAAGCCCGATCAGCATTTCAAATCGAGTTCGCAGGATTTCGCTCTTGTAGACGTTGCCGACTGGGCACACGATTGCGTGCTCGCCTTTGTCGAAGATTGCCTGGCGGACACTGGCAGCGAAGCTGGCAAGTTGTTGGGCGGCACGGTTGAGAATCTCAACTGCGATTCGGTCGCCTTCGCGCGCGGCCTCGTCAACGAGCTTTGAGTAGGAGGCAATCCGGGGCCGCGGGAAGTCCGTCGTATAGAAGCGATGCATGAGATCGTTGGCATCGGCTGCGCCGACTGCATTCAGTAGTTTCTCGCGCAGCGTTGTCGCTGGACCCCAGCGTTCCTCCATGCGCAGGGAGGAACGCACTGCCTCACGAGTCAAGTCGAAGCCGCCGCCTTCGTCGCCATAGATGTAGCCCCAACCTCCCGCGCGGCCAGTCTCACCTTTTGCATTGCGGCCGAAGGCAATCGACCCCGTGCCCGCCACTACGATGATGCCAGCAGCCCCGGCAGTTGCGCCAGCGAGCGCGATCAGGCCATCGTTGGTGATGTTGTAGTGGTCAGCGCTGATCATTTGCCGAACCAGCGTTTCCTTATCCTTAGGGCCGCCGCTGAAGCCAAGGCAAGCTGCGCGAAAGTGTAACCCGCTGATCGGCAACGCACCGAGAATTGCGTTCTCAAACTTGGCGCGTCCGTCGCCGGTTTTGATGTGGTTGCATGGACCGCCGCGACCGATTCCCAGTACGCGGCCCTGTTCGTCGCCGATGATGGCTGAGGTCGAAGATTGCCCGCCATCGACGCCCAAAAAGTATTCACTCATCTCGAAGGTTAGGGTCGCATGCTTGTCAACGCCAACGGTGGATCCGCATCGTGCCGCGCTCGGCAATCAGATCGATGGGCCAGAGCTTGCCGTTTTCGCGCATGTCTTTCGACGGGTAGTCAGGCGCGTCAACTGCCATGTACCTTACTTTTTGACTTAGGAAGAGCTTGCGATGGCAAGGAGTGCAACCGCGTAGATTGTTCCTTTGTGGATCAGCCCGGCAGTGGCAATCAGGCAAACGATCAAGCTGAGTACAGTCGCCCCGAGAAACACGCGCTAGAGCAATTCTTCCCAACCGCCGGTCTCGAGGCGAATGGCGCACTTGATCCAGCCGCCCAGTGCGACACAGGTGGCCAGGGTCAACAGCCATGCCAAAAGAATGTATAGGACTGCGCTCATCGACGGACAAAGCCGGCACGCAGCAGGCTGATTCCGGCATCACTTTCGATTTCAACTAGTGTTGCCGTAGCAGCGACAAAGTCCTTCGGCTCAACTGGCGCTTCAAAATGAGCTGCTCCAGTGGCGCTGATCTCGCCGAGGGATCGGCCATTCACCTTGAAGCGAACCATCTGGGATTGCGCCGATACGAAATCGGCCGCGAGCTTTTGGCCGGATGTCTGGGTAACGTGGAATCTCAAGGCGGCTATGGGCTCCGCCTTGCGTTTCTCGCCATCGAAAGCGGCCGGGTCAATTCCCCAGGCAAAGTGCGGGAGGGAAGCAGGGTCTTTCATCTCGATGGCTTGCTTCAATCCCCGTGGATCCGGGCCAACATCCGGTCGACGTGCGCGGGCAGGAGCGTACTGATTCTGGAAGTCGACACAACTGGCGAGCAGCAGCGGAAGCAAGATCAGGAATCTAGGCATTCTTGTCCTTTGCGTAGCAGAGCGAATTCATCGGGCATTCGCCGCATTTTGGATTTCGGGCGGTGCAATGGTTGCGGCCATGATGGATGACCTGATGGCTGAACGAGATCCAGCGCGATTGAGGAAGCTGACTGGCAAGGTCTTTTTCAATCTTCACGGGGTCGGTGTTTTTCGTTAGATCGAGGCGTTGCGAAATGCGGGAAACGTGGGTATCCACGACGACTCCGCTTGCGATTTTGAAACCGCTTCCCAACACGACATTGGCAGTCTTTCTTGCGGCGCCGGGAATAGTGAGCAGGTCTTCCATATTGGTTGGAATGTTGCCGCCAAAGACGCTCAGGATGCGGTGCGCCGCTCCGATGATGCTCTTGGCTTTGTTGTTGTAAAAGCCTGTTGAATAGATGGCCTTGCCCAAATCTTCAGGGGTAGCAGCGGCGAAATCGGCCATGGCTGGATACTTGGCAAACAGCGCAGGCGTGACCATGTTGACGCGCTCGTCGGTGCACTGCGCACTCAGGATTGTGGCAACCAGCAGTTCCCATGGGTTGGTGTGGTGCAGCGCACAGACTACGTCCGGATACATTTGATCGAGCACGGCTAGGATCTGATTGAGACGGGCCTGCTTTTCAGCTTTGGTGCGTGGCCGGATGGGCATGAGAAACTAGCAGCATAACATCGGCATACTTTCCATACATTTTGTTGGCGTTTTCGGCGGTGTGGCTATTGGGATTGCCCGGCGACTGGCTGCTGGATGACTATTCTTTGCCGGGGTTGGAATTCCCTTCACTGCTGAAACCCCGGGCCCTCTCTTACCTCACCTTCTGGTTGAATCTCGAATGGTTTGGGCCAACGCCTTGGGCATTCCGGCTGACGAACATCCTCCTTCATGCAGCGGCGGTTCAGTTTTGTTATCGCGCGATGAGGAAGCTGGTAGGCGACTCCCGGGCATTTCTGGCGGCTGGATTTTTTGCAGTTCATCCTTTGCAGGCCGATGCCGTGTTGTACGCATTCAACCGGCCTGTCGTTTTAATGGGGCTGCTGCTCTGGATGGCGCTGGATCGATGGCTTGCGGGCAAGCACTGGTGGACGGTTGGGCTTTATGGGCTCGCGCTGGCAGCCAAAGAGGAAGCGATTGCATTCCCGCTGGTACTGGCCGCGCTTCATTTCTCGATCTCGCGAAATGCTCGGGAATGGCGGCCGATTGGCGTCATGGCAGCAATGGCGATCGGCACAGTTGGGCTTGTTTGGAATGCGACGAGGACTCTGGCAGGTTCTGGCGCCGGTGAACAAGCCGGAGTCAGTTGGCTCGATTACCTGGCCACGCAGCCTGCGATGATTGCTTTGTATCTGAAGCACGCAGTTTGGCCGCAGTTTGAGGGCGTTCGGTGGATGGTGGAGATTTGGCCGCGTTGGGCGATTGGTTTATGGCTTCTACCCGCGGCTGCACTGTATTTCGCACGAAGGCACTTTGCAAGGGCGGGGGTGAGCTACTTGATGCTTGCCGCGCTGCTCTTTCTGCTGCCGACGTCGAGTGTTTTTCCCATTGCAGACCTCGCGGCCTCACGCCGCATGTATCTTACGCTTGCGTTGCTCGCTGCCGCGCCTGCCATGCGATGGCAGTGGGGGTTGTTGATCATTTCGCTCTATGCCGCATTAGGGGCGAATTGGGCAATCACTCTTTACAAGCATCCTGAGGATGCATGGTTGGCGACGATGGAACGGCAACCGGGCAGAGTGGAGCCGTTGTTGCAATATTGCAAGTACGTTCCGGCAGAGAAGGCGCTAGAAGTCCTACGGGAACGCCCATCGCCAGCCAATGCTGGATATCAAACTGAGTTGGGCAGGGTCTTTCTGGAATTGAAACAACCTGCCGAAGCATTGCGCGCCTTCGGACGGGCTCTGGCGCTGGAGCCAGGCGTTGCATCGCACGTGTACAACCGGGGAGTGGCGTTGGCAACTCTGGGGCAAAAAGAAGCGGCGAAATCAGACTTCCGCCGCGCCCTTGAAATCGATCCGCAGCACAAGCCCGCCCGGGCTGCGCTCGCTATTCCGTAGAAGTGTATTCGACGACGGGTGTAAGAAACAGCCAGTCAGGCATATCGAAGAATTTGCGTTTCTGAGTGAACGCCTTCACTTCGATCTCTTTGGCGCCAAATGCCGGAATGTTTTCGATCTGAAACTTGAAGGTACAAGCCGGTTCCGCATCGGGTTCGCCTTTGACCTGCATCGTGATCGTGCCTTCGATGCCAGACAGGTCCGCAGCGCCGTGGTTCACAGCCAGGAATTGTACCTGAAGTTTCTTGCCGGCGGCCTCGGTAATGCGAAAGCCAGTCAGTTCGAGAAACTTCCCATAGGGATTGCCAGCAGCTTTCTGCTTCTCAGCGATTTCAGCCTTGCTTGCGGTGGCGGCAGGACGATTGCTTTTGGCGAAATAAACGACACCATAGGCAATGAGGGCTACCACTGCAAAAGCAAGCACGGCGGCAAGCCAGCCAGGGATGCTTCTCTTGTTGTCATCCTCGCCGACGTAGTAGACCTGTTGTGGCGGCGGAGGGGGCATCGGTAGCGGCGGCAGTGGCGACTCAACTCGGGGTACCAGCGGCTGCGGCGGCGTGTATTGCGGTTGCGGCGGAGCCGGGGGAGTGTATGAAGGCTGGGGCGGAGTAACTACCGGAGGCGGAGGCTGCGCCTTTGCAGCGGCAGCGTCGGCGCAAAAAGGACATTCGGAATAAGAAGGGCCCACTTCTCTTCCGCACTTAGGGCAGATCCAGGTAAACATTTTTCGTGTAATCCAAAGTGTATCGTGATGCTGCCATCCTAGATGGTAAGAAGAGCATGCGTTTTCTCAGACGTCCACGCCCTACAAGCCGTTCCATCGCTGTTTTCTGCGGCGCCTTCCATCCGCCTACCGTGGCGCATGTGGCGCTGGCTGAGGCTGCGCGAAACCATGTGGATGAGGTGTTGTGGGTGATGCCCGAGTGCTTCCCTCACAAACGGTATGAATCAGTCGCGCTGCCTGCACGTCTACGCTTGCTGCTCGAAGCGACGCAGGATCCTGTTGCGATTGCCAGCGAAAACCTATTCTTTTCGATTGCTCAGGAAGTAGAAAACAACACTGCCGCGAAAGTGCGTCCGCTCATGGGAGAGGACGGCGCCAGAAGAATTGTCGAGTGGGATTATGGGCTGGATCGCGAAGCGCACCGGGACTACCTGACCAAGCATTTGAGTCGATTCCCGATATTGACGGCGCGCCGGCTGGAGCCATGGTCGATACCCATCGAGCTTGCTCCACATTTCGAATGGCTGGATGTTGATCCCGACATCTCGCAGGTTTCTTCAACTCTGGTTCGGGAGCGAATCGCTGCTGGGCTGAGTTGGGCGGAACTGGTTCCAAAAACAATCGAGAAGCGCGTATTGGAGCTTTACGCATCCGGCGGAATTGTCAGTGGCCAATAAGGTGGGGTGAGCAGGACCGGTTTGCGGCGGCCTTCGCCAAAGTCGATCGTCACCTTGCCCTGGCGGATCAAAAGTCTGGAGTTGTCGCCAGAGCCAAGGATCGCTTCTCCGTCCAGATTTTCAAACCAGTCTGCATCGAGCGAAGTAGTTTTGAAAATCCCTTCCATGTTGATCTCAGTCTTTTCCGAAGGCCAGCCGGACAAAGACCCTTCCCATTGGTACTGGACAACGGGCTGCCAAAAGCCGGTGGATATTTTGCCACTCACACTGACGGCGACTGGCTGATTCGGCATAGAAAACTCAGCAAGCTGTATCGTCGATTCAAACTTGTCCGCGCGCCAATCGAACTTGAGTTCAATCGGATCGAAGGATCCGGAACCGAAGTGGAGGGTCTTAATCAGGATGCGGCCCGAGGCCTTGCGGCTTCGAAGCCAATCGGGCATCGAAGAGCGGCGCAGACGCATTTTTTCCAGTAGGCCGGGGGGAGGCCTTTGCGCGGATTGCAACAATCGGGCCAACTGAGAGGCGCTGGCTTCGGCTACCGTGAGGTTCAATTCCACAGGGCGCTGCAGATCGGGCGAGTAAGTTACGTCGCCTTCGAGATCCACCGAGTCACATTGTGCGCGCATCCTCCGGATTACGATGCGGCTCGGATCAAAAAGAATGGAGGCGGTGGAAACCTCAAGTGGGGTTTGGATGCCATCCAAATCGACCGCCATGTTTCTCACATTCAGCCGCCCACTCCATCGACCGGGGTCTGAATCCTCTGTTCGTTCGTATTGCAGGTTGCCTTGCCAACTCCCACCCTGCGATCGCGACAAGAGCGGGAGACTGGAGGCCTGAAGTAGCAGGCCGAGCCCGGTCTTGAGTCCTTTTACGCTTAACAATTGTGTGGCGACATCCAGCCGGAGCGCGCCGTTGCTCATGTTCCAATCCGCCTTGATGACGCCGCTTTGAGACTCACCCACACGGATTTCGGCAGGCGCCAGAATCCAGCGCGAACCTTCGACAACGGCGCTAGCCGCCGGAATCTCAAGCCGCGGCTGGTCGGGCAAGTCAATGCGGGCGCCTGCAAACCAGATCATGCCTTTGGCAGGCACATCCTGATTGCTGGGCCAGGAATAACCGATCACGCCATTGAATTTGCCTTCACCCGAGATCCCCTCGGGCAGTTTCGCATTGGCTTCGCGCCCAAGCTGTTGCAACTTTGAAAGTTCAATCTCGCGGAGTTCCAGCAGCAAGCCTCCTTTGGGAGATTGGAAGAAATCCCGCGCTCTCATGCGCACCCGGAGTGAATCGCCACCCACGGTATCGAGGGCCAGACGTTGGCCCGGGATATCGAGGCTACCAGCCAGTGAAATGACATTGCTCCGTCCCGTGAAGGGGAGAAATCCCTTCGGCTCCAGACCTTCAAATTGAATGGAGGCTTCGAGTGCAGCCCGATCCCATGGCCCCTTCAGCGTCCCTTTGCCAGAGAGCTTGCCTGCAAAATCGACACCGCGGGCGCCAAAGAAAAAGTTGAAGGCATGTATGGAACTCGGTTGTAGTTCCACATCGAAATTCAATGATGGGGAAGCGGTTGGAGGAGCGTGAATGCTGCCACGCAAGGAGAAGGTGCCGAAACCCTGCGTTCCGCGATCTGCTCTGGCCGGCTCGGCTGAGAAGAAGATTTTTACATCCCCCTGGAGGCTCGGTGCGCTGATATCCACCAGGGCGTTGGTGAGATAAAACGGGCTCTTGGAATTTCCCTGCTTGAAATTGAGGCGTCCATTTCGGACCTCCAGTTCCGGGGCGCGCAACTTCCCCGCTACAAGACTTTGGATATTCCAGCCCTTGTCAGATCGCATGAGGTTCACACTGGGCTCGGTCAAGCGCAGCCTGGTGGCCTCCAGTCTTCCTGACAGAAGCGCAAAAAAGCTGGGATGTACCTCGAGTTCAGTCACATAGGCAAAGGGCTCGAGGGAGAACGCCGGGTCTTCACTGATCGTGACATCGTCGGCAAGTATGGCGGGAGTGGGAAGGATGCGAAACCGCGTGTTGCCCTGGATGCGCACGGAACGGGAGAGTGCGAGTTCGAGCGAATTCTGCAATGCCTGCCTTACAAATCCTGCGCTGAAGTAAGGGACTGCCAGCGCGGCAAGCAGCATTGCGAATATCAGGATCGACAACTTGCGCTTCATGCCGGTTCCTCGAAATGAGCGAGCAGACGCGTGTAGTCCTCAGGCGTGTCGCAATCCTGCGCGACGGCGGGGTCATCTACATCCACATAGTGGGCTGGGAAGCCGCTCAAGACTTGTTTGGCATTGGAGTTGGTCTGTGCGGAGCGGAGGGCCTGAATGGCCTCATGCCGGATCAGGACAGGGTGGCCACTTTGGCCTTGCCATCGCGGTTTCACAACAACATGTTCACCGCATTCGAACAAACTGGTGACGGACGTTGGTGCTACGCCAGCGTAGTCCACCGGGCTGAAGAGGACAGAATTGGCATCAGCCACGGCATCCAAGCCTGTTCTCAAGCTTGAAAACATTCCTGAGGCATGGTCTTGGTTGTACAGAATCCTGTCGCGGAGATTGGGCAGACGCTCAACAATTTCGGAGTGATGCATTCCGGTGACGATCACGATGCGTTGGCAGAAGGGCTCGAACAATGTGACCAGGCGTTCCGCCATCGTCACCGCACCGAGAGGCAGCAATGCCTTCGGTTGCCCCATACGGCTAGACGCACCGCCGGCGAGGACGATGCCACACGTCATTTGAGAACAGCCGCGCTTTCAGTGGAAGCGAAGATTCCTTTGGATATGGACTTCCATTTTGGCTCGGCGCCCCGACGCACCGCGATCATCTCTGCAGCTACGCTTACTGAAATTTCCTCTGGAGTGATGGCGCCGATTTCGAGACCCATTGGCGCGTAGATGCGCTCGAAGGATTCGCGGGGCATCCCCTCCTTCTCGAACTCACGAACGACAGCAATCACTTTCCGCTTCGAACCAATCATCGCGATATACCGAGCCTCGGTGGTGATGGCCCATCGAAGCACCCGCATATCGTCCCGATGACCGCGGGTGACAATCACGATGTAAGCCGATGAGTTGATATTCAGTTCCGGAAAAACTGCTTCGTATTCACCTGCCACAACTTCTTCGACATCGGGAAATCGTTCGCGATTGGCAAAGCTCTCGCGATTGTCGATTACCGTCACCCCAAAGCCCGCCAGCGAAGTCACTTTGGCAAGACTCTTAGAAATGTGGCCTGCACCAAAAATGAAGGCGTGCGGCTGAGGAACAATTGCCTCGATGAAAACGTTGAGTTGCCCACCGCAAATCAGCCCGTTGTCGTATGCCGCGTCCTGTCCGAGATTGAAGTTCAAATGACGCGGTTTTTCTGTGTCAATGACTTCCCGGGCAGCATTCCAGACTTCGGCCTCCACGCAGCCGCCACCGATGGTGCCGATAAAGCTGCCGTCTTCGCGAACCAGAATCTTTGCGCTCTCGTAGCTGGGAATCGAGCCGTTGACTTCAACGATGGTAGCCAGAGCGCACTTCTGACCAGCCTTGCGGAGCCGCACAATTTCGGAGAACAAATCCATGCCATTCTGATTTTAGCTCCCAATTGCGAAAACCTGTGAAACAACAAGCATTGATCTTCGATATGGATGGCGTATTGGTCGATTCCATGCCTTATCACGCCCGTGCGTGGGAAGTTTATCTCTCGCAGAAAGGTCTTGATTCTTCCGCATTGAATGCCCAAATGCACGGTAAGCATAACGATCAATTGCTGCGAGAAATCTTCGGGGATGACCTCGCGATTGATGAAATCCAGACGATGGGGGCTGAGAAGGAAGCGCTGTACCGGCAGTTCATCGGAGAAGAATTGAACGCGCAGTTGCTGCCCGGAGTACGCGAGTTCCTGGAACTCCACTCCGATGCACGCAAGGCAGTGGCATCCAATGCTATCGCCGCAAACGTGGATTTTGTTCTCGATGAGGCCGGATTGCGGAAATACTTCGAGCAAGCAGTCAATGGCGAGCAAGTGAGCCATGGAAAGCCACACCCGGAAATCTATCTTAAGGTGGCCTCCTTGTTGAACGTGAGCCCGAAGGAGTGTATCGTGTTTGAGGATTCCCAAGCTGGCATCGACGCGGCGCTGGCGGCCGGAATGAAGGTAGTCGCAATAAATTTGCACCGGACTACCCTGATCGGACAGTCGATAGAAGCCGATCATTTTCTAGATACACGCCTGCACGAATGGTTAACAAGCCGATTTTGAAATACGCATTGATCCTGTTGGCGCTTGGCGTTGCCACAGCGCAGGACAGCTACCGCCCGGTTACGCTTGCTGAAGCTTCACAACGGGTGCTGCCGGATTACCGCCCCAAGTTGCTGGGAGAATTGGTGCGAGTCACCGGCATTGTGCAGACTCCGCTACTGGACGCCTCTGACGCCAGTTATCTCCCGATCCTCGACCAACAGACCCACAGCAACGGTCTGATTCTGCTCTACTCCGGTGACAACAAAGAGAAAAGACCAGGCGCGACGGAAGTAAGCGTGGGTTCAGTCGTTGAGGTCTCCGGCATTATCAGTTTGCACGCCGGCCAGGCGGTTTTAAAACCGATGGAGCTGCATGTGACGGGCAGGGCAACCCTACCCCAACCGCCAGTTCTCAATCCTCTCTCGGCAGCATCCTTTAACTATGAAGGCATGCTGGTGGAAATCAATGGCGAAGTTGCCGAGTTCCGGGAAGGGGCCTGGGGCGACCTTTTGGACTTTAAGGATGGCGGGCGTGCCATACAGGTATTTCTGCCATTGGCTGGCAGAGCCCTGGAGAGGCCACTGTCTGGCTATCAAAAGGGAGACAAAATTCGGGTGAAGGGAGTTGTCACTCAATTCTGCCTGAGGCCACCCTACAACCAATACTTCCAGGCAATGGTTGCTTCGCCGAGAGATGTTTCACTTGCCGAACCGTATTCCAGGCTTCCGCCGCAAGTCGTGCCTGCGGTTGTGACGCTGGTGCTGCTGGGAATCATTGCGAATTGGTATCTGCAACAGAAAAGCCGCTGGGAGCAGCGCAGCATTCACAAAATCATCCAGGCCGGCGAAAAATTGTATGGTGCAGGAACTGCGCGCGAGGTTGCCGAGATTCTGCGAGTAGAGTTGCTCGAATTGACAAAGGCTGAAAACGTGAATGTCTATCACTACGACACCGCACGCAAGATCTTCGAGCGCATCCCAGACAAGGCGACTTCGGGTCAACATTCGTTCCACATCGATGAATGTTCGACACCGGTAGAGGAAGCAATTGCGTCGGGAATCAATAGCAGCGCGCTGGTTCAGGTTACGGATTCGAGCACCTCCGCTCCAGCCAAAGGGAAAAAATCAGTGGGCCACTCGCTGGTGGTCATCCCGATGAGAAATCCGAATGAGGCGCGCGGAGTGATTGTAATTACTGGTGTGGCAGGTAAGCGATTACTCGCTCCTGTATTGCATCCCGCCATCCAACACCTTGCCAATGACGCCTGCCAGTTTTTTGAATGGCTCGAGGAGACCGCTCTTCGCGAGCAGCATCATCGCAGCGAGAAGTTGGCCGTTGCCGGGCAGTTGATCCATGGCGTCATTACGGAGTTGAATGCACCGCTGGAAAAAATCCGCGATTTGACTGCAGCACTTCCGGAATCGGAAGCCGCTGCGATCTCGGCACAAGTTCTGAAGGCCAGTGAAACGGTGAAACGTATTGTCGCAGTTGCACGTGCCGAGCAAATTGATGCGCGCCCTGTTGATCTACGCCTTCTGTTCCAGCGGCTCATGGAGGACATGGAGGAGGCACTGCGGGAGGGTTCCATTGAAGCGGAAATCAATCTTGGACCGGAAAGCTTATATGTGTTGGGCTCACACGAGCAATTGTTGCGAGTATTTGAGAATCTCTTCATCCATGGAAAGGCGGCTGCCACTTACTCGCTCGAACATGTCTTTTTGTTGAACCTGAACCGGGTCGGGCGCAGCGCGATGATTGAACTGGAATTTTCAGGTCCTTTCGGAGAAGGCGAAGGACCGGACTTCAGCGGTTCCGCGCTGGGATTGGCGATCACTAGGGGCCTGCTACAAAGCTATGGCGGTGAAGTGCGCTTCGCAACGATTCGAGCCGGAAGGTATCGATACGATGTCGAGTTGCCATCATTAAACGCAAGCCCTTCGGAGGACTATTCCGCCGCGCTTCCCTATTCTGCTCAGCGTGGAATAGTAACGGCGCTGCTCGTCGATCCGGAAATGCAAACACAACGAAAGATGCTTTCGATCTTCGGAGAGATGAACCATCGGCTGATCCCTGTTGGCAATATCGAGGAAGCAGCAGACCTGGCCGAAAAGGTGCGATTCGACATCGTGTTTGCGAGCGCCCGCCCTGAAGGGGGAACCTGGGCCGATCTGTTCCACCGCGTTCATCATCGCACTCCCCATTTCGCGCTGTTGAGCGAGAGTGCGGAAGAACAAAGCGCGGAAATCCTCGAAGGCACCGCATCGTCGATGCTGAGAAAGCCCGTCGAGGAAGCGGACGTGATTGCCTTGATTGAGCGGATTCAACAACGGCCCTAGCGGATTGGCGTCTGAGCGTATCCCTGGCTCGTCAAGCCACAGGATTAGTGGGTGATTACGGTTACGCCGGGGGCTGGAACTTCCGTTGAGCCCGGTCGCGCAAGGACGGTTTGATAAAGCCACTTCACAACATAGAATCCACACCCAATCGCAACCGCAGCAACTGCATTCAGCAGTAAGGTCACCAAAGCTGTAGCGAGGAAAGCGCCGGAATCGACGAAGGTCATGCGGGGCAGCCGGTGCCAGGTTCCCCATTCGAGAAGGCAGATGCCAACATAAGCCGTAACACCAGCCAAGGCAGGCAGAGGGATATGTGAAACCATCTCTGAGCCCAGCCCAAGAAACATCAGAAGCAAGGCAGCGTGAACAACATTCGACATTCGAGAACTACCCCCGCAACGCACGTTGGCCAACGATCGTGCCGGGATGCCAACGCTCATTGGCGCTGCAAAAATACCGCAGACTACATTCGCAATTCCGTATGCGCCCAATTCGCCATCGGCGTCGGATGGGCGCATGGGACGATGACGCCCTCGGAAATGCTCCACTACGCGGGAGGTAATGAGCAGGTTGATGCTGGAGACAACAGCAAGTCCGAAGCCTTCATTCACCAGCGCAAAAACTTCCTGAGGACTCCAGGTAAAGCCCATGAAAGGAGGTATATCAAGGTCGAGTAGGCCGACTTCCTTTTCATGCATGTTGAAAAACACCGAGACGCCTACGGCAAGGATGACGCCGAGGAGCGGTGCCGGAAGTTTGTTGCTGACTCTTGCGAAATAGAACGCAGACCCGATCACAATGGCGCCAAGAACGAATGGCTGCCAATGAGAAGTACCGATGTAAAGGGCAACCATTTTGATCTGACCAAGGATAGAAGAAGGCCAAGTGACGTCTTTTGGAATCTGGATGCCAAGCAATGTGCGCAACTGGTTGATCACCATCATCGCGCCGATGCCGCAGGAGAAACCAGAAACCACCGTATGCGGAATTCTTGAGATGTGGCGGCCTAACTTCAGAACGCTGAAGATCATCATGAAGACTGCTGCGACCAGGGTGACTTTCGCACAGCCGGCAAGCCCCTGCTGTTGCACGGCAGAAACCATGAACGGAAGGGTAACCGTGGAAGTGCCGCCGATCAGTACGGGATTACGACCCAGCAAGGCGGTAAGAGGAGCTGAGATGAGTGAGGTGAAAAGGCCGTAGATCGGAGGGATGCCCATCAGCGTGGCCATCGCGAGGCCGTAAGGGAGGGCAATCAAAGAAGCGATAGCGCCACCAAAAATGTCGCCACCAAATTGCTTCCAGGAGTAATTGAGCTGAGGGAGTTTCAAGAGCGTCCTAGAGAGTACAGAAAAGGAGGATTGAATGAAAGGCCGTCGCGGACGCGGCAACGGCCTTCCAGGGAGAACTGTGAAAAACTACGCCTTGGCCATGACCTTTTCGTGGGCAACCTTCCACTTGGCCATTTCCTCGGGCAGGCCGATGGAAACACGAACGTGGGTAGGGAGCGAAGGCCAGGCGCGACCGACGAGAACCTTCTCGGCGACCATGCCTTCAATGTAAGCGCGGGCGGGCATCTTCACATCGATCATGAACTTGTTCGAAACTGAAGGAATGAAGGAGTAGCCTTTCTTGGTGGACCAACTGAGTACGTCTTCGCGGGTGTTCTTGATGATTTCGCGACGCTTCGGGACCAAGTCCTTGGCCTTGAGCGAAGCGATTGCACCAACCATGCCGGTGACGGGATGTGCACCAGCCGAGTACGGCAGCAGCTTCTTGAGCAAGTCGGGGCGGCCGATGGCGGCGCCGGCACGGAGACCAGCCATGCCAAAGAGCTTCGAGAAGGTGCGAAGAATGACTACATCCTTATCCTGCTGAACGAAGTCCGAACCGAAGTCGGCTCCGGTCAAGTGAATGTAGGCTTCGTCGAGAATCACGATGGAGCCAGCCGGCTTGTTCTTGATCAGCCATTCAATGTCGCTCTTCGGGGTCAACGTACCGGTAGGGTTGTTCGGGTTGCAGACATAGAACGCACCAGCGTTCGGGTCGGCAGCGAGCATCGCCTTTACGTCGTGCTTGTAGCCATTGGCGGCATCGAGCTTGACCTTGGTCACCTTGGCGCCAATGAACTGAGCGGCGCGGCCGGCGGCCTCATAATCCGGATCTGCGGTAACCAATCCGCGATCCTTCGAGGTGAAAGCAATCACAGAATAGTGAAGGGGTGCGGAGGATCCGGCAAAAGGCATGACATAGTCGGGCTTGACGCCATCGATGTCAGCCTGAGTCTTGGCAAACTCGAATGACTTCTCATACATGTAACGACCGCCACCTTTGATGACGGCATACATGGCTTCGGCGGCTTCAGGACAAGGGCCGAGAGGATTCTCATTCGCATTGATGCGGACTGCATCGGCAGGTACGCCCGTACGCATCGAAAGTTGCGCCATGGCGGCTTCATTGTAAAAAGGGAGAGCTGCACCTCCAGCGACTAGCGCTGAGATACGGCCAAAATTGCGCCGGCTGTAGCCGCGCTTGAGAAGATCCTGTTCGGTTTCGGGATTGAAGATCGCCATTTTTAGGTCATTTCCTTTCGAGCTTTACTGCAAGTTGTATACATTATATTCTCCGTTGCCGCCGGATGTGCCAATTATATTGACCATCCGGCGGCTTTTCCGGAAGGAAACACGCATCCCGTTACGAAGGCGGATTTCCGAGACTGCAAACTAGAAGTACAGCCGCAGACCAAGCTGGATCATGCGGGCAAAATTCGCCTGCTGAGTGATCCTGCCGAACGAGCCGTTGCCAACGGCGGAGTTCGGCGCCCGGAATAGCGGAGTGTTGGTAAAGTTGAGAGCTTCGGCGCGGAACTGAGCCTTGAAGCGCTCAGTGATCGCGAAGTTCTTGAACAGCGAAACGTCCCAATTCACTTGACCAGGGCCACGGAGGCCGACGGTGCGGGAGACATTGCCAAAGGTGAGTACGCCAGGCGTTGAGAAAGCAGCCGGGTTATACCAGGCGTCAATCCGGGAACCGAGGCTGCCCGTTCCGGCCGGCTCAATTCCGGTTGCATTGGGACGCTGACGCGCATTGCCGTAAGGGCTGTTGAGGTTGTTGTTCATGTAGAACTGTGTCGGGAAGCCCGATGAGAATGTGCTAACTGCATTTGTGCTCCAACCGCCGAGAAGCAGGTTAGTTACATATCCAGCGTCGCCCATCAGTGCGCGGCCCTTGCCGATCGGTAGGTCGTATGTCACTGAATTGGTGAGCCGTTGAGGAGCGTTGGCGTAGCTTAAGCCACGTTCTGCTTGGAGATTGTACAGGTCCTGTGGGCCGGCGTTGCCAGCATTCTGATTGTTGCCCGGGCCGCCACCAGCATTGTCCATGTTCTTGGACCAGGTGTAGGCGGTGAGGAAATTGAGGCCATGGCTATAGCGCTTCTGTACCTTGACGGTAAAAGCGTTGTAGTCGGCGTTCACGTAGGAGTCATTGAGGAAAGTTACGCCCGCGAATTGCGGAAAGGGCCGAAGGAGCTGCTGCCGTTCGACAGTAGCGCCGCCGACACTATTGGAACCGCCCTTGCCGACGTAAGGATTGGCAACTGCCGTGCGAAGGGCCGCGGCGCCCAAGCTGTAGTTGGCCGGATTGAGTTGATTCATCGCCAGGCCCGCGGAGGTAAAGCTGAGGTTCGCCGAACGGCTGCCAGAGTAACCGGCACTCACCACCGCGCCGAAACCGATTTCCCGTTGGATGTCGAGTGAGAACTGCTGCACGCGGCCGCTGGTGGCGGTTGGTGAGTAGACATTGACAGTCTTGCCAATTCCGGTGAGTCCACCGAGGCGATTGCCAATCGGCTTGTCGAGACCGTTGGGGAAGGGGTTGCTCAGGTTGATCTGAGGAATACCAGCGAGGTCGGCCAGTGGCGAGGTGGAAGCCGTGATGCCTTCGCTGCTAAATGGCGAGCCGAGTCCGAAAGCGGGAGCCCAGAACAAGCCGTAGCCTCCACGAATTGTAGTCTTTGTATTTAGCTGATAGGCAACGCCCAGACGCGGCGAAAACTTATTCTGCTTGTACATGCTGGTCTCAGTGGGCCCGCCATCGACACCGGAGAATTTAAATACTCCTGGAGAAGCAAAGCCACTAGTCACCTGGATCGGATTGGCGGCTGCGCGGTCAAAGCTCGTAATCATGTTGTTATTGGTTTCTTTTAGACCGCTTTCACGCTCCCAGCGCAAACCGAGGTTTAGGGTGATGTTCTTCGAGAGACGGAAGTCGTCCTGGATGAACAGGCCTTTGTAGTCGACGTAGTTGAAAAGCTTTGTGCCAACGAAGCCAGTCGCACCCGCGGGTGCGCCGAGCAGGAGGCTCGCGATGTCGGCTCCGCCTGTGCCACTACTGGCGCCTGAGCGAGTGAAAGAGTTGTCGAAGGTGAATGCGCCAGAGCTGTTGCCGAGGTCAATGCCAGCTACGTTCAGACGACGAACGTCGAACCCTCCCTTGATGCTGTGCTTGCCAACGAACTTGGCCACCTGAGCGCTGAAGTTCTTCGAATGGTGGACAAAATTGGAATTGCTGTTGGTGCCAAGTGAGTAGGCGCTATTCATCGCCACGTTCGGGAAGACGGGAGAAGAAACATCCTTGAGGAAGTTTTGCGAGAATCCGAGGCCGGCGAGGTTGAAGCCTTCGCTGTTCTGGGAGCTGATGTTCGGGAAGCGGTTGAAGCCATAACGGATGCTTACCACCGTGGTGGCATTCGGGGTGAGGGTATTGTTCCAGGCCGTGGCATCCACGATGCGCTTCAGGAACCACTGACCCGGCGAGCTGATGTTGCCAAAGTTGTTTTCGCCCGGTTCAGCGGAGTTGTAATTCATGTAGCTCAAGCTGGCTCGCCACCATGAAAATACAGTGTGGTCGAACTTGACGAATTTCTGGTCAGCCGTTGAAGGCAGTGTGCTGGCCGACGTGATATTCGCTGCGCCGTAAGTGCTGACTGTGCGAGTTGGCTGCGCGTAGGTTGCAGCGATGCCGCGACCCACGGGATCAATCCGGTTGGCGGGAATGATATTGCCCGGGAACGCATTGCGTACGCCATTGACAGTCGATTGCGGATCGTAAATGACCGTTCCGGGACGGCCCGAGAAATCACCAGTGCGTTCGGCGGCAGTCGGAGCATAAGCGTCGAGCGTCGCGGCCTGGGTATCCCGGTAACCTTCAAACCCGACCCAGAAGAAGGTCTTGTTCGTACCGTCGTAAACTTTCGGAATCCAGACTTTGCCGCCAAAGCTGCCGGCGTATGTGCGGTTGGGTTGTTCCTGACGTTTGATGTTGTTGCGATTGTTGAAGAAATTGTTGCCCATCCACTCGGTATTGCGGATGTAGCCGATGAGGGCTCCGTGGTAGGTATTGCCGCCGCTCTTCAACAGGGTGTTAAACATGCCTCCACCCGTGCGGCCCATCTCTGCGTCGTAGGTCGAATATTGAACCTTCACTTCTTCCACCGCTTCGAGAGAAGGAATGATTACGGCGCGGTTGGCGAAGTCGGTGATCGGGATGCCGTCGATGAGATAATTGTTACCTCGGATCGGGCCACCGTTGATTGTGATCTGCGAGGAACCGCTTTGATCTTGCATGCGGTTGTAGGCGGGATTTCCGACTTGAGCAACAGTGGGAGAAAGTCTGCTCATCATGAAGGGATTGCGGCCGAGGTTAGGAAGGTCGATCAATTTCTGGCGATCCACGACCTGGCCTTGAGATGCGGTTGCGGTTTCCAGCAACGGCGACTCTTCGGTGACCATGATGGACTGTGTCACATCGCCTACTTCCATTTTGAGGTCAGCGGTGACGAATTGCTGTGTACCGACGTTGATACCCTTGCGCTCTACTTTTTTGAATCCCGCCTGTTCGACGATGATGGTGTAGGTGCTGGGGGTGATGTTTGCAAATACGTATTCTCCAGCCGCGCTGGAGACAGCAGAACGAGTGACGCCGGTCGACTCTTCGAGTAAGGTTACTTTGGCGCTGGCAATGGATGCTCCGCCTTGATCAACAACGCTGCCACGAAGATTTCCAAAGGCGCTTTGTGCCGATCCAGTGCTATTGCACATCAGAATGGCGATCAGCGAGAGAGAGAGACTCAGTCGCATTTTTTTCATGTAATTCCCCTGAACATTGGATTTTTGGCTCGGAACGATAGGGAGCCTTGATCGCTAACGGGGCGAGAAATCAGAAATTGGAGGCGGGTACGGGGAGGGCTATTGTAATGATTGAAACGACCCTCGTGCTTTGCAGTATAAACATAACTGTTACTAGAAGGAAGTGCACAACGCCAGGGGACTGATAGAAGTTTTTGATCGACTGTTTGGGATTACGCCGATTTGTATACAGTGGCTTCGGCATCCGAGCGAAACTTTATTGAGATTGGAACTTCAATTCACTTTTTCATAATAAGTAAAATAATCAGACTCAACTCGGCGTAGGCCCGGGAGCTGAGTCCAGATCGCCTCAGCCGCGCCCAATACCAATACTCCGCCGGGTCGCAATTGTTTCACGAGATGACTCAATACTGCAGAGCGGGTGAGTTCATCGAAATAGATGAGGACATTGCGGCAGAGAACCATGTCGAAAGGACCGAGGTCGACTGAATCATCGCGAAGGTCCGCCCATCGAAACTCAACTGTCTGACGGATAGGAGCGGCAATTTGGGCTCCGCCGATTATGGGAATTAGGTACTTCTCCCGAAGTGTGGCGTCTTCGAAGCCCCGCAGCAACTCATAGTCGGTGTAGGTTCCCGCTGTTGCGATTTCGAGAACAATCGAGGAGACGTCGGAGGCAAGGATCGAGGGAGGTGGGGATATGCCCATTTCCGCGCAAAGGATGGCTAGGCTGTAGGGCTCCTGGCCCGAGGATGCGGCAGCCGACCAAATGCGCAAACGGCCCGGGCCGTTGGACGCTATGAGTGCGGGAAGGATTGAGCTCTTCAGCAAATGGAAGCAATCCGGATCGCGAAAGAAAGAGGTCTCGTGGGTGGTTAGCGCGTGGATTAGCTTGCGCTTGAGGGGAGGAGACTGTCCAGGTTGACGCCGCGATTGGACATTTTCCTGGATAATCGCGCTGCACAGATCAGCCAGGGATCTGAACCCATTCTGGGACATGAGCGGTTCGAGTCTGCTTTGAACCAGGTATTGCCTGTCAGGTCCAAGCTCAATTCCGGTTTGCTCTGAAATATAGTCCCTTAGAAATTGATAGCCGGTTGTATTCAACTCAGCGAGGCTCATCTGTTGGACCGCCGGCTGATGCCAAGAATGGCGGTTGGAATTTCTTCGAGTGGAAGCACTCGATCCGCCAGGCCGGCCTTGGCGATTTCCCCTGGCATTCCCCAAACGACGCTTGTTTCCTCATCCTGGGCTAGCACCATAGATCCTGCCGCCCACATTGTTCGCGCTCCGGCCAGACCATCATGGCCCATGCCAGTCATGATCACGGCCGCGGCACGCTTGCCCCATACATCGGCGGCTCTTCGGAAAAGCACATCCACGGCGGGCCGGCAGCAATTTTCCGGCGGCCCTTGATCGAGTTGAATTTTTACGCGGCCTCCGGAATGTGGGCGAACGCTCATATGAAAATCACCGGGTGCAATGTACACAGTACCAGGCTCGAGCAACATCCCGGCTTCGGCTTCGACGACCTGGAGCTGGCTTTGGGAGTTCAGACGCTGCGCGAGAAGCTTGGTGAACATCGGTGGCATGTGCTGGACGATCAGCAGCGGAACTTGCAGTCCTCCCAAAGCAGGAATCACATGCGCCAGTGCTGCAGGGCCTCCTGTCGAGATACCGATCAAGATTGCTTCGACGGCGCCGGTCCAGACCTTGCGCCCTCCGGCGACGTGCGGATTTGAAGCGATTTCCTGATTGGCTGCTGCTTCGCTTCCTGAGCGGTGGAAACGAAAGAACTGCTTGATCTTTCCGCACAACTGGTCACGCAGCAGATTAATGCTTTCCTCGATCGAATGGCCCCCACTGGATTTCGAAGCGCAATCATCGGCTCCTCGCGCAAGGGCCTCCATCGTAACTTCAGCTCCGCTTTGGGTGAGGCTGCTCAGCATCAGCACACGCATATCGGGCCGCCGCTTGCGTAGTTCGGTCAATGTATCGAGGCCGTTCATTCCTGGCATTTCAACATCGAGGGTAACCAGGTCGGGATTGAGCTGATCGACCTTTAGAAGGGCTAGCTCCCCACTGGATGCGACGCCAACCACTTCGATCTGAGGGTCGGCTTCGAGCGCAAGACTTACCGACCGGCGCACGACAACTGAGTCATCCACGACCAGCACCCGGACACGATCCCCATGGTCAAGTGCGCGTACGCTTCTCATGGCCTGGAATCCTTTCCTCGAGCAACCAGTCGCATCTCGATCGTCAATTTATTCCGGCTGAGGATTGACGCCGGTCATGATCTATATCCAGAATTCGCTCCCCGTCGAGCACCATCAACAGGCCACTTTCAAGCTGAAACACCGCCTGCATCAGTTCCCGGCTGGCAGCCGAAACCGTTCCGGGCGGTGGTTGACCCTTCCCCGGATCGAGATCGGCAACTTCACCCATCTGGTCCACCATCCAGCCAACCAGCCCCGCCGGACCCTTAGTAATGATCTGAATCGATTTCTGCTCCGGATCCGCATCAGCCAGACCAAGCCGTCTGCGCATGTCGATGCTGAGCACAATGCTTCCGCGCAGATTCATCAACCCGCGGACTATATCGGAGGCCAGTGGGACTGGCGTCAGTTCCTGCTGAAGCATGACTTCCTGAACCTCCATCATCGGAAGGCCGTAGTGCTTCTGGTCGAGATAAAACGTGCAGTATTGCATTGCTTAAGTCCTCCCCTTCAAACCCGCGAAATCTGCGATTCGATCGAGATCGAGCAGGTCGGCCACCATGCCGCCTGCCACCAGCGAGCCCGCGATGCAGCGTTCATTGCCGAATCGTTCCACTCGCACCGATTCTTCGAAAATATCCTCAATCTCATCAATGATTAGTCCTGTTTGTGTACCGCTTAATTGACAAACCACGACTCGAACCAAATCTGATGCATCACCGGACGTGCGTGCCTCACCGAGGCAGTCACTGATGCGCACGAGAGGCATGATCCGGCCGCGGTACTGAAGCACTTCGCGGGGGCCAGAGCGTTCGATGCTGCCTGCTGAAATCTCCTCGATGCGCGTGACTTCCTCGAGCGGCAAGGCGACTCGGTTTGCCGATACCCTCGTCATGAGTAGGCGCACGCGCTCAGAGCCATCACTCTCCAACTCGTGCTTTTCTATCATCGATTCCGCCTCAAACGGTTTTCGAACTCCGACCATCCCTCCTCGCCGGGCAAGCCCTGCGATGTCGAGGATGAGCGCAACTTGGCCGTCGCCCAGAATAGTTGCTCCGGCAAATGCGCCCAGCGCCTTCAGCATCCGGTGCAGCGGTTTCACCACAATTTCTTCTGTATCGAGTACTGCATCCACGATCAGCCCGAACTTGCGACCATCTGCCTCGACCACAACCACAAAAGCATCCTCGGCAGTAGCGTGGCCGCTGAATCCTAGAAACTTTGCCAAATCAAACAGTGCCAGCAATTTGCCGCGCAGCCTGAGAACGGGGGCCTGATCAATCCATTCCACCCTTCGAGCACAATTGTTGGGATCGAGGCGCACCAGTTCAACCAAACTGGCCTGGGGAATGGCAAATCGACCGGAGCCGCAGGCGATCAACAAGGCAGGGACAATCGCAAGCGTCAACGGGATCCGGATCTGAATGGTCGTTCCCTCACCCACGACGCTGGATACCTCGACAGTTCCGCCAATCTTTTCCACGTTCGAGCGGACTACATCCATGCCTACGCCGCGACCCGAAACGTTGGTCACCTTTTCAGCGGTGGAGAGGCCTGCCAGAAAGATCAAATTCACAATATCCCGGTCGCCCATCCGGCCCGCTTCCTCCGAAGATACGAGTCCTCGCTCCTGGGCCTTGCGCAAGATCTTCGCAGGATCGATGCCCCGTCCGTCATCGCCGATCTCGAGCACTACTTGCCCGCCTTCATGAAATGCACGCAATCGAAGCTGCGCCATTTCGGGCTTGCCAGCGATTCGACGTGAGGCTGGATCTTCGATCCCATGGTCGATCGAGTTGCGGACAATGTGAGTGAGCGGATCTTTGATTGCTTCAATGACGGTACGGTCCAGTTCCGTTTCCTGGCCCTCCATTGTCAGAGCAACCTTTTTTCCGAGCTCAAGCGACAAATCGCGCACCAACCGGGGGAATTTCGACCATACCGTTTGCACAGTCTGCATTCGCGTCTTCATGACATTTGCCTGCAGTTCGGTGGTAATCAAATTTACTCGCTGGATTGGGCCGATTAAGGAGGCATCGGCTTTTTCTCCAGCGAGTTGAAGGATCTGATTGCGAGCCAGTACAAGCTCTCCCACCAGATTCATCAGTCTGTCGATTTGTGCAACTTCGACACGGATCGCCGACTCGCTTGCCCTTGGCCCCGCTGCCGCCTGGGACGATTTGTCGGCAGCCTCTTTGATCTCAGCCTCCTCAACTACGGCCAAGTCCTCACCACTTGCTTCGATCGAAATCTCATTGGCAGCGGGCGGCGCCTCATCGAATAGCCCCCAGCCCTGCGGGGCGGATTCCATGCTACTCGCCTTGGGAGGAATGCCCGGTGCGCCATGAAAAAACCCGTAGCCCTGCCGCGCCTCTTGCTTGCCGCTTCGTTGCAATCCCTCTAGTAACTGCAACAGGTCAGCGTGTCTCACTACATCCGGAGTTTCACCTGACTCAAGCCGGTGCATCATGTCCCTTAGCGCGTCCGAACACCGCAGTAGACCTGTGATCACGGGCTTGTCGACCGGCACAACTTCATCACGAAGCAAACTGAGCAGGTTCTCTCCGGCATGCGCTACCCGCTCAATCGTTTCGAAACCGAGGCAACCGCTCGACCCTTTTACGGTGTGGATCATCCGGAATGCCAGACGCAAATGTTCCTGGGCGTCGCCGGAGTTCTCCTCCAGAGCAAGCATCCCGGCGTCAAATGCGTCGAGCCCCTCCAGACTCTCAATCACGAGGTCCTGGATCAGTTGCTTCTGCATGTCGTCGTTCATGATCCGGTCACCTTCGAAACCGCCGCAATGAGTTGGTCTGGCTGGAATGGCTTTGTGATCCAGCCTGTCGCGCCAGCTTGTTTGCCCTGCCGCTTTTTTTCAGGATCGGATTCGGTAGTCAGTAGGAGAATTGGGATCGTTTTGAAATCTCTGAGAGCACGCAACTGCCTGACAAGTTCAATGCCGTCCATTTTCGGCATGTTGACGTCAGTGATCACGAGATCCACGCTTTGCTGGCTCAGAACCCGGAGCGCATCCTCGCCATCCTCAGCTTCAAGCACTTCGTGTCCTGCTCCGCGTAAGGTGTATCCCACAAGCCGACGCATGGTTGCCGCGTCATCGACAGTGATTATCCTTTTGGTCATATCTGAATTCACCTTCTCCTAGAACAAGTCAAGGCCCTCTACGGCTGGGTCCGCTCCCGAACCCCTTGGGCTCTTCTCAAGTGGCGGCCCCTGTTTGCCGGCAATTTGAATCAAAACAGCTTTTTCTGACTCCATCGTGTAGCGAGATGATTCTACTTCCAGCATCTGAGCTTGCAGGAAAGCTTCCACTTGGGAATCTCCCTGATAATGCTCTTCGACGAATCGACCGCAATCATGAGCCAGTTGCGCCAGATCTTCGAGTGGAGCGACAGCTTTGTGCAAGGATCTCTCCATGCGTTCACGCGCGTCGCTAAGCGCTGCAATCGCATCCACAGACGAGTTCAGAAACTCACAGCAGGTTTTCTCCTGGCTGGAAAGCTGTTCGACGATCGTCGGAAAATCGCGATCACACTCCTCGCTTACCTGCATGGAATTCTGGTGTATCTTGCTGAAGCTAACGCGGAGATCGCTGGCAATGTGCTCGATCCGTCTGGAATCCCGGTCCAGCGACTCAGCGCTCAGCCCCACCTGATTGGCGATCTGACACAACGCCTCGGCCAGTACTTCCAAACCGGTCGATGCGCCAAACCTGGCGGCTTGAACCTGCGCGTTGAGCGCGATCAGACGCATCTCGTTTGAGACATCTCCGATTTGGCAACCCATCTTGCCGGCAACGTGAACCAGCGGCGCGATCAACTTGTCGGCCGCCTCCATCTCCTCGGCGTTGGATCTCACCATATTCCAAACTTCGAGCACTACTGCATGCATGCGTAAGTTCATTTGCTGCCGTCGCGAATTTCCCAGACATGCTGCCAGTTCCTCACCCAGGCGCGCCTCGGCCTGTCCAGCCGAGGCCAAACTCGCTTCAATTTTGCACACCGCCGATGCCATTTCAGCGTTGGCCTCGGCGAGTTGCGCGCTTTGCACCATTGACTTCGCGCCCGCTTCGACTGTGCTTTCTCCAGCGCTAGCGATTTCCTCAAAGCCATGCTCGACGTGTTCCCAGCGCTGCCCGACAATGTCCTGGAACTGCATTGCGCCGATCACGCCAGATACCGCCTGCTCGAGCGAAGCCGAAATCAGGCTCAGGGCCTGATCCCGGTCAGCCTGCTCAGTAGCCATGAGCTTTAATTCCGTCATCTCCTCAGCCAACTCTTCTCTTCGCGATTCCGCCTGGCGCTGCCGTTGCTCGAGACTGCGAACGTGTCGAATCATCTCCAGAACTCCTCGATGGGTCTCGTCAACGAGCCGAAATTCCGCCTCCATCGTCTTGCTCATCTTTTCGCAAGTTCTGGCAATTTCCGTACTGAGCGCCTCAAGTGGAGCCCTGGCAACTTCATCGAGCCGCGCACACTCGATCCTCAATAGCACCTGCACCACTTCGGCCGGCCGCATATGGTCCTGGATTTCGGTTTCCATCTTGAGGATTCGAAGTGACATACGCTCCAATTCATCCAGATCGGTACGCACACTTGCCGCACTCTCCTTGCGCTGTTCGCCGAACCTTAAAACTTTTGTGCACAATTCCGCAGCCAATAGCAGGCAGCTCTCGGGTTCTCCTGTGCTCCCGTTAGCGTTCGCCAAACTCGATCTGGCGCTGAGCCGAGCTTGCTTCAGACACTTCGTGTTCGCTGAAAGTAGATCGTCCAACCCGTCCCCGAGCCGGCGGAAAACAGCTTCGACATCCTTTCGCGACTTTCCGATCCGCTCAGCGCCTGTTGCCCATGGCGACATGCCCCCTGGACGCCTGCCCAAAGCTTTGCGCTTTCCCAGTGTCCGTAGTGAAAGCATCCCGCCCAACGCCCAAGCCGCCAGTGGCTCGTAGTCGACTAGATTCCCATACGAATCGAGTACAACTGTAAACGGCTCCATGCTGCACAATGTGGAATCGGGTATCACCAATTGCCTCATCGACCTAGGGGTGCCGGACCTAAAGTTTAATTTTTGATAAAAAAATCCGCAACCGTGCGAGCCAATGTCCAACCCTCACCTCGAACCAGGAATTCTCCAGCCCGCATGATCTGCCCATCCGGCGTTACGGGCGACACCTCCATGATTGCTCTGGGAGCAACAAGGCGCCTCAAGTCGGCCAAGTCAAAGTGTGCGAGGACACCTGGCACAATTGCGTTCTCCAGCGAGTGATACATGGGCGCCTCGACGATTCCCTGTAGCGATTGGATCGAGGACTCAAGCAGAAGACGAGAAATCCTGGGCTCGAGAACAGCGGCCAACAAACCCGCAGGGCCCAACCTTCCTTTCGCAAAGACAAAAACCGGTTCCGCTGGGAACATCTGGTTCGCATACCTCACGCCTGCCACAATATCGGCCGCCTGCATCGCCAACAGATTGCGCCCCAGCAGCCAGGTCCGCGCTGCAATCTGGTAGTCAAAGTTGTATCCGCTGGAGCCGGCAACCGGATAGCCAGGGCCGCTGCCGCGAGGATGCACAGTGATTACGGTCAATCTGTCTTTCACTAGTTCATCGCGATCCCCGTCCGCGGCGCCACTCGTTGCACCGAGGTAAACAACGATCCCTTTGCTGACGCTGGGGCGGTCGAGCCGCGCGGCGATGCGCACTCCGCCTTCTACTCCAAGCTCGATGCCCTGCCCGCCTTGAGGACGGAAGACCGGCGTAAGCGCAGCGGGCTCGACCCAACCAACGGCGGCGCGGATACCGGCCAGCGTCAGAGACTTACGCCCCTTGGCCAACTGTCGGGCCTGCTCGATACTCAGTTCCTGCATCGTGCGCGAACCGACCGAAGTCGCCAACTGCCCGCTCGCAGTTGCATACAATCTGCTTTCCTCCTCGGTCGGTGACACAGCTTCCGCGCCCTCCGAATCCCGCCCGAAGAAATGCTTCTCAAGCCAGCGAGAGGCTGCCTCACGTCTCGGCTGCGACCATCCGTGGGTGTCATCGTAGTCGAAGAAACCGAGATTTGCGCCACCACCCAACTGATCGAACAAACGCGCCATTTGCTTGTGCGTCGCGCGAGCGCCAGCGATTGGAAAGTAATCCCGGATTGCGCTGGTAATCAGGTAGGGCCTTGGCGCCAGCGCCAGCGCAAAATCGCCGAAGTCGAGACCACTCGATAGAAACCCAGGCCAGATCTGTTCGGAATCCTGCGGCCCGGGTCCAGACCACAATTCCCGCCAATTCGTCATGTAGCAGCTTGAGATCGCATTTGCCAAACGCGGCTCAAACAAGGCAAGATAGGCCGCTTGGGTACCACCGCCAGAATTCCCAGCCACCGCAACGCGCTTCGAGTCGATCTCAGGCCGGGTCAGGAGGTAGTCGAAGGCGCGAATGCCATCCCACACAAAGTGCCGGGCGATGGTCTGCCCGGTCAGCAGCGTTGGCACACCAGCCATCAGGTGTTCGCCAACCCCAATGCCCGCCCGCGACTTGCCAGTCACTCGATCCAGATATTCCAGTCTTTCCCCTTGCCCGGGCGGATCGTAAGCAAGCACCGCGATTCCTCGCTTGACAAAGCCGATGAACGCCTTCTGATAAGTGGATGAAGCCTTGCCGTTTGTCGAGTGTCCAGCGACCCCAAGCACAGCGGGATGCGGCCCTGCGCTTGTCGTGGGAAGGTATAGATTCGCCGTCACGCGAAATCCGGGTTGGCTCTCAAAAATAACGTTCTCGACTCGGTACCCATCCCGGCTGAACGAACCCGTCACCTTCGCATTCAGAGGCGTTTTCTCCGCAGGCAATCCTCCAATCAAGTTCAGCGCCGTTTTCCGAATGTAAGCCTGCCTCTCGGAAATCTTCTGCCTGGAGTCAATCGCAGCAATCGCACGGTCGCGCGCATCCCAGTGCCGCCCTGCCTCCGCAGCTAGCCATGCTTCAAACTGCTGCCTGTAATCCGTTTGGGCCACCAGCCCAAGCGGCGCAAGTAAGAACCAAGTTGCCAGCCGCACTACGACCTCGTTACCGACTCACCGACGCTGGTGAGCAGGATATTCCGCTTCTTGACAGCAGCAAGAACTTCGGGGTGTGTCCACGCATGCAAAATGCCCGAGCGCTGTTCGGCAACATTGTAGTTACCCACGTGACCCACTCTTCGCATTTCGGCAGTATCCGTGGCCGGGTGATCCACCATGGCATGGATGCCCTCCGTCAGTCCCTCGATCATCTTCACCATTCCCGATACCTTGTCTTCGCGGCTCGAAGTGCCTGAATAGGGCACCTTGATTCGTTGCATGCCGGGGATCTCGCTCTGCATGGGCATCTTGTATTCTTTGCTGAGCTTCAGCGTCAGTTCACGCATCGCGGGTGTGGCAGTCGCCGAGCCCATGTGAGTCGAAAGCCAACTTGCCCTCGGCACCAGCCGCTTGCCAGTTTCAATTTGCGCCCGAATCTCCCCTTCCACTTCGCTCAACTTCACTCCAGGAGAAGAAACTCCACTTGTTCTCGCTGGAAAGAATCCGTTCGCATCGACCAGACTGGGCATCGACGTCAATGGCCGCCACTTCATGCTGTCCCATTCACTCGTCAACGCCAGATGGATTCCCACATCGAGGCCCGGATTTTCGTTCAGTTGCTGCACGGCTTCGGGAAGCCAGGGCCCCGGAACGATCAGATTCGCTGACCTCATGATTCCATTCCTGTAGGCCTCAATGGTGCCTTCGCCGATGGCGTGTACCGCACCGATATCGTCGCCAATGATGATGAGCCGAATCGTGGATTGCGCACTGGCGGCAAGGGCGGCCGCTGGTGCGGCAAGCAGAGTGCGTCGTGTCATAAGTGCCTTGAAGATATCATGCAGTCCAATGAGTGTGAAAGCTGAGAAGTTGAGCGGTGCATTGATCGGCTGTGGCTACTTCGGCCAAATCCAACTCGAAGCCTGGGAGCGCATCGACGGCGCAAAGATTGTGACGACATGCGATGCGGATTTGGCTAAAGCTGCCGCTGCCTCTGCTCATCCGTACGCTGACGCTAAAGCAATGCTTGATCGGGAGCGTGTCGACTTTGTCGACATCGCCACCCGCCCGGACACTCATCTTCCACTGGTTCGGCTTTGCGTCGAAAGAGGCCTGCCCGTCATATTTCAAAAGCCAATGGCACCAGACCTCACAACTGCGCACGAGATCGTGAAGCTGGCAGAGGATTCTCAAGTTCCTGTCATGGTTCACGAAAATTGGCGTTGGCAGCCCTGGCATCGAGAAATGAAGCGCAGACTGGAGGCGGGAGACATCGGCGCACCGTTCGGCTATCACTTCACCATGATGAACAATGACGGGCTCGGCCCTTCGCCCTACCCGAATCAGCCCTACTTCGCCTCGATGCCAAAACTGATGATGTTTGAGAGTCTCATTCATCCTGTAGATGTCTCTCGCTTCTATTTCGGCGATGTGAGTCGCGTGTTTGCCACCACTCGCAAACGAAATCCGCTAATTGCCGGAGAGGATCGGGCAGTTCTGGTGCTGACACACCACGCGCCTGTAGACGGGATCGTTGAAGGGCAAAGATATCTCACGCCCGAGCCCCCCGGCCCTGCTATGGGCCACAGCTTGATCGAAGGGGAACAAGGCCGCATGGTCGCCTTGGCAAACGGCGATGTCCTTTTGAATGGCCAAATCGTGTGGCGCAACACCCATCCCGAAGGCTACAAGGGCGACAGCGTGAAAGCCACCCAGGAGCATTTCATCGCCTGCCTCAGATCGGGCGCTGAATTTGAAACTTCCGCCAGGCGTTATCTGGGCAGCTTCGCAACTGTCGAGGCAGCTTACACAAGCGCGCTCGAACAGCGTGCTGTCGAAGTCTAATACTCTGTATTCGCCGGCTGATGAATCTCACCGCAACACTTGCCCAGCGGCAACAGCTTGCCTGGATTCAAGCGGCATTCGGGATCAAACAAATTCTTGAAATCTTTGATCGTATTCAGCGTATCTTCGCTGAACTGTTGCGCCATCAGTTCCATCTTCTCCATGCCGACACCGTGTTCGCCGGTAATCGAACCGCCGACGGAAATACAGTAGGACAGAATGTCGTCCCCAGCCATCTGAGCCGCCCGCAACTGCCCCGGTATCCTGGCATCGAACAGAATGATCGGATGCATGTTGCCATCCCCGGCATGAAAGATGTTCGAGATTTTCAGCCCATACTTTTCGCCAATGCGGTAAATCTCAAGCAGCGTATCGGTGATGCGAGTACGAGGCACCACCCCGTCCTGCACGTAGTAAAAAGGGCTGAGTCTGCCAACGGCCCCAAACGCATTCTTGCGGCCCTTCCAAAGCAGGTCGCGCTCGATCGAATCCTTGGCGATGCGGAACTCGCGGCAATGACAAGCCTCGCAAGCCAGCCGCACTTGTTCCACCTGTTCTTCAACCGCCTCCCGCAAGCCTTCCATCTCAATCAACAAAACGGCCTGCGCATCCATCGGGTAACCCGCGTGCGTTGCTTCCTCAACCATGCGGAGCATTTCGCCATCGAGCATTTCAATCGCAACCGGAGTGATCGAACGCGCCGTAATTTCTGACACCGTATCGGCGGCGTCTTTGGTGGTGTTGTAGATGGCAAGTACAGTCTTGACCAGCTCCGGCTGTCGCATCAAACGCAACTTGGCCCCGGCCACCAGCGCCATCGTCCCCTCAGAACCAGTGATGATGCCGGACAAGTCATAGCCAGGCAGATCCAGTTCAAATCCGCCGGTTTGAAAGTGGCTGCCATCGGGCATAACAACGTCGAGGCCGAGCACATGATTCGTAGTAACGCCGTATGCCAGCGTGTGCGGGCCCCCGGCATTTTCGGCAACGTTGCCGCCAATCGTACACGCCCTTTGCGAACTCGGATCCGGCGCAAAAAAGTACCCATTCCCTTGCACTGCCAAGGTCACATCCAGGTTCACGACGCCGGGCTGAACCTGCACGCGCTCATTTTCCAAATCGATCTTCTCGATTTGATTCATACGGGCGAAACTGACCATCAATCCACCGCATCGGGGAATCACTCCGCCCGATAGCCCGGTTCCAGCACCCCGGCCGATAAACTGCAACTGATGCTGTTTGGCGATTTCAACCACTTGGCGCACCTGTTCGCTGCTGCGCGGAAACACAACCAACTCCGGCCGGTGCTTGTCCACCCCGCCGTCGTACTCATAAAGAGTCAAATCTTCGGGACGCTCCAGAACGGCTTTGCCGCCGAGGAGCGAAATCAGTTGCTGCCGGGCTGCCGCCGGGAAGGCGGGCTTAAAGGAGACGACGGATGCGGGAGATGACATTAGGATTGAGCCAGAATTCTTCGCCGATGATCTTCTCGACTACTTTACCTTGCTTGTCGATGATATAGGTTTCAGGATACTTGTAGGTCCCATACGATGCCGGGATCAGCGCCTTATCGTCACGATAGGTCTGGAAGGCGATGTTCGCGTCCTTCAAAAACTTCTTGTACTTCGCCTCATCGTGGTCGACCGAGATCCCGAGAACCGTGACTCCCTCTTTCTCCATTCGCTTCGAAAACTCATTGAGTGAAGGCATCTCGTCGACGCAAGGCTTGCACCAGGACGCCCAAAAATTGAGCACCAGCACTTTGCCCGGATAATCTTTGATCGAGATTTTCTTGCCTTGATCAGTTTCAACGCTGAAAGCTGCCGCCGTATCCCCCTGATTCACGATCTTTTCAGTTAGCGTATCGGCGAGAATATAGAAAAGGGCGGCCATCGTCAGTGCAATGCCAACCAAATAAACTCTCGACGACCCTGCCGGGCTTTGGGTATTTTGCGCTTTCGCCATTTGAATCCATTTTATGGAATCGCGGGGCCAGAGTCGATCATCTTTATGACTAGGTACAAATGTGGATCACAAGACGGGTAGAATTTTCGGCTTCACACCGGTGCGCTGTAGCTGGATGGACTGATGAAAAGAACTTTGCGGTTTTCGGTCCCGACGCCAATCCGCATGGTCACGGACACAACTACGTCCTCGAAGTGACGCTGAGTGGCCAGGTTGACCCTATCACGGGTATGATTGTTGACCTGAAGGATGTCAAGGCTGTTCTAAATTGCGAAGTGGTGGATGTGATGGACCACCGCTACCTGAACGCGGAAGTGCCCCCCTTTGACAGAATTGTCCCAACCACTGAGAACATCGCCCGCGAGATTTGGAAGCGAATCCACCCTCATTTCTCAACAGACAAGGTGCAGCTGCACGAAGTTCGCCTTTACGAAACTGAAAATCTTTACGTGGAGTACCGCGGAGAATGAAATTTACCGCGCGCTATCCCTTTTCGGCTTCCCACCGCCTTCACTCAAACGTCTTGAGCGAGGATGAAAATTGGCGTGTCTACGGCCGTTGCAATAACCCCTTCGGTCATGGGCACAACTATTGGCTGGAAGTGACAGTTGCCGGTGAGCCTGACCCTCTTTCGGGCTTGCTTGTCGATCGCAAGAAACTGGACCAATGCGTCGAACAAGAAATTCTCTCTCGCGTGAAACACGCGAATCTGAATGAGCAAGTAGTGGAATTGAAAGATCTGGTTCCAACTACCGAGAATGTTGCCTACGTCTTCGCTGATCTACTGCGCAAAGGCTGGAGTCGGCATTTCTCCAAGACAGCAGTGTCTTTTGATCGCATACGGATTTACGAGACTAGAAATAATCGATTCGAGATAGAAGCCAATGAAGTCAAGCAATAAGGCGGGACCGCTGAAAGTAGTCGAAGCCAAAGCGGCTGCGGCCAAGCCAGCCTCAAAATACGCCTCAACCACGCAGGACCCGAAGAATGACGAGCGCGGGCCCATCGGCGACATGTACGAAAAGATCCTCAAGGATCTCGGCGAAGATACCACCCGCGAGGGTCTACTGCGCACCCCGTACCGCGCCGAAAAGGCGATGAAATTCCTCACCAGCGGTTACACTCGCAATATTGAGGAGCTGATCAACGGTGCCCTGTTTACCGCTGAAAACGATGACATGGTTGTGGTGAAGGACATTGAATACTACTCGCTTTGCGAACACCACATGTTGCCCTTTTTCGGTCGTGTACATGTCGCCTATCTGCCGGACAAAAAGATCATCGGCCTGAGCAAGATTCCTCGCATCGTCGATGCCTTTGCCCGCCGTCTCCAGGTGCAGGAACGAATTACCCAGCAAATCGCCGACACGCTGATGGAAGTGCTCGAACCCCGCGGCGTTGCAGTTGTCAGCGAGGCACAACACTTCTGCATGATGATGCGCGGCGTCGAAAAGCAATGCAGCTCAACCGTAACAAGCGCCATGCTCGGCGAATTCCGGAGCAACAAAGGCACCAAGGACGAGTTCCTTGCCCTCATTCGTTCGAGTTTGCGTTAGCCTTGATTTGATGGTCGAAAACTTCCGCAACTTCGAGACAGGCCCAGATCCATTCGGGCGTTCCTGGAAAATTACTTTCCGCTGGCAACAAAATGCAATTTCCATTCGCCATGCGGATACCATCGACACGAAGTGGACGATCGAATGCGATGGCGAAGCACAAGATAAAGTGATTGCCCTCCCGCTGCCGGTTTTGATGAAAGTAGCTGAGGAGCTCAAGCGCCAGATCACCGACGGCTGGTGCATGAAACTCGGGGGACTTCACCTGATCGAGATGCTCTCGACCTGGCAGGATATGGATAAAGAGCTGGTCACCGCTTCCCTCGAGGAAATCCGCGCTTATGCCGGTCAACTCGCCGAAGCAGCAAATCAAACTGCTTAATCCAAGTCGAATTCAATCCCTTGCGCGAGGGGCGGCGCGTCTGAATAATTGATCGTGACAGTCTGCCTGCGCATATAAGCTTTCCAGGAATCGCTACCTGATTCCCTGCCCCCTCCCGTATCCTTCTCGCCTCCAAACGCACCGCCGATCTCCGCACCAGAGGTGCCTATGTTGACATTGGCGATCCCACAGTCAGATCCTCGCGCCGAGAGGAACTCTTCAGCATGCTTGAGATTCGTCGTGAAGATCGCGCTCGACAAGCCCTGTGGAACTGCATTGTTCCACGCGATCGCTTCGTCCAAAGTGTCGAAATCAATCGTATGTAGAATCGGCGCGAAAACCTCTTCTTGCACTACGCTCATGGCATGCGAACTGCGTGCAATGGCCGGTTCGACGAAGTTGCCGTGGCGCCGGTTGCCGCCAAACAGGATCTCCCCACCTTCCTGGCGGATTCGAGCAATGGCCACTTCATAATTCACCACCGCCCGAGCGTGAATCAGCGGCCCCATCAGAGTCGAAGCATCGAGCGGATCGCCAATTCGAATTTGGCCATAAGCCTGGATCAGCTTCGCGCGAAAGGCCTCGGCAATTGAGCGGTGTAGAAAGAGCCGGCGCAACGATGTGCACCGCTGCCCCGCAGTGCCAACGGCGGCAAACAGACACCCTCGAAGAGCCAAGTCCAGATCCGCCTCAGGCATGATCACGATCGCATTGTTGCCGCCCAATTCAAGAAGGGTCCGGCCCAACCGCCGCCCTACTCGCTCAGCTACAATCCGGCCCATACGGGTTGAGCCCGTTGCGGAAATCAGAGGTAGTCGCCGGTCGTTGAGCATAGCTTCGCCAACGGTTGGAATGTCGCCAATCAACAAACGAAACGCATCGCCATGGCCATGCCGCCGCAAGACCTTTTGTGCAATATTCTGCACAGCCACCGCAGTGAGTGGCGTTTCTTCCGAAGGCTTCCACACCACCGTATCGCCGCACACCGCTGCAATGAGCGCATTCCAGGCCCAGACGGCAACCGGAAAATTGAACGCCGTAATCACGCCGACAGGCCCCAACGGATGCCACTGTTCATACAGTCTGTGCCCTGGTCGCTCGGAGTGGGTGGTCATGCCATAAAGCTGCCGCGACAATCCCAGAGCAAAGTCGGCGACATCGATCATCTCCTGAACTTCGCCCAGTCCTTCTTGCAGGATCTTGCCCATCTCCAGACTAACCAAGGCCCCAAGATCCTGCTTGTGTGCACGGAGTTCTTCGGCAATCTCCCTCACAATCAAACCGCGCTGCGGAGCAGGAACCAGTCGCCACAGCCCAAAAGCTCGAGTCGAAGCTTCAATCGTTTCCTCATAATCGTCCGCTGTTGCAAGCGGAACGGTTGCTAATGCTTCGCCGGTCGACGGGTTGTACGAGATGAGCCCGCCTTTTGAATCCGTGGTTGCGATTCCAAGGCGGCTGAGGATGGCGTTTGTGTCAAGCATGAGAACCCCTTGGGCCCACTGGCGAACTTGCCTCCCAGCGCCCTGATCTCATGGTCTAACACTTCGAGCAATTGATGTTGAAATGCAGGTTCCGCCCACTGCGGCTGCTCATAGTGGTCGAGAATTTTGAATGCTGCATCGCGAGTCGTTGCGCCCTTCGGCTTCGATTCCCGGATATGCAGTGGGTCTCCAATCACGGTGTTCGTGGTGGCATCGACCAGTAGCCGCGCCAGCAACTTCGGCTCGCAGGGAAGGATTGGGGCCACGGTTGCATACACATTTAAGCCGGCTATCTTCAATTCCTCAATCGCCCGCAGGCGGTCGGGAATGGATTCACATCGAGGTTCGAAGATTCTTCGGATGCGGTCGTCGTCAGTAGTAATCGAGAAGCTGATCCGCAAATCTGTATGCTCGGCTACAGCCTGCAACAATTGCGTATCGCGAAGTATATTCACCGAGCGCGTCTGAATTACAAATATCTTTGGAGGATGAATATAGATCTGTTCGAGGATCTTGGGCATCATCTCCTGATTCATTTCGGCGGGCTGGTAGGGGTCGGTCAATGGAGAACAATAAATGATCTGTTCCGGCCGCAGTTCTCGCTTCAACAATTCCGGAGCATTCGTCTTGTAGGTCGTGTACTCGCCCCAATGCCGCCAATCATCGGGCTTCAATCCGCCCTGCACCCGCATGGTGGGTACGTAGCAATAGCTGCAACCATAAGTGCAGTTGCGCGCAGGCGTGAGCGAATGCGTGAATCCTGCCTCTGCCAGAAATCCTGACACTGGCGATAGAATCCGTCTCGCCTGAGTCTCGTGAATCGGCAACAACAACACGCCTATAGTCCCTCGGGCATCACTTCCGGCTCGGCGGACTCCAGCTCAACCATCGTCAACAGGTTGTGTTGAATTGTGGCGCAGATATCTTCGAGCGGAAGGTCGTTATCGTCATGCCCGAAAGGCCCCTCGATCTCCACGCCGATTTCCTCGATGCCAAAGAAAATGTAGGCCACCAGCAGGGTGTCGAGCACAGTCGCCCAGCCATAGCTGTCTACCAGCGCAAACGGGAGTGAGAAGCAGTACATGACAAGCGCTCGGCGCAGGTGAACGACATAGGCAAACGGGAGAGGAGTTTTGCGAATCCGCTCGCAGCCGCCAAGATAATCGACCAATTGCTGGATGTTCTGATCCATGCTGAAAAGAACAATGTCGTTCAGAGCACCACGGCGGGAACCTTCTTTCAGGATGCCAGTCATCTGGGTCGCGAGATAGAGCGGAGGATGCTGTACTTCGAGCAACCCTGGCATCTTCGTACCTCGCAAATGATGCATGGATGCCGCGGCAAAGTCAGAGGTCAACTGCGCCAGTCTCACCAGAATGTCGCGCTCCCCAGACAAGTGCACACTCGCCAGGCGGATGAGGTTGCGGGTTTCATTCACAATTCCACCCCAGAGCTTGCGGCCTTCCCAGAAACGGTCATAAGACGCATTCGTCCGAAACACCAGCAACAACCCGAGCGCCGGCCCTACCAGGCTATGCAAAAGCGATGGAACGTTGACGTCGGTATATCGCTTGTCAATCGCCACTACCACGGCAGACCACGCCACGCACAACATCACGCGGCCGATGATCTCTTTGAACATCGAGCCGCGTATGTCAAAGAAGTGGCTGAGCCACCGATGCGGATCGTAGGAAATCAATTCGAGCTTAGATTGCGCGCCGGCGCACCTTTCACGTGCTTTTCAAACCAGGAGACCATCTCGAACAACACATGTTCGACAGACTCGCGGGCAGAGTATCCATGCGACTCGTGCGGTAGAGTCACATACCTCACCGTTCCGCCATTGCCACGGATCGCCATGAACATACGCTCAGACTGAATCGGGAAGGTGCCCTGATTGTTGTCGGCCTCACCGTGAATCAGCAGGATCGGCTCCTTGATCTTGTTTGCGATCATGAACGGAGACATCTTCAGGTAGGTCTCCTGTGCTTCCCAGAAGGTGCGTCGCTCATTCTGAAAACCGAATGGCGTGAGCGTGCGATTGTAAGCGCCCGACCGCGCAATCCCCGCGCGGAAGAGATCTGTATGCGCAAGAAGATTTGCAGTCATGAACGCGCCATAGCTGTGGCCGCCTACACCGACTCGCTCCGGATCGGTGACACCCATGTCGACTGCCTTGTCGATAGCCGCCTTCGCTGCGGTGGTCACCTGCTCCACATAGTTATTGTTGGCTTCTTCGGGTAATCCGACGATCGGGATCGTAGCGCCGTCGAGAATTGCGTAGCCCTGCAGCAAAAAGAACAGATGCGAATATCCGGTCAGAGTAGTGAAGCGCTTGGTCGAGCCAGCGATTTGCCCCGCGGTGTCCGCATCGTTGTACTCAACCGGATACGCCCAAACAACGGTCGGCAGTCGCGTGCCTTGTTTGTACGCCGGCGGCAAATACAGCGTGAAGCTCAGGTCCACTCCGTCCGCCCGTTTATGCTTCACCAACTGCTTCGTAATTCCGCGCAACTGAGGCGTCGGGTCTTTGAAATTAGTGAATGCCGTCATGCCTCCCTTAGAGTCGCGAAGGAAGAAATTTGGCGCTTCCGTCGGGGACTCGCGTCGAGTCAGAAATCGGGATCCATCGTCGCTCAGCAGCGCCACAATGGTTTCGAAGTGATCTGCATCGCAATGGAATAACCGTTCCTTCTTGCCGGTAACGGGGTCAAGCCGGTCAAGGAACGGACGGTCGCCCTGAGCCGATGCCCCGTCGCCTTCGAGAAACAGATAACCGCCCGATTCAGCCAGCACACGCTGTCCGTTCGGAAGCGTCTGGGTCATGAAGGCGCCAGGATTTCGATAGCGGTCCTGCATGTTGCGTTCGGTCAGGATTTTGGCGGGAGTTCCAGGCTTGGTGGGATCAAGCAACATCGTTCGCAACCAGCGCCGGTTCAACTCAATATCGCTTAGAATTACCACGTTGCCTTTGGCGCTCCAAAGTAACTGCCCGGCAAGCCGCTCTTTTACCTTCGTCATCTCGACCGGCTCACCCTTGAACGGGGCCTTCATGGTCAGAATCCGATCGCGATTCGGAACCTTTTCCTTTGGGTTGCCCCCATCGAGTGCTTCCACCCAATACAGGCTCGCTGATTCGCTCGGGTTCCAATTTGTATTCCGGGCTCCGCTGGCAACGCCGCCAATCGGAATCCGCTCCTGCAATGGAAGACTCGCCACCTTGTACTCAATCAGGCCAGACTTGCTCCAGACCTCCACCTCACGAGGAAAATTCGTGTAAGGCAACACATACGAAAACGGCTTGTGGATCTGGCTCACCAGGATGTGTTGACCATCTGGCGAGGGCTGCTGATTGATGATCAAACCCGGCTTTCCAATTGGTGTCACCTGCCCTGAACTTGCGCTCACCGTGGCAAGCTGCGATTGCGAGAAGTATTCGAACAACTGCTCGTCATAAGGATTCTTCAGCATGTCCTGGTAGGTGCGCGTGGCCCCTGCCTTACCATCTGATTGCTGTATGCTCGGAGACGTAGGCGCCGTGGGCACTTCGGGCATCTTTCCGCGCGTCGCGGGTACCAGCCTAACCAGCAGTGTCCGCGAGTCGGGCAGCCACTCCACAGCATCGCCTATCGAAGCATTCAGCACAGCCTTTTCTACCTTCTTCACGCGGCCAGTCGCCGTTTCTCCAACCCAAAGTTCAAGGGCGTTCGCAGTATGGTTGATGACGGAGAAGTAACGGCCATCTGGAGACCAGTTCAGTCCGGTCAGCGCGACCTTGGCTGGTATTTCGAGCTTGATAATCTGGCCCCCATCGATCTTTTGCAGATAGGGTCCATAGCCGTAAGAGGTCAGGTGCGGACCCGAATTTGCGGGGTCAATTCTTAGGCCGGCAATGCGAAGCATCGGCTTCGACAGGTCGGCAATTGTAGGGTTTCGAACAGTCTCGAGGAACATCACATGGGTCCGCGTCGGGTTCAGGCTGGGCGTCGGCGTGCCCTGAGCATTCAGGACATTCAGGATCGCCGCCGGAGGCTTCTGATAACCAATCTGGGCGAAACTGGAATGAGCGGCAAATGCCACGATGATGCAACTGAAAAAGGTTCGGCGCATAGCAGAAACAGTAGCACGTGAGGAGATCTCCCGGAGAGCGCTTTTGAGCCTTGGTTTCGCGATGAGTGGCAACGGCCAACCGCGCGCGATCTGGGTCGATCAGGACGGAGGTTGGGAGGATGTTGCCGCCATCGCCATCCTCCTGCGCAGCCCGGACGTAAAGGTCATGGGAATTGCCACAACTCCAGGCATTGCAAGTCCCTCCACCGCCAACAATCGCGTAACTCAATTGCTCGAAGACTTGAAAGAACGCGACGCAAAACTGGTCAGCAAATTTCCTCCAGGCGCGGAAATCCTCGCGACGGGTCCCCTCTCTCGAGTAGCCCGTCTGATCCAATCCAAACACCTGCCAAAATCCATTACCTGGATGGGCGGCGCAATCAAGGCAAAGGGCAATGCAAAGTTCGGCGCCGAATGGAATGCTGCGTCCGATCCCAAATCCCTCTCAATCGTTCTTTCCTCTTCCGTGCCCTTCACGATTTGTCCCCTCGACCTGACGAATCAATTCCCCAGCGAGCCGACTTTGCTCAAGCCCGGCGGCGCTCCGGTCTGTGAACAAATCCGAAAGGCTTATATGGAAAGGGATCGCTTCTGGTGGGACGAACTCGCCGCTGCTTCCATAGCTGCGCCGGCATTGTTTACTCGCGCACAGGTCCGATTGCGGCCTGATGCGCGTGGCCGACTGACCGTATCCCCTCACGGCCGAGTTGTAGATGTATTAACTGGCTGTGACCGAGCAGCCTTCAAGAATCTGCTCGAACGTTCACTTCGCTTCTAGCCAATTCAACGGCCTGACAGAACTTCTTTCAGAAACGGAATTGCTGCCGCTCCGTCCGTCCGATGCTCCCCGTCGAAATAAGCCAGCCTCCTCAGTTTCGGGTCCTTCACATACCCCTTCAACCGCGCAAACTCATACTCGACCCACTCATCCTCACCTACTTTGTCTCGATGTCCCCGCTCGATAAGGAAAGGAATTGGTTTCGTATGCAACTTCGCCGCCAATGCCGCCAACTCAGCATGGCTTGCCACATTTGCCATATTCCATTCGTAAATCTCGTACTCTTTCGTGTGCACGTAGCTATAGGAAAGCGCAGGCGAAATCAGTTTCCGAATCCACTCATTGAAGTTCCCCCCGCAGACAATGCCTCGAAAGCGGGGTTCGAAAACAGGAACCCGCAAAGCAGTCGCTCCGCCATAGGACAATCCGTAAAAAGCAATCCTGCCGGCATCAACATAGTCAAGCTTTTCCAGGTAGTCGAGAGTTCGCCGATACTGCGCTTCCACAAATGAAAAAAGCGACAATCCCCGCGGATTCGCCAACAACTGCAAACCGCGAAAATCGCCGCTATAAGGATTCTGAGGGCAATAGACGACGAACCCCTCTGCCACCAGCCGCTCGGCAAAATTTCGATAGGTCCGGTAGTCGGGCGAATCCACGGGTTGTCCAAACAGAGACTCAGGCCGCCCCATCAATCCGTGCTGGACAATCACCAGTGGACGCCGCTCAAATTCGCGCAAATTCGTAGGCTTCAGCAACACACCCTGAGCAACCACTCCCGGCAGCGCATCGATAGTGATCGAAATACCAGTCCAACCCGCCCCCGATGCCACCGTTCTTTCGCGCAATTGCAAAGGTCCCCGATAAGCCGGCAACGCCCCCACAACCTCCTCGCGCCATCGCCGGGCAACCTCCTTAGGGCCCTGATCTCTCAACAATGCCGCACGTCGCAACTCAGCGCCGCCGATCAATCCGAGTAGATACCTCTCGGTCGCTGCAACATCTTTGGTTGATCGCTCCACCTTCCTCTCATCGTGGCTGCGAATCGAAATCCCAAATGCATTCTCTTGTGGCCGTGGCTGTTCGACCGGCCCCATCAGCACAGCCAATGGCGGTTCCAGGCGAACCGGACGCCTGTACTTTTTCAGCGCCGCCTCATAATGCGCCAGCTCAAATCCTAAAGGGACTTGTGCAAAGGGATAACCCATCCGCCTCACCCGCTCCCTTCGCTCGGGATCGATCAATCGCGGAGCAATTACCAGCGCCCCCGGGTATGCAGCGCAATCCAGCTTCAGATAGCTGAGCACCACAACGATCTCCCGCGGCTTCGGCGCTTCGCACCGGTCCTCTTCGAGCAAAAGGGGATGCGGCGGCAACTGGCCTGCCTTGACTGGAAGCTTCAGCAGATAGGATCGAATGCCGCCAAGCATTTCTTCCAGGGGCGTTTGCCCCGAGACAGTCAAGCCAGCCAGCAGCCAAGAGCTAAACGCTAGTCTTGCGAGTCTTTTCATCGAAACTCACGCGCCTCCCCTGGCGCAGACTCTCCATCGTCATCACCAGCGCGATCGCCGTCGCCAGCCCATTCTCGACAGGGGCATTAGGCTGCTTTCTGGTCCGAATACAGTCGAGAAAATTCCGGATATGATCCCGAGTCGCCCGCGCAAAATTCCCTGGCTCAATATGCTGCCTCGAAGGCTTCAGCTCAGGCCCAGTGGTCTCCGGGTAAAGCCACCATGCATCGCGGTTCATATCCAGCCTCGCCTTGTCCCCATGAAACTGCTTCATCTGGTCCTGCGACGGGTGGTATCGCATCGCCTTGTAACCTAGCGTAAAGTTGGCCAAATAATTTTCTGCAAACTCAAGCACAACCGTAGCCGTATCCGGGATCTCAGAGCCTTTCAAATTCAACTGCCCGCCAACGCACGTCACCGCCACCGGCGCACGCGAATTCATGAACCACTGGATCGCATCGAAAATATGCGCCGCTTGTCCAATAATCAATCCACCCGAGTAGTCGTGAAAGTAATACCAGTTGAAGAAGCGCATCGCATCGACAGGCCGTTGCGGAGAATTTCCGAGCCACGCCTTCCAATCGAGCTCTCCTTTCAATTGCGACGGGTTCAGACTCACCTGGTGGTTCATCCACCAGCTCGTCACCAGGCGCACAGTCCCCAGCACCCCACTATCCACAAGAGACTTCGCTTCGATAAACAACGGGGAGCTCCTCCGCTGCGTGCCCACCTGCACAATACGCCGCGTATCGCGGACCGCATCCACCATCCGGTAGCCTTCTTCAATCCTGTGGCACAGTGGCTTCTCGACATACACATCCTTGCCCGCGCGAACTGCGTCAATCACCATCTGCGCATGCCAATGATCCGGCGTCGCCACCACCACCGCATCAATCGACTTGTCATCCAGCAGCCGCCGATACTCTTTGAAACCCGTTGCTCCAGTCGAGGCAATCTTCAACCCGGCTTCGAGATTCGGCTGATAGACATCGCAAACCGCTGGAATCTGGAAGCCAATCTCCTTGAACTCCCCAGCAAGAAATCGTCCACGGCCGCCCGACCCAATCAATCCAACATTCGGCCTGTCATTAGCGCCCATTACCCGTTGATACGATGCCGCTCCTGCCAATAGTGTTCTTCGATCCATGGTATGAACAGTGTATCTGTCAATGATGTTTCGAAGAGACGTACTCGCAATGGGTGGCCTGGCCCCTGCTTTCCTCCGCTCGGCACAGCGGCCCAACATTCTCTGGATCCTGGGTGACGACCTCGGCCCCCAACTCAGTTGCTACGGTCATCCAATTGTCAAAACACCCAACATAGACCGCATAGCCAACGACGGCGTTCGCTTCAACCGGGCGCACACGACAGCGCCCGTCTGCTCGGCCAGCCGAAGCGCCTTCAATGTTGGTCTCTACCAGACTTTCACCGGCACGCACAACCACCGCAGCCACCGCGACGACAATTACCAACTGCCTCAACATGCCAGGCTCGTCTCGGAACGATTGGCAGAGTCGGGCTACTTCACAGCAAATGTAACCGACATCGCTCCAGGCATAAGAGGGACCGCAAAAACCGACTGGAACTGGAAAGCCCCAAAAGGATTCATGGGAAAACACTGGCGCGAGCGAAATCCCGGCCAGCCCTTCTTTGCCCAGATCAACTTCCAGGCGCCGCATAAAGGCCCTGCTTTCAAAGCTGCCCGCAAACAGCAAAATCTCGTGAACCCGGCTAATGTCGATTTACCGCCCTACTATCCAGACGACCCGCGTATCCGCGATGAAATCGCCAACTACTACGACGCAATCCACCTGCTAGATACACAGGTGGGAGCCACAATCGAAGCACTCAAGCAGGACAACCTTCTCGACAACACGGTCATCTTTCTGTTTGGAGACAATGGGCGATGTCTGCTCCGGGGCAAACAATGGCTTTACGACGCAGGCACTCATGTTCCCTTACTCGTCCGATACCCAGGAGTACTAGCCAAAGGAATCGTTCGCGAGGATCCTGTCATCTCGCTCGACATCACCGCGCAAACGCTAGCTTACGCCGGACAAAAGATCCCCAAACCATTCCACGGGCAGCCATTGTTTGGCTCAAAGCCGCGCGACCATATCTTCACGGCACGCGACCGTTGCGACATGACGGTCGACAAGATTCGCGCCGTGCAAACAAAACGCTTCAAGTACATCCGCAACCTGATGCCTGAGAAACCATACACGCAGTTCAACCAGTACATCCTCGATGAATACCCCACTCTCACCGCGCTGAAGGAACACCACTCCGCAGGCAAACTAAATCCCACCCAAAGCCTGTTCATGGCCGAACGCAAACCAAATGTCGAATTCTACGATCTGGAAAAGGATCCGCATGAGATAAACAATCTGGCAGCAGACTCCGTGCTGCAAGCCGACCGGACACGCCTCGTCAAACTCCTCGACCGCTGGATCGCTTCCACTCCAGCCACCTGAGCGATAAGTGTAATCTCCGGACCCACACCTGACCGCGAATGTTTGATTCCGTGTCTCAAGCAGGTTTTAATTCCAAAAAACGAACTACGGGGCCATCTCAAGCACATTGTAAAGTCCAGCTTGCTAAGTCGATACAAACAAAGAAGATATTCTTGGAATCACTCTCTCCAATTTTTAGATCCAGCGAGACGCCAAGCCAAACCAATGCTTTACTAAAGTGTTGAAAATAAAGCAGTTGTGCGTTCTCCTACAAACGATGAACGTTCACTCATCAATACTGGTCTATAGAATAGGAAGTTCTGTAAAATGAAGAAAGGGAGCGTGTCGTGCTCGCGCGTTTCAGCTCACTCCTTGCAGGATTCGTAGCCACATGCGCCTTGGCTCAGCCATCTGCCAATCCCGGCAGCACACCTGAAAACACAGTCAACTGGTCGGGCATAATCAAACAAAGCACTCTCTTCTTGGGAGTCCAACATGGCTTCCGCCTGGCAACCGAACCAGGCACGCGCGCGGGTCTAAAAGGGGATTTCTGGCGAGGCTATTACAATTCGCTTTCTAACCTGCACGGTTGGGCAGACGGCGACCCCTTCTATGTAAATTACATTGGGCACCCTTTGCAGGGTTCCACTGCAGCCTTCATTTGGGTTCAGAATGACGGCAAGTACAGAAGAATCGAATTCGGCAACAATCCGCAATACTGGAAAAGCCGCCTGCGCGCAACCGCCTTCTCCTGGGCCTACAGCACCCAATTCGAAATCGGACCGATCAGCGAAGCTTCGATTGGCAAGATCCAGTCCCGCTACCCACAGCAAGGCTTTGTTGACCATGTCGCCACTCCCGTAATCGGCCTTGGCTGGCAGGTCACAGAAGACCTCCTCGACCGTTACCTGATTCGCAAATTCGAAGATCGATTTGAAAACACTTGGGCCCGGATGATGGTGCGCAGTTGGCTAAACCCTTCCCGCAGCTTCGCCAACATAATGCGCTGGCAGGCCCCCTGGCATCGTGACTCCCGTCCAGGAATCAAGCACTACATCGCAGGCATGTCTCCTGTGGTTCGGCCCGAACGAGTTAATCTTCAATTGGCTGAACCGGCGCGTTTTGAATTCAATCTGGCCAGCCAGTACACGTTGAGCCCAGGCCCTCGGGAATCGCTCCACTGCGTCGGCGGCATCTCCACAGCACAGTGGAATGCAACCTCCACTCAGAGCTGGATTTTCGAAGTTGCCGGTTGCAAGATGATCGACCAGCGGCAGAACCTGTCCGGCGACATCATGACTTATATGGTTGGTCCCCGCTGGACGGATCGCGCCGGCCGCTGGATGCCCTATGCCCAAATCCTGGCCGGAGGCAAGCGCGTGACCATCGACGAAGAGTTTCCCGACAAGAAAGCGGCCCTTGAAGCGGCCAACCCAGGAAAACCGTTGGGATACGAATTCCACCCTCAATGGACAAAAACCAATCAGGCAAATGGGTTCGCTATCAGCGCCGGTGGTGGCCTCGATTTCGGCCTGACCCGCTCAGCCACCTGGCGAGTTGCGAGCATCGATTACAGCCACGCATGGCTCCCCAAGCCGGAGCTTGCTTCCTATCCCCGTAGCCTCCGCTTCTCTACCGGCATCACGATCCACGTCGGGTCCTGGTAAGCCTTTGGACAACAGACCATCTATGACAAAATAGCCGAATGAGCACGTCCAGACGTACTTTCCTGCTTTCGGCTGCCGCTGTAGCAGCTCCACAAGTTTACGCCGCCAACGACAAGATCCGATTTGCCCTCATTGGCGCGGGCGGCATGGGTTCCGGGGATGCAATGAGCGCCTTGGCCTCAGGCGGAACTGAAATCGTCGCTGTCGCAGACATCTACCAGGGCAGGCTCACTCGTGCCAAAGAACGCTGGGGGACTCAAGTCGCAACCACCCGCGACTATCGCGAAATCCTCACGCGTAAAGACATCGACGCCGTGATCATTGCCACGCCCGACCATTGGCATGCCCAAATCGCAGTCGAAGCGATGGAAGCCGGCAAGGACGTCTATGTTGAAAAGCCTATGGTGCAAAAAGTCGCCGATGGCCTCCGAGTCTGGGAAGCCCAAAAGCGAACTGGACGCATTCTTCAGGTCGGAAGCCAGCGCGTCTCAAGCATCGTCTACAAGAAGGCTCAGGAACTCCTGAAAGCCGGTGCGATCGGCGAATTGAACCTCGTAGAAGCCTGGTGGGACCGCAACTCAGCCATCGGAGCCTGGCAATACTCCATCCCTCCCGACGCCAGCCCGGAAACCATCAGTTGGGACCGCTTCCTCGGCGCTGCGCCAAAACGGCCATTCGAACCCATGCGCCTCTTCCGGTGGCGCAACTACCAGGATTACGGCACGGGTGTCGCCGGCGACCTGTTCGTTCATCTGTTCAGCGGCATGCACTTCGTCACCGGCGCAATCGGGCCAGAACGAGTCTTCGCCACCGGCGGCCTCCGCTACTGGAAAGATGGCCGCGATGTCCCCGATGTGATGCTTGGGCTTTATGACTACCCAAAGACCGAAGCCCATCCCGCTTTCAACCTCTCGCTGCGCGTCAATTTCGTCAACGGAGCCGGCGAAACCAGCGGCTTCCGATTTGTCGGCACGGAAGGAATCCTCACCATCGGCAATGGCGTCACTGTATCCAAACAGCCCCGAGAGTCCGAGCCCGGCTACACCATCGATACCTTCCCAAAATCCGTTCAGGAAGACTTCTTGAAGCAGTACCGCCAAAAGTATCCAACCCAGGAACCCAAATCAGATTCCATGCGGGCCAATGCAGAAGAACGCTACCTCCCCCCGCCGCGCTACAGTGACCACCTCGATCACCACACCAATTTCTTCGCCAGTGTTCGCAGCCGCAAACCCGTCGTCGAAGACGCGCTCTTCGGCATCCGCGCCGCCGGCCCGGCACTGTTGAGCAACATGAGCGTCTTTGAAAAACGCCAGGTCCTTTGGGATCCAACTTCCGCGAAAGTCAAAGCCTAAATGCCCTACGCACCCAATGACAATGTCCAGATCGCTTTAATCGGCGCTGGAGGCATGGGTCAGGGCGATGCGCGCAATGCCACCGCTCAACCCGGAACAAAACTCGTTGCCGCTTGCGACATCTACCAAAGCCGCCTCGATCGGATGCGTGAAGTCTACGGCGCAAGCACCTACACCACTCGCGACTATCGCGAGATCCTGAACCGCAAGGACATCGACGCCGTCATCGTGGCAACACCCGATCATTGGCACGCACGCATCACCTCTCAAGCCCTCGCCGCAGGCAAGCATGTCTATTGTCAGAAGCCAATGGTCCAAAAGATCGAAGAAGGCCCGGGCGTGATCGCAGCGGAGAAAGCCAGCGGCAAGATCCTCCAGGTCGGCAGTCAGTATGTGAGCTCCCACGTTTTTGTGAAGGCGCGCGACTTGTTTCGTCAGGGAGCCATCGGTCAACTCAATCTCGTGGAAGCATGGCTTGATCGCAACACAGCGCTCGGCGCCTGGCAATACTCACTGCCAGTCAACCCAAACCAAAATGACATCGATTGGAATCGGTTCCTCGGGCATGCACCCAAACATCCCTTTGAACCAATCCGCCTCTTCCGCTGGCGCAATTACAACGATTACGGCACTGGTGTCGCCGGCGATCTGTTCATACATCTCCTCAGCGGCCTTCATACGGTGACGGGCAGCATCGGCCCCACCAAGGTATTCGCCAGCGGTGGCGTTCGATTCTGGAAGGACGGTCGCGATGCTCCCGACGTCATGCTCGCTATCCTCGACTATCCTGCTTCGAGCGCTCATCCGGCCTTCACCCTGAGTCTTCGGGTCAATCTGGCCAGTGGCGTTGCGCAGGAACAATTTGGATTCCGCTTCTACGGCAGCGAAGGCATCATGACCACTTCATACTCCAGCCTCCGCCTTGAGAAGCACCCGCGTGAGATTGAACCTGGATACACCATCAACACGTTCGCCCAAAAAGACCAGGATGCGTTCCTCAGCTCATACCGCACCAAATTCCCGCGGACGGCGCCCTCCGTCAGCGCCGATTCGGAATTTACCTTCAAACCCCAAGTCGACGCGCATCAACTCCACCATCAGGCATTCGCCCATTCCATTCGTGGCGGTGGCCCTTCCGTCGAGGATGCTACCTTCGGCTTCCGTGCTGCGGCCCCTGCTCTGCTCTGCAATCAGAGCTCCGAAACCGGCGTCGCCTACGGCTGGGATCCTGTCACAATGCGCCGAGCGTGAGCTGTTTCCGGCAAACCAAACGCGTAATCTATAGATGATGCTCCGACTATCCGCTTTATGTATCGCGGGCTGCTGCCTGCTCGCTGCCCAACACTCCAGCCCCAACCCCGGCAAAGTGATTCCGCGCATTTGGCCTGGATACGGCGAACTCCGTTTTGAAGTTAGCAGTACGAATCTGGAAGCCCGCAAATGGGCAAATCAGGGCCTCCGCCTTGTCTATGCGTTCAACCATCCCGAAGCAGCAATCTCGTTCCGCAAGGCAACCGAGCTGGACCCTTCATGCGCGATGTGCTGGTGGGGCCTTGGATTTGCATTGGGCAACAACATCAACTCGCCGCTAATGCCCGAAAACGCCAAGCCCGCGTACGACGCAGCCCAGAAGGCGCTTGCGTTTGCGCCCACCGCAACCAAACGCGAGCGCGCCTACATTGAAGCGTTGGTCAAGCGTTACGCGAGCGAGAACCCGAAGGACCGCGTGCCGCTCGATAAAGCCTTCGCTGAAGCAATGCGCGATCTCGTAGCGCAATTCCCCGATGACCTCGACGCACAAACGCTGGCTGCCGATTCACTGATGAATCTTACTCCTTGGAAACTCTGGTCCAGAGACGGGAAACCCAACGCCTATACCCTTGAAATAGTCCGCATCCTGGAAGGCGTCCTCCATCGTGATCCCCATCACATGGGCGCCAACCACCTCTACATCCACGCCGTTGAAGCGTCCCCGACTCCCGAACGCGCCCTCGCCAGCGCCAATATCCTCGCAAGCCTCGCTCCGGCAAGCGGCCACCTTGTGCACATGCCCGCCCACATCTTCACCCGCACCGGCGACTATACCCAATCCGCCGAAGCCAACATCAAAGCCGCAGCCCTCGACAAGGCCTACTTCCAGGCCGTCGGCGGCCCCACTTACTACACCCCTTACTGGTATCACAACCTCCATTTCCTGAGCGCCGCCTATTCCATGACCGGCCAATATCGCGATGCAATCGCAGCAATCACCGAAGCCGCCCGCGAACTGGAGCCTGTAGCCCGGATGGAGCCCATGTTCGAGGCATCCCTTTCCATGCCACTGTTCACTGAAGTCCGCTTCCAGCAGTGGGACAAGATTCTCGCAATGCCCCAGCCTGCCAGCTTCAGCATCACTGTCAACAATGTTTGGCACTTCGCCCGGGGCATGGCTCTGGCGGGAAAAGGCAAAATCAAAGAGGCCAAGCTTTCTCAAGATGCGTTTGACAAAGCAATCGCCTCTATCTCTGAGGAACGTAACTTCGGCCTGAACCCGGAAAAAGCGATCATGAGCATAGCTTCCCATTCGCTCGCCGCAAAGCTCGCCCTCGCCGAAGGCAATCTCGATCTGGCAACCAGCCACCTCACCAGAGCCGTCCAGGAAGAGGATCAACTCAACTATGATGAACCCGCCGGCTGGTATTACCCGCCTACCCGCGAAGCCCTTGCCGTTGTGCAGCTCAAGGCCGGAAAAGCCGGGTTGGCGGAACGCACTTTCCGTGATGAGTTGGCAAATAATCGGCGTAGTGGCCGCGCCATCTTCGGCCTCATGGAAGCATTAAAAGCGCAAGGAAAAGCCGATGCCGCCCAGTTGAATGAAGCTCTGTACAAGCGGGCTTGGGCAAAAGCAGACCAGCCACTCACCCTCAATCAACTCTTTTGAGCTGCAGCCTGCTGTTTGGACAAAACTGCAAAACCGATCGAACCGAAAATTGCCTGGCAAATGTAGCCCACCGCCTGGTAAAGCAGTATCCAGGCCAGCGCCGCCGAATTGGCAATGCCAAACGGCTTCATCACATTGACTGCGACAAACTGAAATACCCCCACATATCCGGGAGTGGACGGAATCGCACTCGACAACCCCAACGCTGCCAACACCACCATTGAAGTCTTCATCTCGAGGTTCAATCCGATCGAATCCGCAACCAACACTCCGGTGAATGAATCGAGCGGCCAGATCACCAAGGTCAAGGCCAGGAACTGACTCGACCTCCACCAACTATGCAGTGACCTCAGGCCGTCCAGGAATCGCGAAGCCACCCCTGAGATCTTGGGGATTCTGCTCAACCATCGCTCAGCCTGTGTCTGCGCATGAGGCAATAAGAACAAGGTGAGAATTCCCACGCCGCTGAGTACGCTGAATGTCTTACTCGCACTGTGCAGCCAGTCAGGCAATCCAGGAATCGTCAACAAAGCCGCACTGGTAAACAGCACCAGTACACCGGCATCCATCACCCGCTCAATCAGCGCTGTCGCTAGCAAATAGCTGCGCGAAATATCATGCCGCCGCTTCAACGCCTCAATCCGAATGAACTCGCCCATCCTGGCCGGCAGCAGGTTGTTGCCAAGGTAACCCATAGCATTCGCCCAAAACACAGTAGCAATCGGAAGTTGCGCACCTGAATTCAACAACACTCGCCACCGGTAGCTCCGCAGCCAAAGCGCGACAACCGACAACAGCAGCGCAATCCCCAATGGGCCAAGCCGGGCATTGCTCAAAGTCGACCCAAGCTCCGCAAGATCGATTCCCCGAAAGGAAAAGTAAAGTAGGACGACGGCAAGAACAACCGCAACCGCCAGCGTAATGCGCGATTTCCTATCGAGTTTAACGTCAACCCCAAATGGCACTTATCCATCATCCTTCATGATTGAGTCCAATGGATTGCGACGATTCAATTCTTAACTCGATTGCACTCTAAAGGATTCTACTTACACCTCCGATCCTACCCTTGAACGAAACATTCCTGCGGGTATTCTAGGAGCCTCCTGCACCCCCGGTGCATCCGGCTCCTATTTTTAACTTCAGGCACGAACGGATGCTGCATGAAAATCTCATTGGTCACCACATCCGTCCACCTTCCCGGCGAACTCGAAAGATATGCCCAGAACGCAAAAGCTCAGGGACATCGGGATGTGGATCTGATTGTTGTCGTCGATCGTTCCTCAGCGAACAGCCTCGATCATGCCTGCGAAAAAATGTCTAACGCATGCGTGAGGTGTAGCTTCCTTGATGTGAAATCCCAACGGGCGCTACTGGCTGAACGCGCTTCCGGCCTCTGGAAACACCTTTGCTTCGACTCCCGCCAGCGCCGCAACATCGGCTTCCTGCAAGCATGGCTGGATGGCGCCGGCGCCATGATTCCTGGTCGCAGATCGAAATCCCAGCTACCCTCCCAACCTGCGCCTTCCTGCCGGTTGCTCGTCTCCCCTTCCCGGCCACAACCTTGCGTTGCGCCGCGAAGTCATCCCTGCCTACTTCCTCAGTCCCTACGTCGGGCGCTACGACGACATCTGGGCGGGATATATCGTCACTCGAATCGCACACCATCCCGGCACTGTATCGCCCACGGCAATCCTTCCGTCACGCGAACCCGGAATCCAGGAAACCTCCAACTCGAGTTCGAACAGGAACTCGTCGGCTATCGCCAAACTGGCCGACTCTGCCAGGCCCTCGCGTCGATTCCGCTTGCTGGCGCTTCCTACCTCGAGTGCCTCGGTGAAATCTCAGCCGCACTTCCCGCCGCTTGGCCCGAACTCCCCCGATCCAGCGGCATCGAAATTGAGGCACGCAATCAACTCCTCAATGGGATCAGGCTGTGGCACGAACTCTTCCATTCCCTGCAGTCTACGAGCACAGCAAATCTGCTCCAAAACGTCAATGATTTGTCCCATTCAGCGCCAATTCCAAAAGGCGTAGGGCTCAAGCCTTAGTCAGCACTAAGACAATAGTCGGAGGCCCTACTTCGCCAATCACCATAAAGGTCCAGACGAAATCCGTCGATCAGCACGAAAGAAGCGAATCTCATGAAAGCCTTTTTTCAATTCCTGTCGACACTAGCAATCTTGCTGACCAGCGTTGCGACATACACCGCCCACGCTCAATCCGGCGCGTTCCGCGAGGTTTCGATCCGCCTCACTACACCCGGCATGACATTCTACGTCGATTCTGTTGAATACAATTCCAGCCAGGTCTTCCGCTGGCAAATCGGCGATGTCCACGTAATTCGCCTTCCAAAATCGCAGTTCGTCGAACAACTTCCAGCTCTCGGCGGCGGCAATAATTCCGGAATCGGATCGCGCGTCTCATACAGTGGCTCCTACAATGTCATTACCGACACCGGCACTCCGATCCCGCTCGGAGTCTTTCAAGACCTCACGAATATTACCGACAATGAGCATGTCTACCGGATCCAGGTCTGGTCCTTCCTCCAGTCGATCGAATTCACCACCAGCAAGCTCTACCAATTGCGCTTTGTCACTCCTTCAGTGGGCTGTTCCCCAACCGCGTCTGGCCAGCAGCTTCCTGGCGCTTGCGGCGACAATGCTGGCTACACCTCCCTGCGCTGCTCGGACGGCTCAACCTATGCGGCGATGACTGGAGATTTCTGGTGCCCCGCCGGCGAGACCGAGCTCACTGCCGTTCCCTCGGTCGGTTACGCCTTCAAGGACTGGAATTCCAACCCCGGCCTGCCAAACGCTTCAACCATTGGCGTTTCAGGTTCCCTTCTGTTCGATCTCACCTCCCCGTTCCACATTCAGGTCAATTTTGGCCCGGGCAAGCTCTACCGCATCAATACTGTGCCCGCTGGCTTTGAAGTCATCATCGATCGCGCAATCGTCCAGACAGGTAAGATTCCATTTGAAAACCGCGACGTCTGCGGCCGCTACGAAACCATGTACTCCCCTGGCGGCTTGATCAACATTGGTCAGGGCGGTGACAGCCCCGCCACAAACTTCTGCACTGTCTGGCTAGTAGGTAGTACAAGACTTCTCGCCGCCAAAGAGCTCCAGCTCGATCAATACGGCAAACAGCACGTCTTCGACTCCTGGTCGTTCGGCGGTGGCCAAAACTCCGTTTTCCCCGTCTCAGGCGCAAACCTCTCCACCGACGTTCTTACTGCCAGGTTCCTCCCGGCCGGCGGCGTCACTTTCGTCACGCAGCCCCAAACCAGCCTCCCGCTCTACATCAACAACCGCACCTGGCCTGCCTATAATTTCTGGTTCGGCATCAACAAGGACGTATCCTTCACTGCCCCGCTCGAGTCTGTCGACGCCAACGGCCGGCGCTGGCGTTTCAAAGGATGGTCCAATGGCGGGCCTGCCACTCAGACCCTCCGCATCACACAGCAAATCGTCGACAAAGGCCTCTATCTCATTGCCCTCTACGAACCGCTGAACAAACTCTTGATCGAAACGAATCCTCCAGGCCTCACCGTCACCATTGATGGCGAACCCTGCCAGACACCTTGTGCAGTTGAACGTCTCGCCACGGAATCCGTAACCATCGCCCCGGTCCCGAGCGTAACTCAGGCCAACGTCCTTCGCCTCGAGTTCACAAACTGGTCTGATGGCGGCACAGCCGAGCGCACTGTCGGCTTCGTTCCCGAGCTTCGTCGCCTCTTCGCCAATTACAAACAGCTCTACCTGCTCAGCGCCACGGGCAATCCACCTGAGGGCGCAACTTTCACCTTTACTCCGCCTTCGACAGACAATTTTTATGACCTCGGCACCCGAGTCACCATCGAAGTCAAACCGTCGAGCGGCTTCAAGTTCCGCCGCTGGTCTGGCGATACAGCAGGGCAATTCCCCACCGCCAGCATCACCATCGGCGGGCCACGCGGCGTCGTCGCTGAACTCGACGAAATCCCCTATCTCGATCCGGCTGGCATCAAGAACTCCGCTGGCACAGGGCCGCAGGACCAAGGCGACATCGGTCGCGTCGCTCCAGGCTCTTTAGTCACCATCTTCGGCGTCAACCTCACGCCTAAAGAAGAGACAGGCCCGAAATCTCCTCAAGCCCAAACGCTGGCTGAAGTAGCTGTGAAAGCCGGCGAACGCATTCTGCCACTCAGCTACGCTTCTGGCTCACAAGTCAACGCGCAACTCCCTTACGATCTCCCCCTCGGCCCGAGCAAACTCACTGTCGTTCGCGTAGGACAACCCGATGTCAGCGCCGATTTTGAAATCGTCCGCAATGCCCCCGGTCTCTTCGGCCAAGCTGGCACCGAATCCGAAGGTGTCGCCCCACTCGCACTGGCATTTAAAGCCGACGGCAGCTTGCTGACTGAGTCCGACCCAGCCGCAGCCAATGACGTCATCAACTTCATGGGCACTGGTCTTGGCGGCTACCGCAGCAATCCGCCTCCCGGTTTCGTCATCCCACAAGGCGCTGAATTTGCGCTGCTCGACCCGGTCGAAGTCATCGTAAACGATCAAACAGTTCAGCCCCTCAAAGTAATCGCTACACCCGGTTTTGTCGGAATGACCAGCATCCAGGTCCGCCTCGGCGCTGCTTTCACTCCGGGCCAGTCTTCTTCCGTACGCGTACGCGTCAACGGGAAAGACTCGAATACGGTTCGCCTGTTCGTGAAGTAACCTTCGGCGTCTGCATCTGCATTGCCTTGCGGCGCACTCGAAGCCATGCGATCCAGACGCTCGTGATGCACAGAGCGCATCCGCCCAGCATCGGGACAATGACTACCAGGTCCCAACTCGGCCGGTTCGCATAGAGCCACGGCAAGTCCAGCGAGTGTAGCCCGTGGTACAACCACCGGTTCCACCGGCTCAATGTCACAAAGCTCTCCACCAACTTGCCGCTCGCCGCATCGACATAGTGCATGCTCTTCTCGGCATCGTCAAACTCAAAATAATAAACGGGTAAGGGCAGCTTCCCAGTCCGGTCAACATAATAGCTCTCGTACTGACGCACCTCACGCGCAACAACCAGTTTCGCGCCAGAATGAGCGCGCTCCACCTGCCCCCGTGCCCACTCAAGGCTCACCCCGCGCGATGCTTCGCCACCCGGCCTAACCCTCACCAGTCCCGCACCACCCGAGCGCAGAAAATAGACACCCCGCCCTCCGGCCACACCCAATTCCACTTCCCTCACCCCGGCGCCACCAGCCCTTCGAAGCACAGCACTCACCCCCTCAGCCTCAAACAACTCGCTCTTCCACGGGGACCCTTCCATCGCAGCAGCCACCCGCTCATCCGGTCCGAATTCCGGGCTCCAGTGCATCGGGTTCATACTGAACATCCCGCTCAGTATCCAGGTAAAAGTCATCAATCCAAACACGAGCCCAATAATCGTGTGCCATCGCTTCCAACCCGCATAAGGGATACTGGATCTCCCGGATGGAAACCGGAACCGCTTCGACGGCGAATACAACCAGATCCCCACCGCAATCCCGAACACTGTCATCAAAGTCCCCAGCAAAGATAATGCAATCACCACAGCCCGCCAGGTGGGCGTATCTTTGCGCAACGGCGTGAAGTACAACCAGTGAGGGATCGCTCCAAAATACGCCCCAATCCTGTCTCCCCGGGTCGTGTGCTGCATCACTTCTCCGCTGACCTGCGAGATATATACTTCTTGCCCATCCGGCCAGCTAAATCGCAAGAACGGACGCAGCGGCCTCACCGCCTTGTTCAGTGTCCATTGGTCTTCCTCGGTCCTCGCCCCATCAAAATGCGCTAGATCGGCAGCCTGCCCCGTCCACTCACTCGCCACCCGCCGCGC